>Ga0326727_10001033_pt1 | contig 107896 bp, 102 predicted proteins | sample MB2enrmetagenome_FD_207643 | JGI IMG/M metagenome (GOLD analysis project Ga0326727, IMG submission 207643) | Lab enriched peat soil microbial communities from McLean, Ithaca, NY, United States - MB29MY | ecosystem: Environmental > Terrestrial > Soil > Wetlands > Peat | place: USA: New York...
TCATCGTCCGCTCCATCGCGGCCTGCGTGTAAGAGATCATGCTGCCCATGGTCTCTCACCCTCGCCGCCTGCAAAGCGGACAGATCACTTGCTAATCCAACCGGACATATCATGTGCTAACGACACTTCCGCGCATTCAGCTTGCTAATCCTCAACCTTGCGTGTAGAATATGCTTGTACGTTAGACCGAGTCGGTCGTGAGCAGCTCTCGCCTCACAAGCCAGTTACCTGCCAGCACTACCTCCGAATCCCTCCAGCGTAAATTGATTGAAAAGGAAACAGTAACAACATGGCAGAACAAGGAACAGTAAAGTGGTTCAACGACGCCAAGGGCTACGGCTTCATCAGCCGCCAGTCCGGCGAGGACGTTTTCGTGCATTTTTCGGCGATCCAGGCGGGCGGCTTCAAGAGCCTGCAAGAGGGCCAAACAGTGCAATTTGATGTGACCAAGGGCCCCAAAGGCTGGCAGGCTGAGAACGTCCAGCCACTCTAGACTTGCAATTCCTGCAAAAGGCGATTCCATGGGAATCGCCTTTGCAGCTCTTGCGATGTAATGGCAATTGCGCCGTGTGGACGAATGGCACGTAATTCCAGCCCGGTTCGGGCAAGCTCGAAAAGGGAACTTCTATGACACGCGATGAATCCAGCGCTTCCTACGCCATCATCTGTTATAACGTCCGAACCTACCAGTCCGCGGGAATCGTTCAGGTCATCCGGGGTCTGAGCAATGCAGAGACCGCCCTGAAGAGATTTCAAGAGGGCCAAAGCTCGCATGAACACCAGGAGGGCTGGCGCTACGTCTTCGAGAGAACCGATCTGAAGCCGGGAATGGATCCCACCGAAGCCACCCGCCTTCGCCAGCAAGAGCTGGAGACGCGGGAATCCAAAGCACTGCGCGAAGAAATGATTGCTGGCCCCGTTCGGCGCATGCCGCTCCGGTAAGCTGGGTCCCGCTGTCCGCCATCGGCCGATGGCCGTCAATGATGTGCAGTTCTTTCCGTCAGAGATCCGACGCTGGCGCCTGTGTACTCCCCGTAAGAATCTCCCGCGCATGAGCCAGGCCATTTTTAAGGAAAATGTAGTCCCTTGCGTTCTTTGCGTCTTCCTTTGCGCACTTTGCGGTTGGCCGCTCTCGCAGTGTCAATCAGGACAGGCTCACCGCCGAGCGCGAAGGTCTCGCAAACAGCGCCAAGAGAGGGTTTGCAATATCTATGAAAGGGCGGGCCCACGCAGTCATGACAAACGAAACCGGATGACTCGCGTTGCGAATCATCCGGCGAGGAGGAACTACTTGCAGGAATCGCTAACCATTTTCAAGCTGGTAACTTTGAAATCAGCAACCGGCTTTCCATTGGCTTCTTGCTTTTCGTTGTCAGAGTATTTTGCTTCCTCGACTTTGGTGCGTTGCACGACATGGCCTTTTGCCGTGACCTTCTGACCCACATGGGCGGCGTCCACTTTGCCGCTCACTTCATAAACCGTGCCGTCTTCGCCGGCAATCGTGAAGCCACCCGTTTCTACGCCCTTCTGCAAACAACCGGTGACAGAGTTGGTCTTGCTCATGCTGTCCTGAGCCTGAACCGCCAGCGGGCAGAGGATCAGCAACAACATGGGAATCAACCAGATAGAAAACTTCGCCTTCGATGACAACATTAGATTATCTCCTTGACTACTATTTAGGATAGTACACGGACCGGGGCATGGTGTCGACCCCTGGCTGTGGAAAAGTTGTCTGCCAGAATCAAATCAGGAAATGGACGAGAATAAGGGTTGGGATCGGGTGTATGATGCACCAAGTTGTAATGCTGCCCCCGTTCCGTTTTATCTTCCCCCAGGCAGCGTTACCAATCCCGTCTGGAGATAATCGATAACGTCATGAACCGAACAACCTGGGTTTCGCTTGCCAGCTACATCCTACTGCCGTTGCTCTTGGTTGTCCCTCTGCTCGCTTCTCGTGCTTCCGCCGAATGGAAGGAGCAAGTGCTCTACAGCTTTCAGGGAATTCCCGACGGTTCCACGCCGTACGGAGGCGTGGTGTTCGACAAGGCAGGAAACCTCTACGGCACGACTGGCTGGGGCGGGTCCAAGTCCTGCTATGGGCCGTCGCAGTGTGGCATCGTCTTTCAGCTTCAGCCGCAGCAAGATGGCACCTGGACGGAGAATATCCTGTACACGTTCAAGGGGGCGGAATACGGCGACGGAGCAAGCCCGGACGGCGGGTTGATCATCGATGATGCTGGCAACCTATACGGTACAACCATTTGGGGTGGAACTGGGAACTGTGAGCTATTTGGCAGCACAATCGGCTGCGGGACGGTCTTTGAGATGTCCCCGCCGCAGCAATCCGGCGGGCAATGGGGTTACGCCATTCTGTACAGCTTCCAGGGCGACAAAGACGGCCAGGCACCGACCGGGAACCTGACATTCGACAAGGCTGGCAACTTATACGGGGCGACGCAACACGGCGGCGGCAAGGGGCACAACAACTGCAACACTTGGTATCCATACTGTGGAACGGTGTTCCGGCTGAGCCCGCCCAAACAGAAGGGCGGGGCTTGGACGGAGGAAGTGCTGTACAGCTTCAGGAGCGTTGGCGACAATGAGCCATCTGGCGACGGAGCGCTTCCCAACGGTGGGCTGGTGCTGGACAGCAAGGGTGCAATCTACGGTACGACGTTTTGGGGCGGCGATAATCATAAACGTAACCATTGCCGGGCAGGCCAACCGGCAACCGGCTGTGGTACGGCATTCAAGCTGGTGCGACCGGCCAAGAAGGGCGGGCAGTGGGTGGAGGAGCTAATCCACGTGTTCAAGGATCGCGGCGACAGCGAACATCCGACGGCTGGCCTAACTTTCGACGCGAACGGACAGCTCTTTGGTACGACCTTGAGCACGGTTTTCCGCTTGACACCACCCTCCAAGAAATCTGGCCAATGGAAGTTGGCCACGATCTACACATTCACCGGCAACGGCGTAGATCCGGATTCTTCTGTGGTCTTCGACTCGGGAGGAACGCTTTACGGCACGACGCTCAACGGCGCCTACACCTACTCCGGCACTGTGTATCGGCTGAAACCACCGACCCGGCATGGAGGCAGTTGGACCTACGGACTCGTGTATGGATTTAAGGGTGCGCCGGATGGGGGGCAACCGGGGGCGAACTTGATTTTTGACAATGCTGGGAACCTGTACGGCACCACAGAGGACGGTGGTACAAGTGAGAACTGTTCTCACGGCTGCGGCACGGTGTTCGAGGTCATGCGTTGAGCAAAAACCTGAGGGCTCTCTGGTTGTCCTAGCCATGGTAACCTCAGTACTTAAGCCCACAGCATCTCTGGCAACGACTTTGCACCCGTCAGGGGTTAGAATAGCCGCATCAGGAGCTGGCAGGGAATGTCAATGAAAAGACTTCTTTCGGCATTAGTGGTGTGCAGCCTGGTTTCACTGTGTCTGGCTGCTGACAACGAACACGAGCAGCAGCGGGTACGCGATTCGGGGCAGGTTCTGAAGGAAATTCTGAACATCCCCGACAACATTCCGAACGATCTGCTCGACAAGGCCGAATGCGTTGTCGTTCTGCCCTCGGTGAAAAAGGGCGCCTTTGGAATTGGCGGCAGCTATGGCCGCGGGCTCATGATCTGCCGCGGCGGTGAGCACTACACCGGCGCTTGGGGCCCTCCGGCGTTGTATGCCCTGGAAGGCGTGAGCATCGGCTTCCAGCTTGGGGCGCAAGGCACCGATTTTGTCTTGCTGGTCATGAATCCGAAGGGCGCGAAGTCGCTGCTGAACAGCAAAGTAAAACTGGGCGCCGACGCCTCAGCCGCTGCCGGTCCTAAAGGCCGCACCGCCGAAGGGGCAACGGACGTGGTCATGCACGCCGAGATTTTGTCCTACTCGCGCAATAAGGGATTGTTCGCCGGCGTTTCGCTGGAAGGCTCGACCCTGCGCTCAGACGGCAGCGCGAATGAGAAGCTTTACGGAAAGAAGCTAAGCGCAAAAGAAATTATCGCGGAACGCAAGGTGGGAAATCCGGCCTGTGCCCAGGAACTGGTTTCGTTGTTGGACAGCAAGTCTCCCAAGAATCGTTCTGATCCCAAGTCGCTAGAGTGACGGCTTGACGGCTTGGGAAACTCTGATTATTGAGTATCGCGTAATGTAGTGACACTCACCGTCATTTCGAGCGTAATCAGGTTGTCTGTTCGGGGACAACCTGGTGAAGTCGAGAAACCTGCTTTTTTCGTTGGCAGCGGCAAAACAGCAGGTTCCTCGACTACGTTCCGTCCTCCGCCGAGCAGAGGACGGAACTCCGCTCGGAATGACAATGCGCGGGGGGCTGTCAGTATATTCTGCAGATCTCAACAAGTCGGCGATGCAGGCGCGGGCGTCCCCGCCCGCGCGGGTTCCGTTGAGATTCGTACTTAATCTGCATTAGTTTGAACTCGCGGACAGGGCTGGCTGGTTCCACGTATTGGACACGATCCCATACCCGAATCGGCTGACTTTGGGTGTAATAGAGATTTTGCAACAGTTACTTCCTCGCCGATCACTGGCTCGCTTGACTGTTAGATAGCGCAGCTGTTCCTCGGTCGCTCCTTTCTGATGGCCGTATGCTGGCCACGTTGGTCCTTCACTGTACTGCTGCGGAGCGGATACCAATTTTGTGCACTCCCGTGTGCAAATCTTTTCACAGTTCCGCCAGAGGGGAGAGGGGTGTACAATTCGTGCGGTTTGGAAGTCAAAATGGAGATTCTGGATAAAATCGGTCAGGAGGAGATTTTTCAAATGAAAAAGATGCTTTTTGCAGCGATGGTAATTGCAGCGCTGATTCCCCTCGCCACAGCTCAGAGCCGTTTGCCTCAGGCCAGCTTGGATCGCGAAGTTGATGTCCAGGTTCCGGCCCAACCTGCGGTTCTCGGCAACCCACGCCACGTAGCCACGGGACCACCCAGCTATTGCAAGCCCTGCTTGTTCTACGCAGGCGATTTTGATTCGAACGCCTCCGACGCCAACGGTCTTGCCAACGAGTACGATGTCATCGTCAGCTCCGGCGCGGCCGTCTGGGCTCCTTTCCTTGTTCCCAAGGGTAAGACTTGGGCCGTGACGGACATGTTCACCGATAACTTCGCGTCGCTGAAAACTCTTGATCCTGCAACTATCCCCTATGGAATCCGAAAAGGCATTACCAGCGGGAATGGCGGCACGGTGGTTTGCAGTGGCACGAAGAAAGGGACTAATATTCCGACCGGTTTGAGCGACTTCGGCTACACCATTTACGCAACTAGGGTAAGCGGCATCAAGAAATGCAGCTTGAAATCCGGCACGTACTGGGAGTCAGTCATCCCCTATTGCACGGGCAGCGAGTGCGACGACTATCGTGCCTTCGAGGCCAATGACGACGGCGCAATGAGTCACAAGTTCGGGCCCGAGGAGCCGGCTAACGAGTCGTTCTTTAACTCTGTTTTTTTCGGCGCGACTTGGCAGCCCAGCTCTGAACAACAGTCCAGCTCTCGGTTCTCTGATGGCTTGTCAGGAACATCGAAATAAGATAGTCCAACCCTGTGACGGCTTCGGGTGCGGCAGGTCACTCGCTCGAAACCGGGGCCGTCGCCCCACTGATTGACTATGTAGGCTCACACGCCGCTGGTCAAGATCATCAGCCTGCCATGGCCGGTCAGGTGATCAAACCAAGTGATGCAACCAAGCGCTTGCACAACTCCGCGCCGTTTGTTTGCCCTCCGGCCATTACGCTCAGAAGAACCTGTTACGGCCTGACAGTTGCGACGCTATCGGACAGCGTGGTGTGCGAGGTCGAGTCTTGGCTATCGCACTTAATCAGAGTCCCGCTACGGCACCACAGTCCGCTTGGGAGCCGCGGCGATGTCGGGAATCGGCTTGCCCTGTCCCGGACCGTGCAGTTTTTTGCAGCCCTCGCCGCGCCTAGCCAGATGCAAGTAATCGAGCACCAGACGGCGCTTGAGAAGCTGGAGTGCCCGGGCAGGGTCAACACCCTTAGGGCACGCGCGTGAACATTCTCCGGCGTAGTGGCAGCGGAAAGCGCCGGCCGACGCGCCGGTCACGGCGTTGCGCTCGCGACGGCCCTCGTCGCGCGTGTCGGTGTTATAACGCTGGGCCGCGGTCAAGGGCATGGGGCCGAGGTAGCGCGCGTCCGTGGCCAACGTCGGACAAGCTCCCATGCAGCAACCGCACTTGATGCAGTAAGTGAATTGCAGATAGTGTTCGAGCTCTTCGGGAGTCTGATAGAACTCGCCGGCGGGATCGTTGATCTCGGCTTCTTCTTTTCTCAGGATGTAAGGCTTCAGCGAGCGGTGTTTGTCGAACATGGAGAACAGATCGGGAACCAAGTCGCGGATGATCTGAAAATTCGGCAACGGCCCCACCATCAGATTGGTATTGGCAATGTGAAGAATCTGAGTGTTGCAAGCCAATCCTGGCTTCCCGTTCAGAAGCATGCCACAGGAGCCGCAAATTCCCATGCGGCAGGAGTAGCGCCAGGCCAGCGTGGAATCGAGGTTATCCTTGATGTAGTGCAGGCCGTCGAGGACGGTCATGCCTTCGCGCACCGGGACGGGATAAGTCTTCACGTACGGCGTGCGATCCGTTTCCGGGTTGTAGCGAGTGACGTGGAAGTTGATCTGGCGAGTGCTGGTATCTGACATGGCTACCCCCTTGCTCCTGCTAGCGCGATGCCGTGAGCGACCACGGCTGCCCATGTGCCCAGGACGAACAGTCCCAGGCCGACAAGCACCAGGACAACGGTAACGGCCTTCTCGACGGCTGGCTTTAGCGTGAGCTCCAACAGCATGGTGCGCAGACCGTAGAGGCCGTGATAGAGCGCGAGACCAAGCAGGAGGATATACGTGATGCTGAAGAATAGCTGGCCATCGCGAAAGAGGCTGTTCTTCAAGGCGTCGGCGTCGTCGCCGTAGGGCGCAAACATATGAGTCACTCCGCCCATGTGCATGATCATCATGTGCAGGCCAAGCACGAACAGGATTACCACTCCTGCCGCCATGTGCCAGGTCCAATATCTGGTTCCTTTCATCTTTCCTCCTAATCCGCCAGAGACGAGTAACTGCCAATCGCCAAAATGATCGCTGCCAAAATCATCATGCAAATCAGCAGCGGCCGTTGCACGTTCAGCGATGTTTTGTAGGGATAAATCGGCTCGATCGGCTTGCCGACGGCGAAGCCGAGCTCGACCAGGAACAGCCGGATGCCGTTGCAGGCGTGATAAGCAAAGCACGCGAAAACCAGGAACTCCCCAAACTCGAAAATGGGATGATGCAAGGGTCCGTTATCGGTCCAGAGGTAAATCCCTTTGGCGCGCAAGCTGGTAACCACGACGTGCAGCAAGAAATAGAACAGAATGCCCAGCCCCGTGACGCGATGCAAGATGTAAGCGTAGCGCTCTATGCCCCAGCGTCCGCCGCCCAGCCAGCCCCAGATTCCGATGCGATTATCGTACCGTTTGATTTCTGCCATATTTGCCTCGTTCCAGTAACTGCACTTTCCGTCAGTACTTGCGCTCCACCGGCTTCCAGTTGGTGATGGTCACCGGCTTGTAGTCCAGCCGGGGCTGGGCGCCGGTGAAATAAACCATCGAATGAGCCAGGAACTTTTCATCATCCCGCTTGGTAAAGTCCGTTCGGGAATGGCCGCCACGCGACTCCTCGCGTGCCAAGCCCGCAAAAAGCAGCACCTCGGCCAGTTCGAGCATGTTTTCGGTTTCCAAAGCCTGGATGAGGTTGGTGTTGTAGATGCGGCTCTTGTCTTGAATCGCGATGTTCCGGAAGCGCTGCTTCAGTTGAGCAATTTTACTCAGACCTTGTTTCATGGAATCGCCGGTGCGGTAAACGCCTGCATGTTTATCCATCAGGGCGCGCAGCTCGCGTCGAACCAGCGCCGGGCTTTCGGTTCCACCTTGTTTAAGCAGGCCGTCGAAAATGCGGTTTTGCTCGTCTTGAAACTTTTTCTCTGGAACCTTGCTTAACGTCGGACTCGACTGCAGATACTTCGAAATCCCATTTCCAGTGATGCCGCCCCACACCAAGCATTCGGCGGTGGAGTTGCAACCCAGCCGATTAGCGCCGTGCATGGAGTGGCACGCCACTTCACCGGCGGCCCAAATGTTCTCAACCTTGGTTCGACCGTCGATGTCGGCCTCGATGCCGCCCATGGAGTAGTGAGCGACCGGCCTGATCGGGATAGGCTGCGTGATGGGATCGATTCCCAAAAATTTCATACAGACTTCGCGGATCAGCGGCAAGCGTTTGTTGATGCGATCGGCGCCCAGATGGGTGAGATCGAGATTAACGTAGTCAAGACCGTCAGGTCCCGGGAAGCCGCGCCCTTCGAGGATTTCCGTCATTTCAGAGCGAGAGACGATGTCGCGCGGGGCCAGCTCCATCATCTTGGGGGCGTATTTCTCCATGAAGCGGTCGCCCTTGTTGTTGCGCAGGTAGCCGCCTTCGCCTCGGCAGCCTTCGGTCATCAGAATGCCCGAAGGCACCAGCCCTGTCGGGTGAAACTGAAGGAACTCCGGATCTTCCAGAGCCAGGCCGGCGCGATAGGCAATGGCTTGTCCGTCTCCCGTGACGGTTTGCGAATAGGTGGTGAAACCGTACAGGTTCCCCAAACCGCCTGACGCCATGAGCAGCGCCTTGGCTCGCAGCACCACGAACTCGCCGGTCGGCGCATCGTAGAGCGTCAGGCCGGCGAAGCGGCCGCCGTCAAGCAGCAGGGAAGTGACGAAACCCTCGTCGTAGCGCTTGAAGTTGTTGTACTTGAGAAGCGTGTCGTACAGTGCCTGCATTTCGAAGAAGCCGGTCTTGTCCGCTGCCATGCACGCCCGCGGAAAAGAATGCCCTCCGAAAGGCCGCTGCATGATTCGCCCGTCTTCACGGCGCGACCACGGTACGCCCCAGTGCTCCAGCAGGCGAATCTCATCCGGCGAGGTGTGCACGAAGCGGTCGACCGTGTCCTGATCGGCCAGAAAATCGGAGCCTTTCACCGTGTCCCAGGCATGCAACTCGAAGCTGTCGCCTTCCTCGGGACGCATGACGGCGCCAGTGCCTCCCTCAGCGCACACGGAGTGCGAGCGCATGACTTGCACTTTGGACACGATGCCGATGTTGGCCGTGCCTCGCGTCCGGATGCTGATCTCGACCGCTGCGCGCAGCCCTGCCAATCCGGTTCCCAGGATCAACACATCATGAGTGACTTCCTGCATGGTTCGCGTGCTCCTCCGTGAGCCATCGCCGTTGCGTGCATTCATTGACGCAACCCGGCCGGCTTCGATTTGGATTCACCTGCGTAGAATGCGGGCGAGCTGCCACGCCGCGCTGTGATCTAGATCATGGAGGGATGTGATAAGTTGATTTCCGTCATTTCAGACCACTCGTGCGACCACGCCGGTTCTGAAGCGGTTGATCGTGGGTGGAGTGGACCCCTGAAACCCGCGGCCACGCCGGGCAGGCTATACTCGGGGCAGAGCATTGGACGATACGTATATGAAACGAACATGGCTTATTCCGCTGTTGGTGTTGGCCGGTACAGTTCTTTTTGCTGTTTTGGGCTGCGGGAGCGTTTCAACAAGTGGGAGCGCCGTTCCTCCGGAAAAAGTTTCTCAGGCTACCCCCGAACCGGGCCCTGATCTTCTGGCAACGGTGGACGTTTCCGCTTCAACCAACTCTTCACCCTACAGCATCAAACTTTTTGCGGATGGCAGCGCAACGATGTCCATCAAGGATGGATCGAGCAAGAATTTCAATCCGGGCAGCGTCGATGCCAAGACATTGAAGGCCCTGTTACAGAATGTTGGCGATGTGAGCCAGCTAACCAGTCGCCAGCCTTGCATGAAATCCGTCTCATTCGGCACGGCTACGTTGATCACCTACAACGGGAAAACCAGCCAGGATCTTTCCTGCGCCGGGACGCATTGGCCGCAGGCGGGATACGATTTGCGTGATTTTATCGACCGGATCAAGACATCTCTGCCTGTGCCCAGGCCGGGGATGCGCGCGCCACAGTAGCCCTGGATCTGAACTTGAGCCGTTTAGCAGGCGTGAGGCGGAGCGCAGCGAGGGACCTCCGAGGCCGGCGAGCTTTCGTGAGCTGGTGGGCCCGGTAGGATTCGCGAACCACGATCCAACAGATCATGAGTTCAACGCGAACCGGGAATCAACCAGTTAGACGGAGCGTGATGATCTGTGACGCAGTGCTACCAAATGCCTTGTCCAGCAATGCTTTCCAGCGGTACGCGGGTCGGCGCGTCCGTAAGGGTACTGGGGTTCTCCATGGGAAAATTGTTTACACAAAAATTGTTTTACATTGAAAATGAAAATTGTTTCACCCTGGTGCGGGGAGCAGGGCGGGTGTATGATTGGTGCGGTTTTTGGGCCAAAAATAGATTTTGGTTGAATTCAGAGAACAAGAACAATGGAGGCAATCGAGTGACAGGTACACGACGCATTCATTTCAACTATCGCTTCATCGATAAGGCTTTGATCTTTCTTGTGGCCGTCGGGTTATTGACGGGTGCGTCTTCTTTGCAGGCGCAGAAGCTGAAAGTGCTGTACAACTTCGGCGGCGCTGCGGATGGCGGAGATCCGTATGCGAGCTTGATCCGTGATTCTGCGGGCAATCTTTACAGCACCGGAGGTTACGGCGGGACTTATTACGCAGGCGTGGTTTATAAGGTCGATCCTAAGGGAAACGAAACCGTTCTGTACAACTTTACCGGTGGATCGGATGGCGCTTATCCGGAATCACCGGTGGTGCGCGACAAAGAAGGGAATCTGTACGGGACGACCACGCAAGGCGGATCAGCCAACCAAGGCGTGGTGTTCAAAGTGGATACCACTGGCAATGAAACTGTGCTTCACAATTTCACAGGAGGCTCAGACGGAAGCATTCCCATCGGCGGGCTCATGATGGACAAAGCCGGAAATTTCTACGGCACGGCTGGAGGTGGCACCTACAACGACGGAGTCGTCTACAAGATCGATACCAAGGGAAACGAGACCATCCTGCACACTTTCACCGGCGCTACGAATGACGGGAAGTACCCAACCTACACGACCGTCATCATGGACGCACAAGGGAATTTGTACGGGGACACTCAGGAAGGTGGAAGCGCTGGCGAGGGGATTCTCTACAAGTTGAATAAGAGTGGCCATTTGACGATCCTGCATAACTTCGCAGGTGGGACCACCGACGGCTGCAATGCGATGGGCGTTCCGCTGATGGACAAAGAGGGCAATTTCTACGGCATAACTTCATCGTGCGGCACTTCACAATATGGAACGGTGTGGAAGGTGACCAAGAGCGGAAAGGAAACCTTGCTGCACAGCTTTGCCGGCGGCGCATCGGATGGACAATATCCGCTGTCGGGCGTGGTGATGGATGCTGAAGGGAACCTGTATGGGACTACTGAAACCGGCGGAGCGTCAGATCTTGGAACCGTTTACAAGGTGAATCAGAAAGGCCAGTTCACCCTGCTGCACAGCTTTTCGGGCCCGGATGGGAAGCTCGTTTATAGCAGTCTTGTCCTGACGGCGAACGGCATGCTCTATGGCACTGCCATGAACGGCGGGAGTATCGGCTATGGGACAGTGTGGAAGATGAACAAGTGATCGGAAGTTGGTTTCAAAGCTGAAAGGGCATGAGAAATTCATGCCCTTCAAGGTTCGAAGTTAACATTAAGCAAGCTCTGATTGTGAGCTGGTGGGCCCGGTAGGATTCGAACTTGAGCCGTTTAGCAGGCGTGAGGCGGAGCGCAGCGAGGCCGGGAGCCTGCTGGCGAAATCCCGAGTGCAGCGAGGGACCTCCGAGGCCGACGAGCTTTCGTGAGCTGGTGGGCCCGGTAGGATTCGAACCTACAACCAACAGATTATGAGTCTGCTGCTCTAACCGTTGAGCTACGGGCCCGGCTTTCTCTGCAGCTTGGCTGCGAATGACGACGGATTAAGCTTACCATTTTTACAGGCGAGGCTGACCCAGGCTGTTCAACATACTAGAGGCCATCTCATAATGCGGCAGAGGAGTAAACGGAACGTTTCCCTCAGGGGCTAAAGCCCGCGTCCTTTGTGAGCTCGGGCGGCACGGCTGAAGCCGTGCCCTACCCAAAACCATTTATGAGATAGCTTCAAGAATCTCAGAGCAAACCCGCTCGCCCGATCCTTAACTGCTTTCGCAGCCGTTCTCCTCGGAATTTGGTTACCTTCATTGATTACTGAAGTTTGTCGGCGATGGCGTAAATCGTTGTCTGTGAACGAATTGGCTGATATTTCTGAGGAGCGGACCTGTGTCCGCTCGGCCGCTCCGTGAAGCCCATGGGACAAGACTCACTTTCCTGGAGAAACCTGACCCCCGTTGCCAAGCTCTTTATCGGCGGCATCATAGCGGCCGGGATTGCAGTGCTGCTTTACGGCGCCATCCACCAGTCGAGCTACAACATCGCTGAGTTTCTTTGCTACCTGGGGGTTGCCATCCTGGCGTCACGCTTTCGGGTGATTCTGCCCGGAATCACCGGAACCATCTCGGTCAATTTTCTCTTCATCCTGCTGGGCATCATGGAGCTGAGTTTTTCCGAGACCTTGCTGTTAGGTTGTGTCTCCATTATGGTGCAAGGCTGGCAGAACCAGAGGCCGCGTGCCATCCAAGTCACTTTCAATCTCTGCGCGGGTGCTTTCTCAATTGGGCTGGCCTACTTCGTATATCACTTTGCGCTGTTCCGGCTAGCCGTCAACAGCCGTCCGCTGCTGCTGGCCGTGGCCGCAGCCACTTACTTTGTAGCCAACACCGGCTCCATTGCCGTGGTCATCTCACTCACTGAGCAGCGGGCGCTGCGAGAACTGTTTCGGGAGTGTTATTTGTGGTCTTTCCCCTACTATCTGGTGGGCGCTGCGGTGGTCGGCGTAATCGGCTGGTTCAACCAGAGGTTCTATTGGCAGACCTCTCTGCTGATGATTCCAGTCATCTACGCCTTCTACCGCTCCTACCGCTTGTATCTGGGAAAACTGGAGGACGAGAAGCGGCACGTGGAAGAGATGGCCTCGCTGCACCTGCGGACCATCGAAGCCCTTGCGTTGGCCATCGAGGCCAAGGATCAGAACACGCACGACCATCTGCGGCGGGTGAGCGTGTACGCCATCGAGGTGGCCAAGGAGATGAAAATCGCCGGGCCAGAACTGGAGGCCCTGCATGCCGCTACCTTGTTGCACGACATCGGAAAGCTGGCCGTGCCCGAGCACATCATCTCCAAGCCCGGACGTCTGACCCCGGAAGAATTCGAGAAGATGAAGATTCACCCCATCGTGGGTGCGGAAATTCTGGAGCGCGTGCACTTTCCCTATCCTGTCGTGCCCATTGTTCGCGCCCATCACGAGAAATGGGACGGCAGCGGATACCCTTTAGGGTTAAAAGGCGAGCAGATTCCAATGGGAGCGCGCATTCTCTCGGCGGTGGATTTTCTGGACGCCCTGGCCTCCGACCGCCAGTATCGCCGCGCCCTGCCGCTCGATGAGGTGATGCAGCGTCTGTCGGCGGAAGCCGGCAGGTCCTTTGATCCGCAAATTGTCGCCATCCTCAAACGGCGTTACCGGCAACTGGAGAAGCTGGTCACCTCAACGGTAGGAAACCTCGGCGCCCTGCATCTGTCCACAGAAGCCAAGATTGAGCGTGGAGAGGCTCCCGACGCTGGCTACGAAGATGTTCACGCCAATGCGGCTGCGGACCCGGGAAGCGCCTTCCTTTCTTCCATTGCGTCGGCGCGCCAGGAAGCGCAGACCTTGTTTGAGCTTAGCCAGGAATTAGGGGCTTCTCTCAGCTTGGGAGAAACTCTGTCGGTGCTCTCGGTCAAGCTGAAGTCTCTGGTGCCCTATGATGCCATCGGAATTTACATTCGCCGGGAGCATGAACTGATTCCAGAGTATGTGAATGGCGATAACTTCCGGCTGTTCTCTTCGCTGCGGATTCCCATCGGACAGGGTCTTTCCGGTTGGGTGGCGCAAAATCGCAAGCCGATCGTCAACGGCAACCCTTCCGTGGAACCTGGCTACCTCAACGATCCTTCGAAATTCAGCACTCTCAGTTCGGCCCTGGCAGTTCCGCTGGAGGGAGTTGCGGGAGTCATCGGAGTGCTGGCTCTGTATCGTGCCGAACGAGACGCTTTTACGAACGACCACTTGCGCATTCTTCTGGCCATCAGCTCAAAAATGGCGCTGGCGATCGAAAACGCCTTGAAGTACCAGCAAGCCGAGAACTCAGCCACGACCGATTATCTGACCGGCCTGCCCAACGCCCGTTCTTTATTCCTGCAGTTGGAGCGCGAACTAGCCCGCTGCAAGCGCGACAATACCACCTTGACCGTCATGGTCTGTGACATGGACGGCTTCAAGCAGGTCAACGACCGCTTTGGACACTTGGAAGGGAACCGGGTTTTGCGCTTGTTCGCCCAAGCTCTCAAGCAGAGCTGCCGCGAGTACGATTACGTGGCGCGTATGGGAGGAGACGAATTCGTGGTGGTTGCCCCAGGACTGGGCGCCGACGCCTTCCACAGACGAGCCGCGCAACTGCGCGAGTTGGCGCGGCGCGCCGGCATCGACGTTTGCAACGAAGACATTCTCTCGCTGAGTGTGGGACAGGCCGGTTTTCCTGACGACGGCAACGATGCCGAGGACATGCTGGCCGAGGCCGACCGCCGCATGTACGTGGAGAAACAGAAACAGCCCTCGCGCAAAGACCGCCGCTTGCACACTCGCTTCCGCTGCCGCCTGACCGTGGAAATAAGTGCGAACCAGGAGTCCAGACCCATCCTCGCCCACCTGATCAACATCAGTCTGGGCGGCTGTTATGTCGAAACCAGCGCCGTCCTGGGCCGCGGCTCGAAGGTTCACATTGAATTCTCCGGCCTCGCCAACCTGAACGTGGAGGGAATCATAGAGAGGGTCGATCCCGGCTTGGGTATGTCCGTGCAGTTTGCGGATGTGCGGGGGGAAAGTCGGGAAGGGATCAACCGCGTTCTGGAGACCATCCAGAAAGAAACGGTGAACGAGAATCCCTACCTGCAAAGCCTGAAGAACTAAAGATCGGCACGCCGGCTGCAGCAGTTCCACACCTGCGTGTATCCTCACGAGACTGTCATCTCGACCGGAGCGTTCCCTTCCGTTTGCGGAAAAGAGCGCGGAGTGGAGAACCTGCCCTGAGCGAGCGCAGCGAGTCGAATGGGGACCCGCTGTTTCCTGCCGTCTACCTCTGTGGAATCGCTATAGATCCAGCCGAAATGCCTCTCCCCGACGCTAACTGCGCAGCCGTCGAGTTTATTTGCTGGGGTGGGCCTCGCCGCTTGCCGAGAAAATCGAATACGGCCACTCATCCGACCTCTTCGGCAAAGGCACCGGCGTAGCAGGCTTTGGCTGATCGCCCCAATCGGCGGGCGTTGGATAGATGCACCACACGTTTCCGGGTTCTTCCAACGTGATGCCCAACAGCCAATACTTGCCGTCTGTCCCCAGAGGGACGCAGTTGGCCACCACCGCGGATGCCTGATTACCTCCCGGCAGTTCTTCCAGCATGACCCGGCAGCCGGGCTCCAAAGCGCGCCCCAGCCGCACTCCACATCCATTCGGATTTACCACCAGGGTGTGGCACTCCTCGCAGAACGCGGACGCCCCATTCAGGCTACGCACGCGAATGGGAATCTGTGCGCGGATGCGCGTCGGGCGGCGCGCCGACTCTTGCACAGGTGTGGCGCTATTCATCGAACCATCCAATCGATATAGTACGGCGGGCAAGCGCATACCAGAAGCCGGAAGGCAGGCAACAGCGAAACCAAAGTAACCGCGGGGTTCGCGCCAGGGCGTGTTTGGCTCTGTTGACATCCTCCGTGAATCGGCGTTTTTCTTTGTTCTGTGAGAATGTTGGGAACTACCGTGGAAGAGCGGCCCTTCCAGGGCCGCGTGCCGATCCCACTGAGGAACGGCCTTCAGGCCCTGGGACTCTGGGACTCGGACCTAGTAGAAAGCCAGCGTGCCTTGCAGTCTCGCCCTTCGCAGGCAAACAGAGAACGCCGCCAGCCCGGCAGGCAGCAGCGCCACGCCAAAAAGCGCGAGGGCGCGAATCTCCGGAGCCAGCGAGCCGAACCCTGCTCCTTGCAGCAACGCCATCCGCATCGCGCTGAGCGAATGAGTCAACGGGATGCAGGCGGAAACCAACTGCAGTGGCTTGGGCAGGGCCTCAATGGGGAACAGAGTTCCCGTCAGAAACCACGCGCCGGAACCGAATAACCACAACACGGCAGATCCCTTTTGAATGGCAACTTGCAGCGCCGCGGCGATCATCCCCAACCCGATCGCAATCAGCAGCGAAAGTCCGAACACAACCAGAGCGCCGGACCAGTTCGCGTCCGGCACGGGAACGCCAAACAGCGCGACCCCGGCGCCCACATACAGGATCAACTGCAGGCTGTTTCCCAGCAAAGCCGAAGCGGCGCTCAGCATCACCACCACCGGGGCTGGTGTCGAGGAGGTCATCAGGACCTCCATGGTGCCGCTCTGCTGGGCCTCCTGAACGCACTGCACGAAGCTGCGCATGGCCATCACCATAAAGGTGTACAAGCCCGTTCCCACCAGAAGAAAAGGGAAGTACCCAACTCCTTCCGGGCGAAAGCCCGGACCGATGGCCCGGGACAAATAGTAAAAAGCGGCGAGTTCAATTAGAGTTCCAACCGCTGTGATGGCAAAGCCCGTGCGGTAACGCGCGGCGGTGCGCAAGTCGCGCAGCAGAATGGCCAGGAACTTATCCGCGGTTCGCCCGACGCTCATTGCCAGCCTCCCGCCGCAATGGGAAGCGCATCCAGTTCTCCGGTGGCCTCCCGGTACCAGGAGCGCAATTCACGTGTGCCTGCCCAGCTCAGGTCCCGGTAATCGGCCAGGCGTCCGGCTTGCAAAAGAGCGATAGAGTCGCCGAGCGCCGCCGCTTCTTCAAAGTTGTGCGTGGCCACGAGGATGGTCGCTCCGCGGTCACGGAATCCTTGCACCAACTTCCAGAATTCCTCTGCCGATGCCGGATCCAGGCTGCGAGTGGGCTCGTCGAGCAAAATCACCGACGGCCGTTTGAGCAGCGCTCTCGCCACGCCCAGCCTCTGGTACATTCCGCTGGAAAACTTCATCGCCAGCGTGTCTGCATGTTGGCTCAGCCCGGTTTCGTCCAGCAGCGTTCGAATGCGCCCACTGCGCCGCCGGCGAGGGACATTGTCGAGGGCGGCGAAGAAATCGAGATTCTCTCTCGCCGACAAACGCGGGAAAAAAGACCGTTCCGCGGCAATGGCAAAACCGACCCGCTGGCGTATCGCCAGCCCCGCCGTGCGTGTATCTTCGCCGCCAACCATCACCCTCCCGGCATCCGGCAGTAGCATGGTGGAAATCAGTTTCAACAGCGTGGTCTTGCCGCTTCCGTTTGGACCAAGCAGCGCAAGCACGCTGCCGCCGGGGACATGAATCGAGATTCTGTCCAGCGCCCGCGTCTCTCCCCGCTTTTCCTGTCCCAGCCAATTCGACAGAGCTGGCCGGTGGCGGAAGGTCTTGCTGACGGACTCCAGTTGAATGCTGTCCATCTTTAGTCAACAGCCAATCGCGCAGTTATCCAAAATCCTGCCGCGAAGTGACCTTATTATAGGGGCGGCGAGCAGGCCCGCCTGCTGACTGCTTTTGTTCATCGCGAGCAAGAATTGAGTTCGGCAATGTCTGCAGCCACTGAGCTACAAGCGGTCTCGCGGTTGGCAGTGAAGGTTGAGCCCCGGCCGACGACCGGTACTCACCCGGAATTTGATTTGCTGGCGGCATGTTGTGCGGCCACGTGGGACCCCGCTGCCAGCAGCCGCGTCCGCCAGTTGTTGAGCTCACCGCTGAATTGGGAGAAACTTCCGGCTCTTGCAGAACATCACGGCTTAGTCCCGCTTCTTTTCCAATCGGCGGCGGGGCTATCCCGCTTGATTCCGCCGCAACCGTTCGCGGCCTTGCGCCTGCGCTGCCAACAGAATGCTTGCCGGGCGTTGTGGTTTACTCAGGAACTCGGCAGGATTCTCGGTCGTATGCAGTCCGCTGGGATCGAAGTTCTGGCTCACAAAGGCCCGGCCTTGGCCAGCTTGCTTTATGGGGACGTTGCCCAGCGCCAGTTCCATGATCTTGACTTGCTGGTACGACCTCAAGACCTGAACCAAGCGAAGGCAACTCTCGTTGGCCTCGGCTACCAGTGCGCCGCCGAATTCAATGCCGCCGAAGAACGCGCACTTCTCCAGTCAGGATACGAGCAAGTCTTTCACTCGCCGCGCGGAAAGAACTTGCTCGAACTGCAGTGGCGGATCCTCCCCCGCTTCTACGCTGTCGATTTCGACATGGAAAAGCTATTTGCCCGCTCCAAAGAGGTTCAGCTTGCAGACCGGTCCTGCCGCATGCTCTCGCCCGAGGATTTGCTGCTGGCGCTGTGCGTGCACGCCGCCAAGCATGGCTGGACGCAGCTTTCCTGGCTGCGTGACATCACCCAGCTTGCTGGAATGTCCGGCCTCGATTGGGAGTACATCGCGAAAGAGGCGGATCGAATGGGGATTCGGCGCATGCTCGCCATCAATTTCGCCTTGTGCAGCCGGCTTTTCGGAGCAATTGCGCTTGCGCTCATTCCGTCCCCACTTATTTCATGGATGGGTGAGGAGCAAGCGGGCGCGCTCGCCGAAGAAATCCTCACCGCGCTCCGCAACAGCGCCGTTCGAGAGACGGAGTCACTGGCCTACTTCCGTTGGACGATGCAATTGCGCGAGCACCGCCGCGACCGGGCGCGTCTTCTCTGGCGGCTCGCCTCTACACCGAGCATTGGCGAATGGCAAACCGTGAAATTGCCCGCCCCGCTGTTTTCACTTTACCGCATGGTGCGGGTGTATCGCCTGGCCAAAAGGCTCTTCTAGGTAGGGCCAGGTGTCCTCGCCCGTGCGGCGGCGGGTACTGTCTTAAACACTGTGTTGCTCCGCTGCGTTCCGGCCCTCCGATTGCGTTCATGGAAAGGGAACTCCGGCATCGCGTTGCGCCTGATAGATGCGAATCATCGCCTTTAGTTGGTCTTGTCTTATTTTGGCCCACAGGATGTTTCTTTCCGCTAAAGCGACCATATCATCCCAGCTACTAAGTTTGTTCTTTTCAGGTACAAGTTTTTTGTTGACAGACTTCTTCTTTTGTGGCATAATTTTCTCCATCATGGAACCCAAAGAAATTGGGGAATTTAGACAGAAATGGCAGGCCGAAATCGCCGAACTCGCCAAAGAAAAAGCGAAACTTGAGAATAAAATTGTGGGCCTCCAAACCTTGCTTAAAGGTCTGGACTACATGGAGCACGGCGCTCCCGTCATGCCCAGTAAACTTGAGCCGCCCCCGCTCCCTCGCGACGACTTTCATTCGCTCCGAATAACCGACGCAATACGCGCCGTGATTGGGGCGGCTGTGCATCCACCAACCCCGCCGCAGATACGCGATTGCCTGAAGGCTTACGGATACGACGAACTGCCTCCGGGCAATCCGATGGCTGCCATACATGGAGTGTTGCGCCGTCTGCAAGATAGGCGGGAAATCAAAGCAGTCATTATCGACGGGAAAAAAGCTTACGTGCCGCTCGCGCAGAGCGAACGAATGCGTTAAATACGAACCGCGCAACGGTGCGAACGCTGCGCGGCGAGAGAAGCGAGGTAAGAAGCCGATGGCGCGGCCTCCACCAATAGCTAGGTAGCAAGAAACGGCCCCGTAGCCTGCTCGAACAGGTTGCGGGGCTAATCCAGAACGCGGGGTTAGCCGCACTCCAGACCCAAAATGATTGTACGGCTTTTCCCGCAAAACGCAAGCGGAGAAAAGCCCATGACGTGTACCAGATGCCAGCACCAAACTTGTAAGAGGTTCGGCTATTTCGGTAAACGGCGCATCCAGCGCTGGCGCTGCACTTCCTGTAATTCCACCTTCTGCGAACCCCACACGAAACTCACACGAGACACGATGGTTTCGCGTCCTGACGCGGCAATCCGTGCGATTCATTGCCTTCTTGAAGGCTGCTCGATTCGCAGCGCGGAACGTCTTACCGGCCTCAACCGGAACACAATCATGCGTCTGCTCGAAACCGTTGGCCAGAGATGCGAAAAATTGCTGGACGCGAAGCTCCATAACCTCAACTGCCGCTACGTGCAATGTGACGAAATTTGGAGTTTCGTTGCCAAGAAGCAGCGCCAAGTCCGCAAGGGCGATAGTCCCGAGGCTGGTGACCAGTGGGTTTTTGTTGCTGAGGACGCAGACACCAAGCTGGTTGCGGCGTACCTTGTCGGAAAGCGCACAATGGTCAGCACCATGACTTTCATTGGCGATCTGCACCGGCGTCTTGCTCAACAGATTCAGTTGACGACTGACGGTTTCCACTTCTATCAAAAGGCGGTCGGAGACACTTTTGGGTTGGACGTTGACTTTGCCCAACTGATTAAACTGTTCGGCGACTATGGCCAGCATGACGAAGGGAGGTATTCCCCACCACGAATCGCGGAGGTTATATCCAGGGTGCGGATCGGTCATCCGAGCACAAGCGATATTTCGACCAGCTACGTAGAACGCCAGAATCTCACCATGCGGATGCAGCTTCGCAGACTGACGCGGCTCACGAATGCCTTCAGCAAGAAGCTGGACAACCTCAAGGCCGCCGTTGCTCTGCACTTTGCGTTTTACAATTTCTGTCGCGTTCATTCGTCCCTTCGCGTCACACCCGCTATGGAAGCGGGGCTAACGGATCACGTTTGGAGCATTGGAGAACTGATTTCGCAATGAATTCTTTCGCGGCGTCTAGACGGGATGAAATCTCCTCAACCTTATCGATTGAGAGGCGTTGCCACTTCTCGTCAAATTGCCAGATTTCAAGACCACTAACGCCGTAAGGGTTCAGTTCGGCCGCGATACTTACCGTGAATGCCGCGATGCTAGTCGCTTCTTCCAGGGAATAGAGCCTCTTGTCGCACTTGAAAAACTCTGGCCAAAAGATCGCCGTGTTGTCCTCATTTCCATTGACCATATATCGTTCACTGCGGTCGCCGGAGCAGAGTTGGCCTATTCGGAGCTTCAGAAACGGCGCGTACTCCGCGTTTGGATTAAGGATAAGCATGGTATGCATGAGGACTTGCCAGGGCCTCCCACCAGAATGCCTAGTAAAGTAATCCTCGCCCCATCGCTGGAGGAGGCTGCCCAATTCGCCTTCGCAAATTGTCGTGAGTTTGGAAAGGTGATTCGCCAACTCTTTTTCGGGGGAGCCGCCCAAATCTCCATTCCCGGCAACGGCCACAGCGATCTGGTGGGGTTCCGAGATGGCAATCTTGGAATGGCTAAGAATGGTGGACGGTACCGAGAATGGATGCACCGTAGAAGTGGCTTCCGTTACACGGCATTTGGTGTCCCCAACGAGCGCAAATTTCTTTTCTAAGGTTTTCATTCCGACCTGCATCGTCATAGGAATTTCCTCTGAGCTACCCGGAGGAAACCCTATAGCAAGATTCCGGGTAGGGCTAGTAGCGCTCACAGCCCACCTCCGGCAACACGGTATTTAAGACACCACCCGGCGGCGGAAGCCTATTGACACATCCTATATGGTATGACATCCTATAGGATGTTGCATGAAAAGAGTTGTCGTTGACACCTCAGTTGTGGTCGCCGGACTTCGCACCCGCTTGGGAGGTGGAAATGTGGTTTTGCGACTTGTCGCCAGTCGGCGATTGGCGATGTTGGCGACGCCACCTCTGTTCTTGGAATACGAGGATGTACTGAAGCGCCCCGAGCATCGTCTGGTCCACGGCCTGTCGCCCGATGAAATTGACGAGTTCCTGGCGGAACTAGCGGCGCTGATTGAGCCGGTCGAAGTTCATTTTCAATGGCGGCCGCAGTCCCGGGACCCCAACGATGAAATGGTCCTGGAAGCTGCCATCAATGGCCGAGCCGATGTGCTGGTAACTTATAACGTTGCAGATTTCGCGGTCGCGGCGGAGCGCTTTGGGATTCCAGTGTTAAGCCCACGCGAACTGCTAAGAAAGGTAAAACCGTGAGCAAAGCGACCTATCCGTTGAAACTTCCTCTCTCAATCAAGAAGGCGGCGCAGCGCCTGGCCAAGGAAGACGGTGTGTCCTTGAACCAGTGGATCGCGGCAGCGGTGGCGCAGAAAGTCGGAGTTGTGGAAACCGCGGCCGAGTTCTTCAAGAAGCGGGCGGGAAGGGCAACCGGCGAAGGATTGATGAAATTCCTCCGCACCGCGCCCAAGGCAGCGCCCGAGGAAGAGGATGCCGTCCGCTGACATCTGACCGGATGGCATGCAATCTGGCTCCAGCGCCGCCGTCCTGCCCGGGGGCAAGGAAACCAAGAACGGTCGACGTTAACGCGCCAGTTAAGTTCATTTGTGCCGGTTATACCAGCTCTTAGTTTGGTTGATCGTTTTTTGCAGGGTCTCTAACGCACGAGCGGACATGTTTAGGTGATACACCGTATTGCTGTTGATCTTCTCCGTGAGGTGGACCGTGTTCCTGACGCTCCTTAGGCCGTCTAGCTCTCTGCTTAGGCCAGCATCGATAATACCCTCCTCTTTGGCAACAGCAATATGCCACCAGAACTTCTGTTTCTCAATCGCCTTGCGCGCGTCGGAGTAGCTCGCCCATCGTATGGGCCGACGATGCGCATTATCCGCAAACTTATGTTGCTGGCCTTTGAGTTTTCCGCTTTCAAGGCCGTGAAGTATCATCTCGGCCAGAAGAGTTTCGCAGATCGACCCATAGTCAATGACTTGCGCCCTCACGTGCGCGTAGCACTCCTTGCCATCTACGAGAAGCGCGAGGCCAAGTTTGTATATCCAACGTGCGCCATGGAACGTGTCACACAACGCTGTGCGAGTGCTCTTATCGCTGACATGCTCGAACCACTTCGTGTCCAGCTCCGATTCGTCAGCGATTCCGCTCTTAGCAAAGTTCGACACGGCGGCCATCAGCGCCCTCCCGAAGTGCTCCGGAATGACTTTTGTAGTCATCATGTCCCCTCCCTTTCCTCGCAAACGCTCGGCAAGAGTCGGACCGCTTTCAGTGACCGAACATCTATGTTACGACAGCCGCCTAATCCCCGGGAACCCGTCAAACCCCGAATCGAACGTTAGGATTTGCTCGATGCTGTGCTGTTCCATGACGGCCAGATGCACTGCATCACGCGCGGAGAGGCGCTGGCAGCCAAGGACAATCTGTTTGGCGCGTTCGGCAACAGATTTGTTATCCCATTCTCGCGTTCTTGCGCGCCTGCTTTCTGCCGGCCTCCAGGCCCTTTTGGACTGCGCGAGCATAGCCCGCGCGATCCATCGCGTTCATCACCGCGGCGGCGATCCCGCCGGGGGTGGCCGCTTCATGGATCAGATCATCGACTGAAGTGTCGCTATCGCGCCAGGCGGCAATGCCGTCGGCCAGTGCGTGCGCCGCGGCGGTCAGTGCGGTCTTCTGATCCAATCCCAGTTTCTGGGCGGCAGCCGCCAGAGTTGCCAGCGCATGATAGCCATGGCTGCAAGAGTAGGTCACCGTGAACGCGTCAAACTTAGATTCAGGGATCTCCAGGACGGGTCCAACGGCTGAAAAGAGTTGGCAGACTTCGCGCTGGCTGCGGGAAGGAAAATTCCGGTCAAAGGTCACTGCCGTTAATCCCCGCCCGCTGCGGCACGTCGGGCTGGGCATGGCCCGTGCCCAGCGGGCAGGCGGTCGCAAGCCAGCTCGTAACTTCGACAATGGGACACCGGCTGCCAGGCTGACTGCGCCAACGGGCCACTCAACGAAACCAATGTTCCGTAGCAGTTGCCCGACCGAGTCCGGCCGGACTGCGATGATCAGCAGCCTCGCTTGGTCCACCGCGCGACGCAGATCCGGCTCGATGTCCACTCCATAAGCTCTTTTCAGGTCGCGCAGCCTCCGCAAATCAAGGTCATGCACCATGATGGGCTGTTTGTGTTTAGCCAGCCGCAAGCCTGCAAGGAGAGCGCCGGTAATGCGTCCGCCGCCCAGGAAAACGATCGCGCTCATGCCAGTCCCACGCAGGCCCGGTCTGCGGCTTCTACTAAAGCTGCCACGTCAGCCTCGGTGTGTGCCGTCGAGATGATCCAATGCAGGCCGTTGGAAGGAGTCATATAAATTCCGCTGTCCAGAAGCCGATGAACGAATCGCGAATAGCGCGCCGTGTCCGCGTAGGCGCAATAATCGCGGTAGTCGTGAATGGCTTCTCGCTCGGTGAAATAGATCTGGAACATCGGGCCGAATCCCTGCACGACGGCTTTCACGCCCCTGCGGCGGAACACATCGCGCAAGCCGGCAATCGCAGCGTCACCTGTCGAGTGCAGCTTGATGTAGGCCCCCTCGGTGGAGAGCAGATCCAGGTTTGCCGCGATGACTTTCATGGTGAGCCGGTGACCGTTGAACGTGCCGTAGTGCAATACCATGTTCTCGCCCCAGCGCATGCGTTCGAGAATGGCACGAGGTCCAGCTACGGCACCTACCGGGAACCCCGCACCCAGAGCCTTGCCGAAGGTGCTGATGTCCGGCTGGATTCCGTAATACTGCTGGCAGCCGCCTGGCGCGTAGCGAAAGCCGGTCACCACTTCGTCGAGGATCAGCAGGGCGCCATGCCTGCGCGTGAGTTCCCGCAGTTTCTGCAGATACCCGTCCCGAGGAGGAATGCAACCCATGTTGGCCATGATGGGCTCAGTGATGACGGCGGCTAGTTCATGCCCATGAGCTCGCATGACCCGCTCCAGCGCGGTCACGTCATTCCACGGCGCCAGCACCACATCATCGAACGTGCCAGAGGGGATGCCTTGAGAATCCGGGATTCTCGCGGGATGCTCCGGACTTTCTAACTCGGAGGGCGGATGGCTGTGAGCGTTCAGCAAATAAGGGTCATACCATCCGTGATAGTGGCCTTCGAACTTGAGAAATTTGTTGCGGCCGGTGTGAGCGCGTGCCAGCCGCAGCGCCAGCATGGTCGCTTCACTGCCCGAGTTGGCAAAGCGCACCACTTCCGCTGACGGCACCATGCGGCAAAAGCGCTCGGCAGCTTCGACTTCAGCCGAAGTCGCGGCCGCAAAGTGCGAGCCTTGCGCCATCGCTTCTGAAACCACGGAGACAAGTTTGGGGTGCGCGTGGCCGTGAATGAGCGCCCCGAATGACATCATGAAGTCGATGTATTCATTGCCGTCGGCGTCCCAAACGTGCGAGCCGCTACCGCGTTCCAGCCAAATCGGTCCGCCAGAATACACGGCCGCGCCACGGGACGGCGAGTTCACGCCCTCCACCAGAGATTGCTGTGCGCGGTTGAACCATTGCTGCGAGCGAGCAAGATTGCGAGGTGTCATGAGTGCATGTTGATTGTATGCCGTTTGAGTAGCTGGTTTCGAATCAGCGAAAGCTTTTTGCAATCTCAAACCGGGTCGGCTGCGATGGCAATCCCGGCAGCGTCCGCCGCTTGGATGATAGCGTCGCCATCCAGCAACAGGCATTTGCCCGCATCCAGGGCCAGGCACGTGGCGCCGGCGCGGCGCATGGTCTCCACCGTCTTCAGCCCGATCACCGGAACGTCGAAGCGCATGTCCTGGTTCGGCTTGGCAATTTTGACGACGGTTAACGCGCGGCTCAGCGTGGAAGCTTGGGCGTCCAGCGATGCCATGATCTGGCCAGCGCGTTCGATGGCCGCGTCGGTTCCCTCCATGGCCTCGATCGCGACACATGCAGCCTCGGCTACGACTACTGTCTGACCGATGTCATATTGCGCCAGATGACGCGCCACAGCGCGGCCGTAGTCGATGTTCTTCCTCTCCGCTTCCGACGGCGCACGCTTGGTCAGGACGCCTGACTTCGCCAGCAGAGGCTCAAGGAAGGTAGTAGAATTCTCCAGCTCGATACCCTCGTCCGCCAGCACTTTGGCTACCGCTCCCAACAACGCATCTGTATTGCGCGTGCGCAGGTTCAGCAGCAACTTGGCCAGCCGCCAGTCCGGCCGGATGCTGGAAAAAATCTGTTTATGTTTTACCTGACCCGCCATGATGGCGCGGTGCACGCCTTCCCGCTGAAACGTTTCGATCAGCCGGGAAAGCTCGCCAAGAGAAAGCCAGTGAACGGCAACGGCTCCGCGCGATTCGATTTCCGCAAATGTCTCCTCTTCAATCGCAGCGACCACCACCTCGAAACCCTGGGCCCGCGCAGCCTCCAGCACCAGAAACGGAAAACGTCCGTTGCCGGCGATCAGTCCGATGCGTTCTTTGACGGTGGGCATGAACAGGAAAGTCTAGCACCTAAGCTGTCAGCTATCAGCCGTCAGCTTTCGGCGTCAACCCTGTTATGCGTCGGCTTGGGTTTGGAAAGGTTTTCCGGAAGCCGAGGGCTGAAAGCTGACAGCTGAAAGCTACTTAATCACTCCCCGCTCCGACTCTTCGATGAATCGAATCAGCCGGTCGATGTCTTCACCGCGGTCCGCCTCCGCCTTCAGCGTTTCGAGTGCCTGCGAAGTGTTGAGCTTGGAAGCCAGCAAAACTTTATACGCGTGGTGAATCTTCCGTATCCGTTCTTGGCCGAAGCCGCGCCGTTCCAGACCAATCGCGTTCAAACCGTAAGCATGGGTGTCGCGCGCCGCCGCGGTCTTGGAAAAGGGCAACACATCTCGCGTGACGGTCGTGCCGCCGCCCATGAAACTATACGCCCCGATACGCACAAAGTGATGCACCGGGCAGAGCGCGCCCACCGTGGCCCAGTCCTCCACAATGACGTGCCCACCGAGCGTGGCGGCGTTGGCCATGATGATGTGGTCGCCGATTACGCAGTCATGCGCGATGTGGCAGTAGGCCATGATCAAGTTGTGACTGCCCACGCGGGTGACGCCCGAAGCTTTCGCGGTAGCGCGGCTAATGGTGACAAACTCACGAATCTCGTTGTGGTCGCCGATTTCCAGCCGCGTGGGCTCACCTTTGTAGCTCAAATCCTGCGGTGCCGTGCCAATCGACGAGAAAGGATAAAACTTGTTCTTCGCCCCGATTCTGCTGGGGCCTTCGATCACCACGTGCGAAATCAGTTGGCAACCTTCGCCCAGTTCCACCTCAGCCCCAATCACGCAATAGGGTCCGATCACGCAAGAAGGATGCACCTTGGCGCCAGCATCCACTACGGCACTAGGATGAATGTTCACGGTAAGAGTGCTGCTTTTGCCGACCATAAGCTCCGGCTGCTCAGCTCCTATTCGCTCTCGCCTGTTCCGTCGCCCGCCGCGCCGGCCGCACGCGAGCGGTCTATCAGACGGCAAGTGACCACCGCTTCTGCGACCCGCTTGTCTCCGACGTAGGCCGTGCCTTCCATGCGGGTAGCATTCATGCGCCATACCTTGACGTCTACCTCAATGCGCAACTGGTCGCCGGGCACGACTGGCCGGCGAAATCGCGCCCGCTCGATGCCGGTAAAAAGCATGAGCTTGCCGTCCCGGTCGTCCACCTCGGTAAGCAGCAGAGCCCCGCCCGCCTGGGCCATAGCTTCCACGATCAGCACTCCGGGCATGACCGGCGCGCCGGGAAAATGTCCGGCAAAGAAAGGCTCGTTGATGCTGACGTTCTTGATGGCTACAATGCGCTGTCGGCGCACAATCTCCACCACCCGGTCGATCAACAGAAACGGGAAGCGATGCGGCAAAATACGCTGGATTTCGCTAATGTCCCACGGAACCGGCGCGTGCACAGGGGCTTCAGTTGTTGTATTTAGAGTGTCAGTCATTCGTTTCTCAATCAGCGCGAAGATTATACTGTACCTTGCCTGCCAGCAGAGCTTCCACTAAAGGATCGCATGCCCAGAAAAGAAGTGAAAAAAAAGAAAGCCTCTAAGAAAACAGTATCTCCCAAACCTTCCCGTCCTCCGCAGCCTGTGGTGGACGTGTCCGTCGCCTTGCATGATTTCGAAAGCAAGCAGTCAGAAATCGTCGAAACCATCCGCCAGTTAGTGGAGATCGAGTCGCCCTCTGACAATAAGCCTGCCGTGGACCGCCTGGGAGCCATGTTGGCCGGCCGGTTCGAGAAGCTCGGCGGCCACGCCATGTTCCATCGCACGCCCAACTTCGGCGACCACCTGCAAGTGGATTTTGCCGGCAAGCGCAAGGCGAAGCCCGTGCTGCTGCTGGGGCACCTTGACACCGTATATCCCGCAGGAACGTTGGGCACCATGCCGTGCCACGTAGCCGATGGAAAGCTTTGGGGTCCGGGCGCGTTCGACATGAAATCAGGCATTGCGTTCATGCTGCACGCCATCGAGGTGTTGCGCGCTCGGCACGAAGACACGCTGCCTCGCCCGGTGACTGTCCTGCTGGTGTCGGACGAGGAAGTCGGCAGCGACAGTTCGCGCCGCATCACCGAGAGCGTGGCCCGCCGCTGCCAAGCCGTGCTGGTGGTCGAGCCCGCGCTCGGGCCAAAGGGCGCGGTCAAGACCGCGCGCAAAGGAGTCGGGGAATACACCATCAAGGTAACCGGCAAAGCTGCGCATTCCGGCCTTGATTTCGAAAAAGGCGAAAGCGCCATTGTGGAGCTGGCGCGGCAAATTCCGCAGATCGTCAAACTCACCAACCTGAAGCGCGGATTGACCCTGAACGTGGGAACCGTGCAGGGCGGCACGCGCACCAATGTGATTCCGGGGGAAGCGTCCGCTGCGCTGGACGTGCGCATTGCGCACATGAAAGATGGCAAGGAAATCGACCGCCAGCTGCGTCGTTTACGGCCATTCAATCGCAAGTGCAAGCTGGAGATTAAGGGCGGGATCAATCGTCCGCCCATGGAACGCACGCCTGCGGTGGCTGGCTTGTATCAACAGGCTGCCGCCATTGCCCAACAACTGGGATGGAAACTTGAAGAAGCTGCGGTCGGCGGCGGCTCGGATGGCAACTTCACCGCCGCGCTCGGCATTCCCACGCTCGACGGTCTAGGAGCAGTCGGCCAAGGCGCCCACGCCGCCAATGAGTCGGTCGTCATCGCCGAGTTGCCCCGCCGCGCCGCGCTGCTGGCAGCGTTGATCGAGTCTCTGGAGTAGTACCGCATGCTCACGTGGGGACAGCCGCCCTCGGCCGTCCAGTGGAGCGAAGCTCCGCAGCCTGCGTCGAGATCAACTCCCCGCGCGTCCGTAATTCCACCCCGCTGATACTTCTGCGTGTCGCGCACGCGGAGGAGTGGGCGTGGGGTGCGCGTCGAGAGCGGCAATCCCTGATAAGACCACGGGCTTGCGGTCAGGAAATTCAGCGATGAGCGTGAGCCGGCCTCCCATGGCTTCCACATAGCTACGGAGCGTGGAAATCAGAAGGTCACTGCGCTGTTCCAGCCGGGAGACCTGATCCTGGCCAATCCCGAGGGTCTCCGCGATGCGCTCCTGCGTGAGCTTGTGTGCGCGGCGCAACTCGCGCAGCGACACTTCCTCAGCCAGCAACTGAGCCGCGCGGTCCTCGATCTTCCTGCGCCGGGCGGGGCTCGCTTCTCGAATCTTTTGTTCCAGAGTCTTCATGGCTGTTACTTCTCCTCTTCTTGTTTCTGCTTTTCTTCTTCCTTCCTGATGCGCGCCAGATGCGCGTCAAAGCGGGCGTCGGCTTTTGCGATGAGCTGGCGGTAAAACCGCTTTTCGCTCCCGCCTGACTTGTCTCCGCAGTCCAGGAGAATAGCCTTCCTGTTCGGGTCGAAGGCAAAAGCTACCCGCCACGTACCGTCTGCTGCATCAAACCTCAACTCCTTCATATTCGCGTGGCGGGAACCATTGAGCGTGTCAGCACGCGGCCGCCCCAACTGTGGCCCGAACTGCTGGAGCAGCTTGGCGTGGGCAAGCAACTCGTCCTGCACGTCTTGCGGCAGGGCGTCAAACTCGGGATCGAACTCGTCATGAAACAGGACTTCCCATGCCACTGTCATAGTATGCCTTATACAACATATGTTGTCAAGTACATAGTACGGGCAGCGGAGTGGCAGTTAAGCCGCGCACAATCCATCATCCCCGCAGATACGGCAGCATCTCTTTGAAGGCGGGCGCTCCCGAGGAGCGCAGCAGTTCGTAAATCATCATCTCAGACGAAGAGATGATCGCTCCGGCGGCGCGCATGCGTTCCAGGCCAATTTTCCAGTTCCACTCCGCGCGCGAACTCACGGCATCGGACGCCACGTGCACGATGTAGCCTTCGCGCAAGGCGGCCAGCGCGGTCTGGGCGACGCAAATGTGGCATTCCATTCCGCACAGCAGCAGCGTGTTGCGCTGGCCCGGCAGCCGTTTCAGCAGGGAGCAGAAAACGTCGCTGCCGAAGCAGGAGAACATCTGCTTATCGATCGCCTCGGTTCCCGGCAGCAGGGAAGCGATGTCGGGGATGGTATTTCCCAATCCCTTTGGGTACTGCACCGTCATGATCGCCGGAATCTTCAGGATGCCGGCCAGACGAATGAGCAACTGCGAGTTCTTGACCAGTTGCTCTTTCTGGAAGATCGGAGGCAGCAACTTCTCCTGAATGTCAATGACGAGCAGCGCGCACTGGTTTGCCTCCAGAGCGCGCCGGGCGATTTCAGTCGAGTCGGTGGTCAACTGCATAACAGAGCCGAGCGTGGTTGCCATGAGCAGATTCTCCTGCCGCCATCTTAAATCGTCCGGGCATTGTAGAGACGTTGCTAAGCAACGTCTCTACAGGCACAACGGGACGATCTTCGGCTCGGCTCGCCTGATTTACTTCCCCGGCGTATAGCTCAAATCTGGCCGGAAGCGAATGGTTTCTGCCCATTCCTTCTGAATACTGTTGTCGAACGTCTGGGTCAGGGCGTCAGCATCGTGCTTGCCTACGGCCTTCTCCAGCATGGCGCCAAACGACGGGTCCGGCTCGGCCATTCCTGACCAACCGTCCATGTAGTACACCAGCGCATAGTGCGGCTGCTCGCCTCCGTCCATAAGCGCGAACCATGAATAGTGCGGCGGCCAGTTGCTCTTGGTGATGGCGTCGTTCATTTTCCTGATCGTGTCTTCGAAATCAGGTTCTTTCCCCGGCTTGATAATGTAATTGCTGACCTGCGCCAATTTTGGCGGACCGCTGGTAAGCGGGCGGCTGGCGTCTTTCATAAACATCCAAATGCTGGGTACGGTTTTCTCAACGTACGGCGACATGTTGACGTCGCCATCCGCCGTGTCTGCATCTCCATATTTCTGTTCCCATGCGTCCAGGTCCTGCCAGCTATGGCCGAAGGTGGTGGAAAGGTAGTTTCCCGCCGATTCTCCGGTTTCCACCTGCCAGATTTCCCAGGTCCAGGTGTCGTTCTGTTTCTTGTGCCACGCCATGTGCTTTTTACGCCCCTCTTCTAACTGCTTGGTCATGCCCGGCTTGGGGACCGTAGCGTAAACCCAGCCCACATCAACGGACTTATCCTGCGCCAGCGCCGGCAGCGCCATGCAGATCATGAAAACAGCAAGCAAAGCTACTACGCTTCTACGCATCACAATCCTCCTGTTGGTACTTGGGAATGCACACTGGAAATCGGAAGCCCCACGGCCAGCCGGTTCCCTCCTCTGGTTCGCCGTATGGTCGTAACTTGCCAAGACGGCCAACAGCCGGCCTGCGTTACTGTCGAACCCAGTTCTTGCGGATGTGGGTCACTCTACGCTTTGCCGCGCTGGTCGTCAAGCGATCCCGCGTCAGGTTCTGCCGCCCGGCGGAGCGTCAGAACAGCAAAGCGTCAGGCGAGGTAATGACATCTGCGACGAAACACTGGAAGATCGCTCCCGCTGTTTGCTTCGTTTCGCTTCACTTTGGCTCCCGTTCACGGACAAAGCGCGGAAAAACAAAAACCGCCATGCGAACGCACAGCGGCATTGGCAGTGGGTCTCTCGCGGGAGTACATCCCGATTCACTCATTCCTGCTGCGCTCACCATACCACGGCTGGCTGTGCAAATGCACTCAATGAGTTCTATGGCGATTTATCGCGGACAACCCCATAGCTGACACAGAAGCGGTCTAAGGGATCTTTTCAAGTGCTAGAAAATCTGGTGCGCCCTGAGAGATTCGAACTCCCGACCTTCTGGTTCGTAGCCAGACGCTCTATCCAACTGAGCTAAGGGCGCGATGCGACGTAGTTCCTGCGCTCGCTTCAGATTATAACGAAATCGCCGCTTTCACGGAACTACGTTGGCGCAGGCGGTGTTTGGTTTGCTGACACAACGCTGAACCAGCCGCCGAGCTTCGCTCAACCGGACAGCCAAGGGCGATTCTCCCTACGCTCTCTCGTTAGGCCGGAACCAGTTTTTCCCGCACGTCGATCCCGGCGCGGCGCAGCAATCCGGCGATAACCGGTTCCTTCATCCGCGAAGCATCGTATTCTACCCGCACGACGCGCTCCTTATGGTCAAAGCTGACGTGGCGGATTCCATACACCTCGCGCACCGCGTCGAGAGCGCGCATCTCAGCTTCGCTCGGAACTGCGCCATAGCGGTACGCGGCTTCCATTTGTGTCATGCTCTCGTCAACACCTCTCCAGTTAAAGATACAACAATCAACTGGAGCACTGGGATAATCTAATCAACAGCCAGGCCGAATGAACCCGGCCGAGACGATATGGAAACGCCAGTAACACTGGTGAAGGACCCGGTTTGCGGGATGAACGTGAATCCCGCTGCTTCTCTCCACCATGCAGCCCACGAAGGCAAGACGTACCATTTTTGTTGTGCGGGCTGCGTGCAGAAGTTCTCTGCCGATCCACAGAAGTATCTTCAGGCGAAGCCACCAGCAGGACTTGTAACGCTGGGAATGCGGGCTGCCGGCAGGCCGGCCAAGGCGAAAGAGAAAGATCCGGTTTGCGGCATGGAGGTTGACGCCGCCGCGGCCAAGTTCAAAGCGTCGCACTCCGGCAGGTCTTATTACTTTTGTTGCAGCTCTTGCCTGCAAGAGTTTCAGCTAAGTCCGGAAAAGTACTTGTCGGCTAAGCCGGCAACGCCAATCCTGCAAATCTCGCCCGCTGCAACCCCCGCTACAACCCCCGCCACAACCAAAGAGCTTTCCACTCCCGATAAAACCTACATCTGTCCCATGTGTTCCGAAGTGCGCGCCAGCAAACCGGGTCCTTGCCCAACCTGCGGGATGGCGCTCGAGCCGGAGATGCCAATCGCGTCCACACGCACCGAGTTCGCCTGCCCGATGCATCCGGAAGCAGTGCAGGACGCTCCGGGATCATGCTCCATTTGCGGCATGGCGCTGGAGAGGCGTACGGTCACCGCCGAAGAAGAAGACAATCCTGAGCTGCGCGACATGACGCGTAGATTCTGGGCAAGCCTGACCGTGACCGTTCCTTTGCTGGCGATTGCCATGGTCGACATGCTGCCCGGAATGCCCGTGCAACACGCGCTGCCGGCAGGCTGGTTGCCGTGGATCGAGCTACTGCTGGCGACCCCAGTCGTGCTTTGGGGAGGTTGGCCGTTTTTTGAGCGGGGCTGGATTTCCATCGTGCGACGCGCCACCAATATGTTCACCCTGATCGCCATGGGCACGGGTGTGGCATACGTTTACAGCCTGGTGGCAACCATAATGCCGAACGTCTTTCCGCAATCATTCCGCGAGATGGGCGGCACACCACCGGTGTACTTCGAGGCATCGGCTGCGATCGTAACCTTGGTGCTTCTGGGACAGGTGCTGGAACTGCGCGCCCGCAGCCGCACCGGCGCAGCCATTCGCGCCTTGCTTGATCTGGCGCCGAAAACGGCGCGGCTGGTGCGCGATGGCGACGAAACTGACATTCCTCTGGAACAAGTGAAGCCTGGCGACCGACTGCGCGTGCGCCCCGGAGAAAAAGTTCCGCTGGACGGAGTAGTGCTGGAAGGGACAAGCTTCGTCGACGAATCCATGGTCACCGGCGAGTCGATTCCGGTCGGGAAAGAACCGGCCAGCCGCGTGATTGGCGCAACTGTGAACGGCGCTGGTTCGTTCATCATGCAAGCTGAGCACGTGGGTAACGAGACGCTGCTTGCCCAGATCGTGCAACTGGTCAGCCAGGCGCAGCGCAGCCGCGCCCCGATTCAACGCCTCGCCGACCGCGTGGCTGCGTATTTTGTTCCTGCGGTCATCGCCGCGGCCGCGCTGACGTTTGTGGTGTGGAGTCTCTGGGGCCCGGAGCCGCGGCTGGCCCATGCTCTCATCAATGCCGTGGCCGTTCTTATTATTGCGTGTCCTTGTGCCTTGGGGCTGGCAACCCCTATGGCAATCATGGTGGGCACGGGTCGTGGCGCCCAGGCTGGCGTGCTGATTCGAAACGCGGAAGCCCTGGAGACAATGGAAAAAGTTGACACGCTCGTCATCGATAAGACCGGGACACTGACCGAGGGCAAGCCTTCGCTCGAGTCAGTGGTTGCCGCTCCGGGCACCAACGAATCCGAACTGGTGAGCCTCGCAGCCAGCCTGGAGCAGGGAAGTGAGCATCCACTGGCTTCTGCCATCGTGGCGGCTGCGAAGGCGAACCATATTTCGCTTCGAACCGTGTCCAAGTTCCATGCCACGCCGGGCCGCGGAGTTGCCGGCGAGGTGGAGGGAAAATCCATCGTGGTTGGTAACCCGCAGTTCCTTCGCGAAGCTGGCATCTCTCCCGATAGCATGCTGGCAATTGCTACGGAACTGAGACTCGGTGGGCAGATTGTGGTGTTCGCAGCTGTCGATCGCCGGCTGGCGGGCGTGCTGGGCATCGCCGATCCTATCAAGCCGTCAACCGCAGAAGCAGTCCGTAATTTGCAGCGCGAAGGCCTGCGCGTGGTTATGCTTACCGGCGACAGCCGCAGCACCGCCGAAGCCGTGGCGCGCAGCTTGGGTATTGCGGAGTTCGAAGCCGAAGTCCGGCCCGCGAGAAAGTCGGAAGTCGTGAAACGGCTTCAGAGCGAAGGCCGCATCGTCGCCATGGCCGGCGACGGCATCAATGATGCCCCGGCGCTGGCTCAAGCCCACGTCGGCATCGCGATGGGCACTGGGACCGACATTGCCATGGAAAGCGGCGGAATCACGCTGCTGAAAGGCGATCTGCGCGGCATCCTGCGGGCGCGCAAGCTCAGTCAGGCCACCATGCGCAACATCCGGCAGAATCTTTTCTTCGCGTTTATCTACAACTCGGTCGGCGTCCCGGTGGCGGCGGGAATCCTGTATCCGCTTTTTGGATTGTTGCTCAGTCCGATCCTGGCCGCTGCCGCCATGAGCTTCAGCTCGGTGTCGGTGATCACCAATTCGCTGCGGCTGAGGAAGGTTGAATTGTAGCTGAAGAAATTGTCGTTGCCTTGCTCTCCAGGTTTCCTCGCTGGTCATTGACACTGGGTGTTCGCTGCACAAGAATAAGAACGTCATCCCATAAAACATGTGGAGGCCCCTATGCCAGATGAACTCGATCCAACCGAAGTACCGGCAGCCGAAGAGCATCCAACCGAGCTGCACACCGCGTCCCCAAGCAGCGCCGGCAAGTGGATTTTGTTTCTGCTGGCCGTCATTTACGTCGCGGGATCGCTGTACTTTCTTTTCAACCTGCGTGGCCGCATCGACGAAATGGCGAAGGACCAAGCCGCCAGCAGCGCGCAACTAACCCAGCGAATCCAAGCCACTGAAGCCGACACGGAGACCTTGGCCAAGCAGCTCGGCATGACCAAGAAAGAACTGAGCGAACGCTCCGAGGAACTGCAGCGCCAGCAGCGCGCCGCGGTGCAGAAGCTTGCCGAAGAGCAGAAACAGCAGTCCGGCCAGATCAGCCAGGTTAGCGGTGACGTCGCGAATGTGAAGAACGACGTGGGTGGGGTTAAAACCGATGTAGGCGGGGTTAAGACCGACGTCGCCTCAACCAAGGCGGAACTCGCCGCGACCGAAGCCCGGCTGCAAAGCACCATTGGCGACCTCGGCGTGCAGAGCGGCCTGATTGCTCACACTCGTGACGATCTGGAAGTGCTGAAGCACAAGGGCGATCGCAACTATTATGAATTCACTCTGGTCAAAGGCGCCCAGCCCCAGCCGGTTTCCACTGTCTCGTTGCAATTGAAAAAGATGGACCCAAAACGCGGCAAATTCACTCTGAATGTGACGGCGGACGACAAAACCATCGAAAAGAAAGACCGCAACGTCAGCGAGCCGATCCAGTTCTACACCGGCCGCGACCACCTGCTCTATGAGCTGGTGATCTGGACGGTGGACAAGAAACAAGCAACAGGTTACCTGAGCACTCCTAAGAATGCTCCGGTTCCGGTCACCCCTGGCCAATAAACATGCTGTTTCCGGGCAGCCACGTTCTTCTCGAAATCGTGCTGCGCACCGTGGTGGTGTATCTCGTCGTGCTGGCGGGGGTGCGCCTCAGCGGCAAGCGCGAAGTCGGCCAGATGACGCCCTTCGATCTGACCCTGCTGTTGCTGATCAGCAACTCGGTGCAGAACGCCATGACTGGCCCGGACACTTCGCTGGCCGGCGGAGTGGTGGCCGCGGTGACCTTGCTCACACTCAACTATTTCATTGCAGAGCTTTCCGGGGGCAACCGGCGATTTCGCCGGTTCATTCAGGGCCAGCCCAGTCTGCTGGTGCATGACGGCCAGGCAATCGCCTCACACATGGCGCGAGAACACGTCAGCATGGATCAACTGCACACTGCCATGCGTGAACACGGCATCGGGACCATGCACGACGTGGCGCTGGCGGTCCTGGAGGTCGACGGCTCCATCAGCTTCCTGAAGTATGAGGAAATCAAGCCGGATGCCGGCACCCACTTAGCGCGAAGGCGATTCATCCAGAAGCATTAGGGGGACTCTGATCAAGGGCTCGGCGCGCCGGATAGAAAAATCGTTTCGCAATGTCGCGACTAGGCCAAACAGGCGTAGAATGTTGAGTTCTCGAGGTCAGGAAGGAATTTCCTAATCAATTCACTGTTTCAGGAGGATGTTCGGCCATGCAAACTGCAAGACGTTCGGCCGCTGTTTTTTTCTGTTTTGCCACAATTCTACTGATGAGCACTCTGGCGCTGGCAGGAAACACTTCTGCGCCAAATTCTGCGCCGTGCTCTCCCATGGCAACCACCCGCATCACCGCGCCCGTGGACGAGCGGATGCTGGCCACTCTTCACGGCAATGTGCACCCGCTGGCGCTGGCGGAATACGACCAGGGCAGAGTGGATGACAACCTGCCGCTGGAGCACATCATTCTGATGCTGCAGCGGTCGCCCGAGCAGGAAGCGGCCTTGAATACTCGCATCGACCAGATGCACAACCGCCGCTCGCCGAATTACCACCAGTGGCTCCGCGCCGAGGATGTTGGCGCCTGCTACGGTCCGGCGAATACGGACCTCGCCACCGTTACCGGATGGCTGCAAATGCACGGCTTTAAGATTGACACCGTGCCTGCCGGCAAAACCATGGTCATCTTCACCGGCACGGCAGGACAGGTGCGAAATGCCTTCCACACCGAGATTCACAACCTCTATGTGAACGGCGAGCGGCACATCGCCAACATGAGCGAGCCGCAGATTCCGAAGGCGCTCGCGCCAGTGGTGGCAGGCTTCCGCTCATTGCACAACTTCTTCCCCAAGCCGCTTTCCCATATCGTCGGGCCGATCAAGCGGGATCCCAAGACCGGCGCGTATCACCCTGCTGAGCTAGATGCTGGCCGCGAGAGAGCGTCGGAGGACAGCAATGGCCCCGGTCGGTTGCTCACAATCGGCATCCAAGGCAACAACGGCACCACCACCTACTACGCCGTGGGGCCCCAGGACTTTTATACGATCTACAACGAGAATGCTTTATTAAAGGCATCGACTCCAATCAACGGGGCCGGACAGACGATCGCGATCGTCCAAGATTCCGACGTGAATCCGGCAGACGTCGCCACCTTCCGCGCGGAGTTTGGCCTGCCTGCCTATCCGGTCACGCCGAACGCCACCCAGGGCGGAGTAAATTACATGGACGGCATCACTGCCGGCAACTACTGTGATGATCCGGGCATTGTGAACGGCGGCGAAAGCGAGGCCGACATTGATGTGCAGTGGGCGGGAGCCACTGCGCCCGCTGCCATTATCGATTTCGTCTCCTGCAAGGACACGACAACCACCAGCGGAGTCGATCTCTCCGCCCAATACATCGTTAGCAGCATGGCCAGCACCGTCTCGGCGTTCAGCGTGAGCTTCGGTTGGTGCGAAGCTCAGCTGCCAGATACCCAGATCGGATTTGGCTCGAACTCGTTCTACTCCACGTTGTGGCAGCAGGCAGCGGCGGAGGGCCAGACGGCCATTGTCGCCGCCGGGGACTCCGGCGATGACGTCTGTGATCGAGGCAACGGTAAGGGCCCCAACAATCAGTCGGTGGGTACAACCGGCGTTTCGGTCAGCGGGTTGGCATCCACGCCCTACAACGTTGCTGCCGGCGGGACCGATTTCAGCGACACCTACCAAACCAATTTCAGTCCTACCGCTTACTGGACCACAAACGATACAGAGCCGTTTGAATCAGCTTTGTCTTATGTCCCTGAGACGGCGTGGAACAACACCTGTGCCGACCCCTTACTGGCGGACTACTTTAGGTACACAGGGCAGGGAACGTACACCCCCGAGCAGGTTTGCAACGTATCTACTAACTGGACCAACCTTGATGGCGGTTCGGGCGGTATTAGCACCATTTCTGCGCTTCCAACGTGGCAGAGCGTCTATGGCGTGGGGCTGAGCACGAATTTTACGTCGACAAGCATGCGCAACCTGCCTGATATCGCGATGTTTGCCTCGGACGGAAGTATCTGGGATCACCTGCTCGTGTTCTGCCAATCGGACCAGGCTACCTGCGACTATACCAACGGTACGGATGTTATCCACATGGCAGCGGGCGGAACATCGTTCGTTGCACCGATGTTTAACGGCATCATGGCGTTGATCAACCAAGCCACGAGCACTTCCGCCACGGTGGCTCGCCAAGGCCAGGCGGACTACACGCTTTATGCCCTGGCCAACGCGGAGTACGGGACGGCGAGCAGCCAGAATACCTCTACAACCGCGCCAAGCACCTACACGTGCGAAGCCTCTAACGTTAACGCTCTGAGCACCTATAAGACTATCTTCCCGAGTTGCACTTTCTACGAAGTCAATCGGACGTCGCAGGAGGGTAGCACCACCTGCCTGGCGGGCACCAACACCGCTTGTCTGACGGACAACAACGCTCAGCCATGCGAAACCGGTAGTCCGAACTGCTACACCGCGACGCAAAGCGATACGTACGGCATCCTCTCCTCGTCAACGACCACCTCCGAGCCAGCCTATGTCCAGAGCTTCGGCTATAACGCAGCAACGGGCCTGGGCAGCTTCAACATTGCTAACTTGGTCAACAACTGGACCACGGTGACGCCAAAGTTTCCTAGCACGACGGCCGCCAGTGCCAGCCCGGCTTCGATCTTTACGAGTACGACCACGACCTTGACGGCCACGGTCACGGCCACCGGCAGGGGCAGCCTGGCGCCGCCTTTGGGAACTGTTACCTTCTACCCCGGCTCCGCCTGCACCGGCACGGCGCTGGGAACAGCCAATCTGGTTCCGGCCACTGGCTGCACCACAAAATGTAACTCGACCGCTACGTTGGCGAACGTCGCGGGATCTGCGATTGGCACAAGCACGACCAGCATCGCGGCATGTTTCGGCGGCGATGCTGCCAATGACGCGCCGTCGAACGGCACGGGCACCATCGCCGTCACGCAGACGGCGTTTACTCTTGCCGCCCAAAGCTCCACTGTCACCATCACGGCAGGACAATCCGGGACGGTGCAACTGAATCTCAGCGCCAACGCCAGCGTGGCTGCCAGCGGCATCACCTTGAAGTGTGCGGGCCTGCCGGCGGATGCCAGTTGCACGTTCTCGGCGCTCAGCGGCACGATTGGCACGACGGCGACACCGGTAACGATGACCATCCAAACGACGACTTCAGACGCCAAGCTGCTTCGCCCAGGGTCGAAGACGTCGCTGATGTTCGCCTTGATTATGCCGGCGATGTTGTTGTTGCCGGTCGCGGCTGGTTCTCGCAAGCGGAAGGGCTGGCTGCTGCTGCTGACTGCTATTGCATTGATTCTGATGCTCAGTTGGACAGGGTGCGGCGGCGGTTCCAGTAGTTCAGGCAGTGGCGGCGGCACAACCAGCCAGACTTACAGTGTGACCGCAACCGCTTCTGCGACCGGCGTCACGGCGGGAACCACCGGGACGATCACGGTGACAGTGAGCCAATAGGAGTGTGCTAGTTGTTGACGTGGAGCATCGTGGTGAGTCGAATGGTTCGGGCTGCCTCGCGTGTGTGTTCTTCTTGCAAGGGCACACACGCGGTTGCTTTGGCAGGGCGCAAGCTTTCTGATTTCCTTGCGCCTAGCGGCGTTGTAAGGACCTTTTGGTTAGCTCTCGCATTCGCAGGGTTGCTCCCAAGCAACCCTGCGAACGCTCAACAGGCAACCGCTACGGGGAGCCAGACCGCGGCGCCAGCGCCGTCGCCAAGCGCCGTGAAGCGGAGCGCTACGGATTATCTGGCTACCATCATCCAATCGAGTTCCACCAACACGCGCGGCTACAAACTTGTGATACACAAAGACGGCAGCGCCGTGGCAGAAATCAACGGCACTACCATGGGGTTACGTGTTGGGCAAGGGCAAGAGCTGGGGCAAGCGCGGCCGCAGCACTTTGCTGCCGGAACGATCGATGCAAAGACGCTGCGTCGCTTGCTGAGAAAAGTGGGCGACGTCAGCAAAATCCCGACCGGAGGCTGCCCGAAATCGGTCTCCTTCGGGACGCGCACTCAAGTTGAGTATTTGCGCAAGACCAGCGGAGATCTGCAATGCATCCGCCAGCCGGCAGCGGACGCCGATCAGGCGCTGCTGCAAGCGTCGGAAGACCTGGGCAAGTTCGTGCAGACGACGTTGAGTCAATTGAAGGTTAACGACAGGCGCCTTGGCTCGAACCCGTAGAAGCCAGTACTGTGAGCGCCTGAAGATTGCCGCAATGGATTGGGTAGCGCCGCCGTCCCGGCGGCTGTACGGCGGGCGTCCTCGCCCGCCGCGCCGGGGGCAAGACGCCTTCAGGTCAGTCGTCACACCCTAGACGCCGGGCTCGGTCCTTAATCTCGCCGGTGTAGCCCTTCAGAGTTAGGATGGACACCAAGCCCGGGCCAGGGGGCAAGTTTGCACAAATTGTTCCACGTGGAACATTTTGTGCTATCAATAATGTATGGACGGTAATATCTGGACATGGCTCGTCAAATGAAACAACGGAAACGAGTTGCGAAGCGGAAGCGTGTCAGCCTCCAGGCTTCTGCCAGCGACGGGAGTCGCTTGCGGTATCTGCCCGCCGAACTGGCAGGGCTCTACAAGCCGGTCAAGAAGCCGGTGACGTTGCGTCTGGACGCCGATGTGCTGGCGTGGTTCCAGAAAGCCGGGCGCGGCTACCAGACCCGGATCAATCGGGCGCTGCGGAAATTGATGATGGAAGAGAGAAAGCGGTCCGGGGGGTAACGCGGGGAGGGCGACCCTCGGGAGTGAGATGAGGAAGGAAGGCTAGGCCAGGCCTCATCCCGGACGCCCTTGCCGAGCGTCCCGCTTGACTCCCCCAATCCCGCGGAGTATGTTTCTCCTTCCCGGAAGTACGCCCGTGAAGTGTTTCTCGAGTCGTTGAACGACGGCCTCGCCATGCGGTGCGATAAGAACGGCTATCGCAGCATCCTCGCCGCATTGGAAGGCTAACCGGCAAGAAAGCCGTGAGCGCAAGCGTGGTGGGCACCCGGCGAAAACGGGGCCGGGGGTTCGGCAGTATTCATAAGTGCTGGTGGCCATGTCATTTAAGTCTATGAAAATATTTGACTTGAAAGCGAACAGCAGATCATACTGGAAATAGCTTGACTTATGTAATGTTTTGTGTAAACTATCAGTTGTGAAACGTTCGCTGCCTCCCCTCCACCTTAGGCAATCGCCACTGGTCGCGGTCTTGACGCAGGTGCGATTCTCTGCCGTCATGGCGCTGGAGAAGTTCTTGCCCGACATCCAGGAACAGCTTCGGCATAAGGGTTTCCCGCGGTACGTCAGAGGCCAAATACACGAGTTGCTGGTTCAGCCTGACGCTCAACCGAAATTCAGCATGACAGATCGCTTTGAGTTCCAGGATAAGGATGAGAGCGTTGGGATTGTGCTCACGCCGACTTCTTTCGCGGTGCAAACCAATAGGTATAGCCGCTTCGAAGACTTCGAGGAGATCGTCGCCACTGCACTCATCGTTGTAAATCGTGTCCTTAATTTGACTTTGGTCGAGCGGGTTGGCCTAAGGTACGTAGACCTGGTGCGGCTGGGTGGGAATGAGACTTTGGCTGACTACTTGAGATCTGGATTGCTTGGGATCGACCCCGAGAGTGTGGGCGTTAAAGCCTGGCGGAGTCGATACGAATCGCTTGGTCTGACCGAGTTGGGCAAGCTCGTGGTCAGGTGCTCACAATCTGAGCAGATTCTTCCCCCCGACCTTTTCCCGACGACTCTCAAGTACTCGATCGCGTTGAGGCCCGGCGAGGTTGTGACTTTGCTCGACTTCGATCATTTTGTCGAGAGCTCAAGCGATTTCGACACCCGGAGGGTTGTAGCGCTGATCGGTGAACTGCATGACGCCGTCGATCTTGCGTTCCGGGGCTCCGTTACGCCCGGTGCTCTCGTCCGTTGGGGAAATGAGGAAAAGTGATGGCTACTGCTGCGCTTAAGCTGGCTTCCGATCCATTGCCAACCACCACCTCCGCCGCCTCTGTACCCTCGGGGATACCTGCTTCCCCGGCGCCGTGGAACAACAAGGTGCTGATCGCGATCTTGGGAATGATGATCGGAACGGGCGGCGTGGCAAACGCCGCACTGGTCAATCGTGAACCCGCAACAAGCAGTCAGTTCTACGTGACCGTCTGCGACGACGATACGGCCAATGGCAACCTGGAGCGGGCCCTGATGCCGCAGGAGCAGATCGCAGGTATTCAAAGGTACTTGTCAATGAACGTGAAGGACTTGTCCGCAACGCTGCGGGTTGCACGCCCTACCGTGTACGCCTGGATGCGGGGAGTCGAGCCTCACGGCTCGAATCTGAAGCGGATTTCCCAGGTTTACCGGCTTGCACGCGCTTGGCGGGCCATGTCCAGCATTCCGCTCGGGCAATACCTGAGTGTCCGATTGCCTGCTGGCGGGTCCGTTCTCGAACAGTTTGCAGAGGAGGAATTGGATGAGGTCGCAATTATAGAGACATTCGCTAAGGTGAAATCCGCCCTTGACAGCGGACCTCGCCGACTGAGCGTAATCGAGGCCGCGCGTGCTCGTGGCCTCCGCGCCGTCGACACGCACGCCACTGGGAAATGGTCGTCCGACGATGATCTGAACCTCTGACGCAAATGGGAAACGAAACGCCGATTCTCAGGAGTTTGCTTGGCAGGGATTTCGAATCTCCACAACTCGCTCTGGAGACAAGGCACTATTCTTGCTCGCGAATTACTGGCCCCCGGAATTTTGCCGAGCGATCTTGATCCTGCCGCCAAGCTCGTCATAGTCTCGCACGATTGTGACATCGTCCATCCCTCCTACGAAGGCGAGCCGTACGTGGAGTTCTTCGTCGCCCGCCCGGCGGACAAGAGCGACAGTCGAAAGCGAAGGGGAAAAAATCCACGCCGGCTTCAGTTCTTAGCGACGAACAGTGGCGCCGAACGGCTGTATGAGATCAACGTACACGAGAAATATCGGGTCAGCCGGAAGTTCCTTGAGGGAGGCGCACCGGATATTGCGTGCACCATAAGTAAGAGCGAGGCGGCGATAATCGCGCGATGGGCTGGCAAGCGCTACAACCGCCCGTCCTTTCCGAGTGAATTCGACCGGCGTCTCAACGCCATGGGGAAGGAAAAATTCGCGCGAGCCATGGAGAAATATGGCGCCGATGTGTCAGGTATCTTCATTTCATTCCTGAGCCAAAGCGGCGGGTTGACGGAAGGGGAACCGTATTCCATCATCGTGAGAGTCGTTGCTCCCCGAGCGGCATGTGAGGATGATGGGCGAGAACGGGTCCTCCTAAAGTTCGTTGCAGAGTTGCAGATTCTCTTCGGAGGTTGCTCTGGGATTCACGTGGAGGATCTTAGGCTAGACAGCGAAGCGGACTTCACTCTCGAGGATTGGAAGCATAGCACGCTGTGGGACTACGAGTTCATCAGCAACGCCGATTCCCAGCACGCTTATCTGGCTGGCTCAGACGAGTAGAGGGCGGCGCAGGCTAATGCGTCGCGATCACCACTTAGGGTGCCCCGTCCAAGCTCGGCTTGGGCGGGGGCGTTTCGTGACCCCACTAACCAGCACCGCCGCTTCAGAGCAGGATCTCTCCGTCCAGGGTCATGGCCCTACGTTTCGCGGTTTTCGGAACATGGGATAAGCGCCGGAGAGACAAGGGCACCCGCGCCCTTGTGAGTAGAATAAGAACGAATGGCTGGGGCAGGCTCCATCGTGACGCGGGTCGGAAGATTCTGGCGGCGGGTTACCGACGGCATGGAAGTCGACCAGCTCTGGAAGCAGTTCCGGAGCGACGCCCGTTCCAGCTTTCAGTTGTACGCCCGCGAGGTTGATTCCACCTGGACGCCGGGAGTGGGGAAAGGCAAAGAACTTTTCCGTATAGCCGGCAAGTTTTTCTGGGCCATCATTGAGAAGCTGACGCCGGCGCGGCGCGTCCTGCTGCTGATTGCGTTGGTGCTTTTGTTGTTCAACGTGGAAGGTTCGTGGGAGGGCAGCAGGGGCGGGGTGAGGATTTTCTGGTTCAGCGGTTCGCTTTGGGGCGGCCTACTGATGCTGGCAGTGCTGGTGCTGGAAGTCGCCGACCGCGTGGTCATGAAGCGGGACCTGCAGATTGCCAAGGAAATCCAGGCGTGGCTGCTGCCGGCGACGCCGCCGCAAGTGCCGGGCCTCGGGATCGCGTTTGCCACCCGTGCCGCCAATACTGTGGCCGGAGATTACTACGATGTTTTTCCGCGTCCCTCGGCGGGATCGGGAAGCGGGACGTTCCTGATCGCCGTTGCCGATGTGGCCGGCAAGAGTATTCCCGCGGCCATGTTGATGGCGACCTTCCAGGCCAGCCTGAAGACGCTGGCCATGACTGCGGGTTCGCTGACCGATCTGGTTGGCCGCATGAACACCTACGCGTGCAGCAACAGCCAGAATGGTTGCCGGTTCACCACCACATTTCTCGCCGAGTACGATCCTGGGTCTCGCAGCTTGATCTACGTCAATGCCGGGCACAACGCTCCGATGCTGCGCCGCGAAGCCGGAGCCATTGAACGTTTGCAGGCGGGAGGCATTCCGCTCGGCATTCAGGAGGACGCTCGTTACGAGTCGGGAACGGTCACGCTCGAAAGCGGCGACTGGCTGGTCATCTTCACCGACGGTGTCGTCGAAGCCGAGAACGAGCGTGCCCAGGAATACGGAGAAGCGCGTTTGATAAGCACGTTATACCCTTATCCGGCGGTGACCCCGGCTGTGTTGCTGAACACCATCGTTGCGGACCTCGACCGCTTTGTGGGCAACGCGCCGCAACATGATGACGTCACTCTCATGGTGGTGAAGGCAGGCTGAAGCGGCGAGTCGAACGGGAACCTGTTGTTCCAGGCGGCAGTACAGCAGGTTTCTCGACTCCGCAAGATTGTCCGGGAACGGACAATCTTGCTCCGCTCGAAATGACAGAGGGGTTGTGACCTATTGTGCAAACCTCAATAGGTCCCGTCGGCCACGCTCGGGTTTTGGGTGTGTGCTTCATTTGGTCAGCACCAGCGGCGCCGGCTGGTCGTAAGGGTGGATGGTCACGGTTAGCGATTTCCGCTCGGCGAAAGGCTGCGCTGTGACCGGAAACGAAACCAGGATGGTTCCCGCGGCTTGCCCGCCCGGCTCGACCTTTGTCTCCGGCTTCAACGGCGCCAGCGCATGCTGCTTCAAGTCGGGGAAGGCCTGGAAATAGCGGTCGAAATCCGCGGCTGACGCAGGTTGGTCGCTGAATTTTCCGGCGGCGGTTTCGAGTGTGGCTTCCATGGTGTGAATCCAATATGGTTTGTCGCCGTGATTCACAATGGAGACGTTGATCGCCACCATCACCAGGTTCTGATTGGGCACCTCGACCGAAGCAATGTCTCCCAGCGCGCCGGTTGCCGACGACTTGGGCCGCTGAGTAAGGGCCATCAGGATAGCAAGAATCACAACTGTCCCGATGGCAACGGCCAAAATTGTGACAGGCGGCAGTTTCTTCCTCGCAGTGCCAAATTCTTCGGCAATGTTGAAGTCGGTTGGGGAAGCCGGCGTCGAACCCGTTGCCGGTTTGGTCTCCTCAGGCATGGCATGATTGTACTGCGTTCAACCGGGCGCGGCTCGATCTCCTGTTGACCAGTCCACTCCCATGCCCTGGCGATTCGCTTTTTGTTCTCCTATAATCTGGCCATGCTCTGGCTTTTCCGCGACGCTTGGATGCGATTGCACTCCAGCCGCCGGAAAAATTCTATTTCTGCCGCAATTTCCTGTGGCGGGTCACCACCGTCCACAAGCTCTAGCGGGAGTAGCATTCTCGGAAGCGAATTGCACCGCTATAGGTGCAGCTCGCATGGAGTTCACCATGGATGACGAATGCGGAGACGAAAGGATGGGTTCCGGCAGAGAGGTGCGACACTGCGACGATTGTGATTCCCTTGTAGAGGCATTGCGCAACAGCGAGGAACGGTGCCGGGAGTTTGAGGATGAATGGTTTCCGCTCGTTCCGCGGTCGAGGGGGGGCGCCTCGGGGGAGCTGCTCAGGGGGGGCGATGCCCGCTGGGCGAAGTTACGGGAGCTTGAGCATAGCCGAGACGGCGCATTGGATGCCCTGCTTGAGCATCAGCGATTGGAACATAGTGGATCGTGACACCCCGAAGGTGTGCGTACCAGGTTAGGGACCTGTTTTCGGAAGGCTTCCACAGAAAATCCGTAGCTTCTCCACAAAATACTTCGGATTAGCCTCGGCGATTCGCCTTGCATTCCCCCACAGCTACGTTACCGTTTGTCTGCCAACGTATTTCTAGTTGGACGGCGGCTCGGAGTCGCTGGAGAATAACCCATTGCAAAGAATCACCCGCTTCACATCACAGAAGATTCGTTTTATATTCGCCTATAGCATCCGGCTTCGGGCTGGGGTTGGTTAGTGTATGGCCACGACTGATTACACTCTCGCGCACACCTTGCCCGCTAATGTGGAGGCGGAACGAGCCATCCTGGGCGCGATTTTGCTCGACAATTCCGCTTACAACGAAGCCGCCGAGCATTTGCGGCCAGAGGATTTTTCGCTCGACTCCCACCGGCGCATCTATGCCCGCATGGTTGCGCTGATGGACTCGTCGCGGCCCATCGACCTGATCACGCTGGTCGAAGAACTGGATAACGCCAAGGAGCTGCAGTCGGTGGGCGACGTTGGCTACGTCTCGAGCCTGCTCGATGGAGTGCCAGACCGGCCCAGCATCGAGCACTACATCCGCATTGTGCGTGATAAGGCGCTGCTGCGCGGGCTGATTCATGCTGCCAATGCCGCGATTGCACGGGCCGCTGACCAGGCGGATCCGGCGGAAGAGATCCTCAATGACGCCGAAGCCGCCATCTTCCAGCTTTCCGAGAATCGCATCGGCCGCGGCTTTGTCGACGTGCAAGGGATCATCAAAGACGCCTACGGCTCGGTGGACGCATTTCTGCGGCGCGGCCAGCGGATCACCGGGCTGGAGACGCACTACGAAAAGCTCGACGAAATGACCAGCGGGCTGCAGAAGTCAGACCTGATCATCATTGCCGCCCGCCCGTCGATGGGCAAGACTGCTTTCGCGTTGAATATTGCCGAAAATGCCGCCATCCGGGATGACAAAGTGGTAGCCGTGTTCTCGCTGGAAATGTCGAAGGAAGCTCTGCTGCAACGGCTGGTGTGCTCAACCGCCGGCGTGGATTCGCACCGCTTCCGCACCGGGACGCTGTTCAAAGCAGACATGCCCAAGGTCACTCACGCTCTGGAGCAACTGGCCAAGGCACGCATTTTCATCGATGACACGCCGGGCATCGGGCTGAGCGAAATGCGCGCCAAGTCTCGCCGGCTGTTACAGGCGCGCGGACAACTGGACTTGATCATTGTGGATTACATACAGCTCATGTCCGGCGGCAGCCGCCGGTTTGAGAACCGAACCCAGGAGGTCTCCGCGCTGTCGCGCGGCTTGAAGGCACTGGCCAAGGAAATGGAGGTGCCCGTGGTGGCGCTTTCCCAGCTAAGCCGCGCCCCGGAGAGCCGCGGGTCCAAGGACCACCGTCCGCAGCTCGCCGACCTGCGTGAGTCCGGATCGATCGAGCAGGACGCCGACGTGGTCGCCTTCATTTTCCGTGAAGAGATGTACAAGCCCGACGAGCCTGAACTGGACGGGATGGCGGAGATCATTATCCGTAAGCAAAGAAATGGCCCTACCGGAACTGTGAAAATGGTTTTCAGAAAGCAGGCCACCCGTTTCGATACCCTTGCCGATGGCGAGACCGTGGCGGAGTAGGCTTCGGTCGCGGTTTTTCAGCGCTCAGCCTGTGGAAATCTTTGTGGAACCGATGGAACAAAATGAAACCTGTCAACAATGGCGGAATATCAAGAAGTTTGTGCCGAAACTAGTGGATGTAGTATAGCCATTTGTTTACAGCATTATAGTAGATAGATATTAAAGTAATAGATCATATATCGACAAACTCCTTCACTTTGTGCGACCGTTGAGATTTGCACAAACTGAAGGTCATGGTCTTTCGTGCCATGCCAAGCGGAGGGTCCCGGTAAGAAGTCGTTCAGCACCTTCTCTTTGCCCGCGGCAAAGAGAGGATTGCTCACGGCCAAACATCCCAGAGCCACAACAAGACTGGTAACGAGCAACGTCAGTCGTTTTTATGTCTTGCATGGATGTATCCTTCCCACAGCGAGTAGAATTCCGCTGGTCGCCCAGTGCTCGATAGATGGCTAGAATTATGACCTATTTCGCCTGCAGTCAATCTGCGCAAAGTCTTTCGTCTGGAAGGCGATACGCGCCGCGCCGGGGACGACTGTCGATAAATCTCGATTTCGCTCATTGACCCGTTGGCCGCCGGGAATGCTCCAGATGAAAATCTTTTCACAGTGGCGCGAACGCGCCAGGGGCATATACACTTGGTGCGTTATTGGGGTGTTTGAGGTGCTGGGCAGTAAGTTTTGAAGTACGTGGAGTGGCAACAATGGATTTGCTCTTTCTACGGTTGGCCGACAAATCACTCTCAACTACCGCGCCAAATCCCGCTTCAAACTCAACCCAACCCCAAAGGTCAACCCTCGTCATTCCAAAGCGGAGGACACACAAATGAAAAAGACTTTGGTAGTATGCCTGGCCCTGCTGGCGTTTGCCAGCTTGAGTGCGATGGCCGAAGACAGCGGCTCCAGAACCATCACCATCAACGGCGGAAAAACTTCGGTATATATGGGGACAACACAGCCGCCCCACGGCGTAAATCGGGAGGCTTGCGTCGGCTTCCATGACAACATCTGCGGCCACGGCTATGTGGCAAAAATTGGCTGGACCGTTTCCGACGGCAGCCCAGTCAACTTTGAATGGTCACCGGCCAACCAATTCACATCTGCAAAGTCAGGCACCACAAGAAAGATTACCGTGGGCCTGGGCTTTATTCAGGGCACGAACACTACCCTCATTGAACTCGTCAAAGATTGCAACAATAAGCCATGCACCAATCCCGACGGCCTGCCGAAGAGCAAGCAACTGTGTCATGGAACGGTGAAGAGCATGCCCAGTTTCGGCACCACAGGGACGACCGTGGTCTGGTTCAAGTGCGTCGCGACGCTTACCAAGGGCAAGAACTACTGGATCCTGATGCAGTCGCCTGCAAACTCCTGGCTGGCGTGGAACACGTCCGACGCGGCAATGGGTCTTGGCTACTTAGGAGAAAATGACAGGTGGGTCAACGACGGCACCCAACCGATGGGCGCACTGACGGTCCAGTAGTTTGCCGCCTTGCAACGGTTTTCCTTAGACAACCTATCCGCCGCTGGTCCAGCTAGAAAACGCTGACGCCGGGCCATTCCTTTTGTGGCTTTTCGGTGCGCGGGCACCCGTGTTGAGTTCACAAACTTCTGCGGGCGCTGCTCCACAGGTGAGGCAAGGCACAGGTGATATCCGTTTTGGGGTGGGTTCCTCGGTCTTCATGACCGCATGTTGCGACGTTTCACGCTCCAAGAATGTGCAATCAACTGGCCGCGACGGCCTCTTTCACCAACCTTTTGCCTGGTGAAATGAGGCGGAATTGCTGGGCGGTGGTCGGCAGAAGAAAATCCCAAAAAAGACTTGACATGTGAAGTAGTGTTATAGTTAACTATAACACTAGTGATCGGCGTGGATACGCGAACCTAACAGCTCTGGTTAGGGAGCGAACCCGCCGATGCGATTCGCAACTGCGCCCAAGAGAGAAGGAAAAAGAAAATGAGGAGAACGCCAAACATGAAATCACGCATCGCACTCTCGCTTCTGTTGGTTCTGATCGCTGCCACCGCTTTCGCAGCGGACGCGCCTGCGACCCCGTCTGACGGACAAAAGTCTTTCGACCAATTGAAAACTCTGGCGGGTTCCTGGGAAGGCCCAGTAACGGTCGTCCCGCCACAACCCGGGATGTCGTCCGATAAGCCGATGCACATTTCGATGCGCGTGACTTCCAGGGGAAACGCGCTGGTGCATGAGATGCAGGAGGCGGGAACGCCGGAGGATCCGACAAAGTACGACCATCCCCTGACCATGCTTTATCTCGACGGCGATCACCTGACGCTGGTCCATTATTGTGACGCCGGGAATCGGCCACGCATGGTGGCCCGGAAGTCGACCGATGGCAAAACGGTGGAATTCGATTTCGCCGATCTTTCGGGCGGCAATGACTACGGACACATGTACCATGCTGTCTTCACCATCATTGACGGCAACCACCACCTCGAGGACTGGACTTACATGATGCCCGGGGACAAGCCGGTACACGCGCACTTCGATTTGCAGCGGAAGTGAAGCACGCGAGAAAGAGATAAAGGAGGACACTGAACATGAAATCACGCATCGCACTCTCCGTTGTTCTATTCGTTCTGATCGTCGCCGCCGCTTTTGCAGCGGACACCACCGCTGCACAGTCTGACGCGCAGAAGTCTTTCGATAAACTGAAAACCCTGGCGGGAGAGTGGGAAGGCCCTGTCACCACCGACTTGCCGGAAGCCATGAAAGCCCAGATGGGCGTCAACCCGAACCCGCTGCACGTCTCGCTGCGCGTAACCTCGAGGGGAAACGCGCTCGTGCACGAGGTTCAGGAAGCAGGAACGCCGTTGGATTGGACGAAGTACGACCATCCGGTCACGATGCTCTACGTGGACGGAGACCAGCTCACGCTGGTTCACTATTGCGATGCGGGGAACCGGCCGCGCATGACCGGCAAGATGTCGCCCGATGGCAAGATGGTGGAGTTCGAGTTCAAGGACATCAGCGGGAGCCCGGAGTACCACATGAACCATTCCGTGTTCACCATCATCGACGCCAACCATCACACCGAGGATTGGACGTTCATGATGAAGGACAAACCGATGCGCGCGCACTTCGACCTGCAACGGACCAAGTGATGTAACTCTTGTCAGAGCAATCTGGAAACCCAATGACAGACCGTGAGTGGAACGACAGTCAGCCGCTGCCGCTACGCGAAGGAAATGAAATGACAATCAGCGCTGTCGACGAGTCACAACGCAAAGCCGCCAGACTAGCGGGATTCACTTTCCTGTTCGCGATGGCGATCGTGGTCCTTGCGAACTATGGCATCAGCTTTCGCCTCATCGTCCCAGGCAATGCTGCAGAAACCGCCCGGAACATCATGGCGCACGAAACACTGTTTCGTATCAGCATCGCCTGTAATCTGATCTACGTTGTGAACCTCGTGGTACTGCTCGCAGCGCTCTACGTGATCCTCAAGCCAGTGAATCGGACCCTTGCCTTGGTTGCGGCGTTCTGCAGGCTGCTATTAGCCTTGATGTGGTGTGTTACTGCGCTCAACACGCTTGGCGCTCTGCGGCTCTTGGGTGACGCTGCTTACCTGCCAGTCTTCAAGACAGATCAATTGCAGACCTTGGCGAGGCTGCACATCGCCGCGAGCTACGACGCGTACTACGTTGGCCTGCCGTTCTGGGGATTGGCCTCGACGGTTTGCAGCTACCTGTGGTTCAAGTCAGGGTATATCCCGGGAGCATTGGCTGCCTTCGGTGTGATCTCGTCTGCATGGTGCGTAATCTGTGCTTTCTCTTTCATGGCTTTCCCCCATTTCGACGCGACGGTTGGCGCATCCTGGTTCGACTTGCCTATGGTTATCTTCGAGATGGCATTGGTTTTTTGGCTTCTGTTCAAGGGCCTGAATCTTTCCGGGATGGCTCAGCCCGGCGGAGCGAGTGGTCGAACACAGGCCGGCGCCGCCTAACCGCGTTTTTGTTGGATACGACATTTGTCGACGTGAACTGGAACCCATGATGGACCGTGAGTGGAACGACAATCAGCCGATTTACCGCCAGTTGCGCGACCGCGTGGTCGCGATGATACTCGACGGCGTGGTCAAAGAAGGCGATCCGCTGCCGTCGGTGCGTGTGGTCGCGGCCGAGTATCGAGTCAATCCGCTCACGGTCTTGAAGGGCTATCAACAACTGGTGGACGAGGAACTGGTGGAGAAAAGGCGAGGTCTCGGCATGTTCATCAAGACAGGGGCGCGCAAATTACTGCTGCGCGGCGAGCGCCAAAAGTTTCTTGAGGAAGAATGGCCAAGGGTCTGCGCCAGCATTCAGCGGCTTGGCCTGACGCGGGAAGAACTGCTGGATGGCGGCGGCAGACGCCAGTCGAAATCGGACGCCGCACGGGAGGATCCCAAGCCATGACCGTGATAGAAGCACGCGGCCTGCGTAAGGCCTATGGCGCAACCATCGCGCTGGATGGCGTCGATTTGCGTGTTGAAGAAGGCCGCATCCTTGGACTGATCGGCCCCAACGGAGCCGGCAAAACCACCGCGCTAAACGCGATCATTGGCCTCACGCCGTATGAGGGAGAATTGAAGGTGCTGGGACGCAACCCTTGGACCGAGCGCGACCAGCTCATGCGCGATGTCTGCTTCATTGCCGATGTTGCGGTGCTGCCGCGCTGGATACGGGTTTCGCAGGCGATTGACTACGTGGCCGGCGTGCATCCGCGATTCGATCGCGCCAAGGCGGAAGGTTTTCTTGCCAAGACCGACATCCGGCGGACCAGCAAAGTCAGGGAATTGTCGAAAGGCATGGTGACCCAGCTACACCTCGCTCTGGTCATGGCAATTGACGCGAGATTGCTGGTGCTGGACGAGCCGACGCTTGGCCTGGACATCCTGTACCGTAAGCAGTTCTACGATTCGCTGCTGAACGACTACTACGATCGCAGCCGCACCATCGTGGTCACGACACATCAGGTGGAAGATGTGCAGCACATCCTCACCGATCTTATGTTCATCAACCGCGGCCGCATCGTGCTCGATTGCAGCATGGAAGAATTTGAGGCGCGCTACGTGGAAGTCACGGTCCATCCCGAGCGCGTCGCCGCAGCCCGAGCGCTCAAACCGATTCACCAGCGCCAGGGGTTTGGCCGCAGCATCCTGCTGTTCGATCGCGCCGATCGCCAGCAACTGGCCGCACTTGGCGACGTGCGCACACCCAGCATCGCCGACTTGTTCGTTGCTGTGCTGGGCAATCAGACTGGCGAGACACAAGGAGCGCCTAAATGAATACTCCATCGAATGCCATGCCCGAATCGTTCGGCTCGCAGGGAATTGCGCCGCCGGTTATACGGGCGACGAGGCCCATGTACTGGTCGGTGCAGCGTGAGTTGTGGGAGAACCGTTCGATTTACGTCGCGCCGCTGGCCGTTGCCGCTGTCGCTCTGTTCGGTTTCCTGATTAGCGCAACGGTTATGGCGCACAAAATGCACGGCCTGTCGGCGCCCGGCCCGGCGCACGAGCACCGTGCCGTCGCCCTGCCCTACGACTTCGCGGCGGGTATGCTCATGCTGACTCAGATTCTGGTTGCGGTGTTCTATTGTCTGGACGCGCTGCACGGCGAGCGCCGCGATCGCAGCATCCTGTTCTGGAAGTCGCTGCCGGTGTCCGATCTCACCACGGTGCTCTCGAAGGCGAGCATTCCGCTCGTCGTTCTGCCACTGGTCACCTTTGCGATCACCATTGCCGTACAGTGGATCATGCTGCTGCTGAACACCGCAGTAGTGCTGGGAAGCGGGCAGAGCGTTGCCACGCTATGGACGCAGGTATCGTTCGTGCAGATGTCGCTGCTGCTGCTTTACCACCTTTTCACGGCTCATGCGCTCTGGCCTGCGCCAGTCTATTGCTGGCTGATACTGGTGTCCGGCTGGGCGCGGCGCGCGGCATTCCTGTGGGCGGTGTTGCCGCTGGTCGCGATCGCCGGCCTGGAGAGGATTTTGTTCCACACTTCGCATTTCGCGATCATGGTGGGACATCGATTCATCGGCCACACGCCGGATATGGCCGTCATGCCGCCTGGTACTTTCCCCACGGATCCAATGACACATATCACCCCGGATAAATTTCTGACCAGCCCGGGTCTGTGGATTGGGCTGTTAGTCGCCGCGGTATTTCTCGCCGCTGCGGTGCGGCTGCGCCGCTATCGGGAGCCGATCTGATTCGCATGCACTTGGCCGCAGCCTCTCGCGTAAGAGGAACGACGATGAGCGCGGCGTCTGAAGTCAGCGTAATGAAATAACAAGGAGCACCGCATGAGTTTCGCCAACAACCCGGGAAGATTCGCAGGCTTGCTGTACGTACTCACGTCAATAGTCGGCTTCTTCGCCATGGGCTATGTCCCCAGCAAGCTGATCGTGCACGAAAACGCAGCGGCGACGGCCAACAACATGGCGGTCTCGGAGACGCTGTTTCGCCTCGGCATTGCGGGCAACCTCATCGGCCAGGCCGGTTTCATTTTCGTGGCCCTGGCTTTGTACGAGCTGCTCAAGGGAGTCAACCGGCGGCACGCCTCGCTCATGGTGATATTGATTGTGATCTCGATCCCCATAGCGTTTCTGAATGAGCTGAACTCAATCGCTGCCCTCGTCCTGGTGCGCGGGGCTGATTTCCTGTCCATATTTGAAAAGTCGCAGCGGGAGGCTCTGGCTATGCTATTCCTCAAGTTGCATGGCCAGGGATTCGTTGTCGCAGAAATGTTCTGGGGTCTGTGGCTGTTTCCGCTCGCGCTGCTTGTATACAGGTCGCGCTTCCTGCCGCGGTTCCTGGGCGTCTGGCTTGCCTTCGCCGGCTTCGCCTGGGTGGTCCTGAGTCTTACGGGCCTGCTGTTGCCGCAATACGCGGACAAGGTGGATACCTACTCTCAGCCCGCAGTCATCGGGGAAATTGCGTTCATGTTTTGGCTTCTGATCAAGGGCGCCAAGCCGCCGGCGCTGGACACTGCACAAACTGAACCGACTGCGGCGGCGCTAGCGTGATCCGATCTGATTTGTATGCAGTCAAACGCCCGCGCAGAGAGGAAAGAGTATGAGCACAGCTTCATTGACGGAACCGTTTGCAGCAGCGTCGCCGCGTCCCAGGGCCAGGATTGCTGGCGTCTTTTATTTGCTCACCTTCCTGACGGGAGCAGCCGCGGTCCCTAGCTTCAGGCTGGTTGTAGATAGCGATGCTGCGGCTACAGCGAGCAACATCCTGGCGCACGAAGCGTTATTCCGGTTGGGCTTCGCAGCCTTGCTCATTAATGTTGCGGTCTATATTGCCGTGACGCTGCTGTTCTATGAGTTGTTCAAGCCGGTGAACAGCAGCCTTTCTTTGTGCGCGGCGTTTTTCAGCCTGGTGGGATGCGCCATTCAGGCCGTCAGCAGCGCGTTTTTTCTCGCCCCGTTGGTTGTGCTGAGAGGCGCACAATCCTTGAGCGTATTCAAGGTGGAGCAGTTGCAGGCGCAGGCGCTGATGTTTTTCAGACTGTATGCTCAGGCTTACGACATCGGCCTGGTGTTTTTCGGATGCTATTGCCTGCTGATCGGCTGCCTCATTTTCAGGTCGACTTTTCTGCCTCGAATTCTGGGCGTGCTGATGGCGATGGCTGGTTTGGCCTGGCTGACCTTTCTATCGCCGCCGCTGGCGAACTATCTCTCCCCCTATAATATGGGCCTCGGCGCACTCTCGGAACTATCGCTGACCCTGTGGCTCCTGGTGATGGGCGTGAACGATCAGCGATGGAAGGAGCAGGCCGGCGCTGCATGACAGCCGCATCGATTGCTGCAGCGGTGCGGCTGGGGCGGTATCAGGGGCCGATCTGATTTGCGCGCAGGGCTAAATTCAATCACACACGGTGAGGAGAAATGCGTATGAGCAGAGCCAGGATCATGGAACGGATTGAAGCGTCGCCGCGCTTCTACGCGAGGATCGGCGGGTTAGAGTACGTGTTTGTCATCATCGCGGGCACATTCGCGGAGATCTTCGTTCGCGGCCGGCTGTTCGTGCACGGGGACGCCGCGGCTACGGCGCACAACATCATGGCGCACCAAATGCTCTATCGCTGGGGATTTGCGGTCGAGGTCCTCTATTGCGTGCTCAATCTGCCCATGGCGGTCATCTTCTATAACTTGTTCAAGGTGGTGAACAAAAACCTCGCTTTGCTGGGCTTGTGCCTTGACATTGCAGTAAATACCCTTGAGGCCATCAGTACGCTTGCCCACTACGCGCCCCTACTGCTTTTGAACGGCGAGCACCACTTGAGTGCATTCACGCCCGAACAGTTACAGGCCATGTCGTATGTGTCTCTCGAGTTGTTTGAACATGGGTTTGCCATCTGCCTGATATTTTTTGGACTCGATTGCCTGGTAACCGGATACCTGATTTTTCATTCGACGTTTCTTCCACGCATCCTGGGCGTGCTGCTGGCGATCGAGGCCGTGGGCTACCTCGTCAACAGTTTCGCGCTCTTTCTTGCGCCTGCGCTGCAACCTCGCATCTTCCCTTACTTCGCACCTACTGCCATTGCGGAGATAGCGCTGGCCCTGTGGCTGCTGGTGATGGGCGTGAACGAGCAACGATGGAAAGAGCAGGCCAGCGCAGCGGGGATACGCGCATGAAAGCCGCCGTCTACAGCGGACACGGGACACCGGAGCAAATGAAATGACGATCAGCGCCATCGACGAATCGCAACGCAAAGCTGCAAAAGTCGCGGGATTGAGCTGCCTACTGCTCCACGGCCACTCGTCAGGGCTCAACACCAGCCCTCTTCGCACCGGATTGCGATAGCTATAGCGTAGCTTCTCGATTCGTTTGGCTTCGCTCCAGACGTTGAAGTCAGAATATCGCTGCTGCCAGAAGGCGCCGCCCTCGGAAAAACCCCACGGTCTCCCCAACGGTCAAAAGTCAAAATCCCCACCCTAACGTCGCAAAACCAGGGTGAGGTTGGCATCGGACTATTCCGGCGACGTTAGGATGGGGCACTCGCCACGCGCGGGAGTAAGATGGGAAAGAAAGGATGGGCCAGCCCCCGGCTCGCATGGAACAAAAGGAAAAGGAAATAGTAGCCGAATTCAGACGCCAACTCTGCCACCTCTATGGCTACGACGAGAATCTCAAGTTTGTCGGAACCGCGAGGTCTGACACGCGCGCGACAGAGTCAAGGGCTTTCCTTGAGCCTCGCGATTTCCTTAACTTTGCCGTCGAGGACTCCTCAGAACTGGAGAAGGAAAGAAACCGGATTAATTGCCTCAGTAACTGTAAACGAGCGATTGATTCCCAAGTTGACCGCCTCATTCATTCACTAGGGCTCCTACCACTTGCCAACAAAGAGCGCTGGAGCATTCCTAAGAAGCTGGACTTCATTTCCGGCAGCGGAGTCGTTGCGCCGAGAATCCTGCGCAATGTTAACCAGTTGAGAAATCGTCTTGAACACGAGTTTGCCGCACCCTCGCAGTTGCAGGTTGAGGATGCCCTTGACGTTGCAACTCTGTTTATTTCTTACGCTGAGCTGGTGCGGATCCCATCGCTGCGTTGGACCCTCTCTAACAAGATGACTGTCCGCTACGATTACGATGAGATGTCATTTGACTTTTTCGAAAAGGAACCGTCAGATTCCGAGCAAGGCGAAAGGGCGCCGTTGTTCTCGTTGGCGCATGGCGATCAAGAGTTTCTGGACCTCTACGATTTTCTTGTGAGACTCCTCCCGCTGATGGAAAGAAAATGGCGATTGGGGGAAGACATCAAGCCGGGTGCCCGACTCATTCGCGTACTTTGACGGGTGGGCCCGCCTTTCGCGTCCCCTGCGAAGGCTGTGGTGAGAGCCGTCCCCGGCATCTAGTCCCGCCCTGTCTCTCCAAAGAACGAAGAGACAAGGCCGAGCCACCGTCTCAAGACACCGCACCGCCGGTAGAAATCTGACGTACAATCGCTATCGGTCCCTTGTGCCAGGGGCCCGGGAGTACTTTTTTGAGGGAACGAGCATGGACTCATCCTGTTGGACTTCGCAACTTTGTTCCGTTGACTGGTCAGCTCTCGGGATATGGGCAAGTGTGGGAGCCGAGGCTCTAGTCGCGCTCGTAATCTTGTACGAGGTCGAGCAACATCGCCGATCCAACTTTCTTGAAGAGGCATCACGCAGTGACCCGTTCGATGCGAGAACAGAAATTTACCAGACGTTCCTCGAAACAGAGGGTGCCACCGCAGAGGCCAAGAGCGACGCTTTCTGCCAGTCGCTCTGGGGCAATCCCCACCTGCGGACGAAATGTGATCGGCAAATTGTTTTTTTTAACAGGTTGGGGCATCTTCTGACCCCACGCCTAATCAGCTGGATAGTGAGCAATGAGCCCATACTTCAATGGTTCCCACAGAGCGTCGTGATTCTCTGGCTCATCCTGAGGCCGTACATCCAAGAGAGGCGAAGACGAGCCGGAAGATGGTGGGCGAGGCAATTTGAGCAGTTCGTCCTCGCCAGCGTGAGTTTTCTCCTGCGTAATGGGGAAGGGACGCTCGAAATGTATCACCCGCAGCGGCGTGACTTGAAGCTAGACATTAGCAAACAGGAGCTTCGCAGTATCCTAGGACAGCTCAAAGGCGCAGCCTAATGACGGGTGGGCGGGCTGGCGCGTCCTTTCCGATCAATCCCCCATCCCTGAGGGCACCGCGCCAGTTAATCCCTGTTTGTTAGCCCACACCGGCGTGAATGCCAAGAGCTTCGGCGACCCTCCGGAGGCGCTTATCTCTCGTCCACAAAAGCGTGGGCGGATTGATAAACACAGAGGCTATCAAGTGCGCGTCGGTCAGACCGATACCCAGGCCGTACAGACGGCGAGTTTCAATCGTCAGCCGCACCTCTTTCAGTTGCGCGACACGCACCTGCGGTAAAAGGTCCAGCAGGGCAAGCGTTTTCGCGCGATCCTGTAAACATCCCAAGGCAAGTTCCGCAATGATGAACGGATGGATCACGATGCGCCCCTGGTTCAGGTGCGTGCGCATTGCTTTGTTTTCGGAACGGAGATGGTCGATCCAAACGGACGTATCCGCGAGAATCACTTCCGCTCCGGCCTGCGGCGGGGAATGTTCTTTAATCCCGGCATGGTGCCACCCAAGGACGCCAATCTGCGGGCGCTTTCCCGCTCGATGAGCGCCTTGAGAGCTTCCCGAACCAGCGCCGTTTTTTCCGCTACCCCGGTGAACTCCTGGGCGATGCGTATGAGGTCGTCATCAAGCGCAAGGGTAGTTCTCATAGAAACTCCAGGCACTAATTATAGCATCAAATGATGTCGTTGGCCATGCCTATTTCGGCATGAGGTTGGCTCTGCCACCCAGGTTAGCATCCAGAGAACGCACGCGAACCTGGGGCACCAAGCCTGTTCACGTTCGCGGCCGTGGTTTACGTCAACTTTGGCATCCACGACCGTCGTATCCTCGATCCAGCCCCCCTCCCGAATCTGGTCCCCGCTGTCTATGTCGCGTCTCAGTCAAAACACATAGGGAATCAGCGCCTTGGCGCGCGCCTTGTAGGCAGGGTATTGGTCGGGAAAGGCGCGCACAAGCAGGCGTTCTTCCTGGTTCAGCTTTATCCAAAACCCTGCCACGAACGATGCTAGCCCGGCAAAGGCAACCAGCGAGCCCGAGGCAATGGCCGTCCCCAGGCCCATCAGCAGATGGCCCGTGTAAATGGGATGGCGAATAAGCCTGTAGGGGCCGCGCTCCACTAGCTTGTGCTCCTGCTTCAACTCGACGTCCCGGCTCCACTCGGCGCCCAGCGTTTTGCGCGACCAGATGGCCACGAAGAGCCCCATCACGCAGACTGCCACGCCGAGCGGATCCGAAAGGACTGTGCGGCGTATCGCGATCGGGCCGAACGGATGCACCCAGACTGCAACGAACAAGACGAAGCCCACCCATACCGGCATGCGAGCCAGCCTTGCCGCAAGATTCTGCTGCTCCGCAGCGGACTTGATAGAGCGGGCGCTGATTTTCCAGTACACCGCGAGCGAAACCCAACAGGCAAGAATGAGGATTCCGGCTGTCATAGAGCCGATGGTATCGCCGGAGCAGGTCGCACGGCAATGTCGAATCAGAAATGAAGCACAATGCGTCCGACGGTCAAAAGTCAAAATTCCCACCCTAACGTCGCAAAACCAGGGCGAGGTTGGGATCGGACTATTTCCGCGACGTTAGGATGGGGCAACCGAAAGAAATGCTAAGGCCCACCTGTGCTAACGTGGCTATCTGTACGCCAACGAGAATATGACTTGAGGATAGGTCGATGTTACGCAGGCTGGGCCTCGCGATCCCGTATTTCATTGCCATCGTTTACATTCTGTCGATTCTGTTGCCTGCTATTTACTGTCTCCGGCATGGATGCAGGGGACCGGAAGGCGATGCTTTTATGCCCGCCTTCTTTCTTATTCCGGTGGGAGTAATCGCTACGGCTTTCAGCTTGCTCAACGCCATACAACAGATCAGAAAAAGGCAATCATGGTCCTGGGTTTTCTGGCCTCTGGCAATTATTTTCGCAATTGTTCTGTTCGGCACAATTGCTTTTATCACGTTGATGATTTATGAGCTTGCAACTCATCATCGTTAAGAGCGGATGGCCACCATCCCCCGAACTCCTGTCGAACCAGAAGAAGTTTCTACTTGCGGAGGTTGCAGGTTACGCTGAGGGCAGCTAAATTAGGGCGAGAGTGGGAGCTGAACATGAAAAAGCCGGTGGAATCTGCCTCTGCATTCATCGACGAGAGGATCAAGGAACTTGGGGACTGGCGCGGGAAGACGCTCGCGAAAGTCCGCCAAATCATCCACGAGGCAGACCCTGAGATCGTCGAAGAGCGGAAGTGGGTAAGGGCGACATCGCCGGGGACCCCGGTTTTTTCCCACGGCGGCATCGTCTGCACCGGAGAAACCTACAAGAGCGTCGTCAAAATCACATTTGCCAAGGGAGCTGCGTTGCAGGACCCTTGCGGCCTGTTCAACGCCAGCCTCGAGGGGAATGTCAGGCGCGCCATCGACATCCACGAAGGCGACAAGATCGACGAGGCGGCGTTGAAGGACCTCATCCGCGCCGCCGTGGCGCTCAATCTCAAGGGCAAGCCGAAGCCCCGGCGAACATTCCCACTCTAAGCTTCGCCAAAGACGCGAAATTTAGAACGGGGTACCCGGCAACATCTTCGGTCGTAAGTCTTTCCGGCAATTCCCGCCTACAATATTTCTCTCCGTCATTCGTCTACAGAAGTAGATGGACGAGGCGCTGAGACAACGGTGGCCGATGAGCGAGCAGGATCAAAGGATCTCAGAAGCGGTCGTCCGCGACGAGCCCCGGTTGCGTCAATTCATTCGCCGGCGCGTGGCGGATCGCGCTGAGGCAGAAGACATCCTGCAGGACGTCTTCTACGAACTGGTCGAAGCGAACCGCCTGCTGATGCCAATCGACCACGTCACCGGCTGGCTGTTTCGCGTGGCGCGAAATCGCATTATCGATTTCTTCCGCAAGAAGAGACCGGAAAGCTTCAGCAATTTCGCCGTCGCGAATGAGGACGAGGAACAGCTGGAGTTGGAAGACCTGCTGCCTTCGCCGGATGCGGGACCGGAGGCGTTCTACTTCCGCAATGTCCTGCTCGATGAACTCGAGTTGGCGATCGACCAGTTGCCGGAGGAGCAACGCGAGGTGTTCGTGGCGCACGAGTTGGAAGGACGCAGTTTCAAGGAAATCGCCGCCCAGACCGGCGTGAGCCTGAATACGCTGCTCTCGCGCAAGCGCTATGCGGTGCTGCGTCTGCGGGAGCGATTGCAAGACGTTTACGACGAATTTACGAAAGCATGAGGAACTAAAGATGAGACCGAGATGGAAGAAAATGATTTGGATAGCGCCGCTGGCAATTGTCGGGATGGCGGCATTTTTGTTCATCGGCGGCGAAATCGTGATGCACCTGTGGAATTGGCTGCTGCCGCCGCTGTTTGCATGGCGTCTGATCAACTTCTGGCAAGCGCTTGGGATTCTGGTGCTTTGCCGGATCCTGTTCGGCGGGCATGGATTTCGCGGTGGTCCGCGGCGTGACTGGAGCTGGCGGCGCAAGTGGTCCGAGCGCTGGGAAAAGATGACCCCCGAGGAGCGCGAGAAGTTTCACGAACGAATGGGGAGCCGCTGCGGTCCGTTTGGGCGGACGGAGCCTAAGCCGACGGCTTGAGCAGGGATGGCTCCGCATTGGCTGAGTGCCCCACGTTTCGCGGGCTTCGAAACGTGGGATTCCACTCAGGAAGAATACCCACGTAATAGCTTTGCAGTGATGACGCCGTGGGTTTGCGGTTTACTCCGTCCCTTCGCCCACCTTGAGCACTGCCAGGAACGCTTCCTGCGGGATGTCCACGCGGCCGATGCGCTTCATGCGCTTCTTGCCTTCTTTTTGCTTCTCTAGCAGCTTGCGCTTGCGGGTGATGTCGCCGCCGTAGCATTTGGCCAGGACGTTCTTGCGCATGGCGGCCACGGTTTCGCGGGCGATGATCTTGGCCCCAATCGACGCCTGAATCGGCACTTCAAACATCTGCCGCGGGATAAGCTGGCGCATCTTGGTAACCAGCGCCCGGCCCCGCTCGTAGGCGAATTCTTTGTGCACAATCACCGAGAGCGCGTCCACCGGATCGCCCGCCACCAGAATGTCCAGCTTCACCATCGGCGACTCCCAGTAACCCGCCAGGTGATAGTCGAGCGAGGCATAGCCGCGTGACACCGATTTCAGCCGGTCGTAAAAATCCAGCACGATTTCATTCAGCGGTAATTCGTAGTGCAGCATCACGCGGTTCGAACTCACATACTCGAAAGTCTTTTGCCGTCCGCGTTTTTCTTCCACCAAGGCCAGGATGCCGCCCACGTATTCCTCGGCGGTCAGGATGGTGGCCATGATCACCGGCTCTTCGATCTTCGAAATCTCGCTCTGCCCCGGCCAGCGCGAGGGGTTGTCCACTTCGATCATCGTGCCGTCGGTCTTGTGAATCTTGTAGCGGACGCTGGGCGCGGTGATGATCAGATCCAGGTTGAATTCGCGCTCCAGCCGCTGCTGAATAATGTCCATGTGCAGCAAGCCGAGAAAGCCGCAACGGAAGCCGAATCCCAGCGCGGTGGAGCTTTCCGGCTCGAAAAAAAACGACGAGTCGTTCAGTCGCAGTTTCTCCAGCGCCTCACGCAATTGGGTGTGCTCGTGGGAATCCACGGTGTAAAGCCCGGCGAACACCATGGGCTTGATCTCTTCAAAGCCGGGCAGAGCCTCGATGGCCGGGTTGCCTTCGTCGGTGATGGTGTCGCCAATCTTGGTATCGGCCACGTTCTTGATGTTGGCGATGAGGAACCCCACCTCGCCCGCTTTCAGTTCGTCGATCTCCACGGGCTTCGGCGTCAGCACGCCCAGCGTCTCCACATCGAGGACACGGCCATTCCACATCAAGCGGATTTTTTGTCCTCTGCGCAGCGCGCCCTGAACCACTCGCGTCAGCACGACTACGCCACGGTAGGAGTCAAACCAGGAGTCGAAAATCAGCGCCTGCAGCCGCTTTTCGGGATCGCCTTTCGGCGGCGGTACGCGCTTCACAATCGCCTCCAGAACATCCGGAACGCCCTGCCCGGTCTTGGCGCTGATCAGCACGGCACTGGAGGCATCCAGTCCCACCGCGCCTTCAATCATTTCTTTGGCCCGCGGAATGTCGGCGCTGGGCAGATCGATCTTGTTGATGACCGGAATAATCTCCAGCCCATGATTGATCGCCAGATAGGAATTCGCCAGGGTTTGCGCCTCGACGCCCTGGGAAGCGTCCACCACTAAGAGCGCGCCTTCGCAGGAAGCCAGGGCGCGCGATACTTCGTAAGAAAAATCCACGTGGCCTGGGGTATCGATCAAGTTAAGTTGGTACGTCTGGCCATCGTGCGCGGTGTACATCATGCGCACGGCGTGGGCCTTGATGGTGATGCCGCGCTCCCGCTCCAGGTCCATCGAATCCAGCACCTGGGCCTGCATTTCGCGCGCCGTGAGCGAGCCGGTCAGCTCCAGCAGGCGGTCGGCCAGAGTCGATTTCCCGTGGTCGATGTGCGCGATGATCGCGAAATTACGAATGAAAGCAGAATCCATGATGGTATGGCGTCTCTATAAGTCCCGCTCCGCTGACCTTGTCATTCCGAGCGGATGCGAGGAATTCCTATTCCCGCCATGATCCCCGACTGCGAGCATAAGCAGCGTGGTCACCATAGGGATGCTTCACTTCGTTCAGCATGACAATGGGACACGTGAGAAGCTGCACACTCCATTCTAGCAGCCGGTGACGGTGTCTCAGCCGAACGCGAGCGCTACTGTCGCTTTTGCCAGCGCCCCGGATCGCGCTTGGCGTGGAAGCAGGCGATTACCACAATGCGATGCTCCTGAACCTCGGTTGGATGACGGCCAGTGGAGAAAAAGCAGGTTTCTCGACTTCGCAGAACCGCCCGTAAAACGGGCAATTCTGCTCCGCTCGAAATGACAGAGTTGGATTTAATCAGAGTTTCCTTAAAGCAAAAGCGGGCACCTGAAAGGTGCCCGCCAAGAGCCTGCTATCAACAACGCGATTGGTTATTTTTTCCCAAATATCCCCGGCAGCACTTCCGTGCCTTGTATTTGAACCGCTTGCAAGGCGTGCGGACTCAGGCCGAGCGCTTGCAGAACGGTCGGAGCGACTTGCGCAGTCTGCACAGGGGTGGTGATGGAATTGGGCGCAAAACTCGGGTTCGACACCAGAATCATTACGTTGGTGTCGTCATGCGAGAAGCCGCCATGCTCGGCGAGTTTCTTGGTGCTGCCCGAATAGGTAACACCGACGTTCGGAGTAATAGCAATGTCCGGGGTCCGCGAATCCCCGTTTGGCGGGATGCCCGGCGCGTTAAACAGTTGAGCAAGCGATGGTCCAAAGAAGATCTGGCCAACGCCGGCGATGTTGTTTGATGTCGGGGATTGGGTTTCCAGGACTTGAACTTCAGTCGTGGCGTTGCACGACTTCTTCAGCCACAAGAGGGAAACATCGTCTTCTGTCGGCCCGATCTGGTTTCCCGCATTGGATTCGGAGGGCGGCAGGCAGCTATCGATCAGCATGCTCGGCGAAGTGGTCACCGGTCCGGAGGAGGTGATCCCAACGTAGCGTTGAGAATCGATCGGACTCTGGCCGTGTTTGGCAGTGATGACGACCAGCGTCGAGTCCGTCAAACCCTGTTTTTGCAACTCCGCGATCCATGATCCGATGGCCGCATCGACAAACTGGATCTCGCCCAACAGAAAAGTGGTGGGCGTGCCGGCTGCGTTCGAATAGCCGCCGCTGCCCACGTTAGCCTCGATCAGCTTTTCCCCTACGCTGACGGCTTGGAAGTTCATGCCGAAGATCGCTGGCACTTGGGTTTGCGTTTTGCGGTTATGGTTGTAACCATCAATTTCGTTGAGGATGGCGTTCACCTTGAGTGTGTCGTAGCACTGGATGTTCTGAAAACTGTCGGTCCAAGCGCCAAGTTGCGTCGGGTCAGGAATGGGATCGCAGGCCATCCCGAGAACGGTGGTGATGCCCGGCAGGGCGACCACCGCGGAATTGATTTCCGGGGAATAATAGTCGTCCAAATTGGCGCCGTCGCCGGGGCCGGAAACCAAGGAGTAAGAGGGATGCTTGTCCGACCAGGCCGTGTAACCGCCTGCGTTGTGGATCACGCCAAAGATCGTGTTGGTCCGGATGAAGTTCCACGAGTACACTGGCTGACAATTGTTGAACGGGTCGCGAGGCAACCGCTCCGGATCAATCGAGTTGATTCCGCCGTCGCCGTTTTTCGTGCTGATACCGTCGATGCCGTTCAGGTACTGCTGGTTAATATCGATGCCCTCGTCGTACTCGGTCGAAGTGCCATTCGGCTGATTGGGAGTGCAGGGTCCGCCTTTGAGGCCGTTGCCGGTCTTCTTGATGGGCGGAGCCAGCACCCGGTCGTAGGCGACATCATAAAATGCACCATGAACTCGCGGTGTCGCACCGGTCACGATCGTGGTCAAGCCGGGAAATGAATCGGATGGCCGCGAGGTACTGGTATCCAGATAGTTCACACCGGTTTGCCCCAGTTTCGCCAAATTCGGGCAATAGGGTTGTCCGCCGTTTACCCCAGGGATTCCCTGCGAACAGTTCATGTAGTCCACGGCATGCATGCCGTCAATGCTGACCAACAAAACATGCTGAAATTGCGTGGATGAATTCTTCTTCTTTGTCTCTGCCCGGAGTTGCGCACTGCCGGCAGTAAGCAACATGCCAATCGCGGTAGCCATGCTGGCCACCTTCAACTTTCCTATGAACATTAGTTTTCCTTTCGGGGAGATTTCCCACACATCACAATCAGGATAGGCAGCACTACGCGACAGGAAGACTACCGGCGTGTAAACATTTGGTGAAAAGCGTTTCGCCCCCCTTCATCCACAGTAAGTATTCTTATTCTTTCGAGAAATTCACGAGAATATGGCTTGACACGGGCTCCTATCGAGGGTATTGTTGCCGTCGGATGTGGGAAGCCTCTTCCTAGCCAATCTCTGTTGACCTTTCCTAGGCTCTGGCTTCTGAAAGCCGCTTCGGCCGGTATTACTGTCCCTGGGGTTCTTGCGCGCACAGATTCAGCAGGAGGGTGGACCCTTTCGTTTTGGCAGTTCCGCGGTGGCCAGCCACTGACAGGAAAAGACTCCCGCCGTGCGGCATTTTGCTCGCGCTTCCCGCTATTCAGGATAGAGCCTCGATGTTGCGGACTTGGCCTAATAAAGGCAAATCAAAAGAAAACCAACCAACGAGAGAAAGAGGGAACAGTTTATGAAAACTCGCAAACCAGTGCTGAGAGTATTGGCGATGTTCCTGGCGTTCGCTTGCATAGCTACTGCGGCGGACGCTCCAAAGCTGACCTTCAAGTTCAAAACCATCAATGTTAAAGGCTCGCAGGAGACGGACGTCTATGCGAATAACAACGCCGGTGTCATGGTTGGCGAATACTTTGACAGCAGCGGCGTCCAGCACGGCATGATCCTCAAGGGGACGAAGGTGACCACAATCGAGGACCCCAATGGCACGGATACTGCAGGCTACGGGATCAACAATGTTGGCGCGGTGGTGGGCTTCTATATCAACTCACTCGGCAACGGCCAGGGCTTCCTGTACTACAAAGGAAAATTCAAAGACGTCGGGACTGGGCCAGTCGGGAATGGGTCTGCCGCTTACGGAAACAATGACAAAGGGGAGATTGTTGGCACTTACGTTGACTCCAGTAACGTCCAGCACGGGTTCCTGAAGAAAGGAAAAAAGTACACAACTCTGGATTACCCCGGAGCCACTTTTACAATAGCGCACAGCATCAACAATAGCGGTTTGATCACCATCATCTGGGGCGATTCAAGTGGTAACGAGGAAGGCGCTCTCTACGACGGCAAGGAGTACACTCTCATCAACGTACCCGGGGCGGTGAGCAGTTACCCGCACAAGATCGACACGGCAGGCGACATCGTCTATTCGTGGGCGGATTCCAATGGCAATTTCCACGGGGAGTTGTGCACAAACTGTGCGTCTAACAGTCGGACGTTCTACACGGTTGACGATCCCAAGGGGGCCCAAGCCCGAGCAAACGGCATCAATGACCATCGCACTATCGTCGGGCGGTTTATACCTAGCGGGAACACCACCTTCGAAGGTTTCAAGGCGACCTATTAGCCATGTGGGCCCATCGAGCCGATGTTTTCGCAGCGCGGGAGCTTATGCTCTCGCGCTGTATACTTACGCCGACAAGAACAACGGACGGTAGACCCCGATGCCTTGAAAATCCCTGCCAAAAGGCGCGGAATCTACGCTAACGGAAAACGCTGCTTCTCCCATTTCCGGCTGAACCGGCACATCTCGAACCGTAGAAAATCGGTACGGAATCAAAAGCCGACTATGAAAATCAGTTCTCTTCCCGCGGATGCATGTTCCCGCTGCGCAAATAGCGGTTGTGCCAGCCCAGCGATTCGGTCAGCAGATGCGGCGTGTGTTTGCCGTACGACAACCGCTCGGCGCGGGCCAGGTAGTCCAGCAGCAACGGCTTGTAATCCGGGCTGGCGCACTTTTCGATGATGAGGTGGGCACGCTGCCGCGGCGAAAGGCCGCGTAAATCCGCCAGCCCTTGCTCCGTGACAACCACCTGCACGTCGTGCTCGGTGTGGTCAACGTGCGACACCATGGGCACAATGGTCGAGATGGTGCCTTTCTGCGCGATGGACGGCGCCATAAAAATCGAGAGATATCCGTTGCGCGCGAAATCGCCGGAGCCGCCAATGCCGTTCTGGATGCGCGATCCCATGACATGTGTGGAGTTGACGTTGCCGTAAATATCGGCTTCGATCATGCCATTCATGGCAATCACGCCAAGGCGCCGGATGATGCCAGGATTATTCGAGATTTCCTGCGGACGTAGAACGATGCGTTCCCTATAGGTTGCCATGTCGGCGTTCACTTCGTTCAGCATCTCCGGACTTAGCGAGAACGCAGTCGCCGAGGCCGACGTCAGCTTGCCTGACTTCAGCAAGCGAATCATGCCGTCTTGAATCACTTCGGTGAAGGAAGTCAGTCCCTCAAACGGTCCTTCCTCGAGGCCAAACAAAACTGCGTTGGCAATGTTGCCCACGCCGGATTGCAAGGGCAACAGGTTCGCCGGCATCCGGCCCTTTTTAACTTCCCAACTGAGAAATTCCAAAATGTGGCCGGCGATGCGCTTAGAAGCCTGATCAGGCGCTTTGAACGGGCTATTGCGGTCAGGCGAGTCCGTGCAAACGATGGCGACGACTTTCTCCGCGGGAACTTGCAGATACGGGGTACCGATGCGCTGGCCGGTTTGAGTCAACGGAATCGGCTTGCGATGCGGCGGCGGCTCCAAACCATAGTAGATGTCATGCATGCCCTCAAGCGCCATCGGTTGCCAGGAGTTGACCTCCAGAATCACGCGCTCGGCCTGGTCGATCCAGGTTTTGTTGTTGCCCAGTGAAGAACTCGGCAGCAGCCGTCCGTCTTCGAGCACGGCGGTCACTTCGATGAGCGCAACATCCAGCTTGCCAAGGAATCCATACTCCACAAACTGGGCAACGTGGCTGAGATGAATGTCCATGTACTCCATTTCGCCGGCGTTGATGCGCTTGCGGGTTTCCGGATCGGACTGATACGGCAGGCGCAGATGGATACCGCCCGCCATGGCGAGCGCACCGTCGAGCTCGGGCCCGGTGGAAGCGCCGGTGAAGACGCTGACCTGGAACTTCTGTCCGCGGAAGTTGGCGTCGGCAATGCGGCGCGCCAGCTCAACCGGAACGGCCTTGGGATAACCCGAGCCGGTAAAGCCGCTCATGCCGATCTGGTCGCCAGAGCGGATCAGGGCGGCAGCTTCCTCGGCGCTCATAATCTTCTTCGCCAAATTGGAGTTCAGAACACGTGCAGTGGTTTGGGGAGCAATAGACATAAGGAAAACCTTTCAAGAGCAGTGTACCTTCCACTCTAGCGTCGGCGGGATGGTACGTCTGTGATGGCGGTCACCGACATGTCGGCAGAGCGAGTGTGAGCGAGATCGTGTGATGGTGTGACGGCGTTGGATGGTTGGGTGTTGGGTGGCCGCACCGAGCGTCGGTGCGGTTGCTGACCGCGTGACTAAGGTAGCCGCGACAGCCGATCCCTTTCCAAGCAGACTCTCAAGCCGGCTTCGGGTTGGCGGATATTTCTGCCTCGTTTTTCATGCGCTGTACAAGCAGGATCAGCTTGCGGTCGCGAGCGCTGCTGCATGGCGCATCGCAGGCCGCGAGATCTTCCAGACGGCGGCAGTGGCCCTGGCAAAGCTCAGTGCCCATGATTCTGACCGATGGCTCGCCTGGTTCGGGTGGAGGCAGGAGGTGGCGCAGCCGCGGGGTAAGTATTGAAATCGAGCTGCCGCAACAGTGGTCGAAAACCAGCAGGTTGAAATCCGGATTGGTGACTAGCGGCTGAAAGCCGAGCAAGTGGACGGCCGGGTCAAAAACGAAACTCTCCCACGTCGGCCACACGTATTTGCACGCCCCGCAGGTCTGAAAGTGGCCGGTCGCAGACTGAACGGTCATAGCTAGTCATAATTAGACTACATCGACAATAGTTTTAGTGCCTCCGAATACCGGCGGCATCGGCACTTGTGCGAAAATACCGGTCTCGGCATGACCAAGAAGCTGTGGTCTGAGTTGGCTCTTGCTATTACTGAACGGGCATTTCGCTTACCAAGTGGAATGGGCCGGGGACTAGCTTAAAGGTGCGGAGGCGCCCATGATCTTGAGAATTCTTGTCATTGTCGCGGTTCTGATTGCCGTTGTTTTGGCGTACGCTGCGACCAAACCCAGCACCTTCCGGATCCAGCGTTCCGTAACCATCCAGGCTGCTCCAGAAAAAATCTTTGCGCTCATCAACGACTTCCACAACTGGAGCCGCTGGGCGCCGCAGGATCGCGAGGACCCCGCCATGAAAAGGACGTTCCACGGTCCGGAAAGCGGGCTGGGCGCGGCGTCCGAGTGGGACAGTTCGGGCAGCGCAGGGAAGGGACAGATGTCGATTATTGAGTCGGCGTCACCCAGCAGGATTGCGGTTCAAGTAGATTTCGTAAAGCCGTTCGAGGCGCACAACCTCAATGAGTTTGCTCTGGAACCTGCCGGAACCGGAACAAAGGTGACCTGGAGCATGCACGGGACGAATGTTTATTTCATGAAGCTCATGAGCATCTTTGTGAACATGGACAGTATGGCGGGAAAGCACTTCGAGGCGGGTCTCCAGAACCTGAAGGCCGCCGCTGAGAGATAGCCGCCGTTTTGACGCCAACTTGCGCCGCTGGAGCCTTTGTTATAATCCGCGCAAGCCCCAAGCATGACTGAGCCCTCAACCCCGCTGATGCGGCAGTATGCTGGCATCAAGAAACAGCACCCCACAGCCTTGCTTTTCTTTCGCCTGGGCGATTTCTACGAGCTGTTCTTCGATGACGCCGTCCTGGCGGCGCGCGAGCTGCAAATCACGCTGACTTCGCGAAATAAGGAAAAGGGCGTCGCAGTGCCCATGTGCGGGGTGCCCTACCACGCGGCGGAAGGATACATTGCGAAGCTCATCCGCAGGGGATTCAAAGTTGCCATTTGCGAGCAGATGGAAGACCCGCGCCTGGCCAAGAAACTGGTACGGCGGCAGGTGACGCGAGTGATTACGCCGGGCACGGCGGCGGATTCTTCGCTGCGTTCGGAGGAGAACAACTTTCTGGCGGCGCTGGCGCAATCCGGCGACCGGGTCGGATTTGCCGCGCTTGATCTTTCCACCGGAGAGTTTCGCGCGACCGAGTTTCATGGCCCCGAGGCTGCGCGCCGCATTCAAGAAGAGCTGCAGCAGTTGCGTCCGAAGGAATTGATTTACGGCTCAGCCGCGCCGTTGTTTGAGGGGCCGGCGCGCCGCGGAGCAGATGGCGCGCTCCTCCGGCCGTCTGTGGTCAGTTCGCATGATTGGGCTGAGACCCCGCTCGAAGACTGGATCTTCGCTCCCGACCATGCCATTCCACTGCTGGAAAATCACTTCGGCGTGCTTTCGCTGGAGGGCTTCGGATTAGCCGGCAAACCGGCGGCGGCCTCAGCCGCGGGCGCGGTCCTATATTATGTGCGCTCGACCCAGCCGGGAACGCTCGACCACGTGGATCGCATCGGCTTCTATGAGCGGCACGATTGTCTGGTGCTGGATACCGTGACGGTACGCAATCTGGAGTTGATGGAACCGCTGTTTGCCGGAACCGACGCCGGCGTCACCTTATTCCGTTGCGTCGACGCGACCACCACTCCGATGGGCAAGCGGTTGCTGCGCTCATGGATGCTGCGGCCGTCGATCGATGCGGCAGTGATCAACCCCCGCCTGGATGCGGTTGAAATCCAAGTCAAAGATACGGTGGCACGGGAAGAATTGCGGCGGGCGATGGACGGGATTCTGGATCTGGAGCGCCTGCTGAGCCGGGTCACGCTGGAAACTGCCAATCCGCGCGATGTGCTGGCGCTGGCAGCGTCACTTGGCAGAGTGCCTGCTTTGCGTGCGGCGCTGGCACATTTCGCGGCGGAGCGGCTACAGACTCTGCACGCAGGAATCGATGAACTGACGGACCTGCGGGAGAAGATTGACCGCACGGTTGTTCCTGAGCCGCCGATTTCGCTGAACGACGGTGGAGTCATCCACAGCGGAGTTGACGCTCAACTGGATGAACTGCGTGAGCTGAGCCGCAACAGCAAGCAGTTTCTGGCGCAGATCGAGCAACGGGAACGGCAAAGGACGGGAATCGGGTCGCTGAAGGTGAAGTTCAATTCCATTTTTGGTTACTACCTGGAGATTTCCAAAGCGAATTTGCATCTTGCGCCTCCGGATTACGAACGCAAGCAGACGTTGGTAAACGCCGAGCGCTTCACCACGCCAGAGCTGAAAGAATACGAATCGAAGATTCTGGACGCGGAAGAGAAAATCGTGGAGATCGAACGGCGGCTGTTTGCGGAGTTGCGGTCGGCGATTGCGGCGGAAGCGAAGCGCATCCGGCAGACCGCGCTGGCGCTGGCGGAAGTGGACGTGCTCTCGGCTTTCGCGCATATTGCCGCGTTGCGGAATTACTGCCGTCCGAAGTTCGATGACTCGGCGGATATCGAGATCATCGGCGGGCGCCATGCCGTCATCGAGCAGACGGAACTGGCTGGCGTAGGTGACCGCTTCGTGCCCAACGATTTGTACATGAACTCCACGACGCACACCGTGCTGGTGCTCACTGGTCCGAACATGGGCGGCAAATCGACTTACCTGCGGCAGGCCGCGCTGATTGTCGTGATGGCCCAAATGGGATCGTTCGTGCCGGCGGCGTCGGCGCGGTTGGGTATTGTGGACCGCGTGTTTACCCGCATTGGGGCCAGCGACAATCTGGCCCGCGGGCGCTCTACGTTCATGGTGGAAATGACGGAGACGGCCGCGATCCTGCATACGGCGACGCCGCGTTCGCTGATTCTGCTCGATGAGGTGGGGCGCGGCACGGCGACCTATGACGGTCTGGCGATCGCCTGGGCAGCGGTTGAGTACATTCACACCCGCACCCGGGCCAAGACCTTGTTCGCCACTCACTATTTTGAGTTGACTGAGCTGGCGGAGCGGTTGTCGGGCGTGAAAAACTATCATGTTTCGGTGAAGGAGACCGGCGGAGGAATTGTCTTTCTGCGCAAAGTGGAGCCGGGGGTGGCCGACCGCAGCTATGGAATTGAAGTGGCCAAGCTGGCCGGGCTTCCGCATGAGGTAATTGAGCGGGCGCGAGAGGTGCTGGCCGAGCACGAGAGCGCGGAACAGCGCTTGACTGAGCATTTGGCCAACGACGCGGTGCCTCTGCCTGCGCAATTGACCATTTTTACCCCGCTATCGCAGCCGGTGCTGGAGCGCTTGCGAGAGGTCGATCTTGACCGCCTCACGCCGCTCGAGGCGCTGAATCTGCTGGCGGAACTAAAGAAACAAATTCAATAGGAGATGCGCGCGACATGGTAGTGCGAAGGGCTGGCCACGGGTTTAGCAAACAGGTTGGCCAGTTGCTCGTCATTGGCTTTGATGGCACGGCCGTGACCCCGCATTTGCGGCAACTGCTCGAACAAGTGCAACCGGCAGGCGTGATCCTGTTTGCCCGCAACATTGTGAATGCGCAGCAGACCCACCAACTGCTGCAGGATTGCCGGGCGGCAGTGAAAGTCCCGTTGTTTAGGGGCGTGGACATGGAAGGCGGACAAGTGGACCGGCTGCGAGGCGTTTTTGGTCCCACGCCTTCCGCTGCCGAGGTATTTGGCAGCGGCGATGAGAATCTGTATATCCAGCACGGCAAGCTGGTTGGTTATGCCTGCCATGCGATCGGCTGCAACGTCAATTTGGCGCCGGTGGTCGACTTGGCGCTCCCAGCTTCGCAAAAGGTGATGAGGACGCGGGCAGTGTCGGCCGATCCGGAACAGGTTGTCCTTTACGCAAGGAGATTCCTGCAAGGACTGGGTCAAAGAGGAGTGTGGGGCGCTCTCAAACACTTCCCGGGCCTGGGAGAAGCCAATTTGGACACGCATGAAGAATTGCCACGGGTGGACAAGTCCTACGAACGACTGTGGGCGGAAGATATTGTGCCCTATCGTCGCTTGCGGCGACAGGCGCCTTTCGTTCTGGTGGGACACGCCAGCTATCCCGCGGTCACGCAGGATGCGGTTCCAGCCTCGCTCTCCAGCCAATGGATTACTGACATTCTGCGGAAGGAGATTGGATACCGCGGCTTGGTCATCTCCGACGATTTGGAAATGGGCGCCGTATTAAAGACGATGTCCATCGAAGACGCCGCTGTAGGACACATCCAGGCGGGAGGAGACTTGTGCTTGATCTGCCATCAGCGGGAAAACGTGTTGCGAGCTTATGACGCACTTCGACAAAAGGTGAGCCGCGACGCTGGTTTTGCCGGGAGGGTGGAGGAATCAGCCAAACGGGTGCTGGCCTTCAAAAAGCGGTGCCAAGCGGTGGAGCGAAAGCCGCAGGTTCCCAGTGCGGTGAAAGTGAGAAGGTTTTCGCGCCAGATGTGGGAATTCAGCGAACGAGTACGCCTGGAGAACATCCAGCGGCAGGCGGAAGCATGATCGTTGCCGGGGTCATGAGCGGGACTTCAGCCGACGGCATCAATGTGGCATTGGTGCGGATCACAGCCGGTCGCGGCACGGAGTGGCCGCAGTTTGCTTTTCTCGGCCACCGGGAATTTCCCTACCCGGAAGACGTGCGCCGCTTTGTACTCACAGCCATGAATTCTACGCGCGCCAGCGTCGCTGACCTGGCCCGGCTGAACTTCCTGTTGGCGGAGCTGTATGCGGAAGCGGTTCTCTCCACGGAGAAGCAGTTCCGCCGCAAAGCGCAACTGGTGGGTTGTCATGGGCAGACCATCTACCATCAGGGCGAAACCGCGAGGTTTTTGGGCAGGGAACTGGCTGTCACCTGGCAAACCGGCGACGGCTCGCTGATCGCCAAGCGGGTAGGCGTGCCGGTAGTTTCCGATTTTCGCCCCGCGGACATGGCGGTGGGCGGCAAAGGCGCGCCGCTGGTGCCTTTTCTCGATTTCCTGCTCTATCGCCACGAACGCATCGGCCGGCTGGTACAGAATATCGGCGGCATCGCCAACGTGACCGTGATTCCGGCGAAGGCTTCTGCGAAACAGGTTGTGGCATTCGACACCGGCCCCGGCAATATGGTGATCGACGCCGTGATGGAACGGCTTTACGGCGTGCGCTATGACGAAGATGGAAAGATGGCGGCGTCCGGCCATGTGCTCGACCGGGTGCTGGCGGATGTGCTGCGGGAGCCGTTTTTTCATCGTAAACCGCCCAAGACTGCCGGGCGGGAGGAATTTGGGCGCGAATTTGCCAATGACTTTATCCGCCAGTGCGGCCGCACCGAGGGCCAGAATGTGGTAGCAACGGCTACGGCACTTACGGCGATGTCGGTGGCGCGGGCGCTGCGGGACTTTGTTCTGAAGCCGCGGGCAGGTTTCAGCGAGTTTATTGTTTCCGGAGGCGGCGCGAAAAATCCCACGCTGATGGCGATGCTGGCGACTGAGCTGCAACCGATGGGGCTCAAACTTCGTTCATCAGATGAATTCGGACTGCCTGGCGAAGCCAAGGAGGCTGCGGCCTTCGCGCTGCTGGCTTATCAGACCTGGAACCAGAAACCCTCCAACCTTCCCTCTGCTACCGGCGCGAGAAAACCCGCGATCTTGGGAAAGATCTCCTATTGAATCCAGAAAGTCCTCGGTCGTCAGTCGTTGGTCGTTGGCGGATTTGCTTGGCCGCAGGCGTTACAAAAGCAGCGAACCACGAAGGCCACGAAGTTTCGTGAAGGTTTCGAACGGCCGGTGACGAAATCCCAACGACCGACGACCAATGACCCCGTGTTACCATGAAAAATCCAGCTCCTCATGCGTATACTCTTTATCGGCGACATCTTCGGACGGCCCGGACGAACCATCGTAAAAGAGCGTGTGCCGGGTCTCGTCAAGAGTGAGCAAATTGACTTGATCATTGCCAACGGCGAAAACGCCGCTGCAGGCTTCGGGATCACTCCGTCGCTGGTCGAAGAACTGTTCGAACTGAACATCGACGTCATTACTACCGGCAACCATGTTTGGGACAAGCGGGAACTGCTGGACTACTTCGAGTCGGAAAAAGCGACTCCGCATGGGCAGGCCCGGCGGGTTCTGCGGCCGGCGAACTTTCCGCCGGCGATGCCGGGATGGGGCATGTTTGAAGGGACAAAGGGCAAGGCTCCCTATGCCGTGCTCAACCTGCAGGGACGCATTTTCATGGGATCGAACGACGATCCGTTTCGAGTCGCCGACCAGTTGTTGAAGGAGAGCAAGGCAAAAGTCGTGATCGTGGATTTTCACGCTGAGGCCACCTCGGAAAAAATGGCGATGGGATGGTACCTCGACGGCCGCGTGACGGCGGTGATCGGCACCCATACCCATGTCCCAACTGCGGACGAACGGGTTTTGCCCGGGGGCACGGCCTACATCACCGATGTGGGCATGAGCGGACCGTATGAGAGCGTGATCGGGGTGAAGAAAGAGCTGGTGGTGCAGAAATTTCTGAACAACTTGCCGGTGCGTTTCGAACCCGCTACCGGGGACGTGCGCCTCTGCGCAGTGGTCGTGGACTGCGACGAAGCCACCGGCCGCGCCCGCAGCATTCGGCGGCTGATGCTGAGCTGATCCTAGAGGGTGCCTCACGTTTCGCGGTTTTCCGAAACGTGGGAAAACAATGAATTCCCCACCCTCTCGCAAAGACCGCGAGAAGGGTGGGGCACCCGCAGGATTCCCCACATCTCGAAGACCGCGGGATGTGCGTGATCCGCTGCGGATGGTTCCGCGAATTGTCGGGCAACTTCAGTGGAATCAATACAGAGATATGGGGATATCGAGGTAAGCGATTGAGGCCAAGGGAGTTGAGGTCCAGAATATGTTTGGGGCCGGAGTGGGCAGCACGAGCGGCGTCTGCACAATGCATAGATCCTTCGTCGGGAGCCTTCGCTGCGCGAAGGCTCCGCTTCCTCAGGATGACAACGCTTTGATGGTGTTCTGCTTCACGCCCAGAGATGCTTCATTTTCCTCAGGATGACAACGCTTTGATAGTGTTCTGCTTCACGCCCAGGCGTGCTTCATCGCCTTGGCGAACTTCTGCGTTGGCAGGGTGTTGAGCACGTCATCTTTCGTCAGCCAGGCGCGGCGAGCCTGGAGCACGCCGAAACGAATCTTCTCAAGATGCGAAGTGTGGTGGGAATCAGTATTGATGACGATCTTGACGCCGTATTGTTTCGCCAGACGAAGATGGCGGTCGCAGAGATCGAGACGGTCGGGATAGGCGTTGAGTTCCATGGCGACTTTTCGCTGCGCGGCCACTTTGAGGACCGCGTCGATGTCGAACTGATAGGCATCGCGGCGCAGCAATAGACGGCCGGTGGGATGGCCGATGATCGACGTGTTGGGATTCTCGACCGCTTTCAGCAGCCGATCGGTCATTTCCGCCGGGCTCTGATTGAAATGCGAGTGCACGCTGGCGATGACCAGGTCCATCTGCTCGAGCACGGAGTCGGAAAGATCGAGCGAGCCGTCGGCGAGGATGTCCACTTCGATGCCGGCAAAGATGCGGAGGCCCTCGGCAGCATCGTTTACGGCACGAATCCGGTTGATATGCTCAACTGCGCGCTTGTCATCAAGGCCATTGGCGAACGCCAGATTCTTGGAATGGTCGGTGATTGCGATGTATTTGTAGCCGCGAGCCTGCGCCGCTTCGGCCATTTCTTCAATCGAATTGCGGCCGTCGGTTTCGACGGTGTGCATGTGCACGTCACCCTGAAGATCGGATTCGGCGATCAGCTCGGGCAGGCTGCCGCTCTCAGCCGCATCAATTTCGCCCAGATTCTCGCGCAGTTCGGGCGGGATGTAAGCCAGCTTCAGCTTGGCGTAGATGTCCTCTTCGGTCTTGGCGGCGACGACTTTTTCGTTATCGAGGCGGGCCAGGCTGTACTCGCTCAGCGTAAAGCCCATTTTCAGCGCGCGCTGGCGCAGGGCGACGTTGTGAGCTTTGCTGCCGGTGAAATACTGCATGGCGGCGCCGAAAGACTCGGGCGCGAGGAAGCGGACGTCCACTTGCATGCCGCCGCGCAGCCGGAAGCTGACTTTGTTTTCGCCGCGAGCGATCACCTCCAACAGAGCGGGCAGGGTAATGAGGTGGTCGATCAGCTTTTGGCGCTGCGCGTCGTCGCGGCAGGCTGGGCCGGTGACCAGGATGTCAAGGTCGCCGACGGTTTCACGTCCGCGGCGCAAAGAGCCGGCGGGAGTGACTTTTTCGACTCCGGGAAATGCGCGGATGTGCGCGGCGATTGACTCTGCCTGCAATTCGGCGGCATCGAGCAGGAAGCGTCCGCCGATGCGCTTGTAGTCTTCCAGCGCCTTGAGCAGTTTTTGCTCCTGCTTTTCACCCATGCGGGGCAGAATTCGAATCTTGCCCTCGCGGGCCAGTTGCTCCACGCCTTCGACATCGCAGACCTGGTAGGCGCTCCAGATGAGCGCAATGGTCTTTGGACCGAGACCTTGCACTTTGAGCAGATCGAGGATCGTAGGGCGATATTTCTTCAACAACTCGCTGTGTACCGTAAGGTTGCCGCGCTGGAAAAGTTCCTGCAGGTTCTGCAGCATGCCCTTGCCGATGCCGGGGATCTCCAGGACTTTCTTCGGCTCATGAATAAGCTCGGAGATTTGCTGAGGCAGGGCTTCGATGGCTTCGGCGGCGTTGCGGTAAGAACGAATGCGGAACGAGTCCTGACCATCGATTTCCAGCAAGCTGGCGGTTTCGTGGAGAATGCCGGCGATGGCTTTATTGTCCATGTGAAATCCAGCTTAGCGGAGAATGAGGCGAAGAGGAAGCGGCAGTGTTTGAGGTTTCGGAAGGTGCACGCGGTCAGGACAGGGCTAGGGCACAGAACAACCCGAGCAAGCTACTTCAGCGCAGCCTTGAAGTCAGTTGGACTTCATTACATTGGCTGCTTGCGGGCCTTTGGGACCCTGGGCGATCTCAAATTCGACGGGATCACCCTCTTGCAGGCTCTTATAACCGTCAGAGGTAATTGCGCTGTAGTGGACAAAAACGTCGGCTCCGCTGTCCCTGCCAATGAAGCCGTACCCTTTGGCGTTGTTGAACCACTTAACAGTTCCTTTCAATCGTTCCACGGCCAACGGCCTCCCTGGGTACTGTCTTCCGTGCAAACAGTACCCCCGTCTGGCAGAAAGTTTGGGGCGGAAAAATCGCAACTGTCAAGGAACTACGTCACAAACTCTGAAGATTATTTGTTGCCTCGGCGGGTACTTTTATGAAGCCATAACAGGCCGCAGATGGTCTTGGCGTCGAGGATCTTACCCGTCATGACCAGCCGAACTGCCTGGCTGAGGGGGAAAAATCGGGTTTGGATGATCTCGTCTTCTTCCGGCTGGGCGGGGCCGGCCTGAAGGTCAGTGACCATGTAAATAGACATGGTTTCAGCCACAAAACCGGGGCTGGCCCAAAAACGTAGCACACGCTTCCAGTGGCGGGCAGAGTACCCGGTCTCTTCCAGAAGCTCGCGCTTGGCTGCGGCCAACTGCTTCTCCCCCGCGTCGATGCGCCCCGCACAAAGCTCCCATAGAAAGCGCTGGGCGGCATGGCGGAACTGGCGGACGAGCAGCACCTGCGGCTCGCGCTTTCCGGGTTTGACGGGCATAATGACCACCGAACCGGTGTGGCGAACCACGTCGCGGCGGCGGGCGCGGACGCCGGAGGGCTCGAGAACATAATCGGTAGTGACCCAGAATGCCGGTCCGCGATAGGCCTCGGTGCTGGAAACCAGACGGGAACGGGCGGGGCGTGAGGATTTTGGCATGTCACCAATATACGGGAGGAGTGGTGCAAAAAGCGCCTCGCCGCGTCGAGACACTTTGCTGGTGACCGCCAGGCTGCTATGCTGCCGGGGATGGCAGGGAAGCTCACAATAACGATCATTGGACCGGGGCGGTTGGGCACGACGCTGGCGCTGGCGCTGGCACAAGCCGGATACGAGGTAGTGGAAGTGGTCTCGCCGGCTCGATCGGTGAGGCGGACTAAGGCGCTGGCGAAGAAAGTTGGAGCCCGGGCGTCAGTGATTCCGGTTACGCACCTAAGATCGGACTTGCTTTGGCTGTGCGTTCCGGACGCAGAAATTTTGCCAGTGGCGCGCGAGTTGGCCGCCAGAAAAGGCTGGCAGGGATCGATCGCCTTGCACTCCAGCGGCACGCTGAGTAGCGACGAACTACGCTCTCTGCGACGGCGCGGCGCGAGTGTGGCGTCCGCGCACCCGCTGATGACGTTTGTGCGCGGCTCAAGGCCGTCGCTCGAGGGCGTGCCCTGGGCCGTGGAAGGCGACGCAGCGGCGGTGCGCGTGGCGCGAAAGATTGTCCGCGATCTGGGAGGCGAGTCGTGCATCCTGAGCAAGTCGGCCAAGCCGGCGTACCACGCCTGGGGAGCGTTTCTGTCTCCGCTGTTGGTATCCCACCTGGTAACTGCTGAGCAAGTAGCGCGGGCGGCCGGCCTTTCAGCAGCCGCCGCGCGAAAAAAAATGCTGCCGATCGTGCGCCAAACCATTGCGAATTATGCCGCGCTCGGTCCGGGAGGCGCGTTCAGCGGACCGCTGGTGCGCGGCGACGCCGAGGTTGTGGGCATGCACCTGAAGGCGTTGAAGCGGCTCCGGGGAGCGAGCCAGGTTTATCTGGCGCTGGCGCGCGCGGCCCTGCGCGAGTTGCCGGTGCAACGCCGAAAGCGACTGGAGAAGATTCTGGCGGGATAGAGCAAGGGACCCCTCAGGCACTAAAGCATGTGCGTGAGAACTCGGTCGTCCCTCCGGGACTTTGGTCATCTTCTCCACTTTACCCAGCGCTGAAGCGCTGGGCTAGTATCGCTCGCCCCTTTCGGGGCTGTTTTTTTTGTGAATCGGTTCCGCCGCCTCGCTGGGAATCTAGTTCTCACGCAAACACTAAAGCGCGGGTGATTCTTGGAGGAATTGCCGGCACGAGTAAACTCGTGCCCTTCCCTCTGGGAAGTCAGGAGCAGACGAGGAGCGTAGAATGGGGACGTTTTCGAGTTCAAAAAGGAGATTCCAGTTGAAGTTTCATTTTCGAATTCTCGTGCTCGGGGCTCTTTTCGTTTCCGGCATCGCCACGGCCCAAGCACCTCCAGCTTGGCACGATGACTTCGTGGATCACATGGCCGGAACCTGGAAGATGGAAGGCGACGTGAAGGGTCGCCCGGCTCACCACGAGTTGCAGGTCGAGTGGGTGCTCAATCACCAGTTCGTGTGCATCCACGAGAAGACGGCTGCCGATGCTCCGGCCACGGAAAGCCGCTACGAAGCGATTTGGTTTCTCGGTTACGATCCGGTCAGCGAGCGCTACGTTCTTCACTTGTTCGATGTGTTCGGAACGCGTTATTCCGAGACGCTGGGCTACGGCTCTCGAGACGGCGACGCGATCCGCTTCGTCTTCGAATATCCGGACGGCCCGTTCCACACCACCTTTCGCTGGCTCGCGGAAAAAGAGTCGTGGCAATGGGCGATGGAGCAAAAAGACAAAGACGGCAAGTGGACTTCCTTTGGTGACTTCAAGCTGATTCGGGCCCCGAAACCCTGATTTCATAGCTGCGATGTGGATTGAATCCTTACCCGCGAGCAGCCCTGCCGGCGAACTTGCTCTTGCTGGCATACGCGGTATGTCGTTGGGCGTTTCGGTCCCTGCCTGCGCGGGCAGGATGCCCGCGCGACAGCCGGCAAGATGCCGGCGCTACGGGTCGGCCTTAGATCCAGAACTTTATTTGTAGCCACAGATCCTGCAACGATGAGAACTTTTTGCCACGGCAGAGAAAAATGGGACGGTGATACTCGTAAGGCATGGCGTAAGGCTGAGTGGTTTCGGCGGCTTGGACCACGCTGTCGTACATTCCGTCGAAAACGGAATCCAGTTTGCCGATGAAAATCATGCAATCTCCGGTATAGGAACCCGGACCCCAGTACCAGTAGCTTTGGTGGCCGCTGATGGCGTGAGGCAAGCCGTACTGCCGGCCGAAATAATCGATGGCGGCGGCTTCGCCGTAGTTCCGAGCGTAGATTCCGCAAGATGCGCGCTGGTCGGCGGGAATTGAGTTGTACACTTTCGCCACCGTGGCCGCAAGTTCCGGCCAGCCAAACATATCTGAGTATTGTTGGGAGAGTTCGTGCACCTCGGTGGTTTCGGTGCGCTCCGGCACCGCGTGCAAAGCGTGTTCGTAAGCGATGAATTTGTCCACCGGCATCATGGGCATGGCGAACGGCCAGCCGATGATGGCGCGCAGAAATACGACGATCGCGAAAGCAGGCTTGATGGCTAACTGCAGCGAACGCCCCATGCGCGCAAACCATGATTCGACGGCCACGCTGCCGGCGGCAAAGAGCATGGGATATACCGGGGTCAGATAATACGTCTTCCCTTTAAGAACAATGAAAAGGACAAAGGAAAATATCCATGTCCAGCCCAGCGCGCGGAATGGCTTGCCGGCTTTCAGGCACAAACACCAGATCAGTCCGGGTATCCACACCAGTGCCGTAAGCATCCCTAGAGAGTCGAGGTTGGATTTCAAGTACGGCCACGGCCCCAAGACCAGATTCTTGTCGCTCTTGGCAACATTGGAGAGCAATTCGAAGGTCGCCCAGTGGTGGGTGTACTCCCAGAGTACATTGGGCAACGCGATCAACAATGCGATGCCGGCGCCATACCACGGCCAGCGGCTGAGCAAAAATCTTCTTTGTGGCGAAACGGCCATAGCTGCGAGAAAGGCGACCAGAAAAAACAACATGGCATGCTTGCCTTCGACTGCCAGCCCGGCAAACAAGCCAAACAGCAGCCACAGCTTCTCGCTTTCACCGGCAAAGATGCGCACTGCCACCCACGCGCAGGCCGCCCATCCCAGGGTCATGAACATATCCGTGTTGAGCCAGGTACCGAAATACTGCGGCGCGCCGAAAACACACAGGCAGGTGAGGAGTTGGGCATAGCGGCGGCCAGCCATAGTGCGAGCGGTCAGACCGGTAAGGAGCAATTGCGCAACCGCAAAGAGGATGGGCACAAAGCGAATGGCAAACAGCGTTTCGCCGAAGATCTTTTGAGAAGCCCAGGCGATGAGCGGGGTGCCGGGAGGATGATCCACATAGCCCCAGGCGAGGTGTTTACCGCAGGCGATGAAGTAGAGTTCGTCGCGGAAGAAGCCATAGCCGCGGTAAAGCACCAGATGCACGACCAGAGCAACCAGCGCGAATCCGCCGAGGAGAAGCCAGTCTTGCCGCTGGGAAGTGCTAGTTGGTTGCGGAATCTCTGCAACAGTTCTTGTTGGCGAACTCGGCGGTTGGCTGGCGTTCATGATGGGTGCGAATGATTATAGACAGATCAGTCTAGTGCTCTGAGCGCCAGATTATCACCACGGGCGCGTGGAGTGTAGCGCCGGCATCCTTCGACTTCAAGCCTTGCCGGCTCCCCGAAAGCCTGCGCTGAGCCTGCCGAAGGGGCGTCTCGTTCTCGGCGCGGCGGGCGAGGACGCCCGCCGGACAGCCGCCGGGACGGCGGCGCTACGCAATCCATTGCGGCAATCTTCAAGCGGTCACAGCGCTGGGAAGCAACGTCAATCTATTCCGACTAACCGTTGGTTAGCCGAAACTGATATTCTTACCAGCGGTTTTCTGCGTAGCGGAGGAGTTTCATGACGGTTTCGCGCCGAGACTTTCTTGCCACTGCGGTAGTGGGATCGCTGTCGCTAGGGCTGACGGGCGAGAGCAACGGGTCACAGTCAAAGGAGGGCACAGGTCCATCGGGCGGCAAGCGGCCGATTATTATCTGTGCCAACAATGGCTTCAATTATCTTGACGATGCCTACGCATTCCTTGCAGGCGGCGGCGATACGCTGGACGCGGCGCTGCGGGTGGTGAAGGGGCCGGAAGATGATCCCAAGGACACCTCGGTTGGCCTGGGCGGGTTGCCTAATGAAGAAGGCGTGGTTGAACTGGACGCCTGCTGCATGCACGGTCCGACGCGCATGGCTGGCGCGGTGGGCGGGGTGCGCAACATCAAGAACGTTTCCTTGGTTTCGAAGGCGGTCATGCATCACACCGGCCACGTCATGCTGGTGGGTGAGGGTGCAGAACGGTTTGCGGTTGCGGTCGGGTTTCCGCGGGAGAACCTGCTGACCGAGCATTCCAGAAAGATCTGGCTGCTGTGGAAGGAATTTCACTCGACGAATGATTGGTGGGGACCGGGTTTGGCCGATCCGCACTGGCAGACGCCCAAAGACATGCCGCAAGCCGACGTGTGGCGCGAGCGATATCGGCGTTTGGAAGAGCGTGCGGCTGAGCTCGGTATTGCGCCCGAACTACGGCATGAAGCAATTCACATGGTTCTGTACCCACCCACCGGCACGATTCACTGCTCGGCGCTGAATGAAAAGGGGGAAATCTCCGGATGCACCACCACCAGCGGGTTAGCGTACAAACTGCCCGGGCGCGTGGGCGATTCTCCCATCATCGGCGCCGGTTGCTACACCGACCAGGATGTGGGGTCGGCGGGCGCGACCGGCAGCGGGGAAGAGAATATCAAGGTGGCCGGGGCTCACACCATTGTTGAAAACATGCGCCGCGGAATGTCGCCATTGGATGCAGGCACGGATGCTCTGAAGCGCATCGCCCGCAATTACAACAACGACATGAACAAGCTGCGCTTTGTCGATATGACGTATTACGTGCTGCGCAAAGACGGCGCTTATGCCGGCGTATCTTTGTGGGATGGGTACGAGCCGAACCGGCCTCACAAGATCGCGGTGCATGACGGATCGAAGCGAGCCGAAAAGACGGTTGCGTTGTTCAAGGGCTGGTCGCAGGACTTTCCGCCCGAGCCGCAAGTCCCGGCGGATTTGAAGAAGGAGTTCGAATAACCGGGCTGGTGCCGACAGGTTCACCGCGCTCTGAGCCACCGGGAGTGCAAAGGAACTGTGGTTTGCTGAGGCCAGCGGTAAACATTTTGGGGTGATGGCCGAGGGGAAAGGGTAGAGCTGCAAGGGTTGTCCGGGCATACCGCGGGCGGGCTGGGACAAGGGGAAAACAGCAAAGACCCGTGATTCATCTGAAGTGGTTTGCCGCAGTTTTTGTGGTAATACTTCCTGCCGACTTCGACTCCGTGAGAAGGTGCTATCGGGTGGGCGCAACGAGCGCAAATAGGACCGGTTCTCCGGCTGGTGGGTCTGAGCTTTTCTTTCATGGCTGCTCCCGCGAGACGGAGGGATCGTCCCGTGCTTAATATACTATAATGTCGATAGACGTACTAGTACTATTTCGAAAAGCGCGATACGGCCTACGGGCGCTTCTTTGCAGCCAGTTCACGACAAGGCAATCGTTGTCACAAGCTGAGGTGACCGGCATCCTTGCCAACCAGGCTTGCCGAGGCTCTGCTAAAAGCAGGTGGCAGCCGCCTTGGGCGCGCTAGTCGGCTCGCCTGTGTGGCTGCGAGTGGAGGTGCAGCATGCTGGCGTTACGATTGGTAAGGCTCATCGAGTCGCACGCGGACCAACTCTCCAAAGATCTCATTCATCGGCTGGAACACGATGACCGTTGTGTGGACCTGCGCAAAGTCCCAGAGGAAGAGCTCATCCGAAGAAGCTATGACATCTATCGCCATCTCACCGACTGGGTGTTGCATAAATCGGAAGACGAACTCGAGCGCGCGTACCGCGAACTCGGGGTACGCCGGGCGGCACAGGAAGTAGCTCTCAGCCAGGTGTTGTATGCGGTTCTGGCTACCAAGGAGCAGCTCTGGAAGTTCTTGCAGAACGAAGGCGCGGTCACCAGTCCGGTGGAACTGTTCGGCGAAATGGAACTGTTCCGGCTGGTCGATCAGTTCTTCGACAAAGCGGTATGCTACATGGCCTCCGGATACGAGCAGGCGCGGCTCGCGGCCTAGCGAGCGCCCAGCAGGACTTAGACCGCGAAATCGTTACCGCACGCGCCCAGGGTGTAGCGCCGGCATCTTGCCGGCTGTCGTGAGGGCGTCTCGCCGCCAGAGCGGCGGGCGGGGACGCCCGCCGGACAGCCGCCGGGACGGCGGCGCTACGAGAACCTACGGCGGCGATCTTCGGGCGATCGCGCCCGGACCCGGTGATGGGCCGCTTATTTCTTGGTCCACTGATCGACCCAGTCCTGCACCGTCTTCCACCACAGCTGACTGTTTTGCGGTTTCAGCACCCAGTGGCCTTCGTCAGGGAAGTAAAGCATTTTCGACGGCACGCCCAGCATTTGCAGCGTGGTGAACGCCTGCAAGCCTTCTGAGACGTCCAGCCGGTAGTCGAGTTGGCCGTGGACCACCAGCGTCGGCGTCTTGAAATTCTTGGCCGCCAGGTGCGGCGACCACTTGCGATAAAGCTCGCGATTGTCATACAGCGGACCTTTGAACTCCCAGTTGTTGAACCAAAGCTCCTCGGTTGTGCCCCAGTCCGACTCGTTATTGAACGTGCCGTCGTGGGAGACGATGCACTTGAAGCGGTCGGTGTGGCCGAGAATCCAGTTGGCCATATAGCCGCCGAAACTCGCTCCCAGCGCGCATTCGCGGTCCTTGTCGATGAACGGATAAGTCTTCTCGGCGTAGTCGAGGCCCATCATGAGGTCATCAAACGGCGCGCCGCCCCAGTCGCCGTTGATGGCGTCGATGAACTTTTGCCCGTATCCGGTTGAGCCGTGGAAGTTGATCATGATGACGACGTATCCGTTGGCGGCGAAAAGTTCGGGATTCCAGCGGTAGCTCCAGTCGTCTCCCCAGGCGCCCTGCGGCCCGCCGTGCAAGAGAAATTTTACCGGATACTTCTTGTTGGGATCGAAGTTCGGCGGTTTGACCATGAAGCCTTCGACCTTGTCGCCATGCGCGCCGGTGAACCAGAAGGGTTCGAGGGGCGACATGGAGACTTTTGAGAGAACAGCATCGTTAATGTGGGTGAGTTGCTTTGGTTTCGCACACGCGGGGCTCACATCGAGCTGGGCACAGTCACTGAAAAGAGCTGTTCGCTGATCTTGCGGGACAATGAAAATCTCAGTCGGGGCAGCTAACGACATCCGCGTAAACGCCAAGACGCCCTCGCGTGTGAACGTCAGGTCATCCAAGAAACCGTCGGGGATTCCAAAGCGAGGATAGTCGCCATCAGACTTAACCCAGAAAATCGGGGACGAGCCGCCCTGCTCAGCGCTAAAGAATATCGTCTTGGAATCCGGTGCCCATGTAAACGTACCAACCCAACGATCGAATTTCTCCGTCAGATTCTTCTTCTCTCCCGTCTTACGGTCATACAGCATCAGGCGGAAGCGGTCGCTCTCGTATCCCGGACGCTGCTGCGCGCGGTAGGCGATGTACTTTCCGTCGGGCGAATAGAGCGGGCTCGAATCGCTCGCCGGATTGTCGGCAGTGATGTTCTTCGTCTTGGCCAGCACTTGGGCGGGCGTAGCGTTCGCGTCCCAATTGACGGGGACGATCCAGAGATCGTTGTTGGTGGAAGTGGCTTCGACTTTGTCGTGATTCGAGGTGTAGCAAACCTCCTGCCCATCGGGCGAAAAAGCATAGTCATCCTGCCCGCCGAGCGAGAACGGCGGCGCGTCGTAGTCGCCCGGAGTGAGATCGCGATAGCAGCAGAAAGGGCCAATCCTTCCTATGCCGGACCCGCTGGGCGGTGGAGGAGCGGCTGATGTCAGGAACAAGTGCGTGCGCTTGCCTTCCTTGTAGGCATTCCAATGCCGATAGAGAAGGTGCTCAAAGACCAGCGCTTTGACCTTTGACCTCTCGTGCTCCCTAAGCTTTCCTGCGTTACAGGCGGCTTCAACGTCAAGCACGGCGTCGCATTCGGGATAAACGTCGGAAGTAAACAAGATGTAACGCCCGTCCGGTGACCAAAGTTCGCCGCCCGCCTCTGTCGCAATCGAAGTCTGCTGGTGAACGGCCGTCGCTGTGCCCGCAGCGCCGTCAAAATCGGCGATCCAGACCTGGGATCCGCTTTCCTTTGTCGAGATAAAAGCAAAGCGCTTGCCATCCGGCGCCCAGCGCGGCCGGTCGGCATCCTGGTCGGCAATAATCTTCCGTTCCTGCCCGCCCGCCGTGGGCACGATCCAGACGCGCGGCGTTTTCGTATTGGCGGCAAGATCGACATCGACCACGCTGAAGATCACCCACTTGCCATCGGGCGAAACCACGGGCTCGCCGACGCGCTTGAGCGACATCATGTCTTCGAAGGTGAAAGGATGTTTGGCTTGGGCGAAGCAGGGAAGAACGCAGAGAAAGAGAACTAGTAGAACACGACGCATGAAGACCTCCGGTGAACACACGAGTGTACCGCAAATGGGCGGACTGTGCGCTGGGCAACGGCTTCAGTGCTGGTGTAGTGCGTCGAAAATAACGCCGGTTACTATCGCGCTGAGAAAGCAAAGCTCTTGACCGCAAAGCTCGCAAAGAACCATCCGCGAAGAGCGCGAAGAAGGGCCGCACGACTCGAAACATAAACGTCGATTTGTTTGACGCACTACGCTAGTGTAGTGCGTCGAAAATAACGCCGGTTACTATCGCGCTGAGAAAGCAAAGCTTTTGACCGCAAAGCTCGCAAAGAACCATCCGCGAAGAGCGCGAAGAAGGGCCGCACGACTCGAAATATAAACGTTCGATTTGTTTGACGCACTACGCTAGTGTAGTGCGTCGAAAATACGCCGGTTACGCATCGCGCTGAGAAAGCAAACCTCTTGACCGCAAAGCTCGCAAAGAACCATCCGCGAAGAGCGCGAAGAAGGGCCGCACGACTCGAAATGTAAACGTTCGATTTGTTTGACGCATCGCTAGAGGGGGTTATGAAACAGCAGGTCTCTCCACTCCGCGTTCTCTTCCGCAAGCGGAAGACAACGCTTCGGTCGAGATGACAATTTCGCAAGGTTGCGACGACTCCTGGCCTCAGTGGGCTTTCGCCGCCGGGAGGCATTCCAGGACTTCGGCTTCGCTCAATACGTGGTCGGAAGACTTGGCGCGGTGGAAAATGCGCTCGACCGTCTCATCGGTCACCGGAATGCCGCGGTGCTCCAGCCAGTACAGAATGTTCGACCGGCCGCTCATGGGGCCGATGTCGATAACTTGCTCCAGGCCGAAGACGTGCGAGGGCACGCCGGAATAGACGGTGTTGGCCAGTTCGAGATCGTTTTTCTTAAACGCCTTGATGACTGCGGCGGCGTGAACGCCGGTCGCGGTGCGGAATGCATCTTCGCCGACCACCGGATAATTCGCGGGAATCGGAACGCCAGTGGCCCGCGAGACCGCTGTGCAGTAATCCTTCATCTTGGTCAGGTCCTGATTGACCCAGGGATCAATGCCCATCAGCTTCAGGTTGACCAGCATCTGATCCATCTGCGTGTTGCCGACGCGCTCGCCAATGCCCAACGCTGTAGCGTGCACACAGTTCGCACCGGCGCTCATCGCCGCGATAGAGTTTGCGGTGCCCATGCCGCGGTCGCAATGTCCGTGCCAATCAACGCGAATTTTCTCTCCCGAAGGCTTGACGATTTCTTCAAGCACAAATCGCACCAAGGCAAATGTGCCCATGGGCGTGGCGTGGCCGGCGGTGTCGCAGATGACGATGGCGCGAGCGCCGTGGCTGATGGCGGTCGAGTACAGGCGGCGGATCATCTCGGGATCGCAGCGGGTCGTGTCCTCGGTGACGTACATGGGATCGACTCCGAGCGAGACGGCAAAGTTGATGGCATGCTCGGTGGTGCGCAGCAGAAAATCGTCCGTCCAACCTTCGGTGTAGCGGCGGATCGGGCTGGAACCCAAAAACGTCGCCGCTTCGATTCTCAAACCGGTGCGCTGCTGGATCTCGGCGATGGGACGAATGTCGTTCTCATGCGTGCGGGCGGCGCAGTTGGCGCGAATTTTCAGTTTGTTGGCAACGATCTCGCGGGCCAGGGCCTCGGAGTGCTCGACCGCGCGCGGACCGGCGCCAGGCAGGCCAAGATCGAGCGAGTTGATGCCGATGGCCTCCATCAGGTGCAGGATCTCGATCTTCTCCGCAATGCTGGGGTCGCGCACCGAGGGCGATTGCAGCCCGTCGCGCAGGGTTTCGTCGTTCAGCAGGACGTGACCATTGGGCCGCATCGTCCCCGGAACGGACCGGTTCCAGTCGTAAATAAGCTCAGAAGATTTCATCTCACCCCACAACCGGACAGCCAACAGAATATCGGGAAGGCGCTACTTCGTCTTCGGCGGAATGGTCAATCCAAACACCGAAATTCGTCCCGCTCCGGCGACATTCAATCCGCTCGGGTCCTTATGGTTTGGCAAATAAAGCGTTTTGCAATGCTCGCAACGGTACACTTCGGCATCAGTTCCCCAGGCCTTTTCCGCGTCGCCGCATTCGCGCTCCAGAACATCAGCGGTATAAAACCAGCGCTTCAAATGGCCGCCGCAGGGCTTGCCTTTGTCGTCTTTTTCGTTGCAGGCGCGTTGCCCCGGCGCCTTCACTTTCACTTTGTGATGGGGAAGTTGCGCGGGGGTTGACCCGGAGGTTGCGATTTCAGTTGCAGCCAAAGCAGAGGCCCTCTTTCTTATGGCGGTATCCGCCGGATTGAATTATGCCCCTACATTTTACTCGAAGGCTTTCGCGGGGCGCTATGCAGGTGCGTTGCCTTCAAAACGTCTTTTTAGGAGGCGCTTGCTCGGCCCCCACTCGGCCGACGGCGATATCTGCGACAAAATAGTTCTCGCCTACGATTGGCGCGCCCGCCAATCGCCGCATCATGGCAAGCTGGCCAACGTGGGTCAGCGCGTCGGCAATCGGACCCTGGAAAAGTTTCTCCGCGGGTGCCTGCAAAGGCTCGCTAGACGCCAGATAGTCGTCAAAGCTCTTCAGGGCGGCAAAAAAGCGCGCACTCTCCTTATCCCAGGGCAATGGAGTGGAGTCATGCCATTTGCGGGTTCCGTTTGCCATGGAGAGCGCCCAGTCCATCAGGTCGCCCATGTGAGCGAGAATCTGCGCCGGAGTTCTTCCCGCGCCGCTGAAGCCGGCAAACTCGGCCGGGGCATTGCGCACAGTCTTGCCGCCACGATAGGCCAAAGTGGCCAGAGTGTGACGAAGTAATTCACGTTTCGAGTCTTCGGTAGTCATCAGAGCTTTCCTTTCGGTTTAAGAACGCCAGTCATGCGCAGCGCGCCACGCAGGCGCGCAACCAGACTGTGGGCGAACATAAAGTCCACAAAACCTTCCATCTGCCGGCTGAAAGCCGTGCCGTAGGGATACCACCAGAGCCTTTTCATTCCCGGCAAGCGGTCGGAATCAAGGTATTTTACCCGGACCATCTCTTCCAGTCCAAACCGGCCGTGGGTGCGCCCGATGCCGCTAGCCTTCACACCGCCGTGCGGGGCTTCGCTGATTCCAAAACAGGAGATGGCGTCGTTGATCATAACCGTTCCCGCCTGGATGCGCTTGGCTAGAGCTTCGCCGTGAGCGCGATTGCGCGTCCAGATACTGGCGGCGAGGCCGTACTCGGAATCGTTGGCAAGCCGGACAGCTTCTTCATCCGAGTCGAACGCCATGACCGGCAAAACCGGGCCAAAGGTTTCTTCGCGCATAATGAGCATCGCGTGGGTAACATCGGCGAGTACAGTGGGTGCATAGAAATTCGGGCCGAGATCGTCGAGACGAATGCCGCCAGCGAGCAACCGCGCTCCCTGCGCCAGTGCATCTGCGACGTGCGACTCCACAATTCGCAACTGGCGCTCGTGAATAAGCGGGCCGATGTCGGTTTGCGGATCGATCCCGTTTCCGACTCGAAGCTGCCTGGTTTTTTGGACGACCAGATCAAGAAAGCGCGAATAGAGGCTCCGATGCACATAACACCGTTCGACCGAAAGGCAAGCCTGGCCTGCGTTGACGAATGCTCCCCAAACGGCGGCGCTGGATGCAACCTCGACGTCGGCGTCGGCGTCATTCAGCACAATCATGGGGTCCTTGCCGCCAAGTTCCAGCACGACGGGGAGCAACCGCGCCGCTGCAAGTTGAGCAATGCGCTTGCCTGTAGCCGCGCTGCCGGTGAAGACCAATTTGTCGATGTTGGCATTGACAAGAACCGCGCCGGTCGCGCCATCTCCGACGACGACTTGGAGAGCATCTTTGGGAACGCCAGACTGATGCAATAATTCCGCCAGATGCAAGGCGCACTGCGGCGTCAGCTCAGAAGGTTTCAAAACCACTGCGTTCCCGGCGACCAGCGCAGCCAATGTCTCCGTCGCCGGGATTGAAAACGGATAGTTCCACGGCGAGATGATCCCGATCGCTCCATACGGCTCCCGCGCCAGGCGACCGGACTTGGCCTTCATCGCCAAACTGCGATGGGGAACGGATTGATCGCGCAGAATCGAGTATGTGTTCTCAATGCAGAACCGCGCCGCATCCAGCACAACCACAACTTCAGTGAGCAAAGCCTCGACGCTGGGCTTTCCTGCTTCGGTGGTAATCAGGCGAACCACTTGGGACTTGCGCTCATGCAGGATGCGCAAGAAATTCCGCAGAATCGCAATACGTTTTCGGACGCCGAGCTCCTGCCACGCCGGCTGCGCATTGCGAGCGCGAAGGACCGCGGCGTGGACTTCTGACTGCGAGGCCGAATCGAATTCGCGCAGAACTTCGCCGGTGGCGGGATTGACGGACGCGATTCTGCGGTCCACTGGTGGCGTGTTGGTCACACGGCTCTCAACTCAGCCTGCGAATGGCTGCGGTTCGAGGATCATTTTAGACTAATTGAGCTCGTTGTCCCCCGCCGGGCAGGCAGCGTCGCAATCGCGGAAAGGCATATGCAGATGTAAGCTTCAGTTGGGCATGGTTCGGCGGGCTGAACGAAAATCATGCTGAGGTGGTTGTGGCGACCGACGTAATCTCCCGCGTGACCCGCCGGAGGCCAATTCGTTGATCGGAGGCACGATGCGACCACCGTTTCGATCCAAGCAGGGAGTCGTCATCAATGCACCTTTAGAGGCGGTTTGGGCGTTCAACATGGACCTTACGAAAATCCCGGAATTTCATCCGCGGGTTTTCAAGGTCGATCTTCTCACGGGGAAACGCTTTCGTGAACCGGGCGCGTCGTATCAATGCCACATTTCGGGCGGAACGCACACGTGCGTTGAGAAGGACATCGAAATCGTCGTGATGGAGAAGATTGTCACAGTATTGCCAGAAGACAGTTTCGGCATAAGTAAGATCCTCAGCGATTACAGAGTGGAAACAACGTTCCAAAAACTCGGAGATTATTCAACGAAGATGGAGATCAGCCATTATTATTCTGCGAAAGGCCTCAAAGCGAAGCTGGTCAACTTGGTGGCAAGAGGCAAGATTGCGCGCGAGACTCAGGTGACCTTAAATGCGATCAAGGCCGCGATAGAGGCCGCTGGACATGTGGTGTAGTGCGTCGAAAATGGCGCCGGTTAGGTATCGCGCTGAGAAAGCAAAGCTCTTGACCGCAAAGCTCGCAAGGAACATCCGCGAAGGGCGCGAAGAAGGGCCGCGCGACTCGAAATATAAACGTCGATTGGTTTGACGGTTTACGAAACCGGTTTCTTATGGGAGGTTGTTATGCGGAAAGTTTTTCTGGTTGCTCTCTTATGCGTGGGTACGATATTTGCTCAGGAGTTGAAGCCAATTATTCTGCCGCCGCCGCAGACCGACGGCGGGCGCCCGCTGATGCAGGTGTTGAAAGAGCGGAAAACGTCGCGGGAATTCGGCAGCGAGAAACTTCCGCCGCAAATCTTATCGAACCTGCTTTGGGCCGCGTTCGGCATCAACCGTCCGGAAGGCAAGCGGACGGCGCCTTCGGCGATGAACTGGCAGGAGATGGACGTTTACGTGGCCACCGCCGACGGACTGTTCATCTACGATGCCAAGGCGAGCCGGCTTGGGCCAGTGCTGGCGCAGGACGTGCGAGCCGCGACGGGCACGCAGCCCTTCGTCGCTGGCGCGCCGCTGAATCTGGTTTATGTGGCCGACCTGGCAAAGACGGGCGGAGCGGGCGATGCCGAGCTTTACACCTCTGCTGACGCAGGTTTCATTGCGCAGAACGTGTACCTGTTCTGCGCTTCGGAAGGTTTGGCGACGGTGGTTCGCGGCTCGGTAGACCGAGCGGCGCTCGCCAAAGTCATGAAGCTGCGGCCGGAGCAGAAGATCGTGTTGGCACAGACGGTGGGGTATCCGAAGAAATAGAGCTGGTTTGGCAGATGCCTTTACCACGCCGAGGATGGCCCTCTAGTATCTCGTTGCATTAATTCGCGCACGGAATTACGCGACTAAAGTCGCGCCTTACAAACGAGTTCAATCGCACGCGAACTTGCGCAATGAGGTACTAGAGCGTTTCTCGATTTGGTATAGGGAGACTCTGATTAAGTATGACTCCCAACCGGAACCCCGCACGGGCGGGGACCCGCGCCTACATCGACGACATAATCAGAGTCTCCATAGAGTGTAGCTTTCAGTCGTCCCTACGGGACCTGCTCTGAATGGCCGAACGATACCCGGCGCTGAAGCGCCGGGCTATTTTCAAGTGTCCCTACGGGACAAATTCTCCCTCTACACTATGGCGAGAAATGCTCCAGGATTTGATGGCCGTTGGGGGCGGGACGCCCCCACGACAGCCGCCGGGACGGCGGCGCTACGGTCCGCTCGCGTCAATACTCCACGCCCACCAGATACAATCCGCTGGCGGGGGCCGTGGCTCCTGCTGCCGAGCGCTTGCGCTCTTCCAGGATTCTGCTGATATCGGCCGGCTGCAGCGTACTCTTTCCGACCAAAATAAATGTGCCCACGAGATTCCTCACCATATGGTGCAAAAAACCGCTGCCACGAACGGTGTAAGTGAATTCCTGCGTATCTCTCGCCCAGGAAGAAGAAAATATCTGCCGGACATTGGAGTTGGAATTGGAATTGGAAGCGGCTTCGGCGTTTTCTTTTCGCTCGGGATCCACTGCGGCAAAGGAAGTGAAATCGTGCTCTCCGGCAACAAATTCCGCAGCCTGCTTCATGGCTTCCTCGTCCAACGGGTACGGATAGTGCCAAACGTAGTTTGCCAGGAACGGCGGACAAATCGCGCCCCGATAAATGCGGTAACGATAAGTCTTGGCGCGGGCAGATTTGCGGGCATGGAAATCAGCGGAGACTACGTCGACTTCGAGGACCCGGACCGAAGACGGCAAAACGTCATTCAGGGCGATCAGCAGGCCCTCGGCTGGGATGGACGATTCCAGGGCGAACGACGCCACTTGCCCCAGCGCATGCACCCCGGCGTCGGTGCGTCCGGAACCCTGCGGCAAGACCTTTTCGCCGGTGATTCGTCCAATAGCAGAAGCCAGTGTGTTTTGAATGGTGGCAGCCCCGGGCTGCACTTGCCAGCCCGAAAAGCCGGTGCCGTCATAGGCGAGAGTAAGTTTGAAATTGCGCATTCGAGTCGCGTGCGTTCACACAGCAGTCAGCTATCTGTAAGCGGCGAAGCGGGTTGCGGCTCGATGATGGAGAGCTTTAGCCAGGGCAGCGCCGCCTGTCGGCTATACTATTGCATTCCAGCTTGCGATTTGGACGAAAAGCGTTCGTTCCCGGTCCGCAAATGATGGAACTTGGACCGGTGAGTTCACGTAACTGTATGGTCTGGAGGGGAATTTCCGTCCAGAGCCATTTCTTAGGTTCAACCAGCGTCATGATGCAGGGAGAAAATCGAATGGTTTCGCCTCGTTGGAAGTACTTGCTTTGGCTGGCAGGAGTGGTAGCGCTTGCCGGCAGTTTGTCTCTGGTTCGGGCACAGGATGCGCAGTCCGGCGCATCCGCTCCTGCGGTTCCGGAAGCACCCAAGCCGGCACAGCAGTTCGTCGTCACCGATTATTCCAAACCGAGTTCTTCGTTTCCCAACCCGATCGCGCCGTATACAGCGCGCCACCTGCCACCTGCGGTGCTGACGAACACGCCGCGGCTTGAGCAATTAATGCAGGATGGCAAACTGGTGCTTTCCGTCGACGACGCCGTCGCGTTGGCGCTGGAAAACAATCTCGACATTGGGATCGCGCGCTATAACCTGAACATTGCCGATACCGATATTCTACGGGCCAAAGCGGGCGCGTCGATTCTGGGCGTCAACGCTGGTGTAGTGCAGAACACGCCCGGTGGCGGGGTGGGCGGGCTTGGCGGGCAGGTTGGGTCGGGTACGGGCGGCACCAGCGCCGGAGCCGCGGGAGCAGGAACCGGAACCGGCGGTATTGTCGGTTCGACGTTAGGGTTAGGGTCTCTGATTACGAGTTTCGATCCGGTGGTCACGGGCACGCTGCAAATCGACCACGCCAAGTTCGAATGCAGCACGCCTTTCTGCGGCACAGCGCAAAACACCGGCACGGCCAACTTTGCCTATCAGCAGGGCTTCCAGTGGGGTACGAACATGTTGGTTGGTTTTAACAACAGTCGCGTGACCAGCAACAACCCGTACACTCTGGCGAGCCCGGTTTTGAATTCCAATTTTCAGTTCAAGTTGACACAGCATCTGCTGCAAGGTTTGGGTTTTGCGCCCAACGACCGTTTCATCCGCATAGCCAAGAACAACCGTGAAATCACCGACGTTGCTTTCCGCCAGCAAGTCACGGCCACGGTTTATCAAATCGAGTACATGTATTGGGACCTGGTGTATGCCTACGAAAACGTCCGGGTTCAGCAGGAATCGCTGGCCTTTGCGCAAAAGACTTTGTCGGACACGCAGAAGCAGGTGCAGATTGGCAGTCTGGCGCCCATCGAAGTGGTGCGCGCGCAAAGCACGGTAGCTACTGACATGCAAGCCTTGACTCTTGCCCAAACCAATCTTCAGCTACAGCAGTTGCTAATGAAGAATGCGCTCAGCCGCAGTCTGGTGGATGCTCGCTTGGCAGATGCGGAAGTGATTCCGACTTCCACTATGCAACTTCCCCAACAGGAGGAGGTCGTGCCCACACAGGATCTGGTGAGCGATGCGCTCAATCATCGTCCGGAACTGGCGGAAGCGCACATTAACTTGACCAACACCGAAATCAGCAATAAGGCAGTCCGCAATGCGCTGCTGCCTAGTCTCGATCTGTTTGCGTACTACGGCGGCTCAGGGTTGGGCGGCGATCAAAATCTGTTGGGCACTTGCGGTGAACCCGGCGCGCCTCCTGCGAGCTTCTGCGTTCCACCTGGAACCTTCCCGAGCACTGGCTACGGCAGCACGTTGAATAATCTGATCAACTCCACGGCGCCGGACAAAGGGGTGGGATTGTCGCTGAACATCCCGATTCGCAACCGCGCGGGGCAAGCCGTGCAAGTGCGTTCCGAACTGGAGTACCGTCAGGCGCAGATGCGGGTGCAGCAGATCGAAAACCTGATCCGCATCGAAGTGCGCAATGCCCAGTTTGCCGTTCAACAGAACCGCGCCAGTGTGGTGGCCGCTCAGGCAGCGGTGGCATTGGGCCATCAGTCGTTGGACGCGGAGCAGAAGAAACTGAACCTGGGCGCATCGACCAGCACGCTGGTCTTGCAAAACCAGTCGACTCTGGCCACCGCCGAATCCACGCTGCTTTCCGCCACCGCAGCCTACCAGAAGTCGCGCATTGAGCTGGACCGCGCGACCGGCCTGCTGCTGGACCACGTTGGCATCGTGATGGCCGACGCGGAGGCAGGCCAGGTGACCCACACCCCGCACGTACCGTTCGTGGTTCCGCGCGCGAATCCGGAGTCGGTCATGCCAAAACAGCAATCGGAGGCGCAGCCGCAACCGTAGAAGAGCTGGATTCAGCGCGGGACGCGGGAGATCTCCCCGCGGGCTTTATTGCGGCTTAGGCGCGTTTTGTTTTTCGTCGAGGCCTTGGCGCAGCAATTGCACCAGCGCCTGATTCAGGCGCGCCCGCATGGCGAAGCGCTCTTGCGCCCGGGTAATGTAGCGCACGTACAATTCAACTCCCGTGGCCGTGGGCCGCAGATTTACCGCGGGCGCGGCGGAGACCGCCCGCACGCGATAGCGCTTCGTCATGTGGCGCCACTCTTCTTCCGCCATGCGCACATTCGCCTCGGTTTCCTTGGCTACGGCTTGCTGGATGTGGTCGATCAGCAAATACGGGTCGAGGTGTCCAGGGACGGTAATCGCCAGCTCGTCCCATAGCCATTGCCCGCTGGTGGTGAAGTTGAAGAAATGCCCTTCGATGGCGTAGCTGTTGACAAAAGCCACCTTGCGGCCGGTGGGGTGGCCGGTGTCGGTCCAATTGCCAGTTTCGAGCAGGATGGTGCGCAGCAGGTTGATCTCGATCACCTCGCCGGCAACTCCGTTGATCTCGACCCAATCGCCCACCCGAATGCCGTTCTTGCCCATCAGCACGAACCAGCCAAAGAAGCCGACGATGAAATCCTTCAACGCGACCGTCAGCCCTGCGCCGGCAAAACCGATAATCGTGGGCAATTGTTGCGGAGCGCCAAAGATCACGAACGCAATCAGCAGCGCGCCCGCGGCTTGCGCAACAAAATGAAAGACAGCGCGCAGCGTATGCAGGCGGGTGCGCTCTTCGCCAGCCTCGGCAAGGTAATGATCGATGACCCGGTCGGAAATGAAAACCGCCAGCAAGATGAGCAGAATCCATTGCGCCGACTGGATCATGCCGTGCAATGCGGCCCGCTGATGCGACCGCACCAGGGCAATCCAAGTCAGGTAGGTGGTCTGCAGTTCCTTTTCATCCTCGATTCGCTTGTCGAAATCCGCCAGAGTTTTCTGGTCATCAGAAAGCAAATGCAAGGCCTTAACCGCACTGCTGGCTGTCCTGGTTGGAGGCGCTGCGTTTCCGGGCGCTGGAACCTCTGTCAGTCGTTTGGCCTGGGCCGTCGACTTTTCGGCGGTCACTTGCTTCTCCAGGGCCTCGTGGGCCTGCGTGAGCCTGGCAGCAGCCAGGGCCGCTCCATCGTGTGCGCGCTGGAGCTGGCCAGCCTTTTGGCGCAGCTTTTCCCAGGCAAGGAACTGCGCGATCAGACTCCCAGCTTGATAGTTCACGCTGGCGCTGCTCTGAGTTTGCAGAGAAGTCTTCTGATCGGCGTCATGCTCGGTGGCCTGGTGTTGGTCGAATTGGCGCTGAATCAGGCTTCCGGGATCGGCACCCGACCGCACCAGATCCTCGTGCGCGTCGTTTAGTTCATCCTGATCGAGTTCGAGTTGGGCTTGGGCAACGTCGAGTTGTTCCTGCAGGCTCTCCACGCGCGCCGCGTTTGCCGCAGCTACCTGCTTCTTCAGTTGGTTCACGCTATCCTGGTCGGCCTTGACCTGCGCTTCGATCTGGCTGGCGTGTTCGTAAAGAGGGCGGAACTGCGGCTTGCTCTGGGGAGGGTGGTCCGTAGCATCGCGCAAGGCGTCATGAAACGCCAAGTCCACCTCGTCATCGCCGAGTTGCGCTGCCAGATTGGCGACCTGTTGCTCGTCTGCGCCGGAGGCGAGCTTGCCCATGGCGCGCGCTGTTTTCAAAGGACGTTCATCTACCAGTCGGATTTCGCCCGGCGCAGGCTGCGAAATAGACGTGCTTGGCGTGCCCAAATCTCGCGTCAAGAACGATCCGGCAATCGCCGCCAGCACCAGGGCCAATAGACCCAGTGCCACCAGCCACTGCCGCGATTTCATCCACGAGTCCATATACGAGAACCTTCGTAGTCCTCAGTCGAAAAGGGGATTGTTACGGCACCCAATCCGCAATAAAGATGTTGGTCTCATGCGGCGCTTTGGCGTTGCGGTTGGACGCCCACACCAGTTTCTTGCCGTCCCGGCTGAACATCGGAAAGCCGTCGAAGCCGGGACTGAACGTGATCTGCTCCAGGTTTGAGCCGTCGCGATCGATGGCGTAAAGCTCAAAATTGCCCATCCCGCCAGTCGAACCCCGGTTGGAAGCAAAAATAATCCGTTTGCCCTTGGGAAAAAACGCCGGGCCAAAGCTGGCTGCTCCCAGGTGCGTGATCTGTCGCTTCTTCTTGCCATTAGCTTTCATCAGCCATATTTCAAGCGTCGTCGGCCGGATCAGGTTCTGCGCCAACAGTTGCTTGTAGTCTTCAGCTTCCTTGCCGGGCGAGGGATGATAAGCGCGATACACAATCCACTTGCGGTCGGGTGAAAACACCGGTCCGCCGTCGTACCCCAATTCGTGAGTCAACTGTTTCACGTGCCGCCCGTCCGCGTCCATGGTGTAGATATCAAGATCGCCGTTGCGCGTCGAAGTGAAAACGATCTTCTTGCCATCCTCGGAAATCGTGGCCTCAGCGTCGTAACCCGGCGTGGTGGTCAACTGCATCAGGCCCGACCCGTCAGGATTCGCGGTGAAAATGTCGTATCCCGGATAGATCCCCCACACATAGCCCTTGGAAAAATCAGGACGCGGCGGGCAGTGTTCGTCGGCCAAGTAGGTCGAGGAATAGAGGATCGTCTTTCCGTTCGGATAAAAGAAACCGCAAGTGGTGCGGCCTTTGCCGTTGGAAATCATGCGCACGTTGGAGCCATCCACGTTCATGGTGAACTCCTGGTCGCATTGCAGGCTGTCGCGGGTGGACTGGAAAATCAACTTCTTTCCGTCAGCGGAAAAGTACGCCTCGGCATTCGACCCGCCGAAGGTGAGCTGCCGCACATTGCGCAGATGTTTTTCCTGTGGTGTGGCCAGATCTGGCGGAGGCGTGGTCTGCGCTCGGGCGAACGAGAAAGAGCAAGCAAGGATCAGCGCGGCTGCGATCTTCATTTCCGTAAGATTGTCGCAGCAAAGGGGAGAAAATTCAAAGGTCTCTGGCACTGTCATCTCGACCCGAGCGCTCAGTTCCGCTTGCGGAAGGGAACGCGGAGTGGAGAGACCGGATGTTTTGGACCGACGACAATTGCGGTCAGATCGCTTAGAATTACGCCCGAGAAGGAGAACTCATGACAAAGAATTATCTCGCCGTTCTCGCAATTCTGGCCGTCGTGCTGCTAGCCCTCGCCAATCTCAAGCCCGCTTCCGCCATCCAGCGCGATACTCCCGCGACCTTGATGAACTTGGAAACTCAGTTCATGAACGCTGCCGCCGCCAAAGGTTCAGCTGGATACATGTCGTATTACGCCGAGGATGCGGTTGAGTTACCCAACGGCGCAGATGCTATCCAGGGAAAAGCCAATATCGCGCAGACAATGGGATTTCTTGACCAGGGCAACAAACTCACCTGGAAGCCGGATTTCTCCGACATGGCCGCTTCCGGTGATCTCGGATATACCTACGGCACCTACGTTTTCACTTCCAAAGACAAGGACAAAGACGGAAAGCCGGTGGTCGAATACGGCAAATACCTCACCGTTTGGAAAAAGCAGAGCGACGGAACTTGGAAGGTGGCCGTGGACATGGGAAACGCATCGGCCAAGCCGAAATCGTAGTTCACGCCTGCTTCAGAAAGTGCTCCAGAATCGCTTCTGCCTGCGCCCGCGTGACCACCGCCGAAAGCGCCGCGGCATCGGCTTGCTTCACCGCCTGCACGCTTCCGAAATGCTCCAGCAGCCGCCGGGTGGTGCTCGCGCCCACGCCGGGAATTTCCAGCAGTTCGGTTGAGCGGTCGCGCATTTGCCGGCGTTTGCGGTGAAAGGTCACGGCAAAGCGGTGCGCCTCATCGCGGATGAGTTGCACCAGGTGCAGCACCGGCGAGTGGTGATCGAGTACGACCGGCTCAGCTTCCTGTCCCAGCACGTAGATCACTTCTTCGCGCTTGGCGATCGATGCCACCGGCTGATTGATGATCTCCAGCGAGGCCAGGGCTTCGGCGGCGGCATGCAACTGTCCCAGCCCGCCGTCGATCAGCACCAGACTGGGCATCGGCTTCTTCTCTTCCTGGATGCGTTTGTAGCGTCGCGTCACCACTTCGCGCATGGAGGCAAAATCATCCACGCCCGCGACCGTCTTGATGATGAACTTGCGGTAGTCGGACTTCTTCATCTTGCCGTCTTCCCAAACCACCATCGATGCCACCGTCTCTGCGCCCTGAATGTGCGAGATGTCGAAGCACTCAATTCGCCGCGGCCGCTCGGGCAAGCCCAGCGCGTCTTGCAACGCGTCTTGAATTTGCCGCTGGTTGGGCTTCATCACCCGGAAACGCTGGTCGTAAGACTGCTTCGCATTGTTGCCGGCAAGATCGATGAGGGAGCGCTTGTCGCCCCGTTGCGGAACGAGAATGTGTACCCGTGTGGCGCGGGCGCCCTCGCCCGCGACTTGTTCGGAGAGCAGATCCTCAAGAGTTTCCCGGTCGTCGAACTCCACCGGCGCATAGATGTTGCGCGGCACATACGGCTGCCCGATGTAGAGCTGGGTGAGCAGCGCAGAGAAGAATTGTCCCGGCCGAAATTCTGTGGAGACGTTGCTTGCAACGTCTCGCGCAACGTCTCCAGCCGAAGCTTCCGTCACGCCGAACTCCGGCAAATCCTCCCAGAAAAATTCCCGCCGATCGAGAATTCTCCCGCCGCGCATGTGAAACAAGTTCACCGCCAGCATGCCATTTTCATAGTGGTAGCCAAACACGTCGGCGTCGTCGCCTTCGGCGGCCGCAATCCGCTGCTTTTCCTGCAACTGCTCGACGGTGGAGATCAGGTCGCGATACTTGGCAGCGCGTTCGTACTCTTCCACTTCGGCGGCTTTTTCCATGCGGGCGCGCAGGGAATGGGAAAGATCGGTCGGCCGTCCCTCGAGAAACAACTTCGCGTCGCGCACGGCTTCCTGATACGCCTCTGGCGTGGTCAGGCCTTCTACGCACGGCCCCAGGCAACGTCCAATGTAGTACTGCAAACACGGCCGCGGATGGAAGCGATTCAAATCAACCTTGCAGGAAGGAACCAGAAAATTGCGATGGATCAAGTCCACGATGCGGTAAGCCAGGTTGGCAGGGAAGTACGGTCCGTAATACTCGCTGCCGTCTTTTCGCAGCCGGCGGGTGACGTAGACGCGCGGAAACCGCTCGCCCAGCGTCAACTTCACATACGGATACGTCTTATCGTCGCGCAGCAGGATATTGAAGCGCGGCTTCTTCTGCTTGATGAGAATGTTTTCCAGCGCCAGAGCCTCTTTATTGTTGGCGACTACGATGTAGTCAACCTCCACGGCCTCACGCACCAGCGTGCCCGTCTTGGCGTCGTACTCACGGCCTTCGTGGAAATACGAGCTGACCCGGCTGCGCAGGTTCTTCGCTTTGCCGACGTAGATGACTTCACCCTCGGCATTCTTGTACAGATACACTCCCGCCGAGGTCGGCAGGCTGCGGATTTTTTGGTGGAGGTCCATTGAGCGGATGAGATCATTCTATTCGAGCGTGCGGACGAGCAGCGCTGGCGCGGTTTCAGGGGCCGCGCTAGTCCGTCCAGGGATTGAACGCGGTAACCCCGGTTCGCGTAGCGTGGCGAATATCGCGGCTGACCAGCGTCAGCCCGTGTTGCAGCGCAGTTGCAGCAAGCAGGCCGTCAATGACGGGCAGGGGCGATTTTCTCGAGGCGGCAGTGCCGCTGATCCTGCCCCAGCGGTCCGCGACTGCCAGATCAACGGGAAGGATACGCCCGGAAAATCGAAACACAAGATCATTTTCAAGCCAGCTCTCGATCGTGGTTCGGCGAGCAACGTCCGGCAGGGAGGTGATGCCTTTGCGAATCTCGCCCAGGGTCAAGACGCTGAGATAAAGCAGGCTCTCATCCGTGGACTCAATCCACGCGGTGACCCGAGGTTCTGGCCGCGGCTTTACCAGCTCGGAAATGATGTTGGTATCAAGCAAGAACCCGGTCACAGCTCGACCTTGCGCCCGTAGTCGGGCTTGCGGTGCAGGTCCAGGGCAACGCCCCTCAAGGGAGATTCAGCGAAGAACTTGGCCAGGCTGCCAGGTTGCCTTTGGCGCCTGGTCAAACGATGAAATTCCTCGGCGGGCAGGATTACCACTGCCTCTTTGCCTTGCCGGGTCACATACTGTGGTCCCTCGGAGCGGGCGCGCCGAAACAACTCGCTGAACTTCGCCTTGGCGGTTTGCAATTGCCATCCGGGCGAAGCATTGACATGTGTTCTTCTGTTCATATACTAGTCTGACTAGTCAGAATATAGGCGATCTCCAAGGAATTTGCAAGGTTAGTCCGGCATGTGGGAAGGTTTACAACTTCTAGGAGGGGCGACGATGCAGGGGCTTGGTCGAATTGCAGCCGTGCTCTGTGTGAATTGCTGACATCGCGCCGCCAGCCCGGGAGCCTGTGTGTTCATCGGGCTGCCAAGTCTATCTTCTGCCCATTCAACGACTTACGCCGCAACTGCCAGGAATCACTTTTACCGCGCCTGCTTTGGCGTACAATGCTGACGAATTCAATTAGGCGCTACAACCAGCGCGCAGCCTTGAAGCTGCATCTAAGCTGAGGAGTAGCAAGTCTTGATAAACAGGAGGAGCCCACGGCAATGAACCGCACTTTGTTAGTTGTGGCTTTGACAATGATCGTGGCAGCCACAGTTGGCTGTGCCAGCAAGAATTATGTTCGCCAGCAGACCACGCCGCTGATCAACAAAACCAACGAGCTCGACGACATTACGGCCAAGAACTCGCGCGACATTAAGGATGTCGATGCCCGCGCCCAGGCTGGAATCCAGCAAGTGAACGCGCAGGCTACTGCGGCTGACCAGAAGGCCCAGGCGGCCAGCCAGCAGGCCGACCAGGCGCAGACCCTGGCCAACAACGCCACCCATCGGGTGGACTCGCTGCAGACTACCGTTGCGAATCTCGATAACTATCGCGTCGTGAATGAAACCTCGGTGCAGTTTGGATTCGACAAAGACACGCTGACCAAGGACGCAAAGGCGGCGCTTGACACGTTGGCCGGCAACATCCCCAACACCAAGGGATACATCATTGCGGTGGAGGGTGCGACGGATGCGACGGGGGACGCCGAGTATAACTATGCCCTCAGCCAGCGGCGCGCCGATGCTGTGATCCAGTATCTGGCCGCAGAGCACAACGTGCCCGCGCACAAGATCTATCTGATCGGCTTGGGCAAGGACAAGCCGGTGGATTCGAACAAGACGCGCGAAGGCCGCGCCAAGAACCGCCGCGTGGATGTGCGTCTGATGACCAACACCACAACCGGCTAGCCGACGGCAGAACTGAAATGGGCATTACTACTCTGGCCGCCAGATTATTACCGCGGGCGCAAGGAGGGTAGCGCCGGCATCTTGCCGGCTGTCGCGGGGGCGTCTTGCCCTCGGCGCGGCGGGCGAGGACGCCCGCCGTACAGCCGCCGGGACGGCGGCGCTACGCATTGCGGCAATCCTCAAGCGGTCACAGCATTAGCGAGTTTCTGGTTGCCCGGGCCAAGAAGTACGCGCCAAGGGCGACCGGAAACTGCCGTGTGATCGGTCGCACGGGATAGAATCTACTCATGCCGCGCTGTATTCTTGCGCTCACGACGCTGCTGATTCTGGCTGGCTGGAGTGTCGCTCAGCCGGCGCCCCAAAGCAGCCAAGGGCCCGGTCCGGATCAACCTCCTCCGCGTTCGGATCAACAGAAGTCCATTGATCGCGATGCGGAGGCGCACCAGAGTTCCAGCCGCGACACGCGAGTCGACCTGAGTCCGCCCAGAAATGACGCCAAAGATCACCCCAACAGCGGAGTTGCTCGCTCCGGCAACGACGCCAATCCGGAAGACGCCACCGCGGATGTGCAGGAGATGCATCCGTTCAATCCTTACCGGGCGGGCAAAGACAACGAGGTGGGGGATTATTACTTCAAACGGAAAAACTACAAGGCCGCACTCGCCCGCTATCAGGATGCTCTGATCTACAAGGACCACGACGCTGTGGCCAACTTCCGCATGGCGCAATGTTACGAGAAGCTGAATCAGCCGGCGGAAGCCATCGCCCACTACCAGGAGTATCTGCGGATTCTACCCAACGGAGAATTCTCAAAAGACGCGAGGAAAGCGGTGGAGAAACTGGGCGCGCCCGAGAAAAAGTCCGCAATCTCCCAGAAGCCCGAACCGCTGCATTAGCTCCACTTTTCCGGACAACGACGCGAACGAAGACAACGAATGAAGCACAGGGCGGCAGGTGCCGGAGGCGATTGCCTTCAGCGCCTGCCGCTGTAATTGCCGGGATTTGGTGCTACACTTTTGTTGCTGGGAGGCTTGTCATGCAGCTAAGAGCCATGCCCTCCGCCATTCTTAGGATCTCTCGTGTCCTGGCGCTAGTCCTCGTGCTCGTGCCTTGCGGCCTCGCGTCCCCCAAGTACAAAGTCCTGCACAACCTCAATTGCAGCACCGACGGCTGCGGTATATCGGGCGCTTTGACAATGGACGAGAGCGGCAATTTGTACGGCGCGGCGGGCGGCGGCGGCCCCAACAACGCATGGGGTACAGTGTTCCAACTCGCCCCCAGTCGAGCCGGCAAGTGGAACTACAATCTCCTGCACGACTTTAGCGACTGGCATCAGGACGGAGGGTCTCCCAACGGAGGCCTGGCCTTTGACCAGGCGGGAAATCTCTATGGCACTGCAGGCGGGGGCGGCACTAATGACGAAGGCACCATCTTTGAGCTGACGCCTGGCTCCGGTGGCTGGGGTCTGAGCGTGCTCTATGACTTCGGCACGCGCTCCGGCGACGGGAGCAGTCCTCGGTCCGGTTTGGCCATGGATGATTTCGGCGACCTCTACGGCATTGCGGGCGCGGTGCTCTTTCAGCTGGTGCCCGGGCCGTCGGGGTGGACAGAAAACACTCTTTATACTTTTTGCCCTCCGCCGTGCTCGAGCGGGTCTGTTCCCTGGGCCGCTCCGATCTTGGATAAACACCGCAACCTATACGGCACTACCGAACAGGGCGGCTACTCCAACTGTGGGGTGGTTTACGAGTTGAAGCACATCTCGGGCGGGGACTGGAAGGAACACGTTCTATACCGTTTCCGGTGCGGCAGTGATGGTGCCGACCCCTCCGGCAGCCTGATCTTCGATAGTTCTGGAAATCTTTACGGCACCGCTGCCAGCGG
>Ga0326727_10001034_pt1 | contig 107852 bp, 91 predicted proteins | sample MB2enrmetagenome_FD_207643 | JGI IMG/M metagenome (GOLD analysis project Ga0326727, IMG submission 207643) | Lab enriched peat soil microbial communities from McLean, Ithaca, NY, United States - MB29MY | ecosystem: Environmental > Terrestrial > Soil > Wetlands > Peat | place: USA: New York...
GTCCATCGCGAACTCCCTTTCGTGTGCTTGGCGGCTCACGTCTGGGAGTCTCCGCGATGGACTCCGGTATCTGTCAAACTTCTACTGCCTCCCCGGCAGAGCCGGGGGGTCTCCCGTTCGTACTAGCTCCAAAGCTTTGCTCGCGGCAGCCCGTGCCCTCTCCCGCGCGACCTCCGGAGGCAGTGCATTAGATCCGAGGAGCGAGTAACTTCCCGCCAACCCAGCATAGGCCGCCGCAAAGGCGGGATCCTTCGCAATGGCATCCTGAAAGTACTCGATGCTCTTATCGAGCCCCTCTTCCGTCCGCTGGTTCCAGAAATAGCGGCCCTTCAGATAGGCTTCATACGCATCGGGTTGAACCGTGCGTTCGCTGTTTGAGTGCGAGTAAGCCGGCGGTTGCGCCACTCGTCCCTGGATCTCTACCGCTATGTCGTGCGCGGCCGTGCTCTGCAGGAGGAGCACGTCCTTAATCTCATATTCATAGTCGTGGGCCCAAAGATGGCGATCACTGGCAGCGTCAATCAACTGCACCCGAATCCCGACTCGGCCTTCTTCCCGCTCCACCGTACCTTCGACTAGAGCGTCTGCCCCAAGCTCCCGGCCAATCTGTGGGGCCGTTTTATTCCCGCCCTTGTAATGCATGACAGACGTTCGGGATATGACGCGCAGACCACCCACTTGCGCGAGATCGCCAATAAGTTCATCGGTCATCCCATCGGCAAAGTACTCCTGAGCTGGATCGTTAGAAAGATTTTCCAAAGGCAGGACGGCAATGGAGCTGAATCGTTTCCCGGGCGGAGCCGCATTCACGGCTCCGCTCGACGAAGTAAAAAGCCGTTGCATGCGGCCCGACGACTTCGCAAACATCACCATGAAAGCAACACCGAGAAACACGACCGAAGCAAAACCGAGCCCGAAGAGCCTCCAGCGTGAACCTGAAGGTTGTCTTGGTTGAGGGTCGACTCGATTGGTTGGCGGACAAATTGATAGTGGCTCGAGCGCAGGTACTTCAGACGGGGATTTAGTCCTTTCCGTGACAACTTCGACCGGAGCAATAAAGCGGTAGCCTAAACGCGGCACCGTTTCGATGTAGCGTGGTTCCTCGGCGGAATCGCAGAGAACTTGCCGAAGCTTTTTAACCGAAGTGTTGAGCCCATGTTCGAAGTCGACGAACGTGTCGGCTGGCCAGAGCTTCTCCTGGATTTCCTCCCGGGATACAACCTCTCCTGCCCGACACAGCAGCAATTCCAGAATCAGGTAAGGCTGACCGCGAAGTTTCACCTTCGTCCCGCTCTTGGCAAGCTGGCGCGAACCCGTGATTACTTCGAACGGGCCGAAGCGGTATTTGTATCCGAGCCCCACAAATCCCCCCCACAGGGGCCACAACATTGCGAGAGATTCTACCACTACTCGCAGACTCCGGAGCAACAATAAAACAGCTAGCACCGATCTAAATTTCTTGATCGGTTCCAAGATAACCATCGATATTTCAAAGGGTTAACAACTCACCTACGACTCACCGACATTTCACCCTCTATGCATTGCGCTCTTTACATCTATGGATGACACTGGGCCCAAGACAGAATGCTTCCCCCCTGCAAGTAGGAGTGCACTATGTCTTTTGTTGTGATGTTGATGATTGGCGGATGGGTCGCCGCGCTATCAATGATCGGGTTCTGTGCCCTTAAGGAATCCGGAAAGCTGCTCAAGATTCACAAGCGCATAGGGTTGTGGCTGGAAACCTCAGCTCCTCAATTCCGCATGCCCGAAGAAAGACTGCGAGCCGAGATGCGATCTGACGAGCCGTAACCGTGCCTCCGGGTGCGCCCGATTCGCACCCGCTGATTCCGGTCGAAGGACGCAATTGGCAGCACGTATTTAATGTCAGGCGCTCTCGCGATTTTTCGAGGGAGAGCCTTCCTGTCAGATTCGGTTATCCGAAAGATGGATACACGGTCGCTGACATTGAGTAGGCGATGACTCCTCGAACAATGACAGGAAAAGCTCCTGTCGGGAAGGGGAGCGGTGGCCACATCCATCGCTCCCTCTTACCTGAAAGAATGTTGTCCACCCGGGGGACGGCTACCCTATCCCGAGACTCTACGACTCGAGCAGCCCGCGCGACGCAACCCCGATATTGTCGCGGGTCGTGTTCTTGACCATATACATCATCTCGTCCGCCTGGCGAATGATGTCGTGCGGCGTCCGCGCATCGTGCGGAAAAGTCGCCAGTCCCATGCTGGCGCGCATGGTCAGATTCAAGCCCAGCTCGGTGCAGAAGCTGCCCGTCCGCACCGAATCCTGCAATCGTTTCGCCACCACCACCGCCTGATCCTTGATGGTTTGCGGCAGCAGGACGACAAATTCGTCTCCTCCATAGCGGAAGGCGAAGTCAATCAGCCGCAACTGCGCTTTGATCAGGTAGCCGATTTCGGCCAGCAGCCGGCTTCCCACCAGATGTCCATGGGTGTCGTTGATCGCTTTGAAGTGGTCAAGGTCGATAAATATCACGCTGAACTCGTAACCGAAACGTGCCGAGCGATAGACCTCGGTTTCGAGGGTCTTATGCAGATGCCGCGCATTGAAGAGGCCCGTGCAATCGTCGGTGATGGTCAGTTCCTGGATCTTCTCCACCGCCCTGGCATTCTCGACGGCAATCGCGGCGTAATCGCACAAGGCATGCAGGAAGAACATCTCCTGTTCGCTGAGGCCCACGTTGGCGTTGATCAGTTGAATCACGCCCAGCACACGGTGTCTTGAGCGCAAGGGCACGCAGATGACCGAGCGCGTCTGCAACCGCGTCATCTCGTCCAGCCGGGATGAGAACCGCGGATCATGCTGCACGTCGGGCACGATCAATGCCTGTCCGTGCTTGGCCACCCAGCCGGCAATTCCCTCCCCCATCTTCAATCGCGCCTTCGACAAAACCTCAGCCGCAGCCCCCACCGCGATTGCGAAATAGAGCTCATCCTTTTCCTCATCCACCATGAGCAGCGACCAGGTATCCGGGCGGAAGTATTCCGCCATTTTTTCCATGATGGTCTGCAGAATCGCATCGAGGTTGAGCGACGATGTCAGCGCCTTGGCGACATCGTGAAAGATGGTCAGCTCTTGCGACAGGCGAATATGGGATGTGCCCGCTGCCTCCGGCATGAACTCCTCGTTCGAGTAGTTGGATACGAAATTATAGGTTTGGTTGCACCGGTCGGGCAACGTACGTCGGTAACCGGTATCTGACCCGCCAACCTTGCCGGGGAAGCGCATACTGAAGAGTTGGCTTCTAGCTGCGTACCATGTGTTCGCTCGAAGCTCGCAGCTCGCAGCTCAACACCACCAAATAGTCTATGATGTTGCTTCTCGACAGAGTAGAATTCCGTTCGCCGTCCGGCGAAAGCGGGAGACTGGCTTGCCTTCCTTTGGCGAAAGACTAAAGCAGGAGCGTGAGAAACGCAAGATCACACTGGAGCAGATTTCCGTCTCCACCAAGATCGGAACCCGCATGCTGCAAGCGCTGGAAGAGGATAACTTCAGCCAGTTGCCCGGCGGGATTTTCAACAAAGGCTTCGTCCGCGCCTATTCCCGTTTCGTTGGCCTCGATGAAGATCAAACCGTTGCCGAATACCTGGAGGCGTCCGGCGACGCCCCTGTCATTCCAGAACCTGCAGCGCTTGATGACGAAGCCAGCAAAATCGAGGAAAACGTAAGTCGCGAAACCAGCGCCGGTCCTGCCCGCCCACTTCCCTGGGGCTGGTTCGCCGCGCTTCTCCTCGTCGTCGCGCTCGCACTTTCGTTCTGGAACCATCGCCGGCGGGAACACCCGGGACCGTCCCTTCCGCCTACCCCAACCGCGACCGCGAAGCAGTCACCGGCCGCGCAGTTATCAGGCGGAGAGCCCGGCCAATCGAATAGCGCCAGTTCGCCCACCTCAGGTTTGGCGAAAAATGGTTCCCCGCAAACGAGTTCGCCGAGTGGAGGATCCGCCAAGTCCGCCGCTCCCAAAGCATCTCAGGGCTCAGCGCCTGCCGTATCCGCGGGCGAGTTTACACTCGCCATCCAGGCCCGCGAAGATTCCTGGATCTCGGTCACTGTTGACGATGAGATTGTCTCCTCCGAACTTTTGCTCGCCGGCAGCCAGCGCACCGTGCGAGCGCGGAGGGAGATCATTGTCAAGGCCGGAAACTCAGGCGGCATCGACTTTCGCCTCAACGGCAGTAAGCTCGATACCGGCGGAGAATCCGGGGAGGTCCGCACCCTTACTTTTGGCCCTGGAGGCATCTTGCCGAATGCCCCCGCCCCGCCTTCGACCCCTTAAGTTTGTCTCTTTCTTTTCTTCCGTTTACGGCTCCCTCCCACCATTCAATGTGTAATGGCTTCCACTCAATGACAGATCCATCCGCCCTGCTCTATCCCGTTGCGCTTCGGAGGCAACCTCTGGTACCGTTTGTAGGAAGATTTAGGCCAAACCCCGATCAAGAGCCCTGCGCTCCATGAGCCTCCCTTATCGGAAATAACGGCTCAAAGTTATCTTGAGGAGATACCAGCTTGCCAGCAACCAATCGTTTTCTATTTACCTCGGAATCCGTTACCGAGGGACATCCGGATAAAATCGCCGACCAGATTTCCGATGCCATTCTCGACGCCTGCCTTCGTGATGATCCGAACAGCCGCGTCGCCTGCGAAACCCTGACCTGCACCGGCTTGGTCTTCATCGCCGGCGAGATCACCACCAAAGCCTACGTCGATTTCCAGAACGTAGTGCGCGGCGTAGTTCAGTCGATCGGCTACGACAACGCGGTCTATGGCTTTGACTCGAACACTTGCGCCGTAATTTCCAGCATCAACAAACAATCCGGCGATATCGCTATGGGTGTGGATACCGGTGGCGCGGGCGACCAGGGCATGATGTTCGGCTATGCCTGCAACGAAACTCCCGAACTGATGCCCCTTCCGATTTCACTCGCCCACAAGCTCACCATGAGGCTTGCCGAAGTTCGCAAGTTTGGTACCTGCCCCTACCTGCGGCCTGATGGTAAATCCCAGGTCACGGTCGAATACGACGCGCAGCGCAAAGTGAAGCGTGTGGATGCGGTCGTCGTATCCACCCAGCATTCCGAAACTGTGGGCAACGATGAATTGCGGGCCGACATTTTAAAGCACGTCATCCAGGCCGTAATTCCGGCCCACCTGCTCGATGAGGACACGAAATATCACATCAATCCCACCGGACGCTTCGTGATCGGTGGACCCATGGGCGATTCCGGCCTGACCGGACGAAAGATCATCGTGGATACCTACGGTGGCATGGGACGTCACGGTGGCGGCGCATTCAGTGGCAAGGATCCGACCAAGGTGGACCGTTCGGCTGCGTACATGGCGCGCTACATCGCGAAGAACATCGTGGCCGCCGGCTTGGCCGAGCGCTGCGAAGTGCAACTCGCCTATGCCATCGGAGTTGCCGATCCGGTCAGCGTTTTGGTGGATACTTTCGGAACCGAGAAAATTGATGCCAGTCTTATTCCGGATCTGGTGCGCGCGAACTTCAAGCTCAAGCCGCGCGAGATCATCGAGACGCTCAACTTGCGCCGTCCGATTTACCGTAAAACCGCGTCCTACGGACACTTCGGCCGCACCGATCCCGATTTCACCTGGGAAGCGACCGACAAGGCCGCCAAACTGGCCGCTGACGCCGGTTTGAAGCGGGAACCGGCGGCAGCAAGAAAGTAAAGTCAAAAGTCAGAAGTCAAATTGCAGAAGTAAAACCCAAGCAATTCGATTTCGACTCTTGACCTTGACCAGGCAAGCTAAAGGGCGGGTTTCACTTCTTCAATTTGACTTTTCACTTTTGACTTTGAGGCACCGGGGATTAGGAGAGAAATGGCAACGACATCGATCAGCAGCGACGTAAAGGGCTTTGAACTGGCCGATCTGGGCAAGAAACGCATCGAGTGGGCAAACCAGTCGATGAAAGTGTTGCAGATCATCCGCAAGGAATTTATCAAGAACCAGCCGCTCAAAGGCATCCGCGTTTCTGCCTGCCTGCACGTGACGGCCGAGACCGCAAATTTAATGGTCGCCTTGCGCGACGGCGGCGCCGACGTGGCGTTGTGCGCGTCCAATCCGTTGTCAACTCAGGATGATGTCGCCGCCAGCCTGGTGCGCGACTACAACATCCCCGTTTTCGCCATCAAAGGCGAGGACAACGACTCCTACTATGCGCATATCATGGCGGCAGTCGATCACAAGCCGCAAATCACCATGGACGACGGCGCCGACCTGGTCACCGTGCTCCACACCAAGCGCACCGCGGAACTGGAGAACGTGATCGGTGGCACCGAAGAGACCACCACCGGCGTGATTCGTTTGCGCGCCATGGCGAAGGAAGGCGTGCTGCGCTATCCCATCGTCGCCGTCAACGACGCCGATACCAAACATCTTTTTGACAATCGGTACGGCACCGGGCAATCGACCATTGACGGCATCATCCGAGCCACTAATTTCCTGCTCGCGGGATCGAAATTCGTGGTTGCCGGCTACGGCTGGTGCGGCCGCGGCCTGGCTTCGCGCGCGCGCGGTGCGGGAGCGGAAGTCATCATCACCGAGGTCGATCCGACCAAAGCGCTCGAAGCGGTCATGGACGGGTTCCGCGTGATGAGCATGGACGAGGCTGCCAAAGTCGGCGACGTTTTCTGCACTGTCACCGGCAACAAGAACGTGCTCGCCAAGCAGCACTTTGAAGTCATGAAAGACGGCGCTATCATTTCGAACTCCGGCCACTTCAATGTCGAGATCGACATCCCGGCGCTCGAAAAGCTTTCATCTTCCAAGCGCACCACCCGTACTTTCGTCGACGAGTACACCATGAAGGACGGCCGCCGCATCAACCTGCTGGGCGAAGGCCGCCTCATCAATCTGGCGGCTGCCGAAGGGCATCCTGCGTCGGTGATGGATATGAGCTTCGCCGACCAGGCGCTTTCCCTGGAGTACATGGTAAAGAACTACGCCTCACTCGAGAAGAAGGTTTACACCGTTCCGGTTGACCTCGACAAACGCGTGGCCAAACTGAAACTGGAATCGCTCGGCATCAAGATCGACCGGCTGACATCGGAACAGGAAGAGTACCTGGCCAGCTGGTCGGAAGGAACCTAGAACCAGGTCTGAGGTCTCAGATCTTAAGTCTCAGGGGTGGCGCAAGCCGGCCTTTTGCTGACGAGCGTCTTCCGCTTGGTAGAGATGGGGCCTGGCCCCGTCTCCTGCCGGGACCCCTCAAGTTTTCCACCGAATCGCCGATAAACCCACACGAGGCTTGCGTGACCACTGCCAACTTCAAAGTGCTGCTGGTTGAGGACAGCAAGTTTCTCCGCATGGCCAACGAGCACGCTTTATCCAGAGCCGGGTACCTGGTCTCGACCGCCGCCGACGGCGAAGAAGCGTTGCGCATCGCCAAGGACAGGCTGCCCGACATCATCCTGCTTGACATGATCCTGCCCAAGATCAGCGGGCCGGAGGTCCTGAAGGCACTCAAAGCGAATCCCGCCACCAGGAACATCCCGGTCATCGTGCTGACCAGCCTCTCGCAGAAGAACGAGGAAAAGCTCATTCACGAAGGCGCGGCCGCGTACTTCGAAAAATCCACGCTGCAACTCGACAAGAGTTCCGATCTCCTGGCAGCCACGGTCGAGACTGTGCTACGCCGGGTCAAACACCAAAAAGAACTGGATCTTCGTTTGCACGAACTAGCCGCCAAGAAAACTGCGGGCCACTGACAGCCGAACCCGATGGCCCGCCCTCGGATACCTGAGAAATTTCACCCCTAGCGATAGAATAAAGTGCATGTATCACTACAATCCCTCGACCGCCCTGGAAGAACTGACCGAAGACGCGACCCTGCCTAATCCGGTCCACGTGCGCGACATGATGCTGCGCCACAAACTCACTGCCGACCAGTCGCTGGAGCTGAACCGGCTCTTCGTCGAATACCAGAAATCTTTTGGCGAAGCGCAAAAACTGGGTAAGGAAATCCTGAAAAAGTTGGCAGCGTAGCTTTGGGGCGGAACAACGAAGCACGGGCCGGACTAATCAGACTTTGCCCTGGATCTTAGCCCACCACCAGCGCACGCCGACAAACAGGAACCGCCAGTCGTGAAAAAATTCCGGCGGCTTGCCTTCGAAGGCGTGCCCGATGAATTGGAAAATCCATCCGACGAGGAACAGAGCCAGCGCATACATCCACAGCCAGTGGAAGAAGATGCTGGCGACAAAAAGTGGAACCGAGAGCAGGATGGTCGGGATACCCAAAGTGTGACACACGCGGTTCACCGGATGCTGATGGCTGGAGCTGTATTGCTCAATCCACTGCCCATTGCTGCGTCCGCCTAGCACGCGCAGGATGATATCACGAAAGAAAAACGGCTGGCAGATTTGTCATGCCAGCCGTTCGTCAGTTTCCGATCTATCTGTTAGCGACCGCTGCGGAATCCCCCACCGTGGAACCCTCCGCGCGAGCCCCGAACCGGACCGCGTGCTACGAAGCCGCGACCCACCGGACCACGACCCACAAAGCCGCGAGGCCCTGCAAATCCGCGAGCGTGGGGCCGTCCATAATATCCATGTCCCCAGCCGTGATACCAGGGGCCGGCGCCAATAAAGACGCCACCAGAGAACCAACTCGGGCCATAGTAGCCATAGGGCGCGCAAGTATACGGATAGTCCGGGTAATAGCCGTAAGCGCAGACCGGCGGTCCTGCCACAACGCCGCCGACGCCGATTCCCACTCCGACCCTGACCTGCGCCTGCGAGTACGCGAGCGGCATGGCCAGTGAAGCAAGCAGCGCAACATATCTAAGGTATTTCATGGTGAACCTCCCTTGTCTTCCGCTCGGCGATTCGTTGCTTTGTTTCGCCGGAGCTTGAGGTCCTTCAGCTTTCTGTTTCCTCTGAAGTGCCTACTCACTTGAACTCGGATGGGCGAGAAAAGTTGCGGGAAATTGAGTGGCTGATTTCAGCCATCCTGCGTGAAATCAGCCAGTTGCATGGGCTGCGCAACGATAACGACCCGCAGGTGCCATGCTTGTAAAAATGCGATACACTCTTCGCACAAGGGGCCATGACCAATGACAAACGATCAGAAAAACCAAACGCCGAACCAGGCCCAAGCCGGAGACCTTACCCGCCGCGACTTTGCCGCCCTCTTAGTGGGCGCTGGCCTCGCGGTGACCGTATCATCGAACGCGGAGGCGGACCTTGCCGCTGAGATGGTTGAAACCGATGTCGACATCAAAACGCCGGATGGAACATGTGACGCCGCATTCATTCATCCGAAATCGACTCCGAAAGCCGGCTCCTATCCCGGTGTACTGGTCTGGCCCGACGCATTCGGCCTACGGCCATCGATGCGCGCCATCGGCCGGAATATCGCCTCCGAGGGATATTCCGTCCTGGTGCCCAATCCCTTTTATCGCGTCTCCAAAGCCCCTTTCACCGATGCCTCCAAATTCAACTTCCAGAATCCGGACGATATGGCGAAACTTAGGCCGCTGATGGCGTCGGCGAACGCGCCCGGCAACGCCGAAAAGGATGCGGCCGCTTACGTTGCCTTCCTCGACGCGCAAAAAGAAGTGAACACGGCAAAAAAGATTGGAACCCAAGGCTACTGCATGGGCGGCGCGCTGGTACTCAGAACGGCCGCGACCGTGCCCGATCGCATTGGCGCAGGCGCGTCATTCCACGGCGGAGGCCTGGTGACCGACAAACCCGACAGCCCGCATCTGCTCGCGCCGAAGATCAAGGCTCGTATGTATTTTGGGATCGCGGCAAATGACGACGCGAAACAGCCCGATGCCAAGGACAAGCTGAGGGCAGCATTTGCCGCCGCCATGGTGCCAGCTGAAATCGAAGTCTACCCATCCCAGCACGGATGGTGCGTGCCCGATATGCCCATGCGCGACGGCGCGCCGATCTATGATAAGGTCCAAGCCGAGCGTGCCTGGGGAAAACTCGTCGCCTTGTATAGAGCCGCTCTCGCCTAGCAGGCTGTGGTGTGGAAAGAGTCGTTTCTGCGCGAGGACCTTTCCGTCAGCGGTTGAAACTGATTCAAAACCATGCTGTTACGGCAGGGGTGAACCGCTGTGCCCCAAAATCGAGCGCGCCATCGTTTACAATCGAGGATTCTCTCTTCGATTGGAAACCACAATCATGCACCGCTGGTCACAACTCTTTATCCCCACTCTTCGCGAGGCTCCGGCTGACGCCGAAGTCGCTAGCCACAAACTGCTGGTCCGCGCTGGATACATTCGGCAACTGGGCGCTGGTATCTACTCGTTCCTGTTCATGGGCAATCGCACCACCCAGAAAATCATGGGAATCGTTCGCGAGGAAATGGACAAGATTGGGCAGGAGTTCTACCTGCCCGCGCTGAATCCCCGCGAACTCTGGGAAGAAAGCGGGCGCTGGTCGGTCATTGGCGAGAACATGTTTCGCCTCAAGGACCGCAAGGGCGCCGACCTTTGCCTGGGCTTTACCCACGAAGAAATCATGACCGACATCGCGCGCAAGGAACTCCGCAGCTACAAGCAACTGCCGCAGATCTGGTATCAGATTCAGACGAAATTTCGCGACGAGCCTCGTCCGAAATCGGGCCTGCTGCGGGTGCGCCAGTTCATCATGAAAGACGCCTACTCGTTCGACATAGATGCGGCGGGGCTTGACGTTTCTTATCAAAAGCACCACGACACCTACTGCCGCATCTTCGACCGCTGCGGCCTGAAGTACATGGTGATCGACGCACATTCGGGTGCCATGGGCGGATCGCAGTCGCAGGAATTCATGGTGCGCACTCCAGCGGGCGAAGACCTGATCGTGAGCTGCGAGAAATGCAACTACGCGGCAAACATGGAGAAGGCGACGTCGAAACTGGCTCCGGTTGAAGACCTGAAGCCCGAGGGCGACGGCCAGCCGCTGCTGGTGCATACGCCGGGCAAAGGCGCGATTGCCGATGTAGCCGAATTCCTGCAGATTTCCGCGCAGCAAGACATTAAGGCTGTGGCCTACATGGCGCGAAATGCCGGCGCCGATGGTAAGACGATCGAACAGCCGGTCATCGTTTTTCTGCGGGGCGACCACACCGTGAACGAGACCAAACTGCTGACGCTGGTCAAGGCGGCGAATATTCGTCCGATGCAGACGGAGGAACTGGGGAAATACTTTCAGGGTCCCGCGGGCTTTATCGGGCCGATCGGACTGGTGGTACGTCCGAAGGAACTGCTCGGGGAATGGGACGCGAAGAAGCAGCCAGCCGATCCACGTGCCGCCACTGTCATACTCGACGAAGGGCTGGTGGGCCGCGTCAACATGATTTGCGGAGCGAACAAGCTCGAATATCACCTGAAGAACGTCACCCCGGGGAAGGATTTCCAGTACACGGTTGCCGCCGACATCCGCAGCGTAACGGCTGGCGAAGCCTGCCCGAATTGCGGCGCTCCGCTGCGCATCGATACCGCGGTTGAGATCGGACACATCTTCAAGCTGGGCTACAAGTATTCCGAATCCATGGCCGCGCGCGTGCTCGACCACAATGGCAAGGAAGTAGCCCCAATCATGGGGAGCTACGGGATTGGCATCGAGCGTATCCTGACCGCGGCGGTTGAGCAGAATAACGACGAGAATGGATTCTGGCTGGCGCCCTCCATTGCTCCCTTTGACGTAGTCGTGGTGTCGACCAACTCCAAGGACGAGGCGATCCGCAACGCCTCCGAGGACGTTGCCCGGCGGCTGGAGGCGTCCGGCTTCGACGTTTTGCTGGACGATCGGGACGAGCGGCCGGGGGTGAAGTTCAAGGATGCCGACCTAGTGGGTATCCCCTTTCGAATCAATGTGGGAAAGAAGGTTACCGAAGATACTGTGGAAGTAGTTCAGCGCTCGACTCTCCAGAAAGTGGACGTTAAAATTTCAGCCATAACGGAATATTTCCAGGAACTGCGTCCGGCCGCTCGCTAACCGGCGGATTGGGCCGGCGCAGGATGGAAATCTCAGGATTGAAGACCCGCGATTGGACGATGGACGGTTATGGAAACTCTGAAATTAGTTTTCGGTATAGGCATCTTCGGGCTGGTTGTACTGGTGGGCATCAAAGTCATTCCGCCGTACTTCTCGAACTACGAGCTCGAGGATGCGATCAAGGCCGAAGCCCTGAATTCGACCTACACCACGCGTTCGGAAGAAGAGATTCGCGACGCCGTCATCAAACAGGCCCACAGCTATGATATTGAGTTGACTTCCAAGCAGGTCCATGTAACGCGGACTGGCGGCTTCGGTACTGGCACGACCGCCATTGAGATCGAGTATAGCGTTCCGATCAACCTGCCCGGTTACTCAACCGACATCGTGTTCCATCCGTCGTCGAAGAACCGAGGCATGTACTAGAAAAAGCCGTCGGCTATGAGCCATCAGCTCTTAGCACTTCCGTCCCTTTCAACCGCATCGTTAGCGTTAGACCGTCTTAGCGGGGTTTGCACAGCGGCGAAATGGGCTCGCTTCCCTTTCGGACGGTTTCTGGGGTCGAGGCGTTTACTGCCAGGTCAGCGGACCAGCAATCGGCAAGAATCTTCCATGTGCCGGCGGGCTGCCGCACGAGTACGATCAGATATTTTCCACGCTCTTCGCGGCGCTTCCCCATGGCGACAGGCACCAGCATCTTGCAGCGGCCGAGATCGAGAGCAATCTCCCCCATCACTTCGACACGCAGCGATTCCATCTCAACGTCACCCAATCCCGCTTCGAGCAGCGAAACAAGAAATTCCCTTATCGCAGGCAGGCTGCGCACCGGCGGAACGCTGGAGCGGATGAGAGTAGCGTCGGCGGCGTAGAGTTCGAGCAGGTCGTCGATGTGCTTGGTATTGCAGGCTTGCGCCCAGTCCTGGACAACCTGGCGGGCGCCGGCTTCGGCGCGGCCGCCCGTCGATGTACCCGCGGAACCAAGAGCACGGCCTCGGGGAGCAGTGGACTGCGACTCGGCTGAGGGCGCGCCGGACGCTGTCCCCGAGCCGGGGACAAGATGATGATAGTGGTGGTGAACGTGATGTTGTATGCCGGCGTGAGCGTGCGGTTGACTGGTAGCGGCAGCGGCGGCGGGCTCTTTGGGAAGGCCGCATGACCCACAGATGCGAGCGCCCGCCGGCAGAGAATTACCGCATCCGGAGCACGTGTTGTCGGATGTGTCACTGGCTGCCGCCAGATCCTGCGCGGCGGCGCTTCCTGACATGCGGTGGATCGCTTCCACGGCCGCAGCCACGGCTTCAGCATTGGGCTTGGGCCAGTGAAAGTTGCCGGGCAGCCGTTGAAAAAATTCTTCGACCTCCTTGCCCTCGCCGGGCCCCTCGACGAGCTGGTCCTCTCGCTTGTCACGTTCGGGATCGGGAGGATTGGGATGGTGTGCGGTCACGGCTACCTCATCGCTGCCATTGTAGGAGAATTCATTGCCTAGCGGATGCTGAATCTTACACGCGCTTCGGAATCCGTGGGAACGCCGTTGCAGAGCGCGGGACGATAGCGCCAGGAGCGGATGGCGCGCAGCACAATCTGGTCTTCGTCGAGGCCGCCGCTATCCAGCACGAAGGCGCTATGGACATGCCCGTCGGATCCAACAATGAAGCTGACGCGCACGTTCAGATCGCCATGTTGAAGGTGCAGTAACGGGTCGGGAGTGAGCAAGGCCTCCGGCTGACGCACGTGTCCACATTTCGGCAGGGCCAGCGGCGCCGATACGGGAGAAAACTCGGAGATGTGTGCGGGTACTCGGCGCAGAGTCTCTTCTGATTGTGCAAGCGGGACCTGATGAGGAACGGCGGGCGACGGGGACGCAACTGTACACCAAGCGAGGACTACGCTGAGGCTGGCCACCGGCACGGCTACCGCCAGCGCCTTCCGGATCGTCGTTCCTTTCGCGCTTGGCCAGACACACTGCATCGAGGTCAGGTAGGCAATCCGCATGCCAGCCAAGGCAAAAGCTAACATATTAATTAGCCTTATCTTAGCCGCATTACCCTCGTAATTTCCTCAGCGCCGGATGCAATCCCTTGCAGATGAATCGCAGCCAGCCACGTCTCGTTCTAATTTAGGCCGGTTTGGGTCAATTTATACGCGGTTTGGACCAATCGGGCTGCGAAATAGATGCTGGACGCCTGCGCTGCGGTGCTGTAGTTATCGACGACAACTCCAGTGGGCCCGCCATTGATCTTCACGGTTGTCAGGGTCGGGATGCCGCCGTTTATGCCGATCTCCTCGACACAACCGCCGGCCGTGCCCGTCGCAGTACAGTCCTGGCTCAGCCCGAAGAAGAAGAAATCGGTTCCGGCAGTCACTGTGCCGGTATCTGAAAGGTTAGTGTAATTCGAAGCGGTGAAGCTCGCGGTGAATCCTGTGTACGTCGGACCTGAGCCGATCAAGCTTACGACTTTCACACCCTGACCGTTCAGGAAATTTTCAGCCGTGCCTTGGATGTATACCTCTTCCCCAATGGTGAGATTGCTGTTGTTCACTGTCACCGTCAAAACGTTTGACGCGACCGATGTTGCCGTGATGGTGTCTGACGGACCGGCATAGGGATTGAAGAACTCCGTCCATCCAGTGCACCCGGCGGCTGTGGCGTCAGGCGTAAAAGTAGGGATTGCCTGTGCGACCGCAGGGGTCGTTTGCATGACGCGCCCGGTGAAAGGGAAGGCATACTGCCAGGGCGAGGAATCGGTAGGGCTGGTTCCGCAAAGATGGATCAATCCAGTCGAGGGACTGTTGTAGTAATTGTGGTCGAGAGCAGGCTGGTAAAGGTTGATCGTGGTGGCTCCGAAGGAGCCTATGCCGAGGCTGGCTTCCGCCAACAAAGTCACAGTTTTGGTATCGGCTTCGACCAGAACGGCGCCGGAAGAGACGCCAGGAGCGCAGGACGTGCCGCAATCGGAGTCGACAACGAAGGTTGTGCCGTTGGTGACATCGACAATCGGCGCGGCCAGGATTGCATGGTTAGTACCTTGTCCAACCACAAGGTGCGAGACCACGCCGCTATTGGTGTTGACCCCGTATAGGTTTCCGTTCGCGGCCCCGAACATCAGCATGTTCAGATTCGAGTCGAGAACCGGAGAAGTCAACACCTGGTTAGCAACGACCGGATTGGTCCAGGGGGGAGTTACGAGCGTAGGCGTTCCACGGAATACACCCGTAATTTCGTAAACGTAGCCGGTGGCGGAGCCCACATAGGCAATATCCGTGTAGTAATCTACCCAGGGCGATGACGTGATGTCATTCTTGGCCAAGGGCAAAGGTACTGAAACCATCGAAGCCCCGGGCGCCGCGGCCCCACCGATCGAGCCCACGTTAGCCCAAGTCAAAACGTGGAAAATGCTTTCGGCGGTGATACCGAGGCCGGCGTCTGCAGGAATGTTTTCAATGAAGGCAATCTTCTTTCCATCCTCCGACAAAACAGGAGAAGTTTCGATCTTTCCCCCTGTGGAGGTGGTGATGTCATAGGCAAACAGCACCGTCGGAGCCGTGAGCCCGACATGCGTGATGGGGTTGACACAAAGCCCAGTGCCGGCCGGGTCGACATAGAGATTATTGAGGGCGACAAGATTGGCAAGCGTGCCGGGGGGGGTTGGAGAGGTCACGTTCAGTCCGAAGACGACGTAGTCATTGGTGCAATCGGGTGGAGCTGCAGGATTGAAAGAAAACTTGGCCGGATACACATTTAGGAGAACGCGGGCTCCCAATGTAAAGTTCCAATCGCGGTGGGGGCTGGAATTGTCTGCGGCAGCCGGCGCGGGCTCGGAACCCTCGAAGACACCAAAATTCGGAACCTGCCACCGCTGCCTCGCCTGCTGCAAAACGCGAGGTTCCCGGTAAATCAGGTCCGGGTGCTGGGCGAGCCCATCGCGGCTGAATACGATATGTTGCTGCGACCAGTCTTGCGGAAATCCAGTGTGGCTGGGAGCCGTCGCTTCCTGAGCGCACAGACTCGCCGCCATAATTGAGACAACAGCAAACCACACCGCCGCCCACACCGCGATAGCACCATGAGGACATGCTGGCTTCACAGCTACCTCCGATTGCGATTAGATTGCCGCCATTGTAGCCGGTTTTAGGTTCAGAGGCGATAACTGACTTTACAGCCCGGTCCTCTCACAGCAACATCCTCCCACCATCCCCCTACCGGGGGATTTCCGATTCTTAACCGCATGTGGAACAATGTAGGGCTTGGGGCTTAGACTCACTTTCATCCATGACCTTCGCGCCGAATAGTCTCCAACTTGCACTTCTCTCGGCAGCGATCCTTGGATTCCGTCACGGATTCGACTACGACCATATTGCCGCCATCTCCGACATCACCAGCGTGCAAACCAGCCGTTGGCGCGGTATGCGGCTTGGCTTGCTCTATGCTCTGGGACACGCAGCCATGGTTGTCGCACTCGGCAGCGGCGTCATCGTGTTTCAGCTCTCGCTGCCTCATGGCATGGATCGGATCGCCGAGCGACTTGTGGGACTGACCTTGCTGATCTTGGGAGTTTATGTCCTGGGATCGCTTTTCCAAGGGAACTCCGCGCCGCGCAGCCGCTTTCACCTCATGGCTGGGGCCGCGCGCTGGATCCATTGGAAGATGAAAGGCTACTGGCACAATCACGACATCCCGCGTCCGACGAACGATACCTGGAATTACAGTTCGAAATCCGTGGTGATGATCGGCCTGGTACACGGACTCGGGGCGGAGACGCCCAGCCAATTAATGATTTTCCTGCTGGCCGCCAATCTTGGCGGAATTGGCAAGGGCTTTGTTGGCCTGGCGATGTTTATCGCCGGACTGCTGGTGATGAACACAGTGATGACAGCGTCAGCCGTAGGACTTTTCGGATTCAGTTCGCGGCTGCCACGTTTTCAGTTTGTTGTCACCGTGCTTACCGCGATTTATAGCCTGGCGGTGGGCGCGCTTTTCCTGTTCGGGTCGTCCGGACTTCTGCCATCGCTGGGATGAGACTGTATCCGGGCTCCTCGTAATCCCTATTCGGACAGCAATAAATTCTGCCAGAACCGGAGACTTAGTAATACAATGTCCGACGGAAGTTACCCGAGGGGGTATTGGATGACAAACATTGTTAAGGCATTGGTCCGGCTCCGCGAGGAACGCCGGGATGCACAGAACCATGTCCAGAAGCTTGGGGAAGCTATTTCGGTTCTGGAAAAGCTTACCCGAGGTTCGAGCTCAATAGCACACGCGGGAACACTACATCGCGCCAAGCGTATTCTTTCCGCAGCCGGGCGCCGGAGAATTTCTCTGGCCCAGAAAGCACGTTGGGCGAAGATCAGGCAGATGAAGAAAGCAGCCTAAACACCGGGCGGGCTGCAGGCTGGCGCGAGATTTTCGCGAGAGGCTGAAGCCCGCCGGATTCTTGCCCTAGCACCTTGGAGTGCGCGAGCGATTCGTATCAGGGTATCGCTTTAGCGATACCACAAGACTCTCGAAATCGAACTCCCCTTTAGGGGCTGGCAAAATCGACTTATCCCGCCTCGACCTGAGCAAGACCCTGCAACTTAGCAACCGAGCCCGTGGTGCCTCCAATCTGTCACCTCAGCGCCTGAAGGTGCGCCGATCCTAAATGCACTCGCGGCATGCCTGAAGGCATGCCCTGATACGAGTTGCACTTGGATCGCAAGCTGCTAACCGTGCCCTCCGCCGAGTTCGCGCACGATGCTGCCGACAAATGCCTTGGCGTCGCCAAACAGCATCAAGGTGTTAGGGAGATAGTAGAGCGGGTTATCAATGCCCGCAAAGCCGGGATTCATGCTGCGCTTGATGACCATCACAGTATGGGCTTTGTCCACGTCGAGGATCGGCATCCCGTAGATGGGGCTCATAGTATCGGAGCGGGCGGCAGGGTTGGTAACATCGTTGGCGCCAATGACCAAGGCAACATCGGTTTGCGGGAAGTCGCCATTGATTTCATCCATCTCAATCAGGCGGTCATAGGGAATATCGGCTTCGGCCAGCAGGACGTTCATGTGGCCCGGCATGCGTCCGGCAACCGGGTGAATGGCGAAGCGCACGTCCACGCCACGTTTGGTCAGAGCATCATACAGTTCGCGCACTTTGTGCTGCGCCTGGGCCACGGCCATGCCGTATCCGGGAACTATGATGACGCGGTTCGCGGCGGAAAGAATGGCTGCGGCTTCTTCCGGAGTCGCGCTGCGAATGGGCCGGGCTTCTTCTCCCGCAGCGGCGGAGGTTTGCACCTGCCCGAAGGCCCCAAACAAAACGTTGGTGAAGGAGCGGTTCATGGCCTTCGACATGATGATGGAGAGAATGAGGCCCGACGATCCATCGAGCGCGCCCGCGATGATGAGCAGCTTGTTATTGAGGACGAAGCCCATGGCCGCTGCCGATAAACCGGCATAACCGTTCAACAGCGAAATGACGGTCGGCATGTCCGCGCCGCCGATGGGGATGATCAGCAACACACCAAACACCAGCGCGATCATAACCATGTACGGGAACAGGGACTTGGCTTCCGGATGCAAAACGAGAAATACGGCTATTCCCAGGGCGGCGGCAAGCAGCAGAAAGTTGACGAAGTTCTGGCCTTTGTAAGTTAGCGGCCGCTGCGGCAGAATTTCCTGCAGCTTGCCGGCAGCCATCAAGCTCCCGGTAATGGTCAATCCGCCGAGAATAACTTCGAGCGACAGCACCGACATCATGAAGCGCGAAATATTTGGTGAGCGCAAATAAAACTCGGCTGAGCCGACCAGCGTCACGCAGAGTGCGCCAAAGGCGTGGCTGAGTGCGGTTCGCTGCGGAACCGCCGTCATGGCCACGCGCCCGAGTGGAATACCGATGATGGTGCCAAGCACCAACCCAGTCGCAATCAGCCGGTAGTCCATGCCGCGGTTGAGCAATGTGCCGCCGATGGCCAGCACCATGCCCGCTTCGCCCGCCCAGATGCCGTGGCGGGCCGTGGTCGGCGAGCTCATCCACTTCAGCGAGAAAATGAAGAGCACACTCGCAATGAGATATAAAAGCTCGATGACGACCTGGAGGGTGGTCATTATTTGGTCACCGACTTATCCGCAGGATTCGCTGCCGGACGGCTGGGTTTGAACATCTTCAACATGCGGTCGGTGATGAGAAACCCGCCGACGATGTTGCTGGTGGCGGCAACCACGGCAATGAATCCGAAAATGGTGGAGAGCCTGCTCTCGTGCATGCCCACGAGCACGATTGCGCCCACCACCGCGATCGCGTCCAAGGCGTTGGTGAGCGACATTAACGGAGTGTGTAGCAGCGGCGAGACCCGCCGGATCACTTCAAAGCCGATAAATCCAGCGAGCACAAAAATATAGAGGGCATCGATCAGGTTCGAAGTACTGTTCATCTTTCCTCCATCAATCTCGGTCGATCAGCCTTGCTTGACCAGCGCGGGCAACTTAAAGAACTCGCGGACCCGGGCATTCACAATTTCGCCGCCGCGGGTGAGCAGAGTCTCGCGAACAATCTCATCTTCCAGGTTCAGATTCAACTTTTGATCTTTGATCAGATGAGTCAAAAAGGAAGTGATGTTGCGGGCGTACATCATGCTGGCGTGATAAGGCACGCCGGCGGCCAGGTTGATGGCTCCAATGATCGTCACACTATGCTTGACCACGGTTTTGCCGGCTTCGGTGATGTCGCAATTGCCGCCACGTTCGGAGGCCAGATCGACGACCACCGAGCCGGGCGCCATTCCCTTCACCATGTCTTCGGTGACCAGCACCGGCGATTTTTTCCCTGGAATCACCGCCGCGGCAATCACCACATCGCTTTCCTGCACGACTTTTCCCAGCAACTCGCGCTGACGGCGGTAGAAGTCTTCATCCTGCGCCCGGGCATATCCGCGAGCATCCTGCGCGTCTTTGGCCTCGATGGGCAGTTCGACAAAGCGCCCACCCAGACTCTGTACCTGCTCTTTTGCAGCAGGCCTTAAATCGTAAGCCGAAATCACCGCGCCCAGGCGGCGCGCGGTTGCGATCGCCTGCAATCCGGCAACTCCACAGCCGATCACGAACACGCGGGCAGGCGTGATGGTTCCCGCCGCGGTAGTGAGCATGGGAAAGATGCGCGGGTGGGAGTCGGCTGCCACCAGCACTGCCTTGTATCCGGCGACTGTTGCCATCGAGGAGAGTGCGTCCATGCTTTGGGCGCGGGTTGTCCGGGGCATCAACTCCACCGAAAACGCGGTCACGCCAGCGCCCGCGATCTCCTGCACGATGTCCGCCGAACCGAACGGGCGCAGAAATCCGATGAGAATCTGATCGCGGCGAAAAAGCGGCACATCCTGTTTCCCCGTAACATCGTTGGAACCGTAGCAAAGAATCTGCACCACAATGTCGGCGGCGGCAAACACGGAGGCGCGATCGGCGACGATCTTCGCGCCCTTCTCGACATACAGAGAATCAGGATAGCCGGCGTCGATTCCAGCGCCGGATTGTACCTGGACTTCGAAACCCGCTTTGGTCAGCGTGGGGACAACGGCCGGCACGAGCGCGACCCGCCGCTCTCCCGGATAACTTTCTTTCGGCACACCGATGATCACAAGGCCCTGCCTGTCTAGCGATTCGCGATCGCGATTCCTAAGATTCGGAGCCGCCCGGCTGGCATCCAGCGCGCTTGCGGGCAACTTCCAGGGAACTGAGGATTCTAGTTGAGCGGGACGGCGCGCGCAAATGATGGCAGGTCTTTGTTTTCCTGAGACCTGAGACCTAGCACCTAAGACCTAGCTGCAAACCGTCGCCATCCTGGGACGCAGCGATGTCAGTACAATCTTGCACAATCCAGTCGGCACCGGCCTCTTCGAGATCACGGCGGGGTATGGTCGTCACAAACGCAATCACTCTTGCCCCAGCTGCCTTTCCCGCGCGAATCCCAGCAGGAGCATCTTCCACGACGATACAATCCGAGGCGGCAAACCCGAGTTTCGCCGCCGCTTTCAGGTAAGGTTCGGGATCGGGCTTGCCGGTCTTGACGTCGCTCGACGTCGTCATGGTCCCGGGGATGGGCAAGCCCGCGGCTCGCAAACGCACCTCGGCCAGCGGGCGCGTACATGAGGTCGCAATGGTCCAGCGTGCCGGAGGCAGAATGCTCAGGAGTTCCCGGGCCCCCGGCAGCACGACCACGCCATCGAGGTCCGCTAGTTCCCGGCGTTCGACTTCGCGATCTTCGCGGTCAATGTCGGCATTGGGCAGAAGCTCGCGAATAGTGGTTCGACTGGGGCGCCCGTGCGCCACGCGGACCACAGTCTCCGGATCGAAGCCGTGTTCCACCGCCCAGCCATGCCACACCCGCGCCACGGCGGGAGTGGAATCGATCAACACACCGTCTCCAAGTCAAACAGCAGAGCACTGCAGCGGATTGCGATCATCTCCTCTAATTTACATTGCCGAGTATTGTCCAAGAGAGAAGAGAAATGAATCAGCGCGACTCGCCCGTGGATTCAAAGCTCGTTCCATCCACAGCTGTACCCGACGCCAGCAGGTTGCGAATCTTTTCGCGGTTCGGCCCCGCGCGGTAGATGGCTTCCGCGAGGCTACCGAGCGCTTGCTCGATCGGCGTACCTTCCGGCAGGCGGAAGATCCAGGGAATGTTGGTCGACGTTAGAGCGCGGTCGGAAGAAATCGCGACCACGGGAATGAACGACTTGACCGCGATTTGTTCCGCTAAGTGACTGGAAGGGCGGTCGAGCGCGATCAAGGCCAGAACATGATCTTGATAGACCGCTTTGACCAGTTCGTCGGAAGCCTTTCCCCAGGAAAGCTGCGAGGGAATCGCAATCAGAGAAATCGGTTGGCCTTTGCCGTTGATCGCGCGCAGTAAACTCACTACCTCAGCCGAGGCGACAATTTCATCGGCGCGCGGCCCGAAGACGCCGATTTGCAGGCTGCCAGTTTTTTCATCGGCCAGCGCCGGTCCTGCGTACTGAACTCCATCCTCGCCTACGCGCGCATACGGTTTCTCCATGGTGATGCGGCGGTACTCGATGTTTCCGTTGTGCACGTGGGCAAGAAAAAGCGGAGCGATGTTCTTGCAGTTCGGATCGAAAACCATGTCGCCGGTCACACCCTGATGTTTCTCGATGCCGGTCAGTGCGTCGCGAATCCTGCCCTTGTTCAGCCCCGCGCGGCAGATCGCATCCAGCAGAATCTGCATCGCATCGTAAGCCAGCGCGGCGAAATGATCGGGTTTCTCGTGGAAGCGCGCCTCGTAGCGAGCATTGAAGTCGAGCCAGCGCGGGTCGGTGCGAGTGGGATCGTAGGGAAAGACTGCCTCGAAGCCTTCCGCGGCCGCGCCCGCCAGCTTGACCAGTTCATCGCTACTGGTTCCGGAAATCGTGCGGTGGCTGCCGAACACACGCTGATTCATTCCCAGTTCCCGCATCTGTTGCAGGATCTTGGCGGCGGGGCCAACGTCGGTCCAAAGTACGATCGCATCCACCCGCGAATCTTCGATGACTTGAAGCTGTCGCCGAAAATCAGTATCGCCGGGCATGAATTTCTGCTCGATCACCACCGGATGGCCCAGCCGCCGCGAAGCATCGCGGAATTTGAGGACTCCGAAGCGGCCGTAGCGATCGTTCACGCGCAGGATCGCGATCCGCTTCAGCCCAAGTTCGGTGTAGATGTGGCGCGCCAGCGTGTAGCCCTGCAGGCGGTCATCCTGCAGATCGGTGAAGAACCAGGGGATGATGGTCTCAGGGATCGTGGGATCGGTGGACGCGCTGTTCACAATCGGAGTTTCGGCTTTCAGCATCAGGCGAAGGGCAATGTGCGTAGATTCCGAACTGATGGAGCCGAACACTGCCCAAACCTTGTCGTCATAGATCATCCTGACAACATCGTTCGCAGCTGCGCCCCAGATGGCGGAATCTTTTGAAAGGCCGGCAACGGCAGCGCGGCTATTCTGCCAATTGTTATAGTCGTTGTGAGTCACCAGGCGGAAAGGTCTGCCGCAGTAACCTCCGGCAGCATTGGCCTCGTCAATCGCCATATTTGCGCCACTCAGCATGCGATTACCGAGCACTTGATCGGGATGATCGTAAAGCGGCGCCAGAAGGCCAATACGAATCTCGCTGAGGTCCTTGAGGTCAGGATCGGGGATGTCGCGAGCGGCGCCGTTGTACTCGACCAAATCCTGATAGAATTCGTAGTAAGGAGTGGTGTACTTCGAGAACGGCCGCAAGTCCTCGGGCGCTCCGGTGTACGGTTTCAAAGAGCGGGGTGCAGGCCGTCCTGAAGGATTGCTGCCGCAGGCGCACGGCGAGGATGCCTGGGCCCACGCCGTGGACCCGAGCACGACTGCGACAACCAAATAGACCAGCACGCGACGCATAAGCGTTACTCCTCACTCATTACTCACTCCCCAGGCGATTCGCGGCGAAACATGGCAATCGCTTCGATCTCGACGAGCAGGTCCGGACGGCAAAGAATCGCCTGGATTCCGGTTGAAGCCGGCAACGGATCGAGACCTTGCTCCTGGTAGAACGCCGTGCGCTCTTCGTTGAAGGCCTTGTAGTCGCGCTCAATGTCGCGGAGATAGCACGTCGTGCGCACGATGTCACGCCACGTCGCGCCTTCGGAACCGAGCAGGGCGGTGATGTTATCGAAGGTGCGGCGCGTCTGGGCGCGAAGGTCGCCCACATGCACTGTCTTGCCTTCGTCGTCGATGCTGGCGGTGCCCGAGATCAGCAGAATGGTCAACCCATTCAAATCGATTCTCATGCCGCGCGAGAAGGCGCTGCCATAAGCGTAGGCCTCATTCAGCGCCGAGTGGTTGGTGATGGCGCGCTTGACCACCGGCGCCGTGGTTACTTCCGCAAGTAGCTCCCGGACGTTCATGGTTTGCTCCTTAATAAATTCATTTCTTCTGGCCTGACTCTTGAACTCGAATAATTTGTGCGCTTTCTGTCAAATCGTGTTGCCGAATACCGTGGCTCAAGCCCTTGGCTGTCGCTACCCAAAGATCGTCTCCCTGGAAGTCGACACCAAGAATGTAGTTATGCGCGGGCGCGCTTTCGACCGCTATTGCCTTGACAATACCCGCCGCATCGCGAACGAGCATCTCCGGCTTGTGAGTGTCGAGCGCGGGCCGATAGATGGCCCAGTTTGCGCCGTCGTAGTAAGCCAGTCCTTTATCGGTGGAGAACCAGGCGCGATTGGCGTCCACAGCCTTGACCTGGTTCAGGAAGTTACTCGGCAGGCCGCTGTCTTTCTGCAGGAAGTTATGCCAGTACCGGCCATCGTAACGGCTGGCGCCAAAGTAAGTGGCAACCCAGAGTATCTTATCGAGATAGCTGACCGACGTCGTGATCTCGTGAATGAGCCCCTGGTCTTTCATCAGCACAATCTCATTTTCTCCGTCGGGATCGTTGTAATCCTTCCAGCGCTCGGTCTTGACGTCGTATTCGAGCACTCCGCCGCCCCACACCGCGTAGTACACCTTGTCTTCGGCTGGACTGACGCTGTAAGTCCAAATCTCGTACATCGGAGTGTTGCGTTCGTTGAACAGCGCCCATTGGCCGGTACGGGTGTTCAGGCGGCTGGCCCCGGCAGCGGTTGCAGTCCAGACAAAATCTCCCTGCACGCCGACGCCGTACACGACGTCGTTGCTCAACCCGGAATTCAGCTGCGTGAAGGTATCGATGCGGCCGGCGGAGACACGGCTCAACCCACCCATCGTGCCCACCCACAGATCGCCGGTGCGTTTGTTGAGCGCGAGCGAAAGCACGGCCTGGTGGGCTAGACCGTCGGCGGGGCGAAAGATTTTCCATGTACCGCTTTCGTACCGGCCGAGCCCATTCTCCGTGCCCGCCCAGATGCGGTCCCCGTCGACCAGTACGCAGAAGACGTGGTTGTCGGGTAGTCCGTTGGCGGTCGAAAAGTTTTCCCAGCGGAAGCGAGGCACGTCTTGTGCTGCGGCAAGAGAAACCGCGATCCAAGTGCTAATGACTGTGGCCAACGTTGCGGCCAGGATTCCCGGCGTGCCTCTGGAGCTACGGGCGAACATAGGCCTGCTCTCTCAGCAGCGAGCGGCGACTACTGCTGTGGGTATCGTGACAGTCCACACATTGTCCTTTCACAACTGGCGAATGCTGCTGCAACTCGACAAATTGCTGGTGGCAGGCGGAACAGATCTTTTCCTTCGGCCATGCCAGATTCAGCGTAGTCATGTCGCCTTCGGTCCTCGCCAAATGGCAGACCGTGCACGTAAGCAGCATGGCGGAATGCACTGACTTACCTTTCGTTTTATTAGCGTGACAGGAGGAACAATTGGCATCTTTCGGGACGATGCCCGGATGTTCGATAACCGATGCATGCATTGCCGGCGCCAGCAGCAGAAGCGAGCTGAGCGCTGCAAACACGATTCTCGGATTCGTATTCATAACGTTTTCAAATACTCAATCAGATCGTTCAGTTCGTCTTTTGTGAGATCGTTGCTCACGCCGTGCGTATCTTTCGGATTGAATACGGTCCAGATTTCTTCGAGCGAACGCGCCGAACCGTCGTGCAGGTACGGCGCGGAATACGCCACATTGCGCAGGTGAGGCACGTCGATCACCGGTGACCGATCGGTGGACTTGCCCGTGCCAACGTCGAGTTGCTTCTGGCTCGTGTACTTCGGCCCGCTGTGGCAATACACGCACTGGTTAGTCAGAGGAATAGGCTTGCCGTTCTTGTAGGTCGTCCTCTCGAAGATTGCTTTACCGCGCTCCTGCGCCGGAGTGAGCTCTCCATTCGCCAGCCGATAACGATTGGGACGATAGGGCAGCGAGTAAACAAAAGTGACCAGGTCGGTAAGTTCCCGATCGCCGAAACTCTGCGACCGGAAGAAGTACTTCTCCGTACGCGGACCGCACTCGGTCGGCATGTCAGGGTTGCCGCCATTCCACTTGAAGGGCTCGGTGCCGGCAAGATCCTCAAGTGAGCGATTGTCGACAATATCTTTGCCGAATCCATCCGGCTCCAGATCCCATTGCAGCCCGTCAATGGTCGCGTCCAGATGGCAATTGGAGCAGCCGAACTGTCCTTGAAAGGCGTAACCGGCGGTATAGAAGATGCGCTCGCCACGGCGGAAAGGATTGATTGTCTTCGGACCACCGAGGTCGATGGTGGCGACCACCCTGTTCGCAGCTGTGTCGATGACGGAAATGTTGTCGTCAAGCCGGTTCGCCACATAGAGCCGCTTGCCATTTTCCGACAGCAAAACGCCGCGCGGATTGTGCCCAACAGGAATCCTTGCCACCACGTAATTGGCCGAGGCCGAGAGATCATTGACGAAGGGTTCGCGCCGCGAGTGCGCAAAGTTGAGCAGCCGCGCAATATCGATGACCGTTACGCTCTCCGATGCCGCCGTAGTTACAAATATTTTCGACTTATCCGGCGTGATAACTACGCCCCAGGGCAGCGAGTAATAGCGGTCGAGTTCATCGATCGGGACCTGGACCGTTCCGCCGACATCCTCGCCGAACAGCGTGAGCGAATTGCCAAAAACCCAGCCGTGCTCGACATGCGCCAGCGGAATCAGATTCTTGGGACGAAGCTGCGCCGCCACCCCGAGTTTTCCGTCCGCCGACAACGCCACGTGAAACACGCCCGCCACGTTGTGCAGCAGCATGCGCTCGACCACCGTCTGCCGCCCCGTGTCGATGACGGTGATCTCGGAATTCGGCGGAGTTCGAAACGCTCCCGGATTCGGATAAATATGCGTGCCGTAAATGAACTTGCCGTCCGGTGAAAGCGCCAGATAGCTTGCCCCGCGCCCAGCTAGCAGGCGCTTCGTTTCCTGCCCCGTATTCACATCAATCACGGAAATATCGCCACTGAGCCGGTTGGCAACGTAGAGCGTCTCGCCCATCCGGTCAGTGACGACGTCGGCGGGTTCGAATCCCGTGGGCAGCGTGCGCGTTACTTTCAGAGTGGCCGCGTCGACCACCGAAACCGTATCGTCAGTGGAATTGGTGACGTAGATTTGCGTGCCGTCCGGCGAGAGCGTGATTCCGCGTGGCGCACGTCCAAGAGGCACAACGTTCACAACCTTGCCCGATTCGACATCCACAACGCGCAGCTCGTCGCTGGCCTGGCAAAGAACGTAGAGGGAGTGCCCGTCCGGCGATAGCAACATTTCCAACGGGGATAAGTAACGTTCCCTGATTTCAGAGTTGGACCGCGCGGCCGCAGGTTTAGCGCTGGGCAGAAGCAACATTAGCGCAAAGCTCGCCGCTAACGCGGGAGCGATGCTCGCGATCACCTTTGCCTTGCCACGCAGTGTGGTCGCCAGTCGCATCTACGGTTCCTCCACCGTGAGCACGCGATCCACTGCCAGATTTTCCAGAACCTGCTCTCGCCCGCTGGGCCAGTGAATGGTAAGCTTGTCAGCCTTTGTTGCATTGCCCAGGCCGAAATGAACGCGGCCGTCGTCCTGCGACAAATAGCCCGAGCCGGCGATGCGCTCCGCGATCTGCTTCCTTCCGCCGGACAGCAGTTCCAGGTGCGCGCCGATTCCATCGCGATTGCTCTTCGTCCCTTTCAACTTCACGGTCAGCCAATGATTGCTGTTCTGGGTGATGTTGTGCAGCAGCGTGCCGGGCGCACCGAGGTTCACGACGAACGCGTCGATTTTGCCGTCATTGAGGTAGTCGGCGAAGCAGGCGCCGCGCGAAACCGTCTTCACATCGAGCGCCGGACCCGCTTCGCGCGAAACGTCGGCAAACTTGCCGTTTCCGAGGTTGCGAAACAGCGACTGCTCCTGCGGAACCAGGTGGATCAAACCGCCGTGGAAGATCAGAATGTCGAGCCAGCCGTCATTATCGAAGTCGTAAACGCCTGTGCCCCAACTCGTGTATTGCGCCGTGGCCTGCGAAATTCCCGAACTCGGCCCGATATCCTCAAATCCGTTTTTTCCCGTGTTGCGCATCAGCCGGTTGTACTTCGAGTCGGTTACCCAGAGGTCCATGCGCCCATCGCCTTCGATGTCGGCAAACACCGGGCCCATCGCCGAAGTGTTCTCCCCGTTCTGCCCGTAGGCGACGCCGAGATCGGCGGCGATTTCTTCAAACGTGCCGTCGTGCTTGTTGTGGAAAAGGAAGTTCTCCGTCTTGTCGTTGGCGACGTAGATGTCGGGATAACCGTCGCCGTCGAAGTCCGTGGCCGTGACGCCCATCGTCCGGCCTTTGTAGGCGCCGATTCCCGACTTATCGGTCACGTCGGTAAACGTGCCGTTGCAATTGTTGTGAAAGAGACGGTTGGTGTCCGCGGCGTAATCGAGTGGGCCGGGATAGTTATCGGCAGCGTAGTAGTTACGATACTTCGGATCGAACTTTACATATCGACCAACGAACAAGTCGACGCAGCCGTCCCGATCGTAGTCAAGCCATGCGGAACTGATCGACCAGCCGTCAACTTTAATGCCGGCCTTCTCGGTCACGTCTGTGAACGTGCCGTTGCCGTTGTTGTGGTAAAGGATCGCGCGTCCGTAGCCGGTAACGAATAGATCGACAAAGCCGTCGTTGTCGAAGTCGGCGGCAATCGCAGCCATTCCGTAAAGGTTGCCGGCAACGCCAGCCTGGTCGGTGACGTCGGTGAATGTGCCGTCGCCGTTATTTCTGTAGAGATGATTGTGCGGAGCCACGGCCGGAGGCTGCTTCAACGGGTACGGATGCATTCCCTCTTCGAGCGGCTTTCCGCTGACCACGTAGAGATCGGGTAAGCCGTCGTTGTTGTAGTCGAACCAGACGCAGCCCGCACCGGTACTTTCGAGCAGTGAGCCCAGTTGCTGCGCGCCGAAGCTATGCGTGAATTGAATGCCTGACTTGGCCGTAGCATCTTCAAAGCGAATCGGGCCCGGCGTACTCGCCGGAGGCGATTGCGCCAGCAACGCGGACGATAGCAGGAGGAATCCAAAAATTCGTGTGATCAATTTAATGTCCTCCTGAAGACGCACGCGTGCTCGCGCCCGTCATGTCGGCTGGAGTCGTGGACTTCAGCAGAATCATCGGCACGGCATTCTCGGGCGCAGTTTCCGGTCCCGCGTGGCATCCGACGCATGCTCGCTGTTCGCCGCGGCGGATCCAGAACCAGCCGGCTTGCCGCTTTAACGTTTTGCCGGAACCGTCGAGCAGTTCCATCTGCAGCGGCTGGTCGGCCGCGACTTGAAGAAAGAACGATCCGTCGCGCTCTACCGGCGCCTCTCCCAGCAGCTTTGTGCTTCCCTTGTTGTCTCGCGTGTACAGACGAACGGAGTGGATCGATCCGGCAGCAAACTTGTATTTCGAGGTGTAAGCATTCAGGCAAAGCAGATTGGCATAGGACCAGTCGTGCAAGCCCGAGGGATGCCGATTTGGCACCGTGCGTGCCGCAACCAGCGCTGGCTGGATTACATTGCCGCTCTGCTCGTCTGCGACGGACGACAGACTGACCTCACCCGGCTTCCAGCGCTTCAACTGGAAATTGCTCTTTGCATCCGGTCGCCAGGCAAGCAGCCAATCGCCCGACGGAGCCCCGGCGATATCTCCGGCATACTCCCCGGCCGGCGCCGCGATGCGGACTTCCTGCGCGCGTGCTGACGTGAACCGTCCTAAGCCGGAACTCGAGGTGAAGACGATGTCGCCCGATGCAACCTGCTTGCCGGAGTAGCGCGCTTCACCATGATCGCAGCGATAGGACTCCACTCCACTGCCATCGGAATAGACGGTATAGAGTTCCGGCGTGCCATCGCCTCCGAGCGGGTGAGTCGCTTCAAACAGGATGCGGCCGTCAAGCAGAACGTCGGTGGGCAGGAAGTTTCCTGGGCCATAAGTTAGTTGCAGGGTCTTGGCCGCCGCCCGGTCGGCAGCCTCAATAACGAACCGGCCGCCCGTCTTCTTCGCGTATACGACGCGATCCCCGGGCAAATAGCCGGGCAGGTAGAAGGGACGAACGCAGTCGTCGGCGCACGACGTAACTCGCCGCGGCGCGCCGCCGGGAGCCGTTGCGTCTAAGGCGATCTCCCATATCTGCCAGTGATCCTCGATCTTCTGCCTGCCGGCGAACAGCACACTCTTCCCATCGAATGAAACCGTGGGATCGGCGGAAGCAGCGAAATCTGGAATCAGCGGATGACGGCCACTTGCGTCTTGCAGGAATATGTTAGCCCCGGAGCTGAATCGGTCGGCACCGCGAATCCATGCCAGCGGCTCATACCGCTTGGCAACGGTGAAAAGCAACGCGGGGGAATCCGGGCCCGAGGAAAGCACGGAGAACAAGGGCGCGAATCCAATGATTCCGACCAAGATGGCAAGAGAGCACAGCCCCATCGCGATGGGCCGCGCCCGCACTAGTCCGCTGCTCCCATCGCGACCAGTTGCGGAGAAGTCTGTGCATCGCGAATTGCCAGATAGGGCTGCAGATCGTCCATCATGTCGCGAAAATTGCGGAAGGTCAGAGACTGCTCTCCGTCGCTCAGGGCCTGATCGGGCGACGGATGCACTTCGACCAGGATCCCATCCGCGCCCACGACGGCCGCTGCCCGAGCCAGCACCGGAACCAAGCAACGCACTCCGGCAGCGTGACTCGGATCGACAATCACGGGCAGGTGCGAAACCGCCTTCAATACGGGCACGGCGGCGATGTCCAGCGTATTGCGTGTCGCCGTCTCAAATGTCCGGATGCCACGCTCGCAGAGAACGATCTGCGAATTGCCGTTCATCGCGATGATTTGCGCGGACTGCAGCAACTCTTCGAGCGTCGCCGTCATGCCCCGCTTCAGCAGCACCGGCCGTCCGCATCCGCCCAGTTTTTCTAGCAGCGAAAAGTTCTCCATGCTGCGCGTGCCCACCTGCATCAGGTCGGCATACTCGGCGACCAGTTCGACGTCCTCCTCGCTCATCGCTTCGGTGACGATCGCCAGCCCAGTCTCTTCCCGCGCTTTGCGCAGAATCTTCAGACCTTCCAGGCCCAGCCCTTGAAACGCATAAGGCGAAGAGCGCGGTTTGTAGGCGCCTCCGCGCAAGATTCGCGCCCCCGCTGCGGCCACGGCTTCCGCCGTCCGAAGCAATTGCTGCTCGGATTCCACCGCGCAGGGTCCAGCCATCACGACGAAATCGTTGCCCCCGATTTCGACATCGCCGGCGCGAACAATAGTCCGCACACCATCGCCGATGCTGGCGACAAGATCAAAGCGCGAAAACTGTCCATTCCACTTAGGGTTCATGAAATGCCACGGCGCAATCATACGTAGCTCGGAACGATGAATCACTACTGCGAAACTACTAAGTCCTGAGAAATCAATAATTTGTGATGTATGTCACAATTCGTTGTGACAGCGTAGGTTTCGCTGCGGAGAGTTTGCGAGGAAAATGCTAAGGCCCTCGCGAAGAGGGCCTGTTGATTGGTTTCAGATTGGTGAGCGCGGCAGGAATCGAACCTGCGACCCACGCCTTAAAAGGGCGTTGCTCTACCAACTGAGCTACGCGCCCACACCCATTTCAATCTAACACATTTTCTGCGCGTACTTGCTATAAGCTGCGTGCTGCGAGCAAACCGGATGCAACGCAGTTCGCAGCTTGTTTGCTCGTCCTGCTCCGCGCGTCCCGCCCGCCGTGACGTTGCCAGCACAAAAGCGATACACTTTGCCTTCATGCTGCGTCCGCGTTTCTTCCGCGCAAGACTTGTGTTCGCGATCTGCGCAATTCTGTCGCCGAGTCTTAGCCGCGCCGACAAAAAGCAGTTACCCGCCGTGCGCTGGACCGCGGGCGCTCCTGGTTGCACATTCGAACGCGGCGATGACGGACGCTATCGCTGGACCATGACCGGGAACGATCTCCAGGTAACGCTTCTAGTGGATTCGCAGGAACTGACCAAGAGCCGCCGCCGCTTCTATCACCTCCTCGGCATGTACTTGAGTGTGACCTACACCGGCCAGGGCAAATTTGAGTTTCCCGCGGACGTGCGCATCGACTTAGTTCGTCATCACGATTTTCTCGAAGCCTACAGCGATCCCGCGGAACTCTCCACCAAATTGCAGAACGACATCGATACGCTGGTCTTCGAAACTGAACGCCAGATCAAGAAAAATCCCGCCATTACTGAGAAAAAAACGGCGTACTTGAGAGAGTACGAAAAGGAGGCTGCGGAGTTCATTGAGTTTCTGAGCACGCAAAGCCTCGATCCCAACACGGTGATGCTGACCCCGGGCAATCCCGAAGCCCACGGCTGGGTTTTCTTCGCGACCAGCAATAAGTGGATCGGCCCGTGGAAGGCCCGCGAAGATTTTATTGTCGGCGTGTGGATGAAAGACAAGATCTGGCAATTTCCCATCTCGCTGCCGCCGGCCGAAGGCGATCTGATCCTGCGCAAGCCGCCCGAGTAAGCCACGCGCGCAGGCACAGTCGGGAGAACTCTCCGATTGCCACAGAGAATTGTGTTACAGTTTCGTGCTTATGGAAATTGCTCCAAAAGCAGCGCCAGAAGCCGGGAAACCCACGGTGGTTTTCTACTGCCCGGTCTGCGCCACTGAAGTCAGCGATCCGCTGACCTGTGGCGATTGCTCGGCCGTCATCTGCCGCCGCTGCGGAACCCCGCTGGAATCTCCCGATGAACTGGGCATGGGATGAGGGACCGAACGACAGCTTAAATGAATACCGCTCCCGCTTCTGAGCCACCCGAAACCGAAACCTCCCCACAAAAACCGAGTCTCGTCCGGGGGCTTAGTCTGCTCGACTCCGTGCTGCTGCTGGTAAGCGGCATCATCGGCTCTTCGATTTTTCTCACCGCTAAGGATATTGCCGGGCCTTTGCCGAATCCGACGTTATTTTTCCTGGTGTGGGTCCTCGGTGGAGTGATTTCGCTGTGCGCTTGCGTCGCCTTCGCCGAACTCGGCTCCATGTTTCCCGACTCCGGCGGACAATACATTTACCTGCGCGAAGCTTACGGTGACCTGGTTGCCTTTCTCTATGGCTGGATGCTGTTCGCGGTGGCGAATGGCGGCACCATCGCAGCCCTCTCGGTGGCCTCTGCGGCTTACATGGGTAACATCGTTCCCTGGATGTCGCAGCAGCATGTGATGGCGAACGTCAATTTGCCATATCCTGCGCTGGCACACGGTCACTTCGTTTGGGCTATGTTCACAATCGTTTTCACGCGCGCGCATGCGGTTGGGCTGGCCCTGATCGCCATCCTTACTTACGTTAACGTTGTCGGACTGCGCTGGGGGGCACTGCTCCAGAATGTTTCCACCTGGACGAAATTCACCGCCATGGCCGCCTTCGTCGTTCTGGGGTTCGCCATCGGCAAAGGACATTGGTCAAATTTCCGTGCGCAGGCGCCGGGCGGGTTAACCATGGGACTCGGCCCCGGACAATTGATCTCCGCTCTCGGCGTCGGGTTGATCGCTGTCTTCTGGGCCTACGACGGCTGGGTCTACATCACGTGGGTCGCCGGCGAAGTGAAAAACCCCCGGCGCAATGTTCCGCTGGCCATGGTCTTAGGCGTGCTCGCGGTGGGCGCGATTTATCTCGCCATGAACCTGACCTATGTTTACGCCATGCCGCTGAGTGAGGTCGCGAAGTACGAAACGATTGCCCACGCCGCCGCGACTGTACTCTTCTCACCCGCTGCCGCGGTGTGGCTTTCGGCTACGATCGCAATTTCATGTTTCAGCGCGGCCGCCACCTGCACCCTTTCGGGAGCCCGTGTGTACCTCGCCATGGCCCAGGATGGTGCCTTCTTCAAACGCATGGCCGTCATTCATCCCAAGTGGCGCACGCCCGCCTTCAGCCTGATCGGACAGGGCATCTGGGCTGCGGCGCTCGCCATGAGCGGACGCTACGATCAGCTTTACACCTACGTCATCTTCGGCATGGTGCTCTCCTACACGCTGACCGTCATCGGCCTGTTCGTCCTGCGCTGGAAAAAACCCGACATTCCCCGCCCCTATCGCTGCACCGGATATCCGTGGCTGCCCGCGATCTACATTCTGGTCGGTGCTGCCTGGACGCTGAACACCATTATCACGCGGCCCACCGAGGCCTTCTGGGGCGCAACCATTGTGCTGATCGGCATTCCGGGGTACTGGTATTGGAAACGCAAGAGCAAACTTGCCGCCTGAATTTCGCCTTGCCCATATTCCGACTCTCTGATAATCCTTAGCGCTCACCTCGACGGTGAAGAGATACTCACGCTTGAGCGACCCAGAGCTATCATCCATCTCCTTACCCGGATCCGGCGTCTCCATTGCCGACGTTGTTGATCCGAACCGACCCAAGCGGGTCATGGGGTTTCGCGACCTGCTGCTGTTTTACGTGGTCACGGGAATCAGCCTGCGCTGGATCGCCAGCGCTGCCGCTGCCGGCCCCAGTGCAATCGTCATCTGGATTGGCGCCTGGCTCGTTTTCTACACGCCGCTGGCGCTCTCGGTTATCGAACTTTCTTCGCGCTACCCGCATGAAGGCGGCCTCTACGTTTGGTCGAAGCGCGCCTTTGGAGATTTCTCCGGCTTCATGGCCGCCTGGACTTACTGGACCAGCAACCTTCCCTACTTCCCTGCCGTGCTCTACTTCGCCGCCAGCAACCTGCTCTTCATGCGGCAGTCGCAGTGGGGATATCTTTCCGCGGATCGCACTTACTACATCCTGTTTGCGCTACTGACGCTTACCGCCGCCACCTTGTTGAACGTCGTCGGCCTCGACGTCGGCAAATGGCTGCATAACATCGGAGCACTGGCCATGTGGATTCCCGTTCTGATCGTAATCGGCATGGGCCTGCTCGCGTATCACCGCTTCGGCTCGGCGACGACGTTCTCGCTCCACACCATGAAGCCCAGCATGCGCCTGAATGACATCATTTTCTGGTCGGTGCTGACTTTTGCTTTTGGCGGAAGTGAAACCGCCTCCTTCATGGCCGAAGAAATCAAGAACGCGCGTCGCACTATCCCGCTGGCGCTGTTCCTCGGAGGAATCACGGTAGCGTTCTGTTACATCATCGGGACTGTCTGTGTGCTGCTGGCGCTGCCGGCATCGGAAGTCAGCAGCCTGCAAGGCCTGGTGCAAGCCATCGCCAAGACCTCCGAGCGCGTAGGACTGCCCTGGTTCCTTCCCGTCGCGGCCTTGCTGATTGCGCTCAGCAACATCGGCGCTTCCGGCGCGTACCTAGCCGCCGTAGCCCGTTTGCCCTTTGTAGCCGGCATTGACCGCTATCTGCCGTCTTCATTTGGAGCGCTGCATCCCCGCTTCGGTACGCCTTGGGTCGCGCTGTTGACTCAGGCCGTGATCGGAGCCGTCTTCATTTTTCTGGGACAGGCTGGTACCTCGGTCAAAGGCGCGTATGACGTGCTGGTCAGCATGGGCGTGATCACGTACTTCATCCCCTACTTATATTTATTTGCGTCGATGTTCAAGCTGCAGAGCCAGCCAGCTGGAGAGGAAGTCATTCGCGTCCCCGGCGGAAAGCCGGTAGCGTATGCGCTGTCGATTCTGGGATTCACGACGACGGTATTCACCATCGCCCTCTCCGTCCTGCCGCCGCCGGATGAACCGAACAAGCCGCTCGCCGTCTTCAAAATTGTAGGCGGCTGCGGAGCCCTGGTGCTGATTGGGGTGGGGCTGTACTGGGCGGGGAAACTGCGGGTGCGACGGGAAAGGTCATCTTCCGCTGATTTCCAATGAAAGAAGAGCGGGCAACGGGCCTACTGCGGGAAGTTCATGCGGTGCAGCAGATCCTGGAAGCGCGGGTCGTCCCGCAAGTTATCCCAATCCCAGGCCACGTTGAGATGGGTTAACGGGGTTTCACCCTGCTCGTATGCTTTCTCGAGCCATTTCATGACTTGATCTTTGTCTCCAGCATGGGCATACAATCGCGCGATGCGCACCCCTGGGACATGGGTTCGCGTGGACCGCGCTGCCAGCGCCTCCGCCGCAAGATGCATCGCTTGGGTATATCCGCCAGCCGCATAGCCGCGCGAAAGGGCCTCCTCGACTTCATGGTCGCCGAGCACCGCGAAGAACTTCTTGGCCTCCCCCAAAGCTTCCTTGTGCCTTCCCGTTTTGTAGAGAGCGCCCCAAAGGCCCATGTGCGCCGACGAAAAGTCCGGCTCCGTTGCCAGAACCCTGTGGAACTGCGAGATGGCCTCGTCATACCGGTGCACGTACACCAGGTGCCAACCATAGAAGCACGGGAAAAAGGGGTTGAAGGGGTCCAACTCCAGGGCCCGTTGAATTTCGGCGTTCCACTCCTGCGTACGTTTCATCGAGATCAGAAAATCCGCGTACATGAAGTGGCCATCCGCGCTGTTGGGGTTGAGCTCAATGCCCCGCCGAAATTCACGCTCGGAGGCGGCCCAATCGTGGTCATATTCTCCTAGGATATTGGCGAGGGCGATGTGCGCTTCCGAAAGCGTGTCGTCGAGCGCCAAGGCTTTTGCGATGGCGGCTTTCGCCTTGGGTATCGTCTCGCTGGGCTGCATGAATCCGGCATCCCCGCGTTCTAACCAGACGTTGGCAACGCCCACATACGCGCGCGCGTAGTTGGGGTCCTTCTGCAACGCCGATTCAAAGTACCCGAGAGCCGCGTCGAGGTGCTCGCGCGAGAGATGGTACCAGTGCGACTGACCCTTCAAATAAGCCTCGTAGGCCTCGGGGTTGACCGGGTTGACGCGCCCCAGAGTCCTTGTTTCCTCGGGTGAGACGGCAACTTTTATCTCGCGGGCAATGGCCTGCGCCACTTCGGCCTGCAAGGACATCACATCGCGAGTGTCGCGTTCGTAGCTTTCGGCCCAAAGATGAGTGTCGGTTACGGCGCGGATGAGCTGCGCCGTGATTCGCACTCGTCCGCCGGAGCGCTGCACCGAGCCCTCCAGAATGCCGTCCACTCTTAACGCTTGCGCGATCTCCGGCAGCGACTTCTTGGCGCCCTTGAACTGCATCACCGAGGTTCGCGAGATCACCTTGAGGGCTCGGATCTTGGAGAGATCGGTAATCAGTGCTTCGGTCATGCCGTCGGCGAAGTATTCCTGTTCAGGATCGCCAGTAAGATTCGCCAAGGGCAATACCGCCAAGGAACGAATGGGAGCATAAGCCGTTCCGCCGAACAGCTTGTCTCGTATGCCGCCGGGATTGAGCCCCAGAAACAACGCGAGCAACAAGGCCACCGAGCACGCTGCGGCAACCATGATTCTCTTGCCCACAACCGGCCTTAGCCGCAAGATCGGGCGCGTGACACTGCCCGGTGTGAGCGGCCGTCGCAAATCAATCGCCAGTTCCTTCGCGGACTGGTAGCGGTTCTCCGGTTCCTTCTCCAGGCACTTCCCGATAATCCGCTCCAGTTCCGGAGACAGCCTGGGATTGAGACCGGAAGGTGGCAGTGGCGGCTTGCGCAGAATCGCGCCGATCAGTTGTGAGTGTTCCACCTCAGCGAACGGCCGTTGCCCCGTGGCCATCTCGTACAGCACCGACCCGGTCGCATGAATGTCGGTGCGAGCGTCGATCGCTTCGCCCAGCAACTGCTCCGGCGCCATGTAGGGCAATGTCCCGGCCATGGCCTGTGTCTCGCTGAAGCTCTCCGTCGCAGCAGTGTCCGTAACGGGCCGCCACAGCTTGGCCAGCCCGAAGTCCAGAATTTTAAGCCATCCGTCGTTTGTAACCCGTAAGTTGCCCGGCTTCAGGTCACGATGAATGACTTTGTGTTCATGGGCCGCTGACAACCCGTCGGCGAGTTGCACGCCCAGGCGAAGCACCTCCTTCTCCGGCAGCGGTCCGGCAGCAACATTCTCGCTGAGGGTGATTCCGGAAATGTACTCCATCACCAGGAAGTCCACGCCCTGCTGCGTGTCAAAGTCGTAGATGGTGGCGATGTTGGGATGATTGAGTTGCGAGAGAATCAGAGCTTCTTTGTGGAAACGCTTGCGGGCTGATTCGTCGATGAGTGTGCCGGGTGGAAGAACCTTGATGGCAACATCCCGATCCAGGTGTTGATCGCGGGCGCGATAAACTTCTCCCATGCCGCCAGCGCCGATTTTCTCGACGATGCAGTAATGGCCTAGTTGAAGCCCGGTGAGAGAATCTTGGCCTTGCTCCCGAGTCGCCAAAGGGAAGGTCTCCTTCCCACTCACCCTCGAACCAAGCGTAGGCCCGACCTGATGGCTTGTCAACGCAAGCCAAATCCTGTCTACACCGGCACCGCCGTCTTCCGTTTCGGATTAAAGAACGGTAGCGGCACGACCGTAGCCGTCGTCTTCATCCGTTGGGCTTCGATCGTCAACTCCATTTGCAGTTTGGTGCCCGGCTTGGAATACTGGGTGCCCACGCTGGCCAGAGTAATCAATTTCTTCAGCAGCGGAGAGAATGCCGTCGTCGTGGCCTTGCCCACGTGCTTGTCGCCGGAATAAACGGGAACCGCAACCCGCGATGCCTGGCTAGGCGCTGCCGGAGACAGTCCGAACTTGTCAAACTGATCTTCTACTTCCACCCAATCTATTTCCAGCCCAACCAGCTGCCGAGCGACACCCTGCTTGTGATCTCGCGCCAAGGCGCGCTTGCCAATGAAGTTCTCTTTGTCGAGATGCACCATCTTGCCGAAGCCCAGCTCAAACGGCGAATATTTCTGCGACGGAATCAACGCCTTCTTTGAGCTGATGTAATCGACCTCGATCAGCAGCAGTCCCGCCTCTACGCGCGCCACATCAAGCGCCAGCATTCCGGCGGCGTGAATGTCGAACTGCTTGCCCTTGTCCATCAGCGCGTCCCAGACCGTGACCGCGGCACTCCACGGAATCCAAATTTCATAGCCGAGATCGCCCGTGTATCCGGTGCGCGAAATATCAACGGGTACGCCGGCAATCGTGCCACTCGTCTTGCGAAAATACTTCAGATTCGTGATGTCGGCATCCGCAACCGTTTTCAGAAGTTTCGCCGAGGCCGGCCCCTGCAACGCCAGAGCCGCTGTCTGTTCAGAGATGTCCTCGATCTGAACATCCATGTTCAGGCCGTTCTGGCTGAACCAGCGCAGGCTGGGATCGGCGGCCGTCCAGCGATATTTGTTTTCTTCCAGGCGCGTGATCGTCCCGTCATCGATGACCTTGCCGTCTTCATCGCACCAGCAGGCGTAAATCACTTGCCCCACCGCAACCTTGTTGATGTCGCGCGTGATCACGCGGTTCACCAGCTTGGTCGCATCCTTGCCCGTGATCAGATACTTATAGAGCGGCGAAATATCAATCAGCGCGCACGCGTTGCGGATCGCGTTGTACTCGTGCTCGTGGTGCACTTCGTAGACGCTGACCGTGTAGTATCCCGACCACTCGCGGTAATTCAGACTATGGCAGAGTGCGAAAGTTCTCTCGTGAAATGCGGTTCCAATCGGCAAGGTGACCTCGCGCGGCGGTAAACAACCCTGACGCCGGATTATATGCACGCTACGCTCCAGCAGCAAGCGGCGAAATTCGTTGACCATGAGTCAGTAACTGTCCGTAAGTAGAGACAAAGCGACACTTTCTCGATAGAATGGCGAGTCACTTTTCCCCTGATGTTCGGCGCAATAGTGGATCGGTCTTTCCACGTCAGTCTTTCAAGGTTGATCTATGCCTCCTGTTTCAAGCAAGTACGACGTAATCGTGGTTGGAGGAGGCCACAACGGCCTCGTCAACGCCGCCTATCTGGCGAAAGCGGGAAAGAAAGTGCTGGTGCTCGAACGCCGCCACATCCTCGGCGGCTCGGCTTGCACCGACGAAGTTTTTCCCGGCTTCAAGTTTTCCGTTTGCTCGTATGTAGTCTCGCTGCTGCGGCCCGAGATCATTCGCGACCTCGAACTTCCCCGCCACGGACTTGAGATTCTGCCACTCGACGGCACTTTCACCCCTATGCCGAACGGCGATTATCTGTGGCGCGTGAACGATCACGGCAAGACGCATCGCGAAATTGCCCGCCACTCCCGCATTGACGCCGAAGCCTACGATGAATTCGGCAAGGCCATGCAGGCGATGTGCCGCTTCGTGAAGCCCATCCTCAGCATGATCCCACCCGACCCGATGACCTTCAATCCCCGGGAACTGATGAAGCTGCTCTTCATCGGACGCCGCTTCCAGGGCATGTCAAGCGGGGACAAGTACAACCAGGTCCAGCTCATGACCATGAGCGCCGCGGACTTTCTGGATCAGTGGTTTGAGACCGATGTACTCAAAGCGACGATGTCGGCCTCGGGCATTATCGGAACTTTTCTCGGCGTGCGCTCGCCCGGCACCGCCTACGTTTTGCTGCATCACTACATGGGCGAGATTGACGGAGCCTTCCGGGCCTGGGGATTCGCGCGTGGCGGCACCGGCGCAATCTCCAACTCAATTGCCGACGCAGCGCGGGAGGCCGGAGTTGAAATCCGCACCCAAGCTCCGATTGCCCGGATATTGGTCAAGAACGGACGCGCCACCGGCGTCGTGCTCACTAACGGCGACGAAATTTATGCTGACGTGGTTTCTTCCAGTGTTGATCCGCGGCTCACGTTTACCAAGATGATCGAGCCCGGCCATCTGCCCGATGATTTCATGGAAGGCGTACAGCGCTACAAGTTCCGCGGCTCTTCCGGCAAGGTCAACATCGCGCTCGACGGCTTGCCGAATTTCAAATGCATGCCGGGGGACGGCCTGCATCTTCGTGGCGCCATGTCGATCTCGCCCGCTGTCGAGTACATGGAGAAGGCCTACGACGAAGCGAAATACGGGCACTGGTCTTCGCACCCATACATCGATATGGTGATACCGACGCTCACCGACACGTCGCTGGCGCCGCCCGGCAAACACATTCTGTCCTGCTTCGTGCAATATGCGCCCTACAAGCTGGCGCCCGGCCTCGACTGGGACACAGAACGGGAAAGATTCGGCGACGCCGTGGTCAACACCATCGCTGAATACGCGCCCAATATCAAAGACATCATCCTGCATCGCCAGGTCGTCACCCCGCTCGACCTCGAACGCGAATGGGGGCTGAGCGAAGGCAACATCTTCCAGGGCGAACTCTCGCTTGAACAATTGTTTTTCCTGCGCCCGGTTGCGGGATGGGCGCAATTCCGCTCGCCCATCAAGAACTTGTATATGTGCGGATCGGCCACCCACCCCGGCGGCGGCATCATGGGCGCGCCCGGACGTTTGGCGGCGCTCGAAATTCTGAAAGACGGGGGAGCATAGGCCCCATGACAGAAATGCGCGATGTCGTCATCGTCGGTGGCGGACACAATGGTCTGGTCGCCGCCTTTTATCTCGCTAAGGCTGGATTCAAACCGCTGGTGCTCGAACGCCGCTCTCAGGTGGGCGGCGCGGCCATTACCGAAGAATTTCATCCCGGCTTCCGTTGCTCCACGCTGGCGCATAACACCGGTCCACTGCGCGCCGATATCGTGCGCGACATGCAGTTGGAGAAGCACGGCCTCAAGCTCACGACTCCAGATATAAGTACCGTCTCGCTGCTGCCCGACGGCCGGGCGCTCGTCCTCTACTCCGACGCAAGAAAAGCCGCGCAGGAAATCGCGCCCTGGTCGCAAAAAGACGCTGCCTCGTACGCGGACTTCGCCGCCGCTCTGGGAAAGATCGGCAAGGTCATGGGCGAAGCGCTCGCCCTTACCCCTCCGAACATTGACAACCCCAGCCGCGGCGATCTCTGGGGCATGCTGAAGACCGGCCGCTCCCTTCGGAAGCTCGGCAAAAAAGATTTGTATCGCGTCTTGCGCTGGGGTCCGATGGCTGTCGCCGACCTGGTATCTGAGTTCTTCGACACCGAGCCGTTGCGCGCCACCATCGCCGCCCGCGGCATCTTCGGGACCTTCCTCGGCCCATGGTCGGCGGGCAGTGCGCTGGTATTGCTGTTACGTGCTGCGGCCGATCCATCTCCCGCAGGAGGCGTTCAGTTCCCTGCCGGTGGTGCCGGCGCGATCACGCTGGCCATGGCTGCCGCGGCGAAACAGGCAGGCGCGGAAATTCGCACTGGCGCTGACATCGCCGAGATTCGCGTGCACGACGGCGTCGCCACTGGCGTCGTGCTTGCCTCTGGGGAAGAGATTTCCGCGCGCGCCGTGGTCTCGAACGCCGACCCCAAACGCACCCTGATGCGTCTGGTCGATCCCGAGCATCTGACACCCGACTTCGTGCAGAAGATCAAGAACTACCGCTGCCTGGGCACGGTCGCGAAAATCAATCTCGCGCTCTCCGCGCTGCCGGAATTTACCGCGCTCAAGGGAAAAGGCGATGGCAACTTTCTCCGCAGCCGCATCCAGATCAGCCCGGAGATCGATTACCTGGAGCGAGCCTTCGATGAATCGAAGTACGGCAACTTCTCGCGCAAGCCATACCTTGAAATTACGTTCCCGTCGCTTTCGGATCCGTCGCTCGCTCCGGCTGGCCAGCACGTGATGTCGATCTACATGCAGTACGCGCCCTACAAGCTGAAAAATAGCGGCTGGGAGAGCCAGCGTGCCGCGCTTGGCGAAACCGTAGTGAACACGATCGCGCAGTATGCGCCCAATCTGCCGCAGTCCATCCTGCACCGCCAGATCATCACGCCCAAGGATCTGGAAGAAACCTACGGCCTTACAGGAGGCCATATCTTCCATGGAGAACTCGCGCTCGATCAGTTCTTCACCATGCGCCCGCTCCTCGATTGGGCGCGCTACACGACACCGATCGAACGCCTGTATTTGTGCGGCAATGGAACGCATCCTGGGACAGGCCTGACTGGCGGTTCCGGCGCTAACGCCGCGCGCGAGATTCTCAAGCAGCTGCGGAAATAGATATCATCGGATAATGAAACCGTGGTCCATGTTTTCTAAGATCAAGGCAGCCTTAGACAGCGAGGATGTCGAGGGCCTCGTGGCAATCGGATGCCCGCCTGATGAGTACAACAGCGAGGCTTCTCTCATCGAAAGCGGAATTGCGAAGTTGACACGGTTCGGAGAGAAGCCGTTAGCTGAAGACCAGGTCGAAAGAATAGTCGCCGAGGTCTGGAACCAAATGTTTGGCCCCTCCAGCGACGAGGATATCCAAAAGCGGCATCCAGCCTTTGCCGCGGTTGCGCGAAAGATCATTGGTTCGTGATGCACAACTCCGCCATCCTTCTCGTCTCCTGCCCCGACCGCAAAGGCGTCGTCGCCACCATTGCCGACTTCATCTTTCGCCATGGCGGCAACATTTTGTTCAACGATGAGCACGGAGACGCCGCCTCCAATCTCTTTCTGACGCGGGTCGAGTTCGACGCGGCAGATTTTGATTTTGACCTGGCCCAGTTTCCTGAGCGCTTTGCTGCCATCGCGCGCGACTTCCAGATGGACTGGCGGCTGGCCCGCTCCACCGACCGCCCCCGCATCGCCATCTTTGTTTCGAAGTATGACCACTGCCTGCAGGATCTGCTCTACCGGCACCAGAGCGGCGAACTGCGCTGCGAAATTCCGCTGATCGTTTCCAACCATCCCGACAATCAGCGGATCGCCGACTTCTACCGCATCCCCTACTTCGTCGTACCCGTCACGAAAGAGAACAAGCGGGTAGCGGAACAGCGGCAAATCGCGCTGGTTCGCGAACACCAATGCAGCCTGGTCGTCCTCGCCCGCTACATGCAGGTACTTTCGAACGAGTTCATCGCCACCCTGGGATCCGAGAACCTGATTAACATTCACCACTCTTTTCTGCCTGCGTTCGTCGGCTCCAAGCCCTACCACCAGGCGTTCCAGCGCGGCGTCAAACTGATCGGAGCGACCGCGCACTATGTTACTCAAGTACTCGATGATGGCCCCATCATCGAGCAGGATGTCGTCCGAATCCACCACCGCGACACCATCGACGACCTGGTTCAAAAGGGCCGCGACATCGAAAAAGTCGTCTTCTCGCGCGCCGTCCGCTGGCACGTCGAGAACCGCATTTTGCTGTATGGAAACAAGACCGTAGTATTCCAATAGCCCTCTTCTTGATGAAAAGTCCGTTGTGGCGCAGGGCTCTAAAGTCCGCATCCAGCACCGAAAACAGGGCACTGGGTATTAAACACTGGGTACAAGTGCAGTCACTTTCGTAACACGGTAACCAATTGCACTGCCGGGGGGCTTTTACTAGGCTGTACCTAAGGACGGCGCCCATTTGGCCACATTACCGTGCGATCTCGAAGGAGCTGATTTTGGTTGAGGATCCCAAATGGGAACTGGCGTTGCTGGCCACGGTGCAGAGCTTCTACCAACGCCTGCTCAGTGACCAGCTCGGCGGCGAATTGCCCGCGCCCGCCGAACTCGCCCCCGACGTCATCGACCACACCCCGGACGTCCGCTCCACTCTGGCTCGCATGCAGCTCTGGATCCAGCTCCTCGACATGGCGATTACCCCCGCGATGCTACGGCTTGGCGTGCAGTCCGACCTCGATCCCGAGGTTGCCGAGGCGCTGCTGCGCTACTTCGCGCGCCACCGCGACGATTCCGGCGCCAATCGCGACAAGACCGATCTGGTGGCGACTTTTCTCTTTCGCCATCCCCGTGTACCGGGCCAGTGGGAGCAGCGCGGCTACGGCCTGGATGGATCGATTCCTCTGTCTCCGTTTGAAATCGCGCTGCTCGAAATTCTCTCCGAATCTGACGTCCCCGAACTCTCGGAAAACGATGTGCAACTGCTGCGCGAATTCGGTCCCCTGCTCGACCAGGCGAAGCGCTTCGAGGACTTCAGCGCGCTCATGGATTCCGGCATCATTCAGCGGGTTCGGCAGTTGAAATCTTCGCTCGGCGAAGCTATGTATCACCCCGGCGTGCTGGCCACGCTCGCGCCTTACAATGTCGCCTTTGGCGATCGCTTCCATACGCTGTTCGACGACGCCGCTAAGGAGATCAAGGATTACTCCCGCCGCCTGGAAGAACTCGGCGGCAGCATCCTCAGCACCGTCGACGGCGTCGAAGTCACCGTCGAGCATGTTGCCGCCCTGAATCAGGAAGCCTTGAAGCAGGCCGACTACAGCGCAGCCCTCGAAAAATTCCGCCGCGTCGCTCGGTTGAAAAAAGAATTGGAACGCAGGCCACCGATCCGCCGCGCCAGCCCAGAACACCATTTAGCTCACCCAGTCGGCTCTGGCGGAGCGGCTGCCGCTCCCGCGCTGGCCCAGGCTGCGGTTGCGAAGTATGCTCCCGCCCCCATCACGCCCCAGGCGCTTTCGATTGAAGAAGCGAAATTGCGCAGAGTGGAAGAATCGATTCGCGTCTTCGTGCGCGTGGCTGATCCCAAGTTCCGCCAGATCGTGCCCATGCGCTATTTCAACCTGATGCTCAGTCCCGCCGAGATTGAGGCTTATACCGCCGACTATCTCGAACAAGCGGGCCCACGAGCCGACGCTGCCCGCATGCTGCTACGTATTGTCGCGGTCACCGCACGCATCACCACCGAGATCGAGGAACTCAAGCGCTCGCAGAAATCCCGTTCCATCTGGAAGCTGCACGCCGATTCTCTGGTGGTCCTCATCGATCTCGCCAAGCACCTCGCCGAAGCCGTGGACCGGCTGGCCCTGACCATCGGCCAGCAGGCGGAGACGCAAGCTAATAGTGAGCCGCTTGGCGCCTCGCTCGAAAAGCTGCGCGAGCGCACTACCGAAGCCGCCGGGCTGATCGCCGCGGCGTAAGAATCGGGCTCCGTCCACTACGATTTCCTACCCAATATTTCTTGCTCCCGTTCCTTCCGCACAATTTCGATGGTCGCCCTAGCGACGGAAGCCTTCAACGGCGCCAGTCCGAAAAACCCAGATGCCCCGCTTCTTGCGCGCCGTCGTCCGGCCCTTGTTTATCTTGGCGTTCATAACTGTGATCCAATCTTGCTCAGTGAATATCGAACTGCTCCTGGTGCAGCGCCGGGTCCGATTTCACGATGATTGTCTTTTTCGTGAGCTCTTCCATCTCATTCAGCAACCGTGCGTTGTCCGCCTTCAGCGCCTTCGCCACCTCCGGATTCACTCGCAACATTACGTCGCTGTGCTCCAGATGGCTCGCGATCTTGCGCATCTCGACATACACCTCGTTGCAGATGGTGCTCACCGATTTCACAAAGCCCGTCGCCTGGCAATAAGGACACGGCGATCCAATCGTCCGCTCCAGCGACTGTTTCACCCGCTTGCGCGTGATCGCAACCAGGCCGAAATCATTGAACTGCAGCACTTTCGACGGCGCCCGATCCAGACGCAATGCCTCTTCCAGCGCCTGCATCACTTTCTGCCGGTTGCGCCGCTCGTCCATGTCAATGAAATCGATGATGATGATGCCGCCCAAGTCGCGCAGCCGCACCTGGCGCACAATTTCCTTGATCGCATCCACGTTCGTCTTCACGATCGTATCTTCGAGGCGAGCCGTTTTACCGACGTATTTGCCTGTGTTCACGTCAATCGCGACCAAAGCCTCAGTCTGGTTGATCACGATGTAGCCGCCGCTCTTCAGCCAGACTTTTGACTTCAGTGCCTTGTTGATTTCCTCATTCAGCCCGAACTGTTCGTAGAGCGGCGTTTCCTTGGTGTAAAGCTTGACGCGCTTGACCAGGGCTGGCTGGAAGCGATTCGCAAATCGCACAATGCGCTCGTACTCCTGCTCGGTGTCGACCCAAATTACGGAAAAGTCCGAGCTCACTTGATCGCGCAGCACCCGCTCCACCACGTTCAGGTCGTGATAGATCAGCGCCGGAGCCTTGCTGCTCTCAGAACGCGTCTTAATCTCATTCCACAGATTCTTCAGAAAACGGATATCCGCGCGCAGCTCTTCGTCCGTAGCGCCCGCCGCCGCGGTTCGCACAATGAAGCCACCGCCGCCGTTTTCGCGCTCGCTCTGGATGATTCGTTTGAGCCGCTGGCGTTCTTCTTCCGATGAAATTTTGCGCGACACACCCGTGTGGTTCACCGTCGGCATGAAGACCAGGAAGCGCCCCGGCAGCGCAATGTGACTGGTAATGCGCGCGCCTTTCTTCGCAATCGGCTCCTTGGCAATCTGGATCAGCACTTCCTGCCCTTCTTTGAGCAGTTCGCTGATCTGCGGCACCACCGTATTCTCGCGGCTGCGGAAACGCCGTCCAGTGCGCCGTCCACGACGCCGGTCGAGATCGCGATCAGGCCCGCGCTCCGGTCCGCGACGCTGCGTCCGCTGCAACAACCTCGCCTCGGGTGCGGGTCCGCGAACTTCCGCGCTCGCATCTACAGTACCGTCGCCAATCGCTTCCGCCTCCAGCAACGCCTCCGCTTCCGCTTGGGCCTCTTCCAGTTCCAACTCCTCGGCTTCTCGCTCTTCGGCTTCCAGCACGGCTTCTGGGATCGCTTCGCCGTTCGCCGCTGGCTCACCGCCGGCCGTTAGTCCCGGAGCAACCTCTCCAACTCCGGACTCCGACAACTCTCCACCGGCTGCACGCGTCTCCTCTTCCAGTTCCTCGAAGCCCGCGTCATCTCCAGGTTCTTCCCCGTAAGACGTGAGGTCGGCTTCCTCTTCCTCGATTTCCTGTTCTTCCACGGCGCCGTGCATAACCTCGTGCGTAACTTCCTCTGTAACCTCGTGGGCAACTTGCGCAAGCGCCACAGAGTCCGGCTCGTGCACCATCGCCTCCGGTTCCGGGTAAGTCTCCACCACGGCTCGCGCTTCGTTCCGGAATTCAGCTATTTCCGGTGCGGCGCTGGAAGCGGCTTGGCGCTCTTGTTCCTCGATTTCGGCTTCCGCTACGTGCTCATGCTGTTCGTGGAGAGGCTCCGCAAGTTCCGCCGCGAAGATCGGCTCATCTTCAGGAAAGGTCGATAGGATCGCCGCCGGCTGTTCCGCCGCGGCGCTACTCGCCGGCAAAGCTTGACTCTTCGCCTGCCGCTGGTACTTGGAGATGGATTCGCCGGGGAGCACAATCGGTTGATATCCCGGGGGTGGTCCGTAATCGTAGTCGCGACCGGCACGAGTGGCCGGCGGTGTGGACCGTTGGAATCGCGAGTCGGCCCCGCCGCGTCCAGAACGGTCACCGCGGCCAAAGCGGTCGTTTCGAGGTTCACTGCGGACTTCGCCACCAGTTTCCGTGCGTATTTCGCTACGCGGTTCGCTTCGCACTTCGCTGCGATCCGGACCACGCCCGATCTCTCCCCGACGTCCGCGACGGCGGCGGCGCCCGCGAAAGTCACGCGAAACGCCCGAGGGACTGCCCGGCGCTTCCGCAGGACCCACTTCTGGCTCTTCCCCTTCGCCCGCTGCGCTGCCGGCTTCTGCCAATTCCCCTTCACTGGCTGGAGCAGCCGCTTCCAACCCGGGACGCGGACGCGCCTCTGTCACCGGACGATTCGCCGGGATGGCTTCATCCAGGTCTTCATCCTGCTGTTCCAGATCCATGAAATCGGAGACGTAGAGAAACGCATCGCGTTCCAGCCCGATGTCTACGAAGGCCGACTGCATGCCGGGCAGCACGCGCGTCACTCGGCCCTTATAAATCGAGCCGGCTAAGGTGTATTCATTTTCTCGTTCGAGGTAAATTTCGGCTAGCTGATCATCTTCCGTGATCCCCACTTTGGTTTCGTGGGGGGTGGTCGATACGTACAATTCCTTGTTCATTTCTACTCCGGTCTTTCTTCACCGGACCAGAAGCGCAAGGCGGACCAAGGGATCGATGGCGTTCAGCGCCGCTCAGGGTAGGAGCGGGCGCAGTCCTGGAGTTCTTTCCGGGACCTACACTGCAGTGAATTGTTCGTACTCGTCTGCACTGATCGCGTTAAGCCTTCCGTCAGGTCTGTGGCCACTCTCTCGCAATCCGCTGAGGGGGCCGTTCCCCGCCTGACCGGCTTCAATCCTGTCCGGCTTCCACTTCGCCGGGATTCTGCCCTCCTTTTTCGCGAGGGCCTTCGTAATCTTGTTTCGTGTCTAATTTCTAATTCTGCTTAATCTTGTTTCGTGGCGCCCGTGTTTCGTTGTTGTGAAAGACGCCCCAACTCCTGCCGTCCGTCTCAGTTCACGAAGCGGCGCATCCGGACGTTCATCACCATCCCCAGCGCCAAAAACATGAAAAGAACGGAAGACCCGCCATAACTCATCAGCGGCAGAGGTATTCCCGTGACTGGCATAAAGCCAACCACCATGCCGACGTTGACCAGAATGTGGAAGCTAAGCACAGCCACCACACCCATTACCAGAAATGCACCGGCGCGGTCGGGCGCCGTTTGTGCATTCTGGGTCAATCGCATCAGCACTATGAAGTATAACAGCAGAACCCCCAGAGCTCCTACAAACCCGTGTTCCTCGGCAAACGCGGCAAAAATGAAATCCGTCTGCGGAACCGGCAAGAACGACAGATGCGTCTGCGATCCCTGCCGGCTGCCAAAGATTCCTCCCGACCCCACCGCAATCAGCGATTGATTCACCTGATACCCGGAACCCTGCCGGTCCGCATCCGGATTCATGAAGCTCGTCAAACGCTCTTTCTGATACGGCTTCAGCACCTTCATCCAGGCCACCGGAACCAGCAGCCCCATGATCATCAGCACAATCAGCGCCTGCTTCCAGTGCAGCCCGCCCAGAAACAGGCCCATGACCGCCACCGGCAGATATGTCAGCGCCGTCCCCAAGTCAGGTTGAGCCAGAACCATCAGCATCGGAAAGCCGACGATCGCGCCCGCCTTCAGAAAGTCGGGCCACGACAGTTCCCGCTCATGCAAATCCGCAAAGTACTTGGCCACCGCCAGAATCAGGATCAGCTTGACCCACTCCGAAGGCTGAAAATGCCCGCCCCCCGGCATCTTGATCCAGCGCCGCGCGCCCAGATATTTCTGTCCGAACAGAATCACGGCGATCAACGACGCCAGCGCCGCGATATACATCCAGTGGATTTGTTCGAGCAGGGCGTGATAGTTGAGCAGGCTGACCAGAAACATCGCGCCCACGCCCGCCAGAACCCAGTAGATTTGTTTGAGGTGGGCTCCGGCAAACTTCGTGTGCTCGGTCGCACTGTGAATCTGCACCACGCCCAGCGCGCAGATCACCAGCACGAAGCCCATCAGGACCCAGTCGAAATCTCGGTAGGATACGTAACGCGACATGGATTCAGTCGCTCACTCCGGCAGTCATGGGCAACCGCTCGTCGGACACGCCGGACTCACCGGGGGTTCATGCTGCAACCATACCCACACCCCAACCCCGCCCGCGACAGCCAATCCGCCGTAGACTACCGCCGGCGAACTCATGATGCCTCCACCCGCCGCCGGCGCCGCTCCGGCTGCTTTCCGGCGCTTTTTCTTCTTTTTCTCCGTATCGGAGGTATCGTCCTTCGTGGTTTCCTGCCCCTGCGTCACGGTGGTCGTACCCTTGTCGTCCTGCACGGTCAGATCGCCCTTGTTGGCCGCAATCTGCACGCGCCCGTCCACGTCCATCACCTGAAACTCGGTCCAAGTATTGCTCGCCGGCTTTATCGTCACGTCGCCGGCGCGCGCCGCCAATCCGCGCGAAGTGGTCACGCGCACGGCGCCATGCTCAAGTTCCACGGCCGGTCCTTCAAATTTCACCAGCGAGTCCGTCAGCACCATCACACTCGATCCGTTCGATTGAATGCGGGCCGTGGAATCCGGCCGCGTCTGCAACATGTCTCCTTCGAACACGGCTGCCGACTTCGGCACCTCGCTCCCGTTCAACCAGGCAGCGCCGTTCGTGTACAACATGGCTGATGCCGTTTCCCCCGCGAACATCATGTGCGCCGGAAACAGGACCGCCAGCAAACAGCACACAGCAGACCGAAGCCTTAACTGTGACATGGGTTCGGATCACTCCCGCACTTCTGGATTTTCCGCTATCGTAAGCGGTAAAGGGTTACAGGTCAATGCGTTTGTTCGCTCCATGCACTCTTGAGTCACTATCACCGACCGGGCGGGCTGCATGACCTTCTACCTCTGCTCGATTCCAAGCAGGCTCCAAAGCCGGGTCCGCCAACGGCTTCCCCAGCAACATCTCGCCATCAATCCCCTCGACCTGCACACTCATCCAGCGGTTCGGAGCATGACGTCCAGAAATCTTCATCTTCAGGTAATTGTCAGTCAGCGCCTCGGTGAAATCCGTTCCGCCCGATTGCAGCGTGATCGCCTCGACCACGGTCCCTACCAGCGATCGCATAAACGCCGCCTTCTTCCCGGATGCAATCTCGCGCAGTACGCGGTTTCGTTCCCGAGCCACGGCTACCGGAACCTGCCCCGGCTGCCCCGCCGCCAGCGTTCCCGGCCGCGCCGAATAGGTAAACACGTGCAGATAAGTGAACGATAGCTCGTCGATCATGCGCCGCGTCTCGTCAAACTCCGCTTGCGTCTCGCCGGGAAATCCCACCATCACATCGGCGCCGATGGCCGCCGTTGGCATGGCCGCTCGAATCTTCAAGATTTTTTCCCGGTAATGCCACGGCCGGTACTTGCGATGCATGCGCCGCAGCACCGCATCGCTCCCCGACTGCATGGGAACATGAGCATGCTTGGCAATCCGCGAGGACGAAGCTACCAACTCGATCAGCGCATCGCTCCAATCCATCGGTTCGACCGAACTGATGCGCAATTTCTGAAGAGCAGTGAGCTCAAGAATGGCAAAAATCAAAGATTCCAGCCGTTGGTCGTGACCTGTTGGTCTTAACTGAGAACTGAGAACTGACAACTGACAACCGCCCTCCAGATCTCTTCCCCATCTCCCCAAATTAATCCCCGAAACCACCACTTCGCGATAGCCCGCATCTACCAGCGTCCGCACTTCGGCAATGACGCGCTCTGCCGGCAGCGATCGGCTCTGTCCCCGCACATACGGAATCACGCAGAACGAGCAGCGGTTGTCGCATCCGTCCTGCACCTTCAGGTTCGGACGCGTGCGCTCGTTGGCCGCTTCAAATACCGGGGCAGCCAGCAGTTCGGTATGGGCAAAAATGTCCCCGACCACCACATTGTCCGGGTGCCCCACTCCTTCGCGTTCTTTGCGAAGGGATGGGATTGGCTCTCCCGAAAGCTGCGCCAGTGGAACAAATCCCCCCGAAGGAGAAGTCGCAATCTCCGCCGCCTGGTGTTTGTGCGAATTACCCACCACCCAAGTCACGCCCGGCAGCGCAGCCAGTTCTTCCGGCGCGCGCTGCGCGTAGCATCCGGTCACCAGAATGCGGCACTCCGGATTCACCCGCTGCAGCCGCCGTATAGATGCGCGCGCATCCTTATCGGCGCCCTCAGTCACGGTGCAGGTATTGAGCACGACAATTTCAGCGTCGCGCGCCGCTCTGGCGCGTTCCAGTCCGCGCTCCAGAAATTGCCGTTCCAGCGCCGCTCCATCCGCCTGGGTCGCGCGGCAGCCAAAATTTTCTATGTAGAAGCGAGCCACGCTCCTATACTAAATGAGTGGATGCTGCGGCTGAAGCTTCAGGCGATCGCGCGCCCATTCCGCAGTGCACTGCATCTCCGCTCCGCTTAAGAGGTGCACATGAAACGCCGAATTCTTCTCGTCGATGATGATCTCGCCATCCTGCTGACCCTCAAAGCTGTTCTCGAACTCCAGGGATTTGAAGTTGAAACTGCAGCCAGTTCCGCCGAGGCCCTGGCCCGCATGGAGTCCGGCGTTTACCAGATGGTGATCAGCGATTTGCGCATGGAAACCGAAGAGGCTGGCCTGGAAGTGATCCGCGCCGCGCGCCGCCAGGCTTATGATCCTGCGACCGCTCTGCTCACCGCCTATCCCCCATCCGGCGAACATTGGCGCGGAGAAAATAGGGAAGGACAGGACCGGGAAGGACCAGATTGGAGCGGAGTAAATTCGGACTCGCTACTCATCAAGCCGCTCGGCACGAGCGATCTTCTGCGGCAGGTGGAAGCCCTGCTTGTGCGCCACGCCGACAAGCAACTCCGCCAGCGCAACGCCGCCTCCAGGGAACAGGGAACGGACTATCGGGCGGGATGAGCATCCCGCTGGCCGCGTTGGCTCAGTATTAAAGGAAAATCAGGCGCTTGCGACCTGCCGCCCCTGCTGAAAACATTCGCGGCACAGTACCGGCCGTCCCTGCGTCGGTCGGAACGGCACTGTGGTTTCTTTCCCGCATTGCGAACAGGTCGTTCGGGTTTCCGTCTTGGCGTAGGAATGCGCACGCGACGGTCCGTGCGACGTGGCTCCAAGCACGGCCACCCGCTTGCCCTTGCAATTCTTGCAGCGTTTGGGCTCGTTCTTGAACTGCTTGTCATGGAAAAACAGCTGTTCACCCGCTGTGAACACGAAATCCGTGCCACAATCAATGCACTTCAAAACCTTGTCCTGGTATTCCATTGGAGAGGCGCTCCCATTTCGCGTCCCTGCTCTGCACGGGAGACCCGAATAGGGAAGGATCCGGTTCACATCGTGGGCAGGAGATTTACATCCCCCTCATGCTGACCCCTGGATTCGGCCCGCCATACGGTGTGCTCCGCATGGTTACTGCTTTACTGGTAAGAACAAATTACGACCGGGGAAGGTCGCACACATTTCGATTCGAATCAATCCATCGAGACGCTGCTGGTCGCGTCTCGTCACTTTTTAAATACGAGGAACGGGCCGCTCCAGCCAGCGAACGGCCCGTTTTCCTTAGTCTTGTTCTTTACGTGCTTTTTTGCGGCTGCGTTTGCGAGCCAGCGCTTCTTTTACGCGCTTCCTCTCGCCGGGCTTCAGGTAAAACGAGTGACGCTTTACTTCCTTGATGATGTCCTCGGTTTGTACCTTCCGCTTAAATCGCCGCAGGGCGTTTTCGAGGGATTCCCCCTCTTGAAGTCGAACTTCCGCCAACAGCTACACCCCCCCACTCGTCCAAAGTGGACTCGTTAGTTATGGCAAGCAATGCACCCCTAAGTCAAGCGGAATGTGCAGAAATCCTCCCTCCACCTCAGAAATTCAAGCGCATCGACAATTGCAACTGGCGTGGGGCGAACGAGGTTGTCGGCTTCATGAAGTTTGTAGGTTGCTGAAAATAAGCCGGATAGTAGGCCCCTCCCGCTTGTTGCGTGTACTTGATGAACTGGCCGGCGGAATTGTAGAAGCCGTTGTCGCTCACGTCCAGTCGCTGGTTGTCGCGATTCATCACATTGAACGCCTCCCCCATCAACTCCAGGTAGTACCGTCCACTCAGATTCATCGTCCTTGCTATCCTCAGGTCCATGGTCGCGTAGTCCGGACCGAGCAAGGCATTGCGTCCATATTTCGGCAAACGGTCGTTGCTCGTGTTCCCATCCTGATTCGGATCGCCCGATACCGTCGCATTGGCTGGGCGTCCGCTGCCATAGGTCATGATTCCCGAGACTTTCCAATGATTGAACAGCGCCGCCAGGGCTTTCTGTCCCGCCGCAAACGGATTCGGCTCCTCGATCGCCGAGATCGTCAACCGGTTCCGCTGATCGGTTACACTCGGCCCTCGCTCGCTCTTCGTGGAGTACGAGTTCTGCACAGTCGCCGGCGCTCCAGCTACCAGCGCGTCCTGCCCGGTGTCGATGGCGTGTGCCCACGTATACGCCAGCCGGAAATACATCCCGCCCGACATCCGCTTGTGCAGCGACACCGTCATGCCGTGATACACGCTCGACGCCGCGCTCTCGAACTGGTCAATGGCTCCCAGTTGCGATATCGGCCGATTCAAGCTATTGATGCAAGGCGGATACGGACAACTGATGCTGTAGCTCGTCTGCCACGTCGCAAACGAGTCCACGCTATAAAACCCATTTTGAAATGTGTTGCCTATCGGATCGAAGATCGGATAGCTGTAATACGTCGGCGGCGGCAGATTCACATCTCGCGCCCGGATCATATCCACCCCATGCACATACAGGTAGGACACCGTCCCCGTAAACCCGCCGGCCAGTTCCCGCTCCAGACTCAGGCTTCCCTGCTGCGCCCGCGGCGTCTTGAAATCGGGAGCAAACGCCGCCACCTCGTTGGTCGCATACTGCTTCCAGGCATCGGGCAGCGTGCACACGGCTGGACCCGGCGGGCAGTTAAATGCCGCGTTCGGGTACGCCGGAAACACTTGATGCTGGTAGTAATCCGTATTGTCGAGGGAAAGAAAACTGTTGTTCACTCCATTGTCATTCATCACCGCTGACTGGTAAATCTGCGGAATGCGGGTATAGAAAATCCCGAATCCCGCCCGCGCCATCAGCGGCCGCTGGTCGCCCAGCGCATATCCAATCCCCACCCGCGGCGCAAAATTCTTCTCTTGCAACGGCATCTTTCCCGCCGCCGGCCACAACGGATTACTCACCATCCCCGTCTTTGAAAACGTCTGCAGGTCGTAGCGCGCTCCCAGGCTCAAGGTGAAATGCGGCGTCAACCGCGCCGTGTCCTGCACAAACCCGGCGTAGTCATTGCTGTTCGGATGCGACACCGGATTGCCGAAATTCTGCACGTAATATCGCGGCACATCGTGCGCCCACGCCCGCAGCGGCGTCAGCGATAGCCCGCCATGCATCGGCACGAACGTAAATGGATCCACCACAATGTTGTCGTAGTAATACTCTCCCCCATAAAGCGATGGAAAGTAGTTGTAGTCCCAGGTCAACATCCCGTCGCCGCCGAGCTTCCATTCGTTGCGCCCGCGGTTCAGGCTCAAAGTCTCCGCCACTTGCAAGCGGTGTTCCCGCGTCTGCCGCGGCAAGATCGACGCCTGCCCCATATCCTGCAGCCAGTCGTAGATGTTCGCCTGCACCCCCGTCGTATTTGGAAAAGACTGCTCCAGGTCGAGCGAAAACTGCACTCGCAAATGGCTGGTCGCCCGCGGGGTGATGCTGCTCAGCAAGCTCAGGGACGCTTTTTCCGTCCTTACATCTTCTTCCCCATCCCCGCTGATGGCATTATTCGTAATCGGACTCGCCGGATCGAAGAACACATTGTTCGTCCCGTAATATCGCGATGTGTTCAGCTGCGCTGAAAGGTGCTGGTGCGGCGTCAGCACCCGATCCAGCTTCACAAATCCCGTGTCCCCCAGCAACTTGGCATGAAACGTCCCGCCCAAAGTCGAAAGCTGCGCCGCCGACGCAAACACCAGGGCCTGATCACAGGCCATCCCACCAATCGCCGGATCGCAGATCTCGTAGTCTCCGGGGCTTGATGGCGTGCCCAACTGCGGCACCACCGCTGTCGAACCGTTCTCGAACTCCACCACCGCCGGCACATGAAAAATGTGCTGATCGTAGCTCGCCAGGAAAAAGGTCTTGTTGCGCTCGATCGGACCTCCGATCGTCCCGCCAAACTGTTGTTGCTGATCGGTGGGACTGAAGCCTACAAAGGCCGGAGCCGCTCCGCCCAGCGAACTGTCGCGCAGGTAATAGAAAGTGCTGCCGTGCCACTGGTTCGTCCCCGACTTGGTCACCACATTTACGACTGCGCCCCCGGCCCGGCCCGATTCCGTTCCATAACCATTAGACTGCACGCGGAACTCCTGCACTACCTCATTTGAAAACTGGTAGGGCGCGCGATACCTTCCCATCGCCTGCGCGAAGAATCCGTTATTGTCGTCTCCTCCATCCACCAGGAAGCTGGTGTTGTATCCCCGAATCCCGCCGTAAGAAAGATCGCCGTTCGATCCCGACGTCAACCCTCGCGGGTCCTGCGTCACCCCAGGCGCCAGCAACAACAGATCGGTGAACCGGCGCCCATTCAGCGGCAGGTCCTGAATTGCCCGCTCCTCCAGCAGCACCGAGACCGAACTGGGATCCGCCTCGATCCGTGGTGCGGCCGACACCGTGATCGTTTCCATCGGCCCCCCCCACCTTCAGCTTGAACGTCAACTGCGTCGCCGCTCCGACCTCAACTTGAATCAGCGGCGAAATCTGCGGTGACATCCCTTCCGCCTCCGCTCGCGCCGAATATTGCCCCGGCGGCAGCAGGTCCACCACGAATCGTCCCGCCGAATCGGTGGCCGCATGGTAGCGGATCCCCGTCTCCACCCGGATGGCTACGATGTCCGCATTCGTAATCACGGCTCCTTGAGCGTCCAGGACAAGGCCCCGCAGAGCGCCAGTAGCGGCATCCTGTCCCCAAGCGGCGCAACCAATAAGAACGATGATGAGCTGAAGCAGAAATAGCGGGAAGGCAGCCATCAGAAATCCATCGCAGATCGCAGCGCTTTCCCTAAGACCTAAGACCTGACACCTAAGACCTGACAGCTGGCGGCACATAAGAATCCCCTCGCGTCCGAGACTTCGGAATCGGAGGGGATTCCTGAAACCCTGCCCATCTCTATACCACCGTGCCTCTCACCAGAATGTGATGGACGTACCAGAAATATGTTCAGTTTTGCAGCGGTCGTTGGTCGCTGGTCGTTGGTCGTTCGGCGGGGCGATTGCTCGCCGCTTCTCCTACCGACCAACGGCTGACGACCAACGACTGTCCTCTGCAATCGCTCCGTGATATGTTTTCTGGTTGCAACTCAAATCGCGCTCAGAACCACACTCAGAACTATGATCCGCTCCTATCAAGGCGTCACTCCCCAGTTCCCCGACACCTGCTATATTGACGACTCCGCGCAACTGATCGGCGACGTCATTGTCGGCGAACACTCCAGCGTCTGGATGAACGCCGTCCTCCGCGGCGACGTCCACCAGATCCGCGTCGGCCACTACTCCAACATTCAGGACAACTGCATCCTCCACGGCATGAAAGAACTGTACGGCGTCTACCTCGGTGACTACGTCAGTGTGGGCCACAGCGCCATCTTGCACGGCTGCACGATTGAAGCCCGCTGCCTCATCGGCATGGGCTCAATCATCCTCAACGGCGCCGTCATCGGATCCGGCTCCATCATCGCCGCCGGCACACTGATCCCTGAAAAAACGATTGTCGAGCCGAACTCTCTTTGGATGGGCTCGCCAGGAAAATTCCGCCGGCGCCTCGATGAAAAAGACCAGGAGACAATCCTCCGCTACGCCGAAAATTACGTGGGCTACACAGAGTCGTACTTGATGGAGAGAAATCGCTCGTAGATCTTGGCAGGCTGCGGAAAAACCTGATGCTGCACTTGATTTTAGGTGGCGCAGCGCTTTAGTGCTGCGATTACTAGCTTGTCTCAACAACGGCTTTAGCCGCTGAGGTAAGACTGCAGCGCGGAAGACACTTCTTCTGCAGCCTGTTCTAGCAACGGCGAAAACTCCTCGAGTTGACGCGCAGCAATCGCTGGGAACAGTTTTCCACTCAGGAGAAAAGATTGCCCGGCCCGCCGCTTGGGTGGCGGCTGTGTGGGGTCGTGGGGTGAGGCCGGGCGATCTAGGATTGCAACTATGCATTCTTATACCGCAACCGGCCTCGCCTCGCCTGTGACGGTGATCACTGCTCGATGTGCGCAGACCACATCCGGCTGTGATCTAGATCACCGCCAACTCCCGGGCCACTGGCTAAGGTAAGAACGAAACTACTCCAGGAAACAACTTTAGGAGAAGCCATCATGGCCTATGTAATCACCGACACCTGCATTAAGGACGAGCTTTGCGTGGAAGTTTGCCCCACCGACTGCATCCATCCTAAGAAAGACGAGCCGGAGTTTGAGGCCGCGACGCAAATGTATGTCGATCCCGAAGGCTGCATCGATTGCGGCGCCTGCATTCCAGCTTGCACCTCGGATTCGATCTTCGTGGCCGACGAACTGCCCGAGGACAAGAAAGAGTTTCTGGAAAAAAACGCGGCGTATTACGCGAAGAAGTAGCCTCCCGGCTGCGATTGTCTGAAATGTGCCCCGTCCAGGCTCCGGCTTGGACGGGGTGTTCATCCTTCACTGCGTTTGCCAAGTTCCTTGTCCGATAGTTATTCCCTCATCACGCCTCAACCCGCAGAATGCCATTTCGACGTTAAACTAAATAAGTACCGCCGTCCGTAGAGACGGGGCTTGCCCGGTCTTCCCTTAGGTGAAAGCTTGGTGAAGAGCGACGGCAAACGACCAGCGACTAGCGACCAACGACTGATGATTAAATCTCCCCGAGGAACCCGCGACCTTCTCCCGCCCGACACGGCGCTTTGGAACTTTGTCGAAGCTGCCGTTCGCGACGTCTTCCGCGCCTACAACTTCCACGAAATCCGCACTCCCATCTTTGAGTCCACCGAATTGTTCGCTCGTGGCGTAGGCGAGGAAACCGACATCGTCAAGAAGGAAATGTTTACCTGGGAAGATCGCGGTCGCGCCGAAAGCGACAAAGGACAGTCGCTCACCCTTCGCCCCGAAAACACCGCCGGCATCGTCCGCGCCTACATCGAGCACAAACTCTGGGAGCGGGGTCTGAACAAGTTTTTTTCCATCGGCCCTATGTTTCGCCGCGAGCGCCCGCAAAAAGGACGCTACCGCCAGTTCTACCAAATTGACGCCGAAATCATCGGCCCCACCTCATCCGGCAGCGAATCTCCCGCTCGCGACGCGGAAATTCTGGAGATGCTGGCCACGCTGCTCGATCGCGTCGGCATCACCAACTGGACGCTCGAATTGAACTCCGTGGGTTGCCCCGCCGACCGCGCAAAATTCAATGAAGCTCTCCGCCAGGCGCTTGCCCCCGTGGTGGGCACAATGTGCGACGACTGCCAGCGCCGCGCCGTAACCAATCCACTGAGAGTTTTCGACTGCAAAGTTCCAAAAGACCAGCCCATCATCGATACTCTCCCGACCATCACCCAATTCCTCGACGAAGCTTGCCGCACCCACTACGAAGAAGTAAAACAAATCCTGAACGCCGTTCAGATTCCTTACGTCGAAAATCCGCGCCTGGTGCGTGGCCTGGATTACTACACTCGCACCGCGTTTGAATTCACCCATGGCGCGCTGGGAGCGCAGAACGCGATCCTTGGCGGCGGACGTTACGACGGACTCTCAGAAGCTCTCGGCGGACCGCCAGCTCCGGGAATCGGCTTTGCCATCGGAGAAGATCGGCTGGTACTTTCGCTTACCGCGTCGGCGGAATCGGTTGTGCGCAAACCCGACGTTTACATTGCTCCGCTTGGCGCCGGAATGAATCGCGAAGCCGCGCGCCTGGCGCGCGAACTGCGACGGCATGATCTGGTAGTCGATCTGGGCGACGAGTCGTTTCGCTTGAAAAAGTCGTTCGAGGCCGCCGACAAGATGGGCGCGCGATACATTCTCATCGTCGGCGAAAACGAAGTGGCGGCCAATGCCTTCGCGCTCAAGCATCTGGCTTCCGGCGAACAGGTCACAGTTCCGCGAGCGGAACTGGCGCAACGAATTCAGGTCAAGTGAAAAAGTGGAAAGTGCACCTTGAAGTAGAATCGTGCCGTAGGAGACAAACCATGCGAAGCATTTCCTTGTTATGTGCAGCTATCCTAACCGTCACTCTGGCCGCAGCGCAGACTCCGAAGCCCGTCTCCGCTTTCGACCAGCAACTCATCGAACAGCAGAAGCAGTTGCTGCAAGCGACCCAGAACAAAAACTCAGCCGCGGTCGATCGCGCCGTCGCGGACGATTTCCAGGGCATCGAAACCAATGGTGACTTCTACGACAAAAGCGAAGTTGTCGAAGCCGCGCAGGAGGGAACGCCCAAGGACACGAAGGCCGGGGCGCTGCCCAAGGACACGCGCGCCTACGATTTCCGCGTAGTCAAACTGACCGATGACTCCGCCGTCGTCGCCTACAACCTGATCGTCCCCGGAGAGCAGCCCCGTTATCGCCACATGGCCGACAGCTGGGCAAGAATCGACGGCCAATGGAAACTGAAATTCCGCCAGATCACCCCCAACCTCTGGAGCGCGAACGATCTGGACTAGCGGTCAGTTCCGTAGGAGCATGGCAGGAGCATGGCTTCAGCCATGCCGGCAAAGCGGTTTATTGTCATAGGAGTTCGCATTCATGAAGCCTATCCATAAAGTTGCCGTCCTCGGCGCTGGCACCATGGGCGCCCGGATCGCCGCGCATTTCGCCAACGCCGGAGTGCCTTCCCTGCTGCTCGATATCGTCCCGTCAGATGCGGCTGGCCCCGCGCGTAACAAGATCGCGGCTGCCGGACTCGACGGCGCCCGCAAATCGAAGCCCGCCGCATTTTTTGAATCGTCGCTCGCGCGCCTCGTCACCATTGGGAATTTCGAGGATGACCTGAAACGTCTGGCCGAGGTGGATTGGATTATCGAGGCGATCGTCGAGAACCTCGATATCAAACGCTCGCTACTCAGGAAGGTGGAAGCGGTCCGCAAGCCCGGCACCATCGTCACCACCAACACCAGTGGGCTTCCGGTGGCAAAGATCGCCGAGGGATTTTCCGAGGACTTCCGGCGCTCGTGGTTCGGCACGCACTTTTTCAATCCGCCGCGCTATATGCGGCTGCTCGAGCTGATCCCCACGCCCGAAGCCGACCCCGCGCTGATCGAAGCCGTCACGCATTTCTGCGACGCGCAACTCGGCAAGGGCGTCGTGCTGGCGAAAGATACTCCCAACTTCATTGCCAATCGCATCGGCACATTTTCCGTGCTCAACGTGATGCGGCTCATGCAGGAAATGGACTTGACCATCGAAGAGGTCGACGCGCTCACCGGCCCAGCCGTGGGCTGGCCGCGCTCGGCCACCTTCCGCACCATCGATCTGGTGGGCCTCGACATCCTCGGACACGTGGTCACGAACATGACCCAGAGCGTGCGCGACGAGCGCAGTGAATTGCAGATTCCCGCCTTCTTCCGCCAGATGCTGGAACGCAAGTGGCTCGGCGACAAAACCAAGGGCGGATTTTACAAGAAGACGAAAAGCACCGAAGGCAAGAAAGAAGAAGACGAGCGCCTGGCCATCGACTGGAAAACGCTGGAATACGATCCGCGGCAGAAACCAAGATTCGAGGCCCTCGAGATGGCGAAGAACATCGAGGAGACCGGTGCGCGTGTCCGAATGTTGCTGGGCGTGAATAACGAGGGCGGCAGCGCGGCTCCGAAGCCCGACAAGGCCCGCGCGTTCCTGTGGGCAGCGTTGTCCGAATTGTGGACGTATTCCGCCAACCGCATCCCCGAGATTTCTGACACGGTAGTCGAGATCGATCGCGCCATGCGCTTCGGTTTCGCCTGGGAGCTCGGTCCCTTCGAACTCTGGGATGCGGCCGGCGTGGAAGCAACCGTAGCCCGCATGAAGAAAGAAGGCAAGCCCGTGGCGGCCAATGTCGAGAAGCTTTTAGCCGCCGGCCAAAAGTCCTGGTATGCGGATGATCCGAAGACGCCATCAGGCCGCAAATACTGGGACCTGGCAACCAGCAACTGGCAACCGGTAGCTGTCCCTGAAGGAGTCTGGTCGGTCGAAGTCGCAATAAAAACGCAGTCCCACGGCGTGGTCAAGAAAAATTCCGGAGCCTCGCTGGTCGACCTTGGCGATGGCGTGGGCTGCATCCAGTTCCACTCCAAGATGAACGCGCTCGGCGCCGACATTATTTCGCTGATCCTCCAGACGCTGAAGCCGGGCGGCCCCGGAGACGCCTTCGTCGCCTTCGTCATCACCAACGACGCCCAGAATTTTTCCGTGGGCGCGAACCTGATGCTGCTGCTCATGTCGATCCAGGAGGAAGAGTGGGACGACGTTGACCTGGCCATCCGTCAGTTTCAGGGCATGACGCAGGCCATCAAATTTTCTCCGAAGCCAGTGGTAAGCGCACCTTTCGGACTTACTCTGGGCGGCGGTTGCGAAATCTCGCTGCACGCGCCTGCTCGCCAACCGCACGCCGAGCTCTACATGGGCCTGGTCGAGGTGGGAGTTGGCCTGCTCCCCGGCGGAGGCGGCTGCAAGGAAATGTTGCTGCGCGCGGTCGACAGTGCCGCATCCATTCGTCCCGATGCTCGTAGCGAATCGGTCGAACTGCTGGAGGCGATGAAAAAAGCTTTCGAAACCATCGCCACCGCGAAAGTTGCTACCTCGGCCCATGAAGCGCGCGGACTGGGGTTCCTGTCGAGCTCCGACCGCATCACCATGAACCGCGAGCGCGTTCTCTCTGATGCCAAAGCGCGAGCGCTGGAACTGGTACGCGCTGGCTATGAGCCCCCCGTGATGCGCACCGACATCCCCGCTCCCGGCGAAAGTATCTTCGCCACTCTAAAACTCGGCGTCCACATGATGCGGCAGGCCGACTTCATCAGCGATCACGAAAAGAAGTTGGGCACGAAGATCGCCGAGGTCCTCTGCGGTGGAAATATCACACCCGGCACGCCGGTCAGCGAGCAGTACCTGCTCGACCTGGAACGAGAAGCCTTCAAGTCCCTGTGCGGAGAAAAAAAGACGCAGGAAAGAATTCAATTCACGCTGAAAACCGGCAAAACGCTTAGGAATTGACGAGGTAGGCTGCGATCACTCCGCCAGCGCCCGATCCACCGAGAACGCGCCCCCTCCGCGCAAGAGCAGCGCCGCGGCCATGGCAAGCGCTAGCAGATGATACTCGATTCCCTCGCCCTTCTGCGTCCCCATCCAGTTCATGAAGAAGCCGTTCTGCAAGTGAACCATGAAGATCGCCCCGATCATCAGCCCGGCGACTCCGAGAGAAGCGATGCGAGTGAAGAGTCCTAAAATCAGTCCCAGCCCGCCAAAGAATTGAGCGCAGAGGATCAGCAACGCAATCGGAGCGGATATTCCCATGTGCGCATAGCCTCCCATGGAAATCAGGAAACCATCGCCACCAAACCAACCCAGCATCCTTTGCGCCCCATGAGCGAAGAACACTACGCCCGGAACTACGCGCAAAGTGGTCAGGCTCACGTCGTTGCTCGTACCCATCAACCTCTTCACCATTACCTTCCTCCTGCCGGGACCTCGCCCATGATTCATGGTTCCCGGCAGCGGCGCAACTCATCCGCCAGCCTTTCGGAGAAAATCAGCCGCGCCCCCGAAGCGGGGTATAATTTCAGCAGACCCTTCCAAGGACGGTACTGACGAAAATGTCCGCAGGCAATGGCACAAACGGCAGTGGTTTGGACGCGATTCTCAAACCGCGGGCACAGTGGCTGGCAAAGCGCAAAGCCGAGAATACGGACGGCAATTTCTCCCAGATGCACTACGCGCGCCAGGGCGTAACCACCGACGAGATGCAGTACATCGCTTACCGCGAGCGGATCACGCCCGAATTGGTGCGCGATGAAGTGGCCCGTGGCCGCATGATCATTCCCGCGAACATCAACCATCCCGAACTGGAGCCGATGGCCATCGGCGTAGAGTCGCTCTGCAAGATCAACGCCAACATCGGCAACTCCGCCGTCACCTCGAACGTGGAAGAAGAGCTCAAAAAGCTGCACACCGCCGTTCACTACGGGGCCGACACCGTAATGGACCTCTCAACCGGCGGCGACATTCACACCATTCGCGAAGCCATCATTCGCCATTCGCCCGTTCCCATCGGCACGGTTCCGATTTACGAAGCGATTTCGCGAGTAAAACGCGTGGAGGATCTCACTGCCAGCGTGATGCTCGAAGTGATCGAAGAGCAGGCGCAGCAGGGCGTCGATTACATGACCATCCACGCCGGAGTATTAATTCAATACGTGCCCATGGTGTCGAAGCGCATAACCGGCATAGTGAGCCGAGGCGGCGCGATTCTTGCCCAATGGATGACGCATCACCACAAGCAGAACTTCCTCTACGAATGCTTCGAAGACATCTGTAAGATTTTCAAGAAGTACGACGTAAGCTTCTCGCTAGGAGACGGCCTGCGTCCCGGATGCCTGGCCGACGCCAGCGATGAAGCTCAATTTGCGGAATTGAAGACCCTGGGAGAACTAACCCGCGTTGCCTGGAAGCACGACGTGCAGGTAATGATCGAAGGCCCCGGCCACATTCCGATGCACAAGATCAAAGAGCAGGTGGAGAAAGAAAATGAGTGGTGCGACGAAGCTCCGTTCTACACCCTCGGCCCGCTAGTCACCGACATCGCTCCCGGCTACGACCACATCACCTCTGCCATAGGAGCGGCCATGATCGGCTGGTACGGCGCCTCGATGCTCTGCTATGTCACTCCCAAAGAACATCTCGGCCTGCCCAACGAAAAAGACGTAAAAGACGGAATCATCGCCTACAAAATCGCCGCCCACGCCGCCGACATAGCGCGCCAGCGTCCCGGAGCCCGCGACCGCGACGACGCCTTAAGTTACGCGCGCTACAAATTCGATTGGGAAAAGCAGTTCGAACTTTCCCTCGATCCCGAAACCGCCCGCTCCATGCACGACGAAACCCTCCCCGAAGAGGGATACAAAACCGCAGCCTTCTGCTCCATGTGCGGCCCGAAGTTCTGCTCCATGAATTACTCCAGCAAAGTGGACGAATACAACAAGCAGGTTCACGGCCTGGAGAAGAAGGACTACTCGGAGTTAGTGGAGAAGCTGGTCACGATTAAGTAACCCGCGGGCCACCTCCGGCCTTCGAAAACGATGGCAAAAAAACCCGGAATTTGTTTCTTGGCCCCGAAAAATAGCGCTAACCATCCCGCCGGTTCGCGACATTCCGAACCAATTTTCATCCGGACTGTCGGGTGGCCCACCGAAATGAGCATAGAATGACGGGTTATCCGCGAGGCCAAAAAGGAGAGTCCGCTTCCGATGGCACAGTATGCAGAACTGCTGGAAGAATTTGAGAGATATGGTCGCTCCGCCGATGGCGTGAAGTCTCTTATGCAGCACATCGCCGAACGCCTGCATGAAGCAATGACCCGCTACAACTGGGTCGGCTTCTATTTCATGGAAGCCCCCGCTTTCGAAGCTCTCGTGCTCGGGCCTTACGCCGGCAGCTTTATGCCTACCCTGCGTATCCCGCTCGACAAAGGATTGTGCGGAGCTGCGGCCACTTCCGGAAAGTCTGTCGTAATCAACAATGTTAAGGCCGATCCTCGCTACCTTGGATCGGATCTCGTAAAGTCCAATATTGTCGTGCCGATTTTTGTTGAGAAAAGTGAGGCGAAGAAAGGCGCGATGAAGAAACGCGTAATGGCAGAGCTGTGTATTGAGAGCTACTTTGCCGATACCTTCGATCTACCAGAGCAGAGATTCATCGAGTCCTGCGCCGCTCTGGTCGGGCGGGCTATGGGAAAAGAGGCGGTAGCAGCGGACACGGACACGTCGCACTAGGGGAACCGTTGCGATTCATCCTCTAAAATCGGCCGCGCCGTTCCATACGAGCTGAACTGCAATCGCCAGAATCAGGAATCCGAAAATGCGGTTGATCGCACCCATAGCGCCGGGTCCGAGGCGCTTTACGAATGGACCTCCCAGGCACAGCAACAGATAACAGGTCAGGCCGAGCGCAACAATTCCGACAATCATGCCCACGTAAGAAAGAAAGTGATCGGCATGAGCGGCGAGTCCCATGACGACGCCGATCGAACCTGGGCCGGACAGCATCGGCATAGCCATGGGCGTAAGCGAAATGTCCTCTTTGGTCAGAGCCTCGCTGCTTTCTGCCGTCGTCATGCGACTCGATCCAGTCACCATGCCCCAAGCCGTGTTCGCCACGATCAACCCGCCCGCGATTTTCAATACCGGAAGCGAAATCCCGAAGAAGTTGAGAACGAAGCGGCCAAAGAGCATGAACACAACCAGGATCGCAATGACATCGACAGCGATTTTCAACGCGGTGCGACGGCGCTCTTCCCGTGTGTAGTCGGCGGTAAGACTGAAGAACATCGGAACGCCGCCCAGAGGGTTGACGATGGGGAAAAGCGCGAGGAATGTCGCCGTAGCTGCCGAGGGCAGGTCGTGGAGCAAGTGTTCGATAGCGAGGTGTGGATTCATCATTGTCTCGAATCGGGTGATCGCGTGACCGAAACCCGATGTCCCAAGGTTTTCAGATCATCCGATGTCCCGATCACCCAATGACCCGATTGCTTTATCGCGATTGTTCCAGAACCAGAACGGCTCGGTTCAAGGCAGCCGCCAGCGCTGCGATTTGTTGTTCGGTCCGTTTAAGATCGCCGCGATCAATCGCCTCGTTCACTCCCGGAATAACCACAGCCGCGTATCCGGTGTACTGTCCGGGTGCGTAAATAGCATGGTGAAACCATGGACGGTTGGGCAACCCCTCGGGAATCAGCAGCGCCCGCTCCGCGTCACGGAGCTTTGCATTCAGACGATCCGGCGCTGACGGCATCTTGCGCTGCTTTTGTAAGATTTTCGCGCCCGCTTCCTCGAGGTGACGCGCGCCTTCCAGGGCTGCCGAAAAATCCGGGGCTTTATCTGCGAAGCGTTCTTTACTTTTGTTTCGGGCAGAGTCGAGATAGACGAGAATTTCCCTTCCGTAGTCCTCGTAATCATAGGGAAGCACGTCGGCGCCCGACATGCGCAGCACTTCCAGACCGTAAATGCGCGCCATCTGCTGCTCGTAGCGGAAATCGGGATCGCCGAACTTCTTGAACCATGCGAAATTATCGAACACCGAGTGATACACGCCATAATCGCCGCTCGAAGTGATATCGGTAGAAGGCACACCCAGATGCTGCAGGAACACGGTGTAGTCGGAACCGCTGCCCAGATCGCCCACCGGCACATCGCTCTGCATGGCCGCCGGTGGTGGGCGGGAAGTGGTTTCCCGGGAGCTTTCCGGATTCGGCTGGCTCGTCTTTTTCCACGCGTCGTACACGGTTCCGCCCTCGGGCGATGGCACCGCCTTGGCGATCTCGCGTATAAACTCTTTCAGCGTGGGCACGCCGGAAGCTCCGAATTTCTTGCCCGATACCGCGACGTCCATATTGAAATAAGCGGCAGCGTTCGCCAGTTCCTGCGCGTGATCTTCGCCCCACTCGGTGGAACCGATCAGTCCTTCTTCCTCCGCATCCCAGCTTCCGATCACGATCGTGCGCTTCGGCTTCCATCCCGACTTCAGGAGTTCGCCCAAACCGTGCACCGTCTCCAGCATCGCCGCCGTGCCGCTGTTCGGATCTACCGCTCCATACACCCAGGCATCGCGATGATTGCCTGCGACTACCCACTCGTCGGGTGAAGATGCTCCCCGAATCTTGCCAATCACATCCCAAATGGTGCGGAACTGGTAATCCTGCTTAAGGTGCATCTTCACTTTCGCCGGTCCCGGACCGACGTGGTAAGTAAACGGCAACGCGCCCTGCCATTCGCGCGGAGAGGCTGGCCCGCCGAGGTGTTCGAGAATCGGCGAAGCATCGGCGTAGGAAAGCGGAGTCACGGGAATCTTCGGCAACTGCTCGGACGCGGCTGGAGACACGCGCTTAGCATCGGGCAGATTTGGAACTGACGCCACTCCCGGTGTGGTCGGGTCTCCGGGAAACTGGAACATGAATCCGATCGACCCGCGTTGCACGCCGCTCGCCGGACGCCACGGCCCTTTCGGATAAGCGTCGCCGCGGTAATAACCATCGTCCTTCGGGTCGGAATAAATGATGACTCCGGCCGCGCCGCGCTCCTGCGCCACGAATGCTTTCACGCCGCGGAAATTTTCTCCGTAGCGGACAATGACGATCTTGCCGCGCACATCAACGTTCACCTGCTTCAGCTTGTCGAAGTCAGCGGGCGAACCGTAGTTGGCATAGACAACTTCCGCCTCCGCGTCGCCCGAGGGAGACATTCCGTTGTAGGCGTTGACAATGCGCGGATCGTCCTGGAAGGGATCGCCATCGACATGTTCCGGCCGCGGCCCGTGCATTTCCATGCCGTCGGGCGCGGTCAGGTCCACGCGAATCTCCGCCGGATAGTTGAGCCAAACTTTGTATTCGACGATATCGGTGTCCAATCCGGCCTCGCGAAACTTCTTGGCCACGTAGTCGGCGGTCGCTTTGTCCTCGGGAGATCCCGCGATGTGCGGTGCCTGGGTCAGAATGCGCAGGTGCTCTTCCGCCAGCTTGGGATCGGGCACCGCCATGAACTTCGTTTCGACTTCTCGCTCAGCGGCCGCATCGCGGAACCCACTGATGGACCAGCTGTCCGGCGCCTCTTTCTCCTTACCAGCCTTATCAAACGCCAACAGGGTCGAACCCAGCAGCACGAAGAACAGAACCGCACCCGAAAGAAATTTCATGAAGCTCCTTGTCGAAACATGATTCAACGTTTTTCCAATACCGTGAGAACTTCCTCCACCGGTGCAACCTGGTCCCGGGCGTAAATCTTGCGGAAGGCGACATTTCCGTAGCGATCCACGATCACCATTGCCCGATCGCTAGAGCCCGCGCCATCACCGGAATTCCGGAAAACTCCATAGCGCTCCGAGACTTCGCCGTGCGGCCAGAAATCGCTGCACAAGGGGAACTCGAAGGGTCCGATCGCGCGTTCCCAAGCCGTGGTGTTCATGATGGAATCCACTGTAATGGCTACGATCTCCGCGTTGTTCTCCAGCACTCGCGGACGCTGCAACTGGTAGCTGATCAACTGAGCCGCACTCGTTTCCTGCCAATTGAACGGATAGAACGCCAGCACCACAGTTTTCTGTCCACGATACGCGCTCAAATGGAAAGGTTGCTTGACGCCCGCAACCAGCGCCGGCAGTTCGAAATCCGGCGCCGCATCGCCGACACCCGGCGTTCCATTCTCAATCACCCGCGCAAACGCTCTTCCCGCATATGACCCAGCGCAAACCCGCCACAAACTGAAGATTGTACCGTGCGCCGGGAGTCGCCGTTGGAACGCGTTACACTAAATAGCAATGACCGTGTCGCCAACAGCTCGGTTTTCCGATCGGGTGGAGAACTACGTCCGCTACCGTCCGGGATATCCGCCCGAGGTTCTTGACCTGCTTCGCGCCAAATGTGGACTGCAGCCAAGTCACATCATCGCTGACATTGCTTCTGGCACCGGCGTGTTTACCCGCCTTCTCTTGGAAAACGGAAATCCCGTCTTTGCCGTCGAACCCAACACGGAAATGCGCGAAATGGGCATCCATCAACTCAAGTCGTTTGACCGGCTGGTGTCCGTTGCCGGAACGGCCGAGGAGACAACGCTGCGTTCCGCTTCCGTCGACTTCGTTGCGGCCGCCCAGGCCGCGCACTGGTTCGACCTGCCTCGCGCCCGCGCGGAATTCGCCCGCATACTGAAGTCGCAGGGCTGGTGCGTGCTGATCTGGAATGAGCGCCGCACCACGACCACACCTTTCCTGCGTGACTACGAACAGCTCCTGCTGACCTATGGCACCGACTATAAGGAAGTGCGCCACGAGCGCACCACCGCCATGATTCACGAATTTTTTGCGCCCGCGCAGTGCGAAGAACGCGTCTTCGACCTGTGCCAGCAATTCGACTATGAAGGTACCGCGGGACGCTTGTTGTCTTCGTCGTACGTGCCGCTCGATGGCAATCCCGGTCATGCGCCCATGATGCAGGAACTGCAACGAATCTTTCGCCTCCACGCCAAAGATAACAAGATTGAATTCGAATACAACACGCAGGTGTACTACGGGCATTTGTAGTGGATGAAGTCAGAAGTAAGAAGTCAAATTGAAGAAGTAAAACCCAAATGCCCTCGCTTTTACTTCTTCAATTTGACTTCTGACTTTTGACTTTTATTGCCAATTCCCATGCCTGACACAAAATCGTTCCACATGTCTCCCGAGGAGTTCCGCCGCCAGGGCCATGCCGTCGTGGACTGGATCGCTGACTACCATTCCCGTATCGAAAGTTTCCCGGTTCTTTCGCGGGCGCGCCCGGGAGAAATTCGCTCGAAACTTCCACCCAAAGCGCCGGAGCATGGCGAGGCCTTCGATCAGATTCTTGGCGACCTCGAGCGCGTCATCCTTCCCGGCATCACGCACTGGCAATCGCCGAACTTCTACGCCTACTTTCCGGCGAACGCCTCGGGGCCGGCCATTCTCGGCGACCTGGTTTCCTCCGGACTGGGCGTGCAGGGCATGCTCTGGTCCACCAGTCCAGCATGCACCGAACTTGAAACGCACGTGCTCGATTGGCTGGTACCCATGCTCGGCCTGCCCGAAAAGTTTCTTTCCACCGGAACCGGCGGCGGGGTCATTCAGGACACGGCGTCGAGCGCTTCACTCTGCGCCCTGCTGGCCGCGCGCGAACGTGCAACCAAATTCGCCAGCAATCGCACAGGCTGCGATGGACGCCTGGTCGCTTATTGCTCCACGCAAACACACTCCTCCGTCGAAAAAGCAATCAAGATCGCCGGCATGGGCTCGGACAACCTGCGCCACATCGAAGTGGATAAGAACTTCGCCATGCGGCCGGAAGCACTGGCGCGCCAGATCGAGCGAGACATCAAGGCCGGACTGACTCCCTGCTTCGTCTGCGCCACCGTGGGGACAACTTCCTCCAACGCCATCGATCCCATCCGCGAAATTGCACACATCTGCCGCGACCACAATCTCTGGTTGCACGTAGACTCCGCCATGAGTGGTACGGCCGCGCTCTGCCCGGAGTTCCGCTTCATCAACGATGGCGTGGAATTCGCCGACAGCTACACTTTTAACCCGCACAAGTGGATGTTCACCAATTTCGATTGCAACGTCTTCTATATCGCCGACCGCAAGCATTTGATCCAAACGCTTTCGATTTTGCCGGAGTACCTGCGCAACCAGGCCACGGAATCCGGCGCCGTCATTGACTACCGCGACTGGCACATTCAGCTCGGACGCCGTTTTCGCTCGCTCAAACTTTGGTTCGTGATCCGGCATTACGGCGTGGAAGGCTTGCAGCACCACATTCGCGAGCATGTGCGCTTGGCTCAGCAATTTGCCGCCAGGGTCCGCGAAGATTCGCGCTTCGAACTCGCTGCGCCCGCTCAGCTCAACCTTGTCTGCTTCCGGTTGCGCACTGGAGATCAAGCGAATCAGCTCTTGATGGACCGGCTGAACCGCAGTGGCGATCTGTTCATCACGCATACCAAGCTCGACGGCAAACTCACCCTACGCTTCTGCGTCGGCCAAACCAACACTCAGGCGCGCCATGTTGAACGAGCCTGGCAGCGAATCCAGCAAGAGACTGGGAAGCTAGGGAATTCCTGATACCGTGTTGTAGCTTGGTTGTAGCTTGTGTGGGGACGGGCGCCTCGCCCGTCCAAGCCGAGCGCAGCGAGCAGTGGCGATAGTAGCTTCTCAAACCGCGGTCGGGTAAACGTATGCCAAGGGAAATTTCAGCGGGCGGCGTTGTGCTTCGGCAGATTTCAGGAATCTGGCACGTGGCACTGATTGAACCGCAGAAGAGTGAACCGCAGAAAGAAACTCCCAAGCCCGCAAAGACGGTGCGCAGGCGCAGCCGTGCCGTGCTCGCGCTCCCCAAAGGCCTGGTCGATCCCGGCGAAAAACCGCAAGCAGCTGCCCTGCGGGAAGTGCGGGAAGAAACCGGCATCGTGGCTGAACCGGTCACCAAGCTTTCCGATAACAAGTATGTCTACGTTCGCACTTGGGGTGACGGCAAGCGAGTTTTCAAAATCGTGAGCTTCTACCTGATGCGCTATGTATCCGGCGAAATCGACGACCTTACTTCCGACATGCGAATCGAAGTCAAGCGAGCCCTCTGGGTACCCCTTGCCGATGCAGCCCGTCAGCTTGCCTACAGCAACGAGCGCAAGGTACTACGGCAGGCGCAGGACTATCTGGAAACACATACAAATTTTCCGGAAACCTAGCGCGGCACCGTTAGCAGCGCGCGATCAATCGCTTTCTTTTCCCCCGGCGTCAACCGCCGCACCGCACCCTTCTTCAGATCCCCCAGATCGAGCGGCCCGATTGATACTCGTACCAGACGCAGTACCCGAACCCCCAGCGCTTCGAGCAGACACCGAATTTGCCGGCTCTTGCCTTCGTCGAGCGTGATCTCCAGCCAGCTATTCTTATCACCGTGCCGCAGCAGTTGCGCCCTCTTCGCGCACAACTGCTCGCCGCCAACCGTGTGCCCCCGCATGATTCTCGCCAACAGATCGGCGGCGGCAACGCAGTCCACCTGCACGTGGTATTTCTTATCCAGATGACTGGCCGGCTCAGTGATCTTTGCCGCCCACTCCGAATCATTGGTCAATAACAGCAGTCCTTCGCTCGCCTTATCCAATCGGCCTACAGGACCAACCCACGGCGACCCCGGCTCCAGCAGATCGTAAACCGTTTCGCGCCCTTTCTCGTCGGACGCAGTCGTCACCACGCCCCGTGGTTTATTCATGACGAGGTAGATCGTCGGCGTTTTACCGATCGGCGAACCATCGACCTGAATTTCGTCCTGAGGCATTCGCACCGGATTTTCCGGATCCCGGACGATCCGCCCATTCCGACTGACACGTCCAGCACGAATCAACACCGCTGCCTGCGACCGCGAGCAATAGCCCATTTTGGAAAGCGCTCGCGCCAGGCCTATTCGTTTCTGTGCACTCACATTCCTATGCTAAATGGATTCTTGCCTGGTGGCGGAGGGCGTACCATGGCATGTAATTCACTGCCAGTACATTTGGAGATCTGCGATGTTTCGGTGCTGCCCACGTTGGTTTCGGCTGTTCTTTGTCGTTTCTGTTGCATTGTGCGCGGCGTACGCACAAACTGCCAACCCGCCTGATCTAACCAAACAGCCCACGCTTTACGTGGTCGGGTATGCCCACCTGGATACGGAGTGGCGATGGGAGTATCCCCAGGTCATCAACGAATACCTGCGCAAGACCATGGAAGATAACTTCACTCTCTTCGAAAAATATCCCCACTATGTTTTCAATTTCAGCGGCGCGAACCGCTACCGTTTGATGAAGGAGTATTATCCGGCGGATTTCGCCAAGTTGAAGAAGTACGTGGAGGAAGGAAGATGGTTCCCAGCGGGTTCATCCATGGAAGAAGGCGATGTGAACACGCCCAGCGCCGAGACCCTCATCCGGCAAATTCTTTACGGCAATAACTGGTTTCGCCACGAATTCGGCAAAGCCAGCGCGGAGTACATGCTGCCTGACTGCTTCGGTTTTCCTTCTTCGCTGCCGACGATTCTTGCGCACTCCGGCGTCAAAGGCTTCTCCACGCAGAAGCTGGTGTGGGGATCCTCGGCCGACGGCGGCGGTCCGGAATCGCGCGAGAAGACGCCTGAAGGCACACCGTTCAACGTGGGCGTCTGGGTGGGACCAGATGGAGAGAGCGTGTTGGCAGGATTGAATCCGGGTGACTACAGCGCCGGAATTGACACTGATCTCAGCAAGCCGTTGCCGGCGGCTCCTCCGAACACCGAGCTCGAAGAGATTCGGAACAAATTTCTACCACTGCAGCAGAAACTGCGCCAGCTCGAGAACGCCAATCTACCGCTCGATCCGAAGGACCTTCAGGATTACTACGCGCTGCGGGCCCAGGAGAGAAGCCTCGCCAAGATCCAATCCGATCGGGACCTTGACCGTTACCAGGGAGATTGGGCGGCCCGCGTAGAGCAGAACGGCAAATTCAGTGGCGTGTACACGGACTACCACTATTACGGCACTGGCGACATCGGCGGATCTCCGGATGAAGAGTCCGTAAAGCGGCTCGAAGCCATCGTCAGCCAAGGGGAGGCAAGTTTCCCGCCGCAGAATGGAGACGGATCTTACATACAGGGGCAACCGCATCCGGAATGGCCCGCGGTGAAGGTGGGCGATGGCCCGGTGCGCGTGATCTCCGCGAACGCGGACCAGATGTTTCTCGACATCACGCCCGCTGAGGCCAACGGACTTCCACGCTATACCGGCGAGATGGAGCTGACCAATCATTCGGCCGGCTCACTGACTTCGCAGGCCTATCAAAAACGCTGGCTCCGGAAAGAAGAGTTGCTGGCGGACGCCGCCGAAGAAACTTCGATTGCCGCTGAATGGCTGGGTGCGCGAAGGTATCCAATGCAGCGGCTGAACGATGCCTGGACGCTCGTCATGGGCGGCCACTTCCACGACATCGCTGCCGGGACGGCCACTCCGAAAGCATACGAGTTTGCGTGGAACGACGACGTCATCGCCATGAACCAATTCGCTGAGATGTTGAACAATGCGTCCGAAGCGGTTGCAGCCGCGCTCGACACTCAGACCAAGGGTATTCCCATTGTCATCTTTAATCCTTTGAACATTGCCCGGGAAGAGGTGGTCGAAGCCAGTGTCGAATTCCCCAGCAGTATGCCCAGGGCGGTTCACGTGATCGGACCGGACGGCAAGGAAACTCCAGCGCAGACATCAAACGGCAAGGTACTTTTTGTTGCGAGAGTGCCGTCCGTAGGTTACGCCGTTTACGATGTGCAGCCCGAGGCCGCGGCCCGAATCGCATCCGCTCTGCAGGTGTCCGAGAACTCGCTGGAGAATCAGCACTACCGCGTGAAGCTCAATCAAGACGGAGACGTTTCCAGTATTTTCGATAAATCACTCGGCCGCGAATTGCTTGCCGGCCCGGCACGCCTTGCCATCTCCTACGATAATCCCGAGCAGTGGCCGGCCTGGAACATGGACTGGGATCAGGAGCAGGCAGCGCCCAAGACGTACGTCAACGGGCCAGCCAAGATTCGTGTTGTGGAAACCGGCCCGGTGCGTGTGGCCGTCGAAGTCTCACGCGGAAACGCGGGCTCGCGATTTGTACAGACCATCCGGCTTTCGGCGGGAAACGCGGGCAAGCGAATAGAGTTCGAAAACGCAATTGATTGGAATACCCGGGAATCGAATCTGAAGGCGACGTTCCCCCTGGCAGCCTCGAATCGCATGGCCACTTACAACTGGGATATCGGCACCATCGATCGCCCCACGGCCGAACCGAAGAAATTCGAGGTCCCATCGCACCAGTGGATCGACCTGACGGACACGAGTGGCGTTTTCGGCGCGACCATCCTGACCGATTGCAAGAACGGGTCGGATAAGCCCAACGACAACACCATCAGGCTGACCTTGATCCGGACGCCCGGCGTTCGCGGCGGTTATGCCGACCAGGGCACGCAGGACCTTGGACATCACGAATTCGTCTACGGCATCACGGGGCACGCGGGTGATTGGCGCCAGCCTGGGAATGACTGGCAGGGACAGCGCTTGAACGATCCACTCATCGCCTTCCAAACATCACGGCATGCGGGTGCGCTTGGCCGGGAGTTTTCTTTGCTGAAGGTCAGCAACCCGAGGATCCGACTTTTGGCGCTGAAGAAGGCTGAGCAGGGAGATGAAATCATCGTGCGCCTGGTGGAACTCGATGGCAAGCCGCAGCCGGATGTCAAAATTTCCTTCGCGGCGCCGATCACTTCCGCTCGCGAGGTCAATGGGCAAGAGCAGCCAGTCGGAACCTCCGAGGTCTCTGGTGGAGTGCTGGTAACTTCGTTCACCGCATACCAGCCACGAACGTTTGCAGTAAAGCTTGCGCCGTCGCGGGTTAAAGTCGCGGGCGTTCGTTCCGAACCTGTAGCGCTGAAATACGACGTTGCGGTCGCCAGCCACGACGGCGAGCGCACGTCAATTGGGTTTGATGGCAAGGGCAATGCGCTGCCGGCGGAAATGCTGCACGCGCAGGTGACTTTCAACGATGTGCAATTCCACCTCGCTCCGACGAGACTGCCCATGCATATCCCTTCTGGTGAATCGCCCTTCCGCCCTGCACCGGCGGCAAGCGCCCCGCCCAACGCGGTCGTAGCCAAGGGCCAGACGCTCGACCTGCCCACTGGCCGCTACAACCGCGTCTACGTGCTGGCGGCATCGGCCGAAGGCGACCAGAAAGCAAGCTTCAAGATTGGAAGCAAGAACGTCGACCTGACTGTCCAGGACTGGGGCGGATTCATCGGCCAGTGGGACGACCGCCAGTGGATCGCGAAGGACATTCCCATCGAGGGGCAACCTGGAAAAACTGAGCACGACGATTATGCCGAAATGACGGGAATCAAGCCCGGCTATATCAAACGGGCGGACCTGGCCTGGTACTGCTCGCATCACCACAATGCGACCGGGGAAAACATGCCGTACGCTTATTCGTATCTCTTCGCCTATCCGATCGACCTGCCGCCGGGCGCGAAAACCGTCCAGTTGCCCGACAACGACAAGATCCGCATTCTGGCCATATCAGTAGCCGAGGAGAATCCGGAACTAAGGCCCGCGCAGCCGCTGTACGATGTGTTTCCCTCGCCTCTTGCCGGCAATGCGGCACAGTAGACGTGACGCGTTTCTGGCCGGAGTGCGCTTCGCAAGAAGTACGCAAGCCAAGCGAATGGCGGCTGGTCAGCACAATCTCATTGCAGTTTGGTGGTCGCGTTTGACCGCGGGCTACCCGGATGACAGGCAAGCCAGACCAACACCAGCACAATGACCACCCCACCTATTCCCCACCACATAGGTTGCTCCCCCTTTTGAGCGGCAGTATTCGTTCTTCAGCAGCGACCGGGTCGAGGGTGCCAATCACCATGTCTTACGATCGGTACGGGCTGACTCCCAGCTTCTTCACCTGCTCCGTGAACTCCCGCACCACCTGCCCAAACCTTGGCCCTTCGGCCGCTGAAACCCATTCCAGACGAAAGCGTTCTTCCTCGATGCCGAAATCCGCGAGCATCAGCTTGATGGCGTACGCGCGTTTTTCGGTTTTGTAATTGCCCTCCTGATAATGACAATCCCCCAGATGGCAGCCGCAGATGAGGACGCCATCCGCCCCCTTGGTGAAGGCGTCAATCACCAGGTTGGGATGCACCATGCCCGAGCACATGACGCGCACGATGCGGATGCTAGGCGGGTATTGGGTCCGGGAAACGCCCGCCAAATCTGCGCCGGCGTAGGAGCACCAGTTGCAGCACAAAGCGATGATCAAGGGTTGAAAGTTGTCTTCCATTACGCTACTCCCAGAGCAGCATGGATCTGGGCCTCGATCTGGCCGAGGGTAAATCCACGGATGAAGATCCCGTTCTTTGGACACGTAGCCTGGCAGCAGCCACAGCCCTTGCAAGTGGAGTCGTTGGTTTCAACGACTTTCTTGATCGATCCCTGCCACTTGTATTCGAGCAGGGTGATGGCTTTATAAGGACAGGTGTCCACGCAGTAGGCGCAACCGTCGCAGCTTGCGTCGACCACCTGCGATATGTTGGCCTCAAGTTCAATGCTGTCCCGGGCGAGGATGGCAGTCGCTCTGGCCGCGGCCGCCTGTGCCTGCAGAATCGATTCCTCGATGTTCTTCGGAGAATGTGCCAACCCGCACAGGAAAATGCCGTCGGTCATGAAATCTACGGGGCGCAGCTTCATGTGCGCTTCCAGGAAAAAGCCTTCGCTATTCAATGGAACCTTGATCAGTTGCGCGAGTTGGCGATTGTCGTCGTGCGGCTGAATACCCGCCGACAACACCACCGCGTCGGCGGCGATCATGAACGGCATGCCCAGCGTCTGGTCGAAGACCGAAACCTGGAGTCCTTTGCCATTCCGCGTTACCTCAGGTTTACGATCTCCTTCGTAGCGGACGAACACGACGCCTTGCTGCCGTGCCCGCGTGTAGTACTCTTCCTTGAAGCCATAGGTGCGGATATCGCGGTAGAGGACATAAACATTCGTTTGCGGCGAGAGCGCTTTGATCCACAGTGCATTCTTGATCGCATCGGCGCAGCACACCCGCGAACAGTACGGCCGTTCACTGTCGCGCGATCCGACGCATTGGATCATCACCACCGTCGTTTGCTTTCCGTGCGGGACCAGGAAGCCATCGCCCGTCAGGCGTTCTTCGAGTTCTCGCTGTGTCATCACCCGTTTGTCCTGTCCATACAGGTACTCCGTGGGCTGGTGCTCTCGCGCCCCGCTCGCCACGATGATCACGCCATGCGTGACCTCGGTCGTCTTGCCGCCGGCGACAACCGTAGTCTTGAAGTCGCCGATTGACCCTTCGATCTTCTCCAGCGTGGCTCCGAGGTGGACAGAGATTTTGTTGTGGTGGAGGGTCTCCTCTCGCAACCGCTTTAGCTCGGCTTGCGGCTGGACTCCGTTCAGCAGGTAGTGGATGTGCTTCAGATTCCCGCCTAGTTCGTTCTGCTTCTCGACCAGGTGAACGTTGAATCCCTGATGGGCAAGCGAAAGCGCCGCAGTCATGCCAGCGAGCCCGCCACCGATCACCAGCGCCGCCTTGTTGACTCCTATCGATCTGCGGGTGAGCGGCTCCAGCAGCCGCGACTTGGCCACCGCCATCCTCACCAGGTCCTTGGATTTCTCGGTGGCCTTCTCCGGTTCGTGCATGTGGACCCAAGAGCACTGATCGCGGATGTTCGCCATCTCAAACAGATAAGGATTGAGCCCTGCCTCGCGCAGGGTGTTCCGGAACAGCGGCTCGTGGGTGCGCGGCGTGCAGGAGGCAACGATCACCCGGTTCAGATGGTGTTCGTCGATCCTTTCCTTGATCGCTTTCTGGGTGTCATTCGAGCACGTATAAAGGTTGTTCTCGGCGTATACGACGTCGGGCAGCGTCTTTGCGTACTCCATCACCGAAGGGACATTGACCACGCCGCCGATGTTCGTTCCGCAGTGACAGACAAAGACCCCGATGCGCGGCTCTTCTCCCTTCACATCTCTTTCCGGTGGGAAAACCTCGGGAGTGATCAGCGTGCCGCGGGCGTCTCGCAAAAGTGAGAGCACCTGGGCGGCGGCGGCCGAGGCCTGCATGACAGTTTCAGGGATGTCTTTGGGCTCGGCAAATGGTCCGGCCACAAAGATACCTTCGCGCGAAGTTTCTGCGGGCTGGAACGTCGAGGTCGCACAGAAGTTAAACGAGTTCAGTCGAACGCCGAGTCGTTCGGCCAGCACCTTGACATTCTTGGGTGGCTGCATGCCCACCGACAGCACGACCAAATCGTATTCCTGGGAGAGTTTCTTATCGCCCTCGCCCAGATAGCGGACGATCAGGTTCCGCGTTCCCGGGACTTCCTCGATCTGCGGCACGCGCGAACGGATGTAGCGCACACCCAGCTCTTCTGCCCGGTGGTAATACTGCTCGAAGCCTTTGCTGAAGGCGCGCATGTCCATGAAGAAGATGTCGCATTGCAGACCTTCGCCCAGATGCTCTTTGGCGATGATGGCTTCTTTGGTGGCATACATACAGCAGACAGACGAACAGTAGTCGTTCTCGGAATCGCGTGAACCAACACACTGCAGGAAGGCAATCCGCTTCGGCTGCTGCCGGTCGAAGGGCCGGAGCACATGGCCGGAATAGGGTCCGGAGGCGGACATAATCCGCTCGAACTCCAAAGCCGTAAGCACATTTGGAAAACGGCCATAACCCAGGTCCTTCTTTAAACGGGCGTCATAGAGTTCGTATCCGGGGGCCAGGACTATGGCGCCCACTTTCAGCTCAACTCTCTTCTCTCGTTGTGTGTAGTCGATGGCATTGGCCTGGCACGCCGTTGCGCAGAGATGACAATCGCAGCAGATGCCGCACGCGAGGCAGCGCTTAGCCTCGGCGATAGCTTCTTCTGGCGTGTAGCCAACGTGGATTTCGGCAAACGTCTTTCCACGAGTCTTGGGGTCGAGGGCCTGCATGTGTACCTGGCGTTGCATCAGCACGCCAGCCGTGTCCACGACGTACTCGGTGTGGTACGGCCCTTCCTGTTCGCGTCCCGCACGCAGGTCCCGTTTATTGAGCCAGCGATCGATAGAGTTGGCGGCTTTTTTCCCCGCCAGCATTGCCGTCACCACCACGTCGGGACCAGTCACGCAGTCCCCGCCAGCGAACACACCCGGCAGTTCTGTCTCCAGGGTCAGTGGATCGGCACGCAGCGTTCCCGATTTTGTGGTTGCCAGACCCAGCCGTTCACCCAGACCATTCACATCAGGGACTTGACCAATCGTAGCCACGACCGCGTCGCAGGAAATCATGAACTCCGAGCCAGGAACCGGCTCTGGAGCCGGCCGTCCGCTGGCGTCGGGCTTGCCCAACTTCATCTTCAGGCACTCCAGGCCAGATACGCGCCCGTCCGGGGCCGCCTGAAATGACTTGGGCCCCGCGAGGAACATCAACTTGACGCCTTCGCGTTCGGCGTCCTCGACCTCACGAGGATCAGCCGGCATTTCTGCCCGGGTTCGCCGGTAGACGATTGTTACCTCTTCAGCTCCGCAACGAAGAGCGGCGCGCGCCGCGTCCAGCGCGGAATTGCCGCCTCCCACCACCAGAACACGACGCCCCGGCGCGGCCAGGTTTCCGAGATTCACCCGCCGCAGGAACTCCACACCACCCGTAACGCCCTTCAGATCTTCTCCTGGAATCCCGAGCTTGCGCTCGACGTGAGCCCCGATCGCGATAAAGACCGCCGCGTGGCTCTTGCGCAATTCGTCGAGTGTGATGCCGCGGCCCACCGGTGTGTCCAGCAGGATCTCGATGCCGATCGCACGCATCCGGTCCAGTTCAGCTTTCAACAAGGGCCGGGGTAACCGAAAGGCAGGAATGCCGACTGCCAGCATCCCGCCGGCTACCGGAAGCGCCTCAAAGATCGTCGCGCCATAGCCTTTCTGCCGGAGTTCGTAGGCACAGAGCAGGCCGGCTGGGCCCGACCCCACGATAGCAATCTTCTCCGGACGGTCGGGCACCGTCGGCTGCGGCAGCTTGTAATCGGAGCAATGGTCGGTGATGAAGCGCTTCAACGCCGACAGATTCACCGGATCGTCCACGTTGGCGCGCGTGCAACCGGCGGTGCAGGGGTGGGTGCAAATGCGGCCACAGATCGACGGGATCGGGTTTTCGCGCAGAATGACCTGGGCCGCCTCCTCGAAGCGTCCCTGCGCAATCAGAGTCACATAACCCTGCGCGCTCTGATGAATCGGGCATCCGGCCTCGCAGGGAGAGGTCCCGCGGCGCGAGATAGCGAAGATGTTGGGAACGGCTTGCGGGAACGGCCGATAGATTGCCTTCCTCTCTGCCAGCCCCTGGTCGAATTCAGACGACAGCGTTACTGGACATTCCTCGGTGCAAGCTCCGCAACCGGTGCATTTCGTCTCGTCCACAAAACGCGGCTGCTGCTTGATACTGACCGTGAAATTCCCCGGCTGGCCCTCCACGCGTTCCACCTCAGCCAAGGTGAGAATGTCGATGTCCTTGTGCCTGCCGATCTCGACCAGACGCGGCGCTTGGGTGCACATGGCGCAATCGTTGGTGGGAAAGGTTTTGTCGAGCTGTGCCATGACCCCGCCAATGGCAGGGCTTCGCTCGGCCAAGTACACTTTGATGCCGCCGTTGGCCAAATCGAGGGCCGCTTGCATGCCGCCGATACCACCGCCAACAACCAGAGCAGCACCGACAGGTGGGGTTCTTGATTCCTCAGACCGCATGGGGAACAACCTCCGCCGCAGGCGCCTGCCCCGCGGCTCTCTCCCTGACCGCCTGGAAATACAAGGCCAGCGGTCGATAGATCATGTGTGCCCAGTTGCCGAACGGCATCTCTACCATCAACATCGGCGTGGCGATGATCACGTGCAGCGCATACGTGAAATGAGTCGCGAGCGCCAAGCCTGCACACCTGAAGATGCTCGTGGCCAATCCGGTGACCGCCGTGAGCAGGAGCAGGATGGGGAAGATCAGATCCTCCAGCCGCGTCTCCTTGTAGACTTCCTTCTTTGCCTGCACCCGTCTAATGAGGATCTCGCCGATGCCGTAGAAGATGAAGCCGGTGGCGAGGTATCCCAGCCAGCGCTGCGGGTGGTACAAGGGATAAACATTGTCGGTTTGAAACCACCGCAGCGCGAAGACCTTGATGGTTAGCATCATGGTCGTGCCCAGGGCGAGGATCCAATGCCCCAGCCACCGGCCTTTCTCCGGACACTTCCTCAACCCCGAGTGTGACACCGATTGGTACACGTACCTCCACGCCTCGTCGACATAGATGGAAAATGGGACGGAAGGCCGTTGCGCATTGCCCATGGTGAGCCGCCAGACGCGGTGGACGCGGGAGAACAGGAGAAGCAGCGGAAAGAGCATCACCGTTAGCGTGTAATACGTGATGATGGGGAACATATGCTCCAACCCCATCGGCGTCGTGAGGCCGGAAAGGGGCAGTCCCACATACCACAGGTGATAGCAGAGGATCAGTACGGTCACGAGCACGGCAGAGAAGGCGAGCGCGCCCAGGTGCCACGCCCGGGACCGGAGGAGCTTGCCCGCTAACCCCGTCCACTCATACTGCGCGCTGAGGAAGCGCCGCAGCGTCTTCATGGAAATCCTGGGCTCTGACTGGCGCGGGCAGGCGGTGGAACATTCGCCGCAGTCGTGGCAGATCCAGGGCTCGAGACTTCCCAGGAGCGGCGCTCTCAGCCCCAGAAGAGAATAGCGGATGCTCTTTCGGGGAAAATTTGCGAAGTCCGAGGCCAGCTCACACGAGAGCGTGCAGCTTCCGCACTGATAGCAACCCGTGGGGTCGAACTTCCCATACCGCCGAATGTCGAACAGCAAGGTTGGATCGCTTTGCACCGGCAATGCGCCTAATGCCATTTGCCACCTCTACCAAGAGGTGCCCACTACTGCGTAGCGGCCACCCATTCCTTGACGGTCCTCCTGGAGTACACCAGGAACTTGCCGTCACCTTCCACAATCTGGATCTCAAAGTTTTCTTTCTGATATGACTCCGCTACCCGTGCTGCTTCCTCTTTGCTGTCGTAGGGCTGCCCATCCCACAGGAATTTCTTTCCATCGCTGGTCATAGTTAGATTCGGAGAGAGATTCGGGCTCATACGACGCCTCCAGCCTGTGCACATGAGGTTGCGAGAACGTTCAGCACGTTGTTTGGCATAGGTCACCTCGGGGTGCTCTGGAGCTGGGAAAATATTCACCGACCAGCCACTCCGCCGCTTGCGGTACGGCATCGCTGACTGCTGGCGACAAACCCTGCGAGACCTCCTCCGGCAGCGGTCCAGTTTGGCAAGCCAGAACGCGCACCTCGACTCTGCAGGTTTCTTGTAACTCGCGCAGCAGGTTGGACGTGGGCAACTGGTGCATGGAGAAATCGTCAAGTTTCACCGGGGGAATCTCGGCCGGATTGATTTCGAAAATCTCGCCGGGATTGCGTCCGGCATCGATCGCATCGAGGATAAGCAAGCGCTCGGGACGCGCGCTGCTCAGGCAAAGAGTAAATAAGAGCTTGCGCACGCTCGTGCCCACGTCCAGCAAGCAGACCGTTTCGGGCACGCGGTAGTGTGCCTCTACATAGTCAACTACGGCGCACCCGAAGCCGTCATCACCGAACAGTATATTCCCAACGCCAAGCACCACGGTCGGCTTCCGACAGAAGTCGGGGAGATCGGATTGATCGAGTTCATCGAATTGATCGATCTCCCGCATACTGATTCCTTCTTGCTACGTTTCAGTTGGCAAGCGTGCCCATCAACTTGCCGTCCGCGTCAAGAATGTCCAGCTTGACCGAGAGCTTCCCATCCAGCCGATGGGTCGCGCAGGAAAAGCACGGATCGTAGGCACGGATTGACATTTCTACTGTGTTCAGCACTCCCTGGTCATATTTGCCGTCATGGATCAAACTCTTGGCGGCCTGGGTAACCGACATATTGATGGGAGCGTTGTTGTGGGTGGTGCCGACAATCAGGTTGACGTTGGTGACCATGCCGTCGGCATCGGTGGTGTAGTCGTGGATAAGGGTGCCGCGTGGTGCTTCGGTGCATCCGACACCTCGCGCTGCCCGCGGCGTACACTTCACCCGGGTTTCGGTGCTGGTGATCTCAGGATCGTCGAGCAGGCGGATGGTGTTCTCCGCGTTGTAAAGCAGTTCGATCAACCGCGCCCAGTGATAAAGCAGCGTGAGCTGTGCCGGCCGTCCGAACTTCGCGCGAAATTCCTCGAGCTCAGCCTGCGCCAGCGGCGTGTCGATGAAGTCGCAGACGTTGATGCGCGCCAGGGTGTTGGTACGATACACGCCCTTGGGATTTTCGACATCCATGGAGAAACCTTCGCCCCACTGTTTGGCGTAGGGGAACTTCAAGTAGCTCCACGATTCGATGTGCTCGGAAATGAAGTCGGTATAGCGGTCATACGGAAAGTCCTCGTATGCGCCTTTGGGCGTCATCAGTCGAAGCTTTCCGTCGTAGAGGTTGAGCGCGCCGTTCTCCTTGACGGTGCCGAGGAAGCCGGTCGTGATCACTCCCAGCGACTTCACCACATCGAGGTATTTAGGGAAAACGTTCTCCTTGGCAAAAGCGATGGAGAACTTGGCGAGTTCGAGCGCGTCATCGGCATTCTTGCGCAGTTGGTCGCGCTCGGCAGGAGCCAGCGGCTTGCTGAATCCGCCGGGAACGGCGGCCTGGGGATGGATAGCCTTGCCCGCCAGGACTTCCAGCATGTGGGCGCACATGTGGCGCACCTTGACCACTTTTCGGGCAATGTCGGGCGCTGCCTGGAGCACGCCGATGACATTGCGGATGGAGTAGTCGGCATCAGGACCGAGCAGGAAATCGGCTCCTGCCAGGAAGTAGAAGTGCAAGATGTGCTCTTCCATGTAGGCGATGCTGTTGCACAACTCGCGCAACTTCTTTCCCGCCGGAGGAGGGTCGACTCCAAAGACCGCGTCGCAAGCCTTAGCCGAGGCCAGGTGATGCGACCAGGGGCACACACCGCAAATGCGCGGCATGATGCGAGGGAGGTCCTCCACCGGGCGTCCGACGCAGAACTTCTCGAAGCCCCGTAGTTCAATGACATTCACCCGGGCGGTGTCCACGTTGCCCGCGTCGTTGAGCTGAATGGTCACCTTGGCGTGGCCCTCAATGCGGGTGACAGGTTGAATGACCAGTGTCTTTGCCATGGATCACCTCCGGGGCATCGGCCGCAGACGGCCAGCGCCAGCAAAACGGTTGAAAGTTGCGGCCCGATCCGGAATCTGCTTGGGATCAAGTCCGATGGAAGAAAGCGCTCCCATCATGTCCACCATGGGATTCGCTTTGTCCGACATTGGGCCAAAGCAACCCTCGCAGGGCATGTAGGCGCGGATGCAGCGCGGGTTACCATCGCTGCCACCGCAGCCGGCACGAGTCGCTGGTCCCAGACAAAGGATGCCCTGCTCCATAAGGCAGCGCATTTCGCTCAGCGGCGCCCCCGGCTTGAATTCCGGCGCATCGAGGCGCCGCTTCAGGGTAGAAACGGCCTTCTTTTCTCGCTTGGTGGGACACTCGTCGCAAACGCTCTTCGAGGGCAGCGCGGGCAAGGGCTTGCCTTCAACCAGAGCGATGAGCGCTCCGGCCACCATCTCGGGCGTGGTTGGACATCCGGGCAGATACGCATCCACCTTGACAACTTCGTGGACGGCGTAGACCCGGTCGGTCAAAGCCGGAATCTGCTCGTGGGGCAATCCGTTTGTCTCTGTGGTCACGCTGTCGCGGTAGACCTTCTCCAACAGCTCTTCTGTCGTGAATTGATTGGCGAGCGCGGGTATACCGCCAAAGCAGGCGCAAGAACCCAGGGAGATCAGAATCTTGCATTTCTTGCGCATCTCCTGCGCCAGTTTCTTGTGTTCTTCGTTGCGGATTCCTCCCGAGATCATCCCGACATCCGCGGCGGGGATTTCCATCTCTGCATTCTCGCCAGTCTGACCAAAGAGCTTGTGGTCCATCAGGACAGGCATGTGCACGATTTCTATGTGTTTGAGTACGTCCAGGAGCGGTTCACCGATGTCAAGGATGGTTACCTCGCAACCTCCGCATATGGCGAACCATTCTTCGGCAAGTCGAGCTGCCATGCTGCACCTCCCTACCGGTTTGAATTATTAGTGCTTGGTTCTGGTCCCCCTACAATCTGTTATTACTGTGTTCAATACGGGTTTGGGCCGAACTCCCTTAGCTGCTCGACCACCTCTGTGACCCCTTGGGCCTGTCGATAGCTGTGGCACTGTTATTAGTTCAATCAGAGCGTCGTGTCTGTGACCAAAATCACCCGCGGCAGTGATCAGAACGCGCTTCGCGAATGCGCTGTGCCGATTTGGAGCTTGTTGTTCTCAAAGTTGCGCCTTGTGAAGGGTCGAGTCTGGCAGTGACGATAAGGCGGTTATGTAGTCCTGGGCGCTAAATCTTGCTGCCGCTACCAACGCCTGTCCCAAGCTCAAACCGCCATCCCCGGAGGGCACTTCTTTCTGGGTGAACACTTCAAATCCAGCTTTGGAGAGCTGAGCCTCCAGCCGTTGCGACAGGTAGACATTGTGGAAGGTGCCGCCACTCAGGCACACACGGTGGAGAGCAGTTTTCTTTCGTAGAAGCACTGCCAGATGGACGAACCCCTCAACCAGCCCGTTGTGAAAGCGCCGGCTGATCGCCGCCACCGGAAGATTCTGGCCGAGATCATCGAGCAGTGCTTCAAACAAGGGTCGTGTGCCGATAATCCATTGGTCGTCCTGCGGCAAGAGCTTCATCGGATAGGCGGTTTCATCGTCCGACGGCAGAATCGCCATCTCAAGTTCGATGGCAGCCTGGGCCTCGTAATTGACCTCTTGGCGGATTCCGATCAGCGCGGCAACGGCATCGAACAAACGCCCGCAGCTCGACGTCAGCGGCGAATTCACTTTACGTTCGACCATTCGCAGCAGCAACTCCGTCTTGGCCATGTCCAGTTGGCCCACAAATGGAATCGATAAACCCAGGAACTCTCTCCCAAAATGATGTGCCAGATAGCTCACTGCCATGCGCCACGGCTCACGGATCGCCGCTTCTCCCCCGGGCAGTGGGACATATTCAAAATGAGCGGCACGTTCAAAGTCTTCATACCCGGCGATGAGCACTTCCCCGCCCCAAATATTTCCGTCAGTGCCATAACCAGTTCCATCCAGGGCGAATCCGATCACTCGACCTTCGAGGTGGTTCTCCGCCATACAACTTGCAATGTGGGCGTGGTGGTGCTGCACGCCAACCAGTTTCGCTCCGCTGTGTTGCAGCGCCCATCGGGTGGAGAAGTAGTTTGGGTGAAGGTCGTAGGCGATGATTTCTGGCCGGATTTCGAGAATCCGCTCGAGGTGCTCAATGGCTTCGTGGAAAAAACTATAACTTTCGACATTTTCCAGATCTCCAACGTGCTGGCTTAAGAACGCGTGTTTCCCTTTGGTGAGGCAGATGGTGTTCTTGAGTTCGCCTCCGACTGCCAGCACCGAAGGCTGATCGTCCTTCAAGAACACTGGCACCGGAACAAAACCGCGGGAACGCCGCAACTGCCGCGGGACGCCGCCTGCAACTCGCACCACGGAATCGTCGCAGCGCAGTAGGATGTCGCGGTTGTGCACAAGAAAGTAGTCGGCGAGACCGCTCAAGCGATGTACCGCTTCCCGATTATCGATTGCGATCGGCTCTTCACTCAGGTTGCCGCTGGTCATCACCAAAGCCTTGAACCCGCCTTCGGCGAGCAGCAGGTAATGAAGCGGTGTGTAGGGCAGAAAAATTCCCAGGTAGCGGTTGAAGGGTGCAACCTCGTCGGGGATTATGGAGAGCCGGGCGTCCCCGCCCGGCCGCAACTTCTTCGGCAGCAGAACAATGGGTCGCTGAATCGACTGCAGAACCTTCGCCGACGCACCGTCCACTTCGCAAACTTCATGGGCGGCCTGCAAATCCGGAACCATCACAGCGAACGGCTTCTCGACCCGGCGCTTCCGCTGGCGCAGCAGCGCTACCGCCGCCGGGTTCGTCGCATCTACGGCCAGATGAAATCCGCCCAGTCCTTTTACAGCCACGACCAGTCCGGTATCGAGACCGGAAACCGCTTCGGCGATGGGATCGCGGCATTCGATCCGCTTTCCAGACTTATCCCAGAGTTCCACCCGAGGTCCACATTTCCAGCAGGCATTGGGTTGGGCGTGAAAGCGGCGGTCCAGCGGATTTTCGTACTCCGCCAGACATGCCGGACACATAGGGAACATCGCCATCGACGTGCTGGGCCGGTCGTAAGGAATATCGCGAATGATGGTGAAGCGCGGCCCGCAGTTGGTGCAATTAATAAATGGATAGCGAAAACGCCGGTCCTTTGGATCGAACATTTCCCGCAGACAGTCCGGACAGATTGCGACGTCCGGCGAGATCAGCGTGCGGACTTCTTCGCCCTCGCGGCTATGGACAATGCAAAATTCCTGATTGCCGCCGACCTGCGTAGCAACGCACGGCACGTCATGCACAGCCACGTTCGTAATCCGCGCCAGGGGCGGCGCTTCGGCAGGCAAGTGCTCAACGAAATCCTGCACCGTTTCTGCCGGCCCCTGGACTTCGATGGTGACTCCGGCGGAGGTATTGCGAATTGTTCCTCTAAGGCGCCTGCCGGTGGCGAGACGATAGACGTAAGGCCGGAATCCAACTCCCTGCACGATTCCGGAGACCTCGATTTGGCGCCGCACTTCCATACATTGTCAGCTCACTGTCTCTTGCACCAGCGCTCTATGCGCCATGCGTCGCTGTTCCAGCCACATCATCCATTCGTGCAGACCGTTCCCGGTCAGGCAAGACACCTTCACGATCTCCATCCCGGGATGCACTTTACGGGCGTTTTCCGCCGCCACCTCGATGTCAAACGGGACGTAGGGGAGCAGATCAATTTTGTTGAGCACAAGCAGATCCGACTTGAAGAAGATGGAAGGATATTTCAGCGGCTTGTCTTCACCTTCGGCTACGCTCAACACCACGATCTTGGCCGCTTCGCCCAGGTCATAACTGGAGGGACAAACCAGATTGCCCACGTTTTCAATCAGCAGAAGGTCCAGATCGTCAAGATCCCAATCCGCTAAGTGACGCTCGATCATGCGAGCGTCCAGGTGGCAGGTGCCGCCGGTCGTGATTTGCTTCACCGGAAAATGAAAACGTTTCAGCCGGTTGGCATCGTTTTCGGTCTGAATATCGCCCGTCAACACGGCCACACGATCCTGCCGCGGCAGGGTTTCCAGAGTGCGCTCCAGAAGACTGGTCTTGCCCGAGCCGGGCGAACTGATCAGGTTCAGACACAAAACGCCATGCTTCTGAAATCGAGCACGCAAGTCAGCCGCAACGCGGTCGTTTTCACTGAGGACTTTTTGCTGCAGTGGTACTCGCTCCATATTCTTCTACCTCCAGATAGGCCAACTCCAACTCATCTCCACTGATGCATGTGGTTTCTAGGCTTGCGCATTTCGGACAGCGGGAATCGTAGTCGTGCACGATGAACTCGCGTCCACATTCCTGACAGCGATGCCGTCGCGGGCAGACCTCGATCCCCAGCTCCAGCGACTCCAGATCAGTGTCGTGAACGATCGCTTCAAAACAAAAGCGCAATGCGTCCTGATCGATGGCTGCCATTTCGCCAATCCGGACACCGACTTTGCACGGATAAGTTCCCGGATGGAGTCCCATCTCGGTTCTCACCGCCTCCAGCACCGAATTTGCGATTCCCATCTCGTGCATAATCTCTCTAACAAATTCGCGGCAATTGATCGCCCGCGAGCATGTCCACAATGCGGGTCGTGCCGAACGGCGTTCTCATCGTCACCAGGCCCGGGTTTTCTTTCTTTACCGTGCCGATAATCTGCGCCTCTGCTCCCAGCGGATGACGTCTCATCGCCTGCAGCAGCGTGTCGGCAGCCTCAGGCGCAACGATGGCGATCAGCTTGCCTTCGTTAGCGACATATAAAGGATCGAGCCCCAGCAATTCGCATGCACCTCGCACCTCTTCGCGGATCGGAATTGTGCGTTCTTCCACTTCGATCCCAACCCGCGACTGCCCGGCGATTTCGTTCAGCGTGCTGGAAACGCCGCCTCGGGTTGGGTCGCGCATGCAGCGAATCTCACGAGTTGCACCAAGCATGTCGGCCACCAGCGTGTGCAAGGCAGCGCTGTCACTCTTGATTTGCGTTTCGAATTCCAGCCCCTCGCGCTGCGCCAGAATGGCGATGCCATGCTCGCCAATGGAGCCGCTGAGCAGTACCTTGTCGCCGGGACGCGCGCGATCGGCAGAGAGGTCGACTCCGTCTGGCACCAGTCCGATTCCAGTCGTATTAATAAAGAGCCCATCGCCTTTGCCCCGCTCGACAACTTTCGTGTCGCCGGTGACAATCTGAACGCCCGCAGCTGCCGCGGCTTGCTGCATCGAAGCGACCACGCGCCGGAGTTCCACCATCGAGAAGCCTTCTTCGATGATGAACGCGGCGCTCAGAAATAGCGGCGTTGCGCCACCCATCGCCAAGTCGTTCACGGTCCCGTGAACCGCGAGAGAGCCGATATCTCCGCCCGGAAAAAACAAGGGCTTGACTACGAACGAATCGGTCGAAATGGCCAGGCGCTGGCCGTTTACGTTCACAATCGCCTGATCATCCAGACGCGCCAGCACCGGATTCTGCAACGTGTGCAGGAAGACGTCGCGTATCAACTCGGCGCTCAACTTGCCGCCGCTGCCATGCCCGAGCAAGACGGTGTCTTTGGCGGGGAGCGGCGCCGGGCAACTGAGTTCGAAATTGATTTCGACGTCGGTTTTCGTTGACACCTGGCTCTCCTAACTCGCGACCATGTGGCGGCGGTAGTGGTAGTAGGCGGCGCATGCGCCCTCGGTAGAAACCATGGGCGCCCCCAACGGATTCTCCGGAGTACAGCGCATGCCAAACGCGGGGCAGTCCGGCGGCTTTTTCAGCCCCTGCAATACCTGGGCGCTGATGCACTCGGCCGGTTCGTCTACGGTAATTTCACCCAAATCAAAGATTCTGTCCGCGTCAAAAGCAGCATATTCCTCACGCAGTCGCAAACCGCTTTGGGGAATTGGGCCAATGCCTCGCCATTTCTGGTCCGCGATTTCAAATACTTCGCCCATGATCTGCTGTGCCGGCACATTCCCCTGATAGCTCACCGATCGCACATACTGGTTTTCCAGCCGCGCCTCTCCCGCCTCAAGTTGCCGGATCAGCATGAGAACTGCTTCCAGAATATCTACCGGTTCGAATCCGCCAACCACAATCGGCACACGAAAATCATGAACCAGCAACTCATACTCTCTACAGCCCATCACGGTGCAGACATGCCCCGGCGCAATGAAACCCTGCACCCGGTTCGTCTGCGAAACCATTAAGGCCCGAATTGCAGGCGGGACCAGCACGTGTGAAATCAGCATCGAGAAGTTGCTGAGGCCTTCACGCTTGGCCTGCCATGCCGCCATCGCGTTCGCGGGAGCGGTGGTTTCGAAACCGATCGCCAGGAAAACGACTTTGCGATCGGGATTCGCGCGAGCGATCTTCACCGCCTCGGTCGGGGAGTAGGCGATGCGAACGTCTGCGCCTTGTGCCTTGGCGCGAAACAGGTCAGAACGGGATCCCGGCACCCGCAGCATGTCTCCATAAGAGACGAGGATCACCTCGGGGTGGAGCGACAACTCGATGGCTTTATCCACGGTTTCCAGCGGCGTAACGCAGACCGGACATCCGGGACCGTGCACGAGTTCGATACCGCGGGGCAGCAGTTCGTCGATTCCGTAGCGCATGATGGTGTGAGTCTGGCCGCCGCAGATCTCCATCAGGACCCAGGGCTGAGTGGTTTGTTGAGCGATTTCAGCGGCAAGGGCACGAGCAATGCGCTCATCGCGATACTCATCGAGGTATTTCATGGTGCCGCTCTGTCCGGCTTTCCGCAGTCGGGCCTACGAATCGGGCGCCGCCAACTCTGCTTCCAGCATTCCCATCTCTTGCAGAAGCTTGTAGGTGCGCTCGGCTTCTGCCGCGTCCACGCGGCTTATGGCAAAGCCAACATGGACCATGACATAGTCGCCCAACCCGGCCTCGGGGACGAAGTCCAGGGAGACCTGGCGCACAATTCCGCCAAACTGGACGCGGCCGACTCGCATCGTACCCTGCTCTTGAATTTCAAGGATTTTCCCTGGTATCGCGAGGCACACGGCAGAATCTCCTGGCTAACCAGTAGACCATTGCTTTGTCACTGATATCTGTGACGAGCGTCACGCCTCAGAGTGATCGAACCGAGCTTGCGCTATTCGGTTGTCTTAGCGGCTCTAGCTGAACCAACTACTCGATTTCAAACGCCAGCCACTGGAAACCCCCTTCGCGCTCCACCTGCAGTACGACTGGTTCGTGCGGCTTGGTCTGCGTCAGGGCCGCGCGGAGAGAGTCCAAAGAGTCGATCGATGTCTGGTTCACGCTGTGGATAACATCTCCAGTCTGCAGGCCGGTCACAGAACTCGTGAAATCTGCTACTCGTGCCACGACAACGACGCCGGAAGGATTACGCAACGTGCCGATCATGGAACTTAACTTATCGTTCACAGTGAGCGCCAGTATTCCCAGCCGGGAAACCAGGTTGTCTCGTGCATTGGCCAGATCAGGCAGCGCGTCCGTGGCATCTTTCATCTCAAGCGCCGCGATGTAAAGTGTTTTTCGCTCGTTCCCACGGAGCACTTCGAGCTTAAGCGCTTCATCCAATGGATGGAGGTAGAGGGCGCCAGTGAAGGCCGGCAACGTACTAATGGGGCGGCCATCCGCTCTTAGTACAATGTCGCCGATCTTCAGGCCACCAGCCTCAGCGGGACCTCCCGGGATAACGTCGTCGATTACGACCCCCCAGTTCTGCGCGAGCCCCAGGCCTTTGGCTAGGTCCTCAGTAATCGTTTGCGCGCCCGCCTTAACCTCAATGCGATGCACGTGACCATACTTGCGCAGGCTCTCGTACACGAACCGTACGACCCGTGCCGGAATGGCAAATCCGAGACCCTCGCTTCCACCCGCCTCGGAGAGAATGAAAGTGTTGATCCCTACTACGTAGCCCTCGGTATCCACCAACGGGCCGCCGCTATTGCCAGGGTTGATCGGAGCATCGGTTTGAATGTAAACCATCGGACGGTTCGGATCTGCCTGTCTCGCAACCGAACTCACGACGCCCATGGTCACCGAGTTTGCCAGCCCTTCCGGACTGCCCAGGGCAAACACAAGTTCTCCCTGATGCACCGGTCGGTGGGCACCCAGCGAAAGAGTGGGCAAGCCAGTTTGATCAATCTTGAGCAGGGCAAGATCCGTGTCCTTGTGGATACCGATGAGTTGCGCTTCAACCATGCGCTGCTTGCCCACGGGCGCCAGCCGTTCGGGAGAATCCACGGCGGGCAGGGGGAGAGCCACGTGAATACTTTGCGCTCCCTCGACCACGTGAGCGTTGGTCATGATGTAGCCGTTTGGGTCCACAATCACTCCGGAACCGATCGCATGCTCGCGGGTTATGAGCGCGGTTTGACCGTGATCGTTTCCCTCCAAAGCTCCATAGCCGCTGACCAGAATTTGAACCACCGCAGGGGAAATCCTGGCGGTGAGCTGCTCGATCGCGGAATCAAGTTGCTGCAAAACCGCTGTCGGTTCTGCCAGCCGGGGTTCGATTGCCTTTGCTTTGTCAACATCAGGCTTCGCTGCTCCACCGCCGGCGACGGCCGGGGGCGGCGTTGATTGGCCAAGGCTCGGCGCTGCAAACCACAGGGAACAAAGACACATAACCAGGCTAGAAAGCAAAATGCGCCATTGAACTTTCGAACCTGCAGATGGAAACAGCATAAGGCTACACTCCTTGAACGCACGTCTATCGCGGTACGACCCAGATCATGATTATGCCGCAACGATAAAAGTGGGCTGCCTCTTAGATTCAAAATACAGTGGCCAAGGTGAAGTATTGATGGCTAATAGGGTTATCCGACAGGCATCGGATCGCAAAGCTTGAGCATTCGGAGGGGATTACGTCGCGCAGCATCAGTCCGGAAATCTACTGTCCTATAACTGCACTCCGCACTTTCGTCTCCCGGTCTGCGGAGCTCGCATCGGACACGTAATTCTGCGTCACCCGCACCAGCAGATAGGGCAGAAAAATTCCGGACACCGTGGCCAGGTGGGTGTAGATGAGCAGTTCCTCGGAACTGATTCCATCCCGGACCCGGCTGGCGGCTCGGAGAAAGAGGTGAGAAAGCGGCGCTTGCGCGTCGGCAGCAGATACGAGCAGCCGGAAATCCAATACCACCGCTATGGTCAGAAAAGCGATATAGACGGGCGTGATCAGGCCCAGTCTTTGACCTCGCCGCCTCGAGATGAGCACAAGAAGAACTTCATTGATGACCACCAGCAGCACGGCGAACGCAGGAAAGAAATGTCCCCATGCAAAAATACGCTCCAGCAGCGCGGGGAAAGCGCGCGGACAAACTACGAGGGCGAGCGCATACAGCAGTGAGACTGCTCCGGCTAGAACTGCTGAATCGCTCAATCTGACCTTCACGGCATTCAAGCGGGGTGACTTCATCGCGCCATTCATCGCTGCCACACCTCCGCGGTATGCTCCAGCAGTACTTCGGTCGTGAAGGCGACGCTAAGCACGAGGAACAGGAGCTTGCCCGAATCCACCCAAGTTCGACGGTCTGGGTTCGCCAGTCCCTGCGAAGCCCTGGAATAGTCCTCGAGCCACGCTGAGGCCGCCATCAGGCCGCAGAAAATAAGGATCACGGCGTTAGTCAGGATAAGTTGATTCGGCAAGCCGGACTTGCGCAGGTCGAGCACGGCCGAGATGGCCAGCAAAAGTCCGAAGAGTCCGAGTTCGCCTCGCCGGTACAGCTTTCGAGGGCTAGTGTCGAGCCCACTCCGGCCCTTTCGCGTCCAGCGCAGCATCCAGGGCACGAGCACGCCGAAGGCTGCATACAATCCCAACCACCAAAGAGATTCGATCGGAAACCATACTCGCATAATTAGTCCCGTTTCGGCACTGGGTACAATTATGGGCGAGCACGGTTGCTCGGCTCAATATTATTGCTGCATATTCAATGACTTAGGTAATCATCTTAGCGTGGCAAGAGTCACCATGACCTTCCAGTCGGGCAGACTGGCGAGCAAAATCTCCGCACCATTGCGGTGCTCCTGAGATGTCCAGGAAACGATTTTCTTCCGATAGGTCGAGTTACCGCAGTCATGATTCCACGGACCCCACATCCCTAACAGAGTGTTGAGGATCGGTGACCTCAGTAACCTGCCAGACCGGCTTCAGGATGGGCAAAAGGACACGTCCGGAGTAGTACCGTCGTGCTTTGACCCGACCCCAACCTGTCCCTAGGATGAGCAGGGGTAGTTGTTCGCCAACAGGGGTGCGGGATGGTCCTCACAGTTTCAGAAACGGGCTCCATGACGGTGGCGTGTTCGACACGGTCGCCCTCCTCCCCTGAGAGCGGTCCTATGAGATCGAGAAAAAATCGCGGCTTCTCGCTGCTGGAGATGCTGATTGCGATCGCCATCGGCTTGACCATGGCGGCCATCACTTTCGTCGCTCTCATGCCGCTATACAAACAGAACCATGTGGACGCCGCCTATGACACCACGCTGTCGGTGATTCGCAATTACAGAAACCAGTCCATCACCCAGAGTAAGCGCTACATTATCACTTTCACCGCTCCCGGAACGATCACGGTGCAGTACTGGGGAACGGGCGTGCCGGTGTCGCCAGCTCCAGTAACCGTGGCCACTTATACGCTGCCCAACGACATCCAGTTTGCGGTTCAGGCTGGATTTCCTGCAGCTGCTCCCGATAGCTTCGGGACCGGGGCTGTCGCGATTGACTTCGACCAGGGCATCCTGGGTAACCAGAACTACATCATGTTCATGCCCGATGGTTCCTCGCAGGACACGCTGGGAAACTTCAACAGCGGGGTCCTGTACCTCACCCGTCCCGGCGACTTGTATAGTTCGCGAGCCATTACGGTATTCGGCACGACCGGAAGAGTCCGAGGATGGCGGCTCTACAACCAGGCGGTAAACACATGGGTGCAACAGTGACACAACCCCGATCTCGCTCCTCGGCACCGCGTGGCTTCACGCTGATCGAAACCATGATCGCGATCGTAGTCCTGATGATCGGTGTCCTCACCATCGTCGCTGTCTTCGCCACCGCCATCGCCTCTACCCAGAATGCACAAGAGAATCTCATCGCCCGGCAGAAAGCGGAGGAGACGCTGGAAAGCATCTTTACCGCCCGCAACACGCAGCAAATCAACTTCTCGCAAATCGGCAATATCTCCAGCGGCGGGATCTTTACCGATGGAGCGGTTCAACTCTTTGCCGCCGGACCCGACGGACTGGTGAACACGGCGGATGACATTCCCTTTCCTGCGAATGGAGTCTGCCCCGCCGGACCGGAATGCATCCCTCTTCCCGGTCCCGACGGCATCCTGGGAACACCCGACGACGTGCCCATGAGCCTGGCCTATTTCACTCGCCAGATTCAAATCAATCCGGTGCTGGAAGCCGACGGGGTCACCGTCAACCCCAATCTGAAGCAGATCACGGTGACCGTCGCTTACACCACGGGCGGGTCCTCGGCTCCGCGCAGTTATAGCGTCAACGCATTGATTTCGGCTTTCCGCTAAGGCTTGGGACAGGAAATATGAAGATGCAAACACGAAACCCGGGACACGGCTTCTCGCTCGTCGAGCTGCTCGTTTCCATCGCTGTGGGCCTGATCCTCTTCGCGGCCCTGTCCAGTCTGTTCCAGAGCGCCTTGGAATCCACCATGCTGGTCACGCAACGCGCCGAAACTCAGCAAAACATGCGCGCTGCGATCGATCTGATGGTGAAAGATATCAGTCTGGCCGGTGCCGGCCTTCCTTCGGGAGGAATCCAGTTACCCAACGGCGGCGGGGCAACCTTATCCGACTACGGTTGCGACCAGAGTGGAACCTGCCACGTCCCGGCCTTCAACTATCCCAACAACAACTACATGTACGGCGTCATCCCCGGCTTCAGCAACGGCGTTGAAGCCAATGCGGTCATCGCCGCCGCGCCCGCGCCCGCGATCAACGACAGCATCACGGTCATCTATGCCGACTACAACTTTCCCTTGTGGGAGTACGACGTAACCTTCCCCGTTCCGGGCGACGGCGGAAACATCACTCTGGCGCCCGATGCGGCCTATGTGCCAGCTCCCCCGCTCATTACCGCCGCCGGCGGAATTCAGGTGGGCGACCTCATTATGCTCAGCAACAGCCTGGGCACGGCAGTGGGCGAGGTCACGGGCCTGGGGCCTGGAGGCATCGCCTTTGCGGACGCGGATCCGCTCAACATAAATCAGAGCGGCGCTGCCCTCAACAATATCGCGGCCATCTCCACGGGAGCCAACACTACCGCCTATCGCTTGTACGCGGTGACGTATTACCTGACGGTTCCCCCTGGCGCGCAGACTCCGCGCCTGATGCGCCAGGTCAATGGACTCGCCCCGGTGCCAGTGGCGGATGACATCATCAACTTGCAGTTCGCGTATGACATTTATAATTCCACGAACTCCGTCCTCGACCCGAATCAGCCCAACCCTCTCCCCGCCGGGGAATCCCCCAACCTGATTCAAAAGATCAACATCGTGGTCATGGGGCAAAGCATCATCAACCACGGAAACAAATCCCAGAACATGTACCTGGCCACTTCCGTGAGCGCCCGCAATATGGCTTTTCGTAATCGCTATCAGTAATGCTTTTTGAGCAGGAGACCAACCATGAGACAGGGGAAAAATACTTCACAGGGTTTCACGCTGATCGCGGCGCTCCTTATTCTGGTGCTGCTGTCGGGCGTGGCGGCTGGCCTTCTCTTCCTGGTCACCAACGAATCCCACATGGGCGGCAATGACCTGGAGGCCAATATGGCCTACTACGGCTCGGAGTCAGGCATGGAGAAACTCACTGCTGACCTGTCGGCGCTGTACGCCCAGTCCATGACCCCCACCAACGCCCAGATTCAGAACCTGATCAACTTTCCTCCGACTGCGGCCATGGTCGGGGGGATGAACTACAACGAGACGATCTCCTATCCCCTGGATGCCAACGGGAATCCGGCCGCTAACTGGAACACGGTCAGTTCGGGCGCAAACCAGGGTCTTGACGCCGAGATTATTCCCATGACCTTGCAGGTCATTGCCTCGCGTCCCGCCGGTGCGTCCGTCAACATGACCCGCAAGGTAGAGGTCGCCCTGATTCCGGTCTTTCAGTTTGGCGTGTTCTGCGGCTACGACTGCAGCTACTTCCCCGGACCCGACTTCGGCTTTGGCGGCCGCGTCCACACCAACGGCAATCTGTTTCTGGCGGCTGGCGGCAATCTGGTTTTTAATGACAAGATCGCCGCCTTCCAACAGATCATCACCGATCAACTGGAAAACGGCTATACCACGGCAGGAGGATACGGTGGGACGGTTTGGGTTCCCAAAGCCAGCGGTGGCTGCGCCTTAGTATTTCCGCCTAGTGGACCGAACTGTATTGCTCTTCCCGGAGCCGCGACCGTGCCGGGCGACGCCAGTTGGAGCGGCGGCTATCCCACCATCGCAGGTGCCGCCAATCCCAACTTCCCCAGCCTCTCTTCCGGAACGTTCAATGGGTTCCTGGTGAATTCCCTGACCGGCGCGACCAACATGCAGTTGCCGTTTGTGCAGAACAGCTGCACCAGCAACCCTCCGCCCTGCACCGATCCGATTTCCATTGTTCGCAAGCCCCAGCCAGGAGAGTCCGCCACCAGCGCGCTCGGCAGTGCGCGCTTGTATAACAAAGCACAGATCCGTGTTTTGCTGGCCGACACGGAGCTTGATCTCCATCCCGAGCGGCCAGGTCTCGCCGACCTCGACGATGTGCAATTCGTTCCGAATACGAGTTACCTGACCGTGAATGGCCCCGAGTTCTATGGCATGGCGGCAGTGGCTACGAACAATTGGATTCCGCCCGTTGGCTATCCGGGCTGGACTTCCTATCCTCTCCTAGGAGAGCTCACCACTCCCGCCATTCCAAACAATGGCAAGGGCGCCTGGATGCGCATAGAATATGTTGACAACGCGGGGAACTGGCGTGGCATTACACGCGATTGGCTGAGTTGGGGCTTCAGCCGCCAGTACAACATAGTGCCGGCCGCTCCCGGTGCGGATCCTTACGACCCGAATGCGATCATCATCCTGCAGCAGCTGAACCCCGGCCCCACCTCTACAATCGGTAATCCAAACGCTTTCTTCCCCATCAACTTTTACGACACGCGCGAAGGCGAGATGCGCGATCGCGCCGACGGATGCGCGGTCAACGGCATCATGAACGCCGTCGAAATCAACGTTGGCAACCTGGCCCTGTGGCTGGCGCACCAGGCCCCCTACACCACCGCAAATGATGCCGGCAACCTCGTGAACTTCACCAGCCAGAACGGCTACATCCTGTACTTCTCCGATCATCGCGGCATGCTTCCCGACCCCAATCCTTCTAACGGCGGACAAACTCTGGCGAACGTAATCAGCGGCGAATCAGGGCTGGAAGACGTGGTCAACTCGACCCAGCCTTTAACTTCGACTACTCCCGACGGCGTCCTGGAGCCGACCACTTATTACACTTACTCGCCCGAAGACGTGGATCAGAACGGAAGGCTGGACAACTGGGGCGGCACGAACATTGGTTACGGCTTTGGCGTGAACACCAACACCGCACCGCCTAATCCCTATCTCGTCACCGCCTGCTCCACCATCGGCGTGTCCAATGCCGTCACCGGCGCACGCCATGTTCTGAAACTGGTAGCGGGCGGCATGAATGCGGGCACAAGCTACCTGCCGGTCCGCCCCGACAACAATCAGGGCGGATTCACCGTGGCCTCGGAAAATCCGGTCTACGTTCAGGGTGACTACAACAGCGGTCAGTCGGACCCCCTCTGGACCGGCGGCACCAACAACACTCCGCACGCCGCGGCTGCCATTCTCGCCGACACTGTCACCGTGCTCTCCAACAATTGGAATGACGGCAACAGCATGCTCCACCCCGACAACATGGGCTTCCGTCCTGCCACTACGACCCACTACCGCATGGCCGTGGCTGCGGGCAAGAACATTCCCTTTCCGCAACCCACTTGGGGGGCAGGTAACGACTTTGGCACCGACGGAGGAATGCACAACTTCCTGCGTTATCTCGAGAACTGGGGTGGCCAGCATCTCTATTACAACGGATCGCTGGTGAGCATGTACTACTCCGAATACAACACCGGCGTATTCAAGTGCTGCACCGCCGTGTACAGCCCACCCACCCGCCATTACTCGTTTGACACGCTTTTCCTGAATCCGGCGGATCTACCTCCAGGCACGCCCATGTTCCAGGACATCGTCAACCTGAGCTATCACCAGAATTTCACGCCGCAGTAAGACCAACGAGCATGATCTATCGGCGCCGGTTCCGCTTTCCGCGGAGCCGGCCCCCAACGGCTGCACGTTTCTTAATCTTTCGTAATATGGCCCTCCGCCTACCCGGTCTTTATCCTCTAAGTTGCAATTCCACCCCCGCACGAGCACTTCTTTGGATGACCATTGTCGCCGCGAGTCCAACGCCCGCGAGTTGCCAGGCCCCGACATCCTGACCCCCGGCGCCCCGAACCTGACCGCCAGCATTGGAGCATGCTCCTCTTCGAAAGCCTCTCCGCCGGAGTCATGGCCATTTTCGCTGGCTTCGTCTTAGTCACGATTGTCGTCGGCTTTTATGTAATCATCATCTGGCCCCTCACCTTCTGGGATCTCGCCAATCTCCGTTTGGAAAAATACACCTCCTGGATCCACCCCGTAATCTGGTCGGTCTTCGCCTGCGGCTCCCTCGCCGGATACTGGTGCTTCGGGGGCGCCGCGTTCAAATCCAGGCAAAAGGCAAGAGCCCCAAGTACCAATAGATCAAGGAGATAACCACCAACATTAGAGTTGGCCGGGCCGGTTCGCAGGTCCGGGGTGCTGTGCCTGGAGTAACTTGACCCACTGCGGGATGGGACGATAGATTGCACCTTTGGGCGTGTTTTTCGGCGCCCGGCCGGGACAAAATCATGCCAGACTGGACTTCGCTCAAGTGGCTGGGGTGGATTAGCCTATACATAATCCCGGTGGTGTTTTTGCCGTGGGCTCTCTCGCGTGCATGGGTTCACCAGCACGGCAAAGATCTCCAGCTCAGCCCAAAGCGGCTATTCCAGCGCGGCGAATTAGGGCTCCTTGGTCTGGTCCTGGCGAGTTCCGTGATCTGGAATCTTCTTCAGTCTCAATTCATGCCCCACACCATAGCGCTCGGTTCAGTCTTAATGGCACTAGGTGGAATCATGGCGGCGAGCGTGTGGGTTGAGACCTATTGCCGGGAATCCAGCGTGAAGTCCTGGCATCCCGAACGGGCATGGCGAGATTCCCGGAGCCTGGCGCTTCTGGTATTCAGCATGGCGGCGGTGATGGAAATCCTGTTGGACCGTTTTGCAAAGGTGGCCGGCCAGTGAACGCTCCTGCTGTAGCTCGGGCGAAGGTGCATGAGCGCATTGTAGTTGTGCGCCTGGCGGACGCTGCCGAAGCAATAGCAGTTCTCTCTCTGGTGTTTGGCCTGCTGCTCGTGCTTTTCCCGGTATCGTTTCCCAAGATGTTCGTCAACAGTTGGGAGCATGGCCAGCTGATGCCGGTCATGATGGCGTTAGCGTTATTGCTCGACACATGTCTGTATGTGCGGATCGCGATCATGCGCTCAGCCAAGCCCGGGATTGTGGCAGCCGCGTGCCTGGGTTCGCTGCCGCTTCTGGTCGTAGGCGGACTCAGTCTTCTTCTACAAAGTGCGGTGAGTCAGACGCTTGCGTTAGACAGGCCGAATCTGCAGCTTCGTGTCGGCGAAGAGATACTGGCCCACACTTACCTGGGATTGATTTCTGCTGTTTTTCTGCCGTTCCTGATCATCCGGCTTCTGCAACAATTCAAAGCGACCAATTCCTAAACCGACCCGAGGCCATGTGTCCGACCCAGAGCGGCGCGTCCCTCCATGGTGTGATTCATCCTGCGCTCGCGATACTAGTCCTTTAAACCCGCCACCTTCCCGCGCAGCACCGTGATGGAAGCTTTGGGGAGAATAAACGTGGCTCCGGAGTCTGCCGCCAGCGTGCTGGCCATCGGCGGATTGTCCGGATCGGGATGGCTGTTTACTCCGTCGTTGATCCAAACATACTGCTCGCTGCCGAAAGTCACGAACGTGACTGGCCCTGAGAACGAGCCATTCTGCTTGCTTCTGGAATCTTCAAACACTACGCGCACGGTGTGCGGGTTGGTCTCGTCGCGATTCACCAGCATCAGCGACCAGTTGCCGTCAGGGCGATGCAGCGCATAAGTCGTAACCAGCTGGTTGCCTTCGCTGTCTTTGATATCGGTTGAAGATCTAAACATGGAATGCACGCCGGAGCGATGTTGCACCCATTCCAGGTTGATCATGTGGGCGGCGAAGTAGGGCGAGGTATATCCCTTGATGTCATAGCGCTCGTTGGAGACGAAGTTCGACCACGAGGCCCAGCCCAGGCAGCTGTTCTGGATGCCCTGGGGCTGAATGGGTGAGTGATAGAAGGCTGCGCCGCCACCTTCAAAAAACGAGCCGACATTGTCGGCCAGCCATAAGGCCGCAAAGATCGTGCTCATGGGTCCGGTGAGCTCGGCGGCGAGATGGTTCTCGGTCACCATGAGCGGCACGTCTTTCGGAACTCCATCATCTCTCCATACCTGCAGGATGTGCTTCATCAGTTGCGGTTCGGTGTAAAGAGTTTTCCAGGTGATGGTGCAGGGCTCGAACGGGTAATGCTCGAAAGATACAAATGCAAGGTCGGAGAGCCGGTCATGCGACTTGAGATAATCCACGAACCGACCCATCCATGATGTCCTGCCCTGCGCGTCCGTCCACACGTGGATGTCTTCGTTGACGCCCTCGAAAATCGGTCCACCCAGTTTGAGCTTGGGATCAACCTTGTGAATGGCCGTGGCCCATTGCAGATAAAGCGCAGCGTAATCCTCCGGCATCGTGTTCTTGCCATCGGGTTCCTCGCCCATTTCTATGTATCGGATGGGGTAGCCGCGCTTCTCGATGTAGGCGATCTGCGCCGCGGCATCGTCGGGAGTGCCGTAGAGCATGGTTACTGGAATCATTGCCTGGAGGTTGTTAGTGAGGCCGCTAGTAAAGAAAAGATCGAAGCCGCTGTGCTGGTAAAACCCTGAATCGTTCACGTCCTCCGCCGAATGCCAAGGATCAATGGATGACGCACAAAACGTAGTTAGCTTCTCAAGAGGATCTTTTACTGCCTCCGCAAAGGCCCCGCTTCCGTCAATCGTGCCCACCGCAATCTGCTGTATGGCATAACCGACACAATTGCGTAGGTCTTCCGATCCATGTTCATCGCAGGTGTTCGAAGATTCCGTCATCAGGATGCGCACGAACCGCGTGGAGACGGGTGTGTCAGTGAGCTTCAGAATGCTTGTGCCACCCTGGGCATTGTTCAACGTCCCGGAAGGAAAGACCTTCCACTCGCCCTTGGGCCCCTTGTCGAAATCGAGCGCATCCGCGCCCACCCAATATTCCACTCGATACCTCGTGGCATAGGGACTCGCCCAGGCAATACGCGCGGCACTCACCGGTTTTTCGGCTTTCAGGTCCACCACCACCCACTGCGGATGCAGCGCATCGCTTTCGCCGGTGAACTTGCTGGAGAGATACGGATTGCTTTTCCAGTACGAGAGGTTCGGACCCGGCACTGGACGGTCGCCGCTGGTTGCGAAACCGCGGTGGGGCAGGGCGTAGGCAAGGATGTATCGGATGGGCTCTTTCAGTTCGGTGCTGCCGGTGAAGTACCCGCTGCGGTGCGCAGCATCGCTCCAGTTCCCATTCTCAGTCCAATGCCACGCTGCCATGCGAAGCTCGGTGTTGTTGCGATAAGTGATCGGACCCCAGCCGGCCGAGAGAGATTCCTGGATAATGTGGGGCGTATAAACCCGATCAATGTCGAGGCGCGACAGGACGTCAATCGAACTGCCCAGTGCGCTATCGGGATCGAACGAATTGATGGCATGGCCCGGTGTCGCATCAACGTGAACGGTAGCAACCTGGGGTCGCGCGGTTGGCATGGCCTGTGCGGAAGCGCTTCCAGGCCGCGCGACCAAACAAAAGAAAATGACCGCTGTGGCAACTCCACTGAGCGGTCTTTCAGCAGACATTCGCGATATCACGCTTTCCTTATGAATTAATTTGGCTGGCATTGGGGCCCTCTCGGTCACAATGTCCTCGCACTGGCGCGAATGATAGCATTCACGCTCACACTTTCCCAGATAACGAATCCTTTTCATGTTCTAATACACCTTCTGCTTAACTTATCACTGGCCTGGAGAGGAACTTTCATGAAACCGTCGCGCATTTTTCCTGTAATCGTTTGTACGTTTTGCCTCATCGCAGCCTCTGTGAGCGTGAGGGCAGCGTCCCCTCCCGATCGCCAGGTCGCAATCACGATTGACGACTTGCCTGCCGCAACCTCCAACTCGACGTCCGCGGCTACGATCAGCGAGATGATTTCAAAGTTACTGGGCACGCTTCGCGACCAGAAGATCCCGGTGGTCGGATTCGTCAACGAAAGGAAGCTCTATAAGTTCGGAGAGGTTGACGAACGGATCAAGGCTCTCAGGATGTGGCTTGACTATGGTTTTGAACTTGGCAATCACACCTTCAGCCACATGTCGCTCAACCAGGCGGGGTTGAAGGCTTGGGAAGACGATGTTATTCAGGGCGAGAACGTCACTCGATTGCTGCTCGCCGAGCGCAAGATGACGCTCAGATACTTCCGGCATCCGTTCCTGGACACCGGGCGTGATCTCGAAACGCGGCGCGACGCCGAAGCCTTCCTGACGGCACGGGGTTACCGGATTGCTCCCGTCACCTTGGACGCGTGGGACTGGATGTACGCCGGGGTCTATGAAGATGCCAAACAACGCGGCGATAGCGCACTGCAGCAGGAACTGGTAAGCAGCTATCTCTCCTACAGCGAACAGGTGTTTGCCTATTACGAACAGCTTTCCAAGCAGACGATCGGCTACGAGCCGAAGCAGATTTTGCTGCTGCACGCCAACCAACTGGAGGCGGACCATATCGGTGAACTGATCGAACTCATGCGCAAGCGAGGCTATCGCTTCATCACGCTGGGTGATGCACTAAGCGATCAAGCGTATAGCATGCCCGACACATTCGTCGGAGAGGAAGGCACAGGCTGGCTCGATCACTGGGCCATCACGCAGGGCAAGCCTCCGCAGGGAGCTCCCGTATTTCCGCAATGGGTGATTGACCGTTCGAAGGCTCTGCACCAAGCGCAGCCCTAGACGGCCTTGCCAGGACTCAAGACAAAGCACCAGCATGCAGGATGACAGTAAATGATTGGCAATGAAGAGAGGATGGTGCGATTGTGCAACCTGGTTGCACAAAGCCCGGGAACTGCTGAAGGAGGACTTCCGGCGGGAGGTGGAGAAGGAACTGACGGGAAGGGATGAGGAGCCGTCGGAGCTGATCTACTTCAAGGTGTACAAGAGCCAGATTCCGGTGATCGAGCAGGCGATTGAGACGGCGGCGCTGATGCTGGGAACGGACAAATCGCGCGGTTGCTGTCTGGAGATGATCTGCGCGGGATTCCTTCCTGGCGCAAACCCAGACAACGGCAACTCTGAGATCTGCTGCAATCCATCAGGAGGTTCAAGCACGCAAAGGAATGGATCTTCTCCGAAACCCTGTAGTGTACGTAGACTGAAAACAAATGACTTATTGGGTTCGTTTGGTAAATCGGTCCTCATTTCCTCTTCGCCGGCCACGGCTTTCAGCTGCGCCAATGTCCACCCATTGTCTGGATCTTCAGAAACGTTCCTGTGAACCAGAAGCTTTTCGCATAGGCGGTGAGGGCCAAGATAGCAATCGCGAGTAATGTGGGAACAAAAAGCTTGGATGAACCCCATACACCGCGGTATGACGGACCATTCGGGCTGGTAAATCGCAAGAATCAAGCCGGAGCCGGGAGGAACGCTCTGCGACACTGCTTGAAATCTTTCCTAGGCGAGGCGTGATGTGGTTTTCTGATTGGGGTCGTCCCGAAGGTGTAAAAGGCGATTGGCAGAGTCGATGGCATGGACACGGGATACCTGGTTACAACCGCTTCAGTAGGTCCCGACTCTGTCGGATGAGCTCACGTACGCGTCTTTGTTCCGCCTTACCTTCTGAAGAATACAGCCCGTGCTTCCAACGCGAGCGCCGCGATCTTGCCAAGCCCTCCGGGGTACGAGGGCCCGTGCTGGCGCCGCCGTGCATCCGACATCGGCCGTTGCGCATGGCGGGTGCTTGACATGCCGTCCCACGACGCGTCTTGGCTCCGCACCTTGGAGCGGTGTTCGGGTCTCCCGGCGGATTCCCATTTTTCAGCCAGCCCCTTCGAAGAGGCGGCGTCTGCTCATTCGACTTTGTCGCCGTCATCTTCCGAGGAGGCCTTTCCACGACCGTGATGGGTCACAGGCCCAACGACGGCCTGACCGCCCTCATTGACATTTACGTTCCCCACGACCATCGGTTGGCCGAGTTTTCCGCGGTGGCGGTTCAGAGCCTCCATCTGCGCCGTGAACGTTCGATTCAATTTCGTTGCGAGATGGATGTTGGCCTCCATTCCTTCAGTCGTTTGGTTTTCCCATGCCGCACGCTGGAGACATTTCATAGCCAAATTATGAACACCCATCATCTGAACGACGAGTAAAGCTTCGAGCTCGTCCTTTGGACCAATGCCGTATATCGTAGCGAAGGCACATTTCAAATTCTGCAAATCGAGCTTGCCGGCGACGGTCGGTACAACAGAGATGACCTGTTTCGCGAGCGCGAGGACTGAATTTTCGTCGTTCGTTCCAAATATTCGCGCATTGCCATTAAGGCTAACTTTGGTGACAGCGCCGTCTACTTCTATGTTCACTGGCTCAACGGAAGCTCCCACTCCTTTGCTTTCTCTTTGAAGCGCAGATGGCTGCGGTTCTGGTTTTGGTTTCGAGAGGCTGTTATCGTTCGAAGCCACATCAGGCTGGTGATCGGGGCCGTTCGTTCCCGACCCTGCGTTCTTGAGCTTGTGCCGACCTTGCGATCTTTTCCCCTCGCGTTTGACGGGCTCAAGCGAGACGAGACCGTTTGTTGATTCATCTAACATTGCGCTTCTCCGACACTCTAGTGGTCGCGGTAGGGACAACCATCGCTGATCGCCCCCCGCACAGATCCGCACGAGCGCTCATGAGCGCATGCGGCTCTTATCGCGGATGAATAACGGCCAAGCATAAATCTTGTCCGCACACTCTCC
>Ga0326727_10001035_pt1 | contig 107773 bp, 78 predicted proteins | sample MB2enrmetagenome_FD_207643 | JGI IMG/M metagenome (GOLD analysis project Ga0326727, IMG submission 207643) | Lab enriched peat soil microbial communities from McLean, Ithaca, NY, United States - MB29MY | ecosystem: Environmental > Terrestrial > Soil > Wetlands > Peat | place: USA: New York...
GGTGCGGACCTGCCCTCCTCGTTACCCGATCTGGATCGTATCCTCCGGCACCCGGACGTGAGCGTTGTCGTTAACCTCTCTCGCCTGCCGTACAAAGACAAAATCGCGTATTTGAGGTCCCTTCTGCCCCTGCTTGCTTCTGTCAGGAGAGACACGGGGCTCCCGCACAGAATTGTGATCGATGAAGCTCATTACTTCCTCCAGAGTTCGAACCTGGGCGAGCTTCTGGACCTTACCCTCGGCGCCTACACGCTGGTCACCTACCGGCCGTCTGAACTCCCCAGCGATCTCTGGAAAGTAATCGAAATCATGATCGCGACACGTACTACGGACGCCCGGGAGGTCGCCGCGCTCCAGGCGATTTCAGGAAGAAGCGACGCTGACTGGAGTTCCACGCTGGCCGGACTGGTGATCGGCAAGGGAGTCCTCCTGCCGAGGAGGCAGGACGCTCTGGGAAAGCTACGGCGCTTCTCATTTTTCCCGCGCCTGACTGCACAGGTCCGGCACCGTGCGAAGTACCTCGACGTCCCGGTACCGAGCGGCCGGGAATTCGTTTTCACGTCAGATGGCAGGCCGATCGCATCACCCAGCCGGACGCTGCAGGAGTTTGTGTTGTCGTTGGGAAGCATTTCGAGTGAAGCGCTTGTCGGACATGTTCATCGCGGAGATTTCTCGCGTTGGATTGGCGACGTCTTTCACGATCAACCTCTCGCGTCGGAGCTTCGCAACGTGGAGGAACGCTATCACGTCATTGACGACGGCAAGGAACTGCGCGACGACCTGGTGCAGGCGATCCGGAAGCGGTATGACGTTGAGACCCAGTTGGAATTGTGAGGCCCTCCGGTGGACCTGAGTCCTGATTATTGGGGACCTTACACCTGCTTCACTTGAGCGGCCATGGCCGCGCAGGCGTGGCGAAACGTCCGCCGGAAACAGAATCTTCTCCATCATGGCCTGCCCCACTGCCTCGGAATCGGAGCGTCAGCACACCGCTCACGTTCTGTCAACTTGCCAGGTCCCAATTCCAAAGCCATAGGTGGGAGCTTCGGACCATCGGCCGGGCCGCTACTATTCTCGTCTGCCTTCCGCAAGGACCTTCCTTGACTCAGGCGGACACCTCGGGGATGATGAACATGTGTCGGCGGTCCCGACTGTATCGGGGCCGCGCGACACCTGGCGTCACGAGGTTCTTCAGGTGGGACCGGACCAGTCAGGCTCGCAACGCTCGAGAGCGAACAACACGAGCGAACAACAACCGAGGCTGCTGCTCGAGGGCACAAGCCAGCTCGTCTCCGACCTCGATTTTCGAGACTCGCCGCAGGCAATCTCATCGAGTGTCCGACGCATCGTGGAGTGTCACGCCACCAGTGTGATTCTCCCGAGAGTGTCCGTGTCGTCGATCCGAAGGTGGGTTGGAATCCAGAGAATGCTCGAGGGCAGCAGATGAACCCGAACAACTCCGATGCAAGTGAGTCCGCCATTCGCGCAGCATCTGATCGGTCTCGCCTGGCCGGCCTCAAGCGGTATGGGCTTGCGGTGCTTTCCGTTGCGGTCGCACTGGGGGCGTCGCTACTCCTTCAGCAAGGCCATTTACGCGAAGCCGCGTTTCCGCTGCTGCTGTTTGCCGTGGCCATAAGTGCCTGGTATGTTGGACCGGGACCTGCGGTGCTGGCGACCATCCTGTCCATAATGGGCTTCTACTACTACTTCATAGAGCCGGTCCGCACCATTTACATCTACCCGTCCGAGATCCCGTATTTCATCATTTTTGTAGCATTCGCTTCGCTCATGTCGTGGTTCAGCACGATTCGGCGGCGCGCCGAGTCGACACTGCGTGAGCGGGCCAGTCTGCTCAATCTCACGCACGACACCGTCTTCGTGATGGATATGGAGGGGGTGATCCAGTACTGGAATCGCGGCGCCGAGGAGCGGTACGGCTGGCCCGCGGAGGAGGCCCTCGGCAGAGTCGTTCACGACCTGCTCAAGACAGTCTTCCCGGCGCCGCCGGAGCAAATCAAAGCGGAGTTGATGCGCACGGGCCGGTGGGAAGGCGAGCTTGTGCATACCAAAAGGAGCGGAATCCAGGTGGTGGTGGCGAGCCGGTGGGCTTTGCAGCGCGACAAGCGGGGCGCGCCGGTCGCAATCCTGGAGACCAGCAACGACATCACGGAGCGCAAGCGGGCCGAAGAGGCGTTGCGTCGTTCGAATCGCGAACTGCGAGCGCTCAGCAACTGCAACCAGACCCTCCTGCGCGCCACCGACGAGCAGAGCTTGCTCGAAGAAATCTGCCGGATCGTCTGCGAGGAGGCCGGCTACCGTCCGGTATGGGTGAGCTATGTCGAACCCGACGAGGCCAAAAGCGTGCGCCCGGTTGCCTGGGCCGGCGCCGATGAGGCGTACCTGGCCACTGCCGGAATCAGTTGGTCGGAAGACACGGAACGTGGGCGCGGCCCTACCGGGACGGCCATCCGGAGCGGGAAAACCAGCTACGTTCAGGATTTCGCAACGGACGCCCGAGTCGCGCCCTGGCGGGACGTCCTTTTGCAGGGCGGTTTTCGTTCCGCCATCGCCCTGCCGCTGAAGGACGAACACGGCAACGTCTTCGGCACCCTTGCCATGCATTCCGAGCGGCCCAACGCTTTCACGCCGCAAGAGATTCACCTGCTCGAGGAACTGGCTGGCGACCTGGCGTTCGGCATCGTCACGCTGCGTTCCCGCGTCGCACGCAATCGCGCAGAGCAGGAAGTCGCTCTCCTCAGTTTCGCCATGGACAATGTACGCGAAGCTGCCTTACTGGTAGACGAGAGGGGGCGTTTTTGTTACGTCAATGAGCAGGCCTGCGGTGTCCTGGGTTATACCCGCGCGGAATTGCTCAGCATGGGTGTTCCGGATGTCGACCCTGAGTTCCCGCCGGGGCGTTGGTCGGACCATTGGCGCGACCTTGAAACACGGCGGTCGCTGACTTTCGAAAGCCGCCACCGAACGCGAGATGGGAGCTTTTTCCCGGTCGAGGTCAGCGCGAATTATCTCGAATATGAAGGCCGGGCTTACAACCTGGCCCTCGTGCGCGACATCACCGAGCGCAAGCGGGACGAAGAAGCCTTGCGGCTGTCCAACGCCTACAACCGCAGCCTCATCGAAGCCAGTCTCGACCCGCTGGTAACGATCGGGCCGGACGGGAGGATTACGGACGTCAACGCCGCGACCGAAGCGGCCACGGGCCGCTCACGGGGCGAACTCATCGGCACCGATTTCTGCGATTACTTCACCGAGCCGTTAGAAGCCCGGCTCGGCTACGAGCACGTGTTCCGGGAAGGGGCAGTGCGAGATTATCCCCTCGAGTTGCGGCATCGGGACGGCCGTGTGATGTCGGTGTTGTACAACGCCTCGGTTTATCGGGACGAGTCGGGCCGGGTCATCGGGGTATTCGCCGCTGCTCGCGATATCACCGAACGCAAGCGCAGGGAGGAGGAGCTGCGCCGGACCGCGGCTTACCTGGCCGAAACCCAGAGGCTGACCCATACGGGCACTTTCGTCAGCGATGACACGACCAGGCCATTGTACTGGTCGGAGGAATTGTTCCGAATCTTTGGATTCGATCCGCAACAAGGATTACCGACGCGGGAGCAACCCCTGCAGCGAATACACCCGGAAGACATGGGCAAGTTTTTGCAGGCCTGGGATCGGGCGATAAAGGAGAGAGCAGATACCGATGTCGAATTCAGGCTTGTGATGCCTGACGGAACAGTCAAACACGCATATGGCCGGGGGCATCCCGTCTTGAATGCCAATGGAGAGCTTGTTGAAATCGTGGGCACCACCATCGATATCAGCGAACGCAAGCGCGCCGAGGAAGCATTGCGCCGCAGCGAAGCTTATCTGGCTGACGCGCAAAGGCTGAGCCATACGGGCAGTTGGGCACTGGACCCGGTCACGCGCGAGTACGACTACTGGTCCGAGGAGATGTTCAGATTGTTCGGGGTCAACCCGGAAGAGGGCATACCGAGGCGGGAGAGAATGGCCCGGCAAGTTCACCCGGAGGACTGGGACAGGGTGCTGCTGGACTTTGAAAAGTCACTCCAGGAAAAAGTAGACACCTCGGACGAGTACAGATTCGTGCTTCCCGGCGGAACAATCAAACATCTTCAGGTAATCCAGCATCCTTTGCTGGACAGCGCGGGGGACATCGTTAGACTGGTAGGCACCTTCATCGATATCACCGAACGCAAGCGCGCCGAGGAAGCGCTGCGCGAGAGCGAGACGCGTTTGCGCACCTTTGTGGACCACGCGGCGGATGCCTTCTTCATGCTGGACTTCGAGCAGGGAACCATTGTCGATGTAAACCGGCCTGCCTGCGAAAGCCTTGGCTACACACGGCAGGAGCTGATCGGGATGAGCCCGCTCGCCTTCGACGTGGATCTGGATCGAGCGTCCTTCGAATCCACTGCGGAGCGGGCGGCGGCGGGGGAGACGGTGCTGTTCGACAGACACTGGCACCGGCGAAAGGACGAATCGCTGTTCCCGGTCGAAGTCCAGACCAGCGTCTTCTGGCACGGCGGGCGCCGTTTCCTCCTGAAGGTTGCCCGGGATATCAGTGACCATGTGCGGGCCGAAGAACAGCGTGAGAGGCTGCGCCAGCTCGAGGCGGATCTCGCGCACATCAACAGAGTGAGCATAATGGGGGAACTGGCCGCCTCGGTCGCGCATGAAGTCAACCAGCCGCTGTCGGGCGTAGTGAGCAACGCCAGCGCTGGCCTGCGTTGGCTGGCCGGAGATGCGCCTAACCTGGAGGAAGCGCGGGAAGGTCTGCGTCGCATCGTCCGCGACGGGAAGCGGGCCGGCGAAGTGATCGCCCGCATTCGGGCCCTGACCAGAAAAGCCACGACGCCGAGAGAGAAGCTGGACCTGAATCAAACAATTGGCGAAGTCCTGGCCCTCATCGGCGACGAAGCAAAGAGAAACAGTGTGATGATCCGAGCGCAGTTTGACGACGACCTTTCACGCGTTTCAGGCGATCGCGTGCAGTTGCAGCAGGTGATGCTGAACCTGGGTATGAATGCTATCGAAGCGATGAGCAGTGTAGACGAGCGGGCGCGAGAACTCGTGATCACCACACGGAACATCGATGCGGATCAGGTGCAGGTAACGGTTGAAGACTCGGGGCCTGGTCTCGACCCGAACACGACCGACCGGATCTTTGACCCCTTCTACACCACCAAGCCCGGCGGGATGGGCATGGGACTCTCCATCAGCCGCTCCATCATTCAGGCACATGACGGCCGGCTATGGGCAACGGCCAGGGACGGCTCAGGCACAAGCTTCCACTTTACGCTTCCCGCGTACCACGAGGAATAGGCTTGCAGAGGGCATGCGCAATGGAGCGGGTGAAGTTGCAACGCGGGTTAAAGCCGTCGCCCATTGTGCTTGGGACGCTTACCGTGCTGCTCTGGTCTCCGTGTGCTTCTGCACTCAACGCATCCCTGGACATCGACCAATACGCGCATTCCGCATGGACCTACGGCAACGGTTTCCCGAGCGGGGCAGTCTACGCAATCTCACAGACGGCCGACGGTTATCTCTGGCTGGGCACGCAATCCGGCGCGTTTTGTTTCGACGGAGTTCGAGCTGCCCCGCTGGCTCTGCCAGCAGGGCGGCAACTTCCCGGCACGGTAGTTGAGGCCCTTCTGCCGGCACGCGACGGAACCCTCTGGATCGGCGCCTTTGACGGCCTGGTGAGTTGGAAGAACGGTCGAATGACCGAATATCCGGCGCTCGCCCACCACATTCATCTGACCCTCCTGCAGGATCGCGCGGGAACCGTTTGGGCCGGTGCGGTGAAGGGGCCGACCGGAAGGCTATGCGCAATTCGCGGCGGGAATGTTAAGTGCTATGGCGATGACGGAAGCCTGGGCTCCGCAGTCGCATCTTTGTACGAAGATAGCGACGGCAACCTATGGGTTGGGGCGGGGACAGGACTATGGCGGTGGAACCCCGGTCCACCAACGCGCTATCTGATTACGCCAATCCGCCACCGCCAGGCCTTGGCGCAGAGCGATCATGGATCGGCTCTCCTGGTAGGCACCGACAGCGTTCGTCAGATCGCCGGCACGAGAATCGTGGATTATCCGGTTCCAGGCGCGCCGTTGCCCCTGAACCCCACCAGTCTCCTTCGCGATCGTGACGGTGGACTGTGGATCGGCACAACCGATCATGGCCTCATACACTCGTACAAGGGCAAGACAAGCGTGTTCACTCATGAGGACGGCCTGTCGAGCGATCATGTGAACGCCTTGTTTGAAGATCGTGAAGGAACAATCTGGGCCGGCACTTCCGATGGCCTCGATCAGTTTCATGAGTTGCCGGTCACCTCGCTTTCGCTGAAGCAGGGCTTGTCCAGCGCAAGGACTACATCGGTCCTGGCTGCGCGCGACGGGAGCATATGGATCGGCACGGAAGAAGGACTCAACAGATGGAAGAACGGACGCACGACCATCTATCGGAGGCGAGAGAATCCTGGACTCCCCGATGACGAGATCCAGTCGCTGTTCGAAGATGAGCGGGGTCGCATTTGGGTGTCGGGGTATCGTGGCCTTGCCGCATTCGAGAAGGGGAAGTTCACTCCTGAATCGTCCGTGCCCGCGGGAGCCAAGAATGCGATCGCCAGTGACGAGCACGGAGGGCTCTGGCTGAGTCTTTGGCTCCCGGGGAATGAGTACGGGCTGGCGCATCTGACTGGCGGCAAAATCACGGAGCGGGTCCCCTGGCAAACGGTGGGTGGAGGACCCGGCTCGGGCCTTGTGGCCGATCCGGACGGCGCCATCTGGACCGGACTCATTACCGGCGGAATTGCGCGTTTTCGTGCGGGCCAGATTCAGAGATTGGCGTTGAGCAACCACTCTCCTGACGTATCGAGGGTGCTGAACCTCTCACGCGATCACGAAGGGACGATGTGGGCCGCAACCGAAAATGGCGTCAGCCGGATCGTGAACGGCCGTGTGGCAACGCTGAGCACCGCGAACGGATTACCTTGCGATGCGGTCCACTGGATCATCGAAGACGATCTGTCATCCTGGTGGCTTTACACGCGCTGCGGGCTTCTGCGCATCCCGCGAACAGAGTTGGACGCCTGGATCGTCGACCCGAAGCGCATGGTTCAGGTGACGAAATTCGATGCCTCAGACGGTGTGCGCCTGATTCCGCTGCTGGGTTTCAGGCCATTTGTCTCGAAGTCTTCCGACGGCAGGATCTGGTTCAGGAATGGCTACGCGGTGAGTTACATCGATCCGTCCCATATCGGCGTCAACGCTGTGCCCCCGGCAGTCCACGTTGAGCAGATTACCGCGAACGGCAAGACGTTCAATGCGGAGCGCGGTTTGCGCCTGCCTCCTCACGTCCGCGATCTCACCATAAATTACACGGCGCTGAGCCTTGCCGCGCCGGAAAAGATTCGTTTCCGCTATATGCTGGAGGGTCAGGATTCAGGCTGGAGAGAGGCGGTCGACAAACGCGAAGTGCAGTATTCGAATCTCGCTCCGCGGGACTACAGGTTTCGCGTGACGGCGAGCAACAACAGCGGCGTCTGGAACAACGAGGGCGACGTTCTCGACTTCTCTATCGTCCCGGCGTTTTATGAGGCGACCTGGTTTCGGCTTCTCGCCGCGGCTGCTTTCCTGATGGCCGTCTGGTCCATCTACTACGTTCGTGTCGGCATGCTGGAACGGCGGAATAGTGAGGTTCGTGCGCTGAATGAAGCTCTGCGGCGCAGTGAAGCTTACCTGGCTGAGGCGCAGCGACTTAGCCACACGGGCAGTTGGGTCTGGAACGTCGCCACCGGAGAAAACACCCACTCGTCGGAAGAGCACTCGCGATTGTTCGGCTTCGACCCGGGCGGAGGCGTCCCATCCTTCGAGGCAATGGTCCAGCGCATTGACCCTGATGACAGGACCCGGATCCGCGAACTCTTCGACAGAGCCGCTCGCGAGAATGGCGATTTCGAAACCGATTTCCGCACCCTTTTGCCCGATGGAGCGGTCAAACACGTGCACGTAATCGGGCACCCCGTGTTCTCCGCTTCCGGCGCGGTCGTGGAATACGTCGGAACCACCATTGACGTGACCGATCGCAAGCGGGCCGAAGAACAGCGCGGCAAGCTGCGCCAGCTCGAAGCGGATCTCGCCCACATCAACAGAGTGAGCATAATGGGAGAACTTACTGCTTCCATTGCCCACGAAGTCAACCAGCCGCTTGCAGGCGTGGTGAGTAACGCCAGCGCCGGTCTCCGCTGGCTGGCTGGAGATTCGCCCAACCTGGAGGAAGCGCGGGAAGGTCTGCGTCGCATCGTCCGCGACGGGAAACGGGCCGGAGAGGTGATTGCCCGCATCCGGGCCCTGACCAGAAAGACTGCCACGCCGAGAGAGAAATTAGACTTGAATCAGACAATTCGCGAAGTCCTCGCCCTCATCGGCGACGAAACGAAGAGAAACAGCGTGACGGTCCGAGCGCAGTTTGCGAGTGACCTTTCGCCAGTTGCCGGCGACCGGGTGCAATTGCAGCAGGTAGTGCTGAACCTTGTGATGAACGCAATCGAAGCGATGAGCAGGGTCGATGAACGGCCGCGGGAGCTGGTGATCACTACGCGGAATGCTGATGGCGACCAGGTGCTGACAATTGTTGAAGACTCGGGTCCGGGTCTCGACATGGACGCGATCCCGAGGATATTCGAGTCGTTCTACAGCACAAAGCCGGGTGGGATGGGTATGGGACTCTCCATCAGCCGTTCTATCCTCGAGGCCCATGGAGGCGAGCTATGGGCGACAGCCAGGGACGGGTCAGGCACGAGCTTCCACTTCACCCTTCCGAAGTACAACGAAGAAGAGTCAAATGGCGCCGGCGCGTGACTCGGACGCAGTTATCGCGGTTGTGGACGACGATCCCTCGGTTCGGGAGGGCCTGCAGAGTCTCATCCGGTCCGCGGGCTGGAGGGCCGAGACGTTTGCGTCCGCCCAGGAATTCCTGGCCCGGCCTAACATCGACGCGCCAGGCTGTTTGATACTCGACCTGCAACTGCCCGGTCTGAGCGGACTCGATCTGCAGAGGCGGATGGCCGAGGTCGATCTGGAGATTCCCATTGTCTTCCTCACAGGCCATGGCAACATTCCAGCGTCGGTGCAGGCCATGAAGGCGGGAGCAGTCGAGTTTCTGACCAAGCCGTTCGATGAGCAGGATCTCTTGCGGGCAATCCAGGAGGCCGTGGAACGCGATCGGCGTGCCCGGCAGCAGCGGGCCGCGATGCGCGAGTTGCAGCTTCGCTATACCTCGCTGACCCCGCGCGAGCGGGAGGTCATGCTGCACGTGATCTCCGGTCTGCTGAATAAGCAGATTGCGGCCGAGCTGAAGACGAGCGAGTTCACCGTCAAGATCCATCGCGGGCGCGTCATGCGCAAGATGCGTGCCGATTCTCTGGCGGATCTGGTGAGGATGGCGGAAAGCCTCGGGATCCGTTCGCGTCAGCAGTCAATTTGAACGCAGAATCAATAACTTACGGGCAGATCTAGCACCAAGGTGTAATAGATTTGCGTCCCGCCGGCTGTTATTCAATCAGAGAGAGCCTTCATTATGCCTGTTATCGCGGTGGTCGACGATGATATCTCGGTGCGTGAATCGCTGGAGAGCCTGATCAGGTCCGTCGGCCTGGACGTGAAAGTGTTTGCCTCAGCGGAGGAGTTCGTGGATTCGAACCATCCTCCCAGGGTGGACTGTCTCATATTGGACGTGCGCCTTCCGGGGATGAGTGGAATCGAACTCCACCGTCGCCTGCTGGCCCTCGACTACAAAGTGCCCGTTGCCTTCATTACGGCACACGGATCCGACGACCATGCGAGGTCGGAAGCTGCCTCGGATTGGACGGTCGCTTACCTGATCAAACCGTTCAGCGAGGATGAATTACTCGATGCCGTCTACGCGGCGTTGAAATGGAAACCAGGAGGTTGAAGCAGGACAGGTAAACCATGGAGATCCCATGAGCGACACAGGAGCTTTGGTTTGCGTGGTGGATGACGACGCCTCCGTGCGCGAAGGCGTGGCAGGTCTGATTCGCTCCGCCGGATTGACAGTGAAGACGTTTGCGTCGGGAGAGGAGTTCCTGAGGGCCCCGCGCCCAGGAGCGCCACGTTGTTTGGTGCTGGATGTGAATCTCCCCGGGGTAAGTGGACTCGACCTGCAAAAGGAGCTTGCCAAGTCGGGTATTCAGGTCCCCATCGTGTTCCTCACCGGGCATGGCAACATCCCAATGGCAGTGCGCGCGGTGAAGGCAGGCGCGTTGAATTTTCTGACGAAGCCCTTCGACGATGAAGAACTATTGAGCGCCATCCGGCGATGCATCGATACAAAGCCCGTTTCAGGTTCTCAGCCTGGCGCCGGGGAGCGGATGAGACGCTCAGGCGCGGCGGCTGGCCGTGACAGCGGGAAGGTGTTCCCGCCATTCCGCCTGGACCCTGTCAACCAGTGCCTGTGGCGCAACGGAGAAGCGGGCCAGGACGAGCGCCTGCTGCTGACTCCTAAAGCATTCGCGGTTCTGCGCTACCTGGTGGAACATGCGGGACGACTGGTTACGCAGGAGGAACTGCTGGACGCGGTGTGGCCCGAGACGTTCGTCCAGCCAGAGGTTCTCAAATATCAGATCGCCGACATCCGGGGCATACTCGGAGACAGCCCGAAGAACCCTGTCTTTATCGAGACCCTGCCACGGCGAGGATATCGGTTCGTGGCCGCCGTGAGGGATAGCGGCGAGGCGGAATCACCAGCTTCGACGGGTACGGCGGGGGGCAGACTGGCGGGCAGAACGCGCGAGTTAGGCGAGTTGCGAACGTGCCTCGCAAAAGCCCTGCACGGCCGGACTCAGATCGTCTTCATCACCGGCGAGCCGGGCATTGGAAAGACGGCGCTGGTGGACGAATTCCTGTGTCAGGCCGCCGCCGAGCAACCATCTCTCCGCGTCGCCCGCGGCCAGTGTGTGGAAGGCTACGGTGGGACGGAACCCTATTACCCGATGCTGGAGGCTCTGGGTCAGTTGTGCCGGAGTCCGGGAGGGAATCGGGTAGTGGAGATTCTGGCCGCCCACGCGCCGACCTGGCTGGTCCGGTTCCCTTCGCTGGTGAAGCGCGAACAGCGCCAGGAGTTGCAGCAGGAGATTCTGGGAGCGACGCGCGATCGGATGTTGCGCGAGATCCGTGAAGCGCTGGACAGGCTGAACCTGGAAGGGCCTCGACTGTGGGTGTTTGAGGATGTGCAATGGGTGGATCCCTCCACGGTCGACTTGATCTCGGCCATCGCCCGAGGGCGGACGACGGCGAAGGCGATGGTGATCATGACCGAGCGATCCGTGGAAACGGCAGCGCGGAGTCATCCGCTGAGGAAGCTGATGTCGGAACTGCTGACTCATCACCTGTGCCGTGAGATTGCCCTGGCGCCGCTCTCGGCGGCGGATGTGGCCGAGTACCTGAGCGGAGAGTCCGGCGCAAGCTTGCCGGAGGGTTTTGCCGAGCTGATCTATCGGCACTCGGATGGGAATCCGTTGTTCATGATCGCCGCCCTCGATCACATGACCGAGCACGGCTCGATCGCGCGGGAGGCCGGAAAATGGCGGCTCAAGGTCCCGCTCCAGGAAATCGATCTCGGAGTGCCGGAGACTCTGCGGCAGATGACCGAAGCTCACATTCACCATTTGACGACGGAGGAACAACGAGTACTCGAAGCGGCCAGCGTGGCTGGAGTGAGGTTCTCGGCAAACGCGCTTGCAACAGTGCTTCAACAGGACGCGGAATTCGTGGAAGAGATTCTCGAGAACCTCTCCCGCCGCTCCCTGATCGTGCGTTCGGCGGGCGCCCGGCAGTTGCCCGATGCGAATACCGAGCAGGCCTTTGAGTTCATTCACGGCCTGTACCGCGAGGTCTTCTACGGCCGGCTCACGCCGGTGCGCAGGGCATGGATTCGCCGGCGCATCGACGATTCCGTTTCCCCGCCCTTGCGTGAGGTTGCGGAATCGGCGTCAAATCACCTCGCGCCAGGATCTGTCCGGAAAGATCCGGCGCTTGAACCCGGCGGGCAAGGTCGCGTCGGCACAGCGGCGGCGGCGTTCGCCTGAATTGTCATTCAACCTGGGCGGCCGGTATCGCTCCGTTCTGCGACGAAGTGTTGGGCAGAGCCTTGGAATCTGGACTTCACTGAGGCATCCGGGCAGCACTTCCGAAGTTCGGCCATCCGCCAAACCTCGGTACGTCCTCCGCGGGCGCAGTGGAGTTGGCCCTTGTTTTGCTCTAACGATAGCGCAGACTCTGCCACTTTGCGTCATGAACCTGCGTTTCAGTCTCGCCCGGCGAGTGTTCCAATGCGGTTGTCCGGCGCCGAAGTGTTGGACAGCACGTCGAGATGTGGACTTCACCGAGGCATCCGTCACCACTTTTGCAGCCTATGCATGGATGGTCTTAAGCGGTAATCAAGTTGCAGGCAACACGAACGCCGCGCGACATCGCGATCATCGCGATTGAAAGGCATCTCATCTCATGTACTCGAATGCAAACAAGAAGCACAGATGGGCCGTTGTGCTGGCGGGCGGAGACGGCGTGAGGTTGCAGGCACTCACGCGTCGCATATCCGGCGATTCGAGACCAAAACAGTTTTGCCCGCTTTTCGGTGGGAAGACCCTTCTCGCCCAGACACGCGAGCGAATCGCTCCCCTGTTTAACGAGGAACAGACAATATTCGTCCTGAATCGCGCCCACAGCAGTTTCTATAGTGAGCAGCTTGCCGGGGTGCCCGACTGCCGCAAGGTCGTGCAGCCGCTGAACCGGGGCACTGCTGTTGCGATGGCGCTGTGCCTGGAGATCATCTCTCGGCAGGATAACGACGCGCTGGTGGCCTTTTTCCCATCCGATCACCACTTCCTGGACTGTTCTGCATTTCGCAGCACCGTGGATTGCGGCCTCGGGATGATGGAGGAATATCCCCAATCCGTCCTTGTCCTTGGCGCAGAAGCGCAGTATCCAGAGGTAGAGTATGGCTGGATCGAGCCGGGCCGGACGTTGGTAGACTCGCCGGTTCATCCTCTGCAGCGCGTGACGCGATTCTGGGAGAAACCAACACTGCAACGTGCCAGGATCCTGCAACAGAACGGCTGTCTGTGGAACACTTTCGTGACAATCGGTCTGGCTGGTGCTTTCGAGGAGTTGTTTTGCGCCACCACTCCCCAGCTCACACGATCGCTGCGGAGCAGCCTTTCAAATGGTCGGCTTGGAGATTCTTACGATGAGACCGCCCCGGTCGATTTTTCGCAGGCGGTACTTTCCCGCGTGCCGGAGCGGCTTGCGGTCTTGCGCGATGCGAAATCCGGGTGGATGGATCTCGGGAGCCCGCATCGAGTCATCGAGGCCCTGACCCGCAGCGGAATGCAAGCGCCGTGGCTTGCTTCGAACGGAAACGGCACCCACGGGGCTTCCCAACTCTCTGTTGTCGCTTAGAAGCTCGCCAACAGGAGTGAAGATCACTGCGGCTCGCTCCGCAGCCAGCCCGGGACCTCCGGATCGCCGGGAGTGAAACGGGGGAGGAGTGCTGAAGTTCAGCTTGCTTGTCGTCTGATGGAAGAGCGAATCCCTCGTCCGACGAGCGGAGTGTCGCACACCGTACGTCCTGTGTACGGTCGGTGTTTCGAGTAGCAGCCAGTTGTCATCAATATACTGGGCATGGCATTACCGGGCTTCCGCCTGGAATCACCGAAGGGCACGGTAAAGATCGTATGCCTGTTAGGCTCCGCTTGGGGAATTCGGACAGATGAACGGATCCTTTCGCAGGCTGAAGGTCATCCGCCAGGTTATTCGCGACTTCGGAGCCGATCTTGCAACCATGACGGCCAGACTCCCCGATACAGTGCCTTCGGGCTCCCAGGATACGACGACGCTTCGTATCGCGGCGCGGACGAACGGCGAGCATGGCTTTCTCTTCTTCAACAACCAGGTTCGTCACTATCCTCGGCCGGAGCAGAAAGGCGTGCAGGTCGCCCGGAGGCTGCCTTCCGAAAGGATGACCGCACCGCGCGAACCTGTCGACATACCTTGGCAATGGTATTTCTTCCGGCCGGTCAACATGGACCTCGACGGAGGCCTTCTGAAATACGCCATGGCGCAGCCGTTCGCAAAGATCGAAGTCGGAGCAACCGGATACCGTTTCTTCTCTGCCTGTTCCGGCGTCGCTGCGGAGTTTGTGTTCCACGGGCGCACGATCTCGGCCCTCCACGCGAAGAGTGGCGAAGCGCGCCGCGAAAACGGACGAATCTACGTCCGCGGAGTCCCTTCCTCCACGGGAGCGGCGATAGAGTTTCAAACACGCGGGGGAAAGGCTGTCCGCATAATACTTCTTTCGCCCGAACAGGCCCGAAACTCCTGGAAGTTCTCACTCGCGGGCCACGAGTATTTGCTGTTCAGACAGGCAGACGTCTTCTCCGACGGCCGGGAGATTCATCTTCGTTCCCGCGATGCCAACGCTTTCTCGATCTCGATTCTCCCGGAAGGGAGCGAGCGATTGACCTCCCATGTGGCTCTGCGGCGAACTGGAAATGACGGAGCGTTCGCGCGGTACGTTGCGAACTGGAGCGTAACGAGCACCTTTCGCCGCTCATGAAGCAGCAGACGGTGGAACTGATCGCAGAGAACTCAGTGGCACAGCTACCGACACACCCGAATCTCGCGCCTTGAAGAAGCAGTCCGGAAGTTATCGAGAGGATTGGCGGGGACGACGGGGCTCGAACCCGCGACCTCCGACGTGACGGGCGCAAGGAGTAATCGTTTATTTTCAGTTATTTGCATTAAATCAAAGGGGTCTCTCCGGACTGGAGCCGACACAGAACGACGTGGAATGACCCGATTCCGCAGGGTTTAATGACACAGCTACTGACACAGCGAGTTCTGAACGCGCTCGGGCACGAATCAGTTTCACGGAAACCTCTGAATTGCATGATTCTCTCTTTAAGATTGGCGACCTGATACGGGCCCCCTTGATTGGTCCTCCCGGACCTGGCCCTTTGCGCGCCGGCGTGAAGGAATTGCCGGGCCGCGGCATGCTGACAGGCTCCCGCGGCCCCGGATGGAGATCATCCCGTCAGTAGTGAAACCGCCAGCGGAACTCCGCGTAGATTTGCCGCGGGTCGTTGTAGTGGAATCCGCCGAAAGTGAGACTGTTGTCGAGCAGAACCCGGCGGTTGGCCACGTTCAGTGCCGTTACCGACAGCCTGTACTTGTCCCCCTCGCCGAAGCTCTTGCCGAGTGAGATGTCAAACGTGGTGTGCTGCGGCAGATAGGCGCCAGGATACTGCGAGTCCGGATCACCGTTGGTAAAGCCCGAACCATAGTAGACGTTGGTCGAGGCCAGCACCTGCCACGGCAGGATCGCGTTGAAGCCCACGTTCAGCGTGTTGCGCTGATCGTGATCCACCGGCCCAAGCCCTGGAGGCGGTTCACAGTCCGGCGGTGTGGGAACCGGACAAATCAAGCCGCCGCTGAACGGAGGAGCGGATTGGGCGATCTGGTTGGAATAGGCGAGATGCACCTGCACCCGGCGCCACATGCGGGGCGACCGCAGCGTGGTTTCCCAGCCTTGAATCAACGCCTGCGCCCACGTCAGCGGCCAGAATATGTTCGATTCGCCGATGTTGCTGTGGTCCAGCCAGTTCGTCGCGCGTGTCTGGAAGTTGTCCTCTTCCAGTACCCACCCGAAGAAAGGAATGGACACGCCGAATTGAAACTCGTGGTCGCGCTCACCGCGCAGCGGGCCGAAGGCGAGACTCTGACTGCTGGCCAGATCGAGCAATGGACCCGTGGCCGTGAGCAGCGGGGGCGCCTGATAGAAATCGCCATAGAAACCGTGGAACACCCAGTTGATCCTCGGGATCCGGATGGCCGCGCCAAAACGCGGATCGGTCGCGTTCTCGACCACCTCGGGCTGACCTCCGAACGAGCCGGAATCGAAGTGCGATTCGCGCAATCCGGCAATCAGCGTCAGCCACGAAGTCACCTTGAACCGGTCGCTGATGTACTCCTCGATGAGACCACCCGTCACCGCGGCCGAAGACGGCCCGTAGTTCTGACAATCCGGCGGCGCGCAGCCCGTAAAGGTGTTGTTAAAGAAGCTGCTCTGGTGCTGGGCAAATCCGTACGCGCCCACCTGCACGTCGTTATTCCGTAACGTGGTGATCTCAGCACTGGCCTGAGCACCGGCGTAGTGCGACGTTTGATTCACATCGGTAATTACCGGAACGTCGTTTGGAGAACTGGCATACGCCGCTTCGTTGTAATGATAGAAAGGCGAGACGGTCAGCACGACGCCGGGGCTGAACGTGTGTATCCAGGAAAAAGCGGCGTACCCGTCCGGTTCCCGCTCGCTGTCGTGCAGGCCGTAGCTGGCGTACACCTGATTGCCGTCCGAGTTGGGATCGGGATCGATCGGAATCTGATAGTAATCCTGGCGGAGCGATGCCACCAGCCGGAGCTGATTCGCCGGACCCGCGTTGTAGAGCAGCGACGCAAAGCCGCCGTAGCCGTTCTCGGCGTCATGCACCACCTGGCCGATCGGAGGCTGCAGGCCGTAGTCGCTGCGATTGCCGTTGAAGCTGAGGTACCAGGCCAGGCGCTGCGTGTGGCTTCCAAAGTCGAGCTGGTCGTTTGTCTGAAACCAGTTCCCGAACGATGTGACCAGTTCGCCCTCGGAGTTGCTCTCGAAGCCGGTCCGCGGCACGATGTTGAAGATCCCGTAGGTGCGGTCTCCGTATTCGGCGTCATAGCTGCCGCGTTGCACTTCCAGATAATCAATGTCCTTGGGATCGATCTGCGGTCCCAGGTTCGTGGCGATATTGGTGTTCGGAATCGGCACGCCGTCAATCAGCCAGTCCACCTGATGTCCGCCGCGCATGTGCAGCATATCGTGAGTGACGTAAGCGCCCGGCGTGTAGTCCGTGATCATGGCCATGCTGTTGGTGCGGTCGGCGCCGGGCGTTTGCGCGATATCCTCGCGATCCACCAGCGTGGACGGGGTCACCGACGTCATGTTGACCTGTTCGGCCTCGCCGGACACGCTGACGCTTTCATTCACCGGCGCGATTGCCAGTTGGCAGTGCAACACCGGGGAGGATCCGGAACGGACCGTGACGTTCTGTTCCCAGGTCTGGAATTTCGATTCGCTGACAGTGATCTTGTAATCGCCGACGGGCACGGTGGAGAAGGAGAACTCGCCGTCGTTGCCGGATTCGGCGCTTTGCGACCAGTCCGAAGTGATCGCCTGCAGCTTGACCGTCGCGGCGGCAACCGGCCGGTGCTGGGGATCGTGGACAACGCCCTGAATTCGCCCGAAGATTGTTGCGTTAAGCAGTGGACTGGATGTTACAAAAGCCGTCACAAAAAAACAAATCGCCAAATGGCGCACAGATCCTCCCTGGTGTGTGCGGTGCGGGTGTTATTCCGCTTTACCGTGGTATGGTCGCGAGTGAGTGATACATCCCGAAGCGGCCTCTCCATTATGATGTCGCCGGGTACGCGGGAACGTGCGGCAAATTGTCGCACCAGCGCGTGAAGAACGGCGCCTGTGCACGGCGTATGGACGGCTGGCGCTCGGCCTTGCGACTCATGGTTTCGGACCATAGTTCCCGTTTTGATCCTCCGCCGGGTAGTCGCGCCCGTACTTGTTCTTGTGTGGCTCGGCGATGAATCCGGTGCCGGAAATCCGAATAATACCCAGCCAAATGCTTTTCTGGTGGAGATGGTCAAGGGACGAAAGCGCGGCCTCGCGCTGGACGTAGCGATGGGACAAGGGCGTAATACGCTATGGCTTGCTCAGCAGGGCTGGGATGTGACCGGATTTGATATCGCCGATCAGGCCGTCGCAGCCGCCAACCGGGAAGCCGGCAGACTTGGCTTGAAAATCCGGGCCGAGGTAAAGTCGACGGATCAATTCGACTTCGGCGAGAATCGCTGGGACCTGATTCTGCTGTGTTACGCCGGGGGCCGGCAAATGGTGGATCGGGTGGAGCGCTCGCTGAAGCCAGGTGGAATCCTGATCGTCGAAGCGTTTCATGACGACGCTCTCCGCACGTTTCGGATCGGCGGTTCACTGTTCCGGACGGGCGAACTGCCGCATATTTTCCAGGGATTGCGCACGGTTTACTATGCCGAGCCGATTGCCCAGCCGGATTTCGCTCCCGCACCGGTGCGAGTGGTCCGGTTCTGCGCCCAGAAGCCGGATTCGCATTAACCGCCGCCGGCTTCACTTGCCTGACTGCGCGGCATCCTCCATCAGAAAGCGATCGAAGACGTTGAGGTGCTGCTCAAAGAACTCTTTCTCGCTCGACGCGCAAAAATAGTACGTCTTGCTCTTGTACGTCGACTTGATGGAGCGATCCACATTCATCAGACACACCGGGCAGATGGGATGCGCTTCTTCGAACTTTGGAAGTCTGGCGTAAGCCACGTTCGAATCCGGATTCAGCCAGCCGCTCCCCTGGTATTCCAGGAGATCCGCCAGACTCAGCGTGGCATCCCTTCCCAGATAGCGGTCAACGACGTTGAGCGCGAGATCGATGCCGGACGAGACCCCGCCGGCCGACGCAAGGTTGCCCTCCACAACAAATCGCGCGCCGCGCTTCAGGTGCACATCCGGATATGTCCCCGCAAACCGGAAGTAGCCGCTGTGGTGACAGGTTGCGGATTTGCCGGCCAGAAGACCCGTCTTCGCGAGCACGAAAGCGCCGTTGCACACGGACATGGTTACGTCTGTGGTTTTCGATACCGATCGAATCCAGTCGTACATCTCCGGGCCGGTATCATCCAGGTCCATCGCGGGAATCACCACCACTCTGGGGGCGGGCGCCGTGCCGAAGGTGTATTCGGGAACAACCTTCATTCCCGCGCCCACGGTCACCGGTTCTTTTGCCGCCGCAACCATGTAGGGAGTAAAGAGCTGCTTTCCTTCGGTTGCGCCCGCGCCCGCAAAGACCTCGAGTGGCCCCGCGAAATCGAGCACCTCCGCGCGCTTTGCGATGACGAATGCCACCGGCAGCGTCCCGGACGCCGGCACGTGCAGCGCGGGGAAAGTGACGGCCGGCGTGGCGCTTTTCCCGGTTGAGGAATCCGCCGCGCTCGCCACGGAACGAACTGCAACCGCGGCAGCGCCGAACAGCGCCGCCTTCTTCAAGACTTCTCTTCTGTACATCGATTCTCTCCTTAACCGCATTCCCCGGTCTTCCGCGCGTCCAACCTGAAGTCTAGCCGGGACCCTGCTTCCTGACAACTGGGCAATTTGTCGCACCGGCGTGCTCCCCGGTCCGCTGCGCCTGGCGGTTCAAGTGAGAATTCGAAAGATGGCGAACAGGGCCAGCGCGTTCGCAAGGATCGACAACGGAAGAAGCACCAGATGCCCGCGTTCGGACCAGCTCCGGGATCGTTCGGGCCTCCGATGAAACGGCCGGGGAAAAACAGCCTGAAAAGCGGTGGCGGCGTAAATGGAATCGGCGCGTGAACTCATCCTTTCGAAGAGTACGTTGCGGGGGCCACATCGGCAATATGGCAAATCGACGCAGCCGGGGCGTCCGTCTAATGGCTTCGGCCGGCGTACCGTGAGGGGTCCTTCAGGAAAAGTTCGCGGCAGGTGCGGCTGCAGAAGTAGTAAGTCCGGCCTTCGAACTCGGCGTGCGGTCCATCCTTGCTTGCGGACACCGCCATCCGGCACACCGGATCGATGGCCTGCGGTTCCTGCGCGCCCCCCGTGCTCGCCGCCGCGCCCGCGGTTTTGGCCGGCTGCAACTGCTTCAGATACTCGATCATCTGGTTGAGTTCGGTATCCGTTAGCTGATCGCGATAGCTCGGCATCACTGGCGGGTAACCCGCAACAATCTTTGCCCCCGGATCGAGAATCGACTCCCGGACATATGCCTCGTCCGCCGTCACCGTCCGGCCATCGCTCAACAGCACCTTGTGTCCGAAGATTCCCTCCAGCGGAGGCGCCACCCGGCCCTGGTCATGGCAGCCCAGGCAACCACGCGCAGCGTAAAGCGCGGCCCCGGGGCTTTGCGGCGCCGGCGGCTCCTGCGCATCCGCACCCGCGTCCTGGCTGTTCTCCCCCATGGAATCCGTCACCTGTTCGCCGGCCAGCCGCGTTGCATCTCTGACCAGGCGGCGCAACGCCACGCCGTCGGCGCTGTCATAGACGCCTCGAACCTGGCCGTTCCCGTCCGTAAGAATGAAAAGACCGCTGTGCTGGATCGGCGTGTTCTCATCCGGCGGCTGCACGAACACGCGCATCCCGGCCGCGGTGGCCGCGAGTTTCTTCCGCTCCGTGCTCAGAAAATGCCAGCGGTCATCGGCCTTCCACATCGTCGCGTATTGTTTGAGAACAGCCGGCGTATCGTGATCGGGATCGACCGAAAAGGAAACGAAGCGCATGTTCGAATCGGCCAGGGTTTTCTGCAATCCGGCCATCTTCGCGGTCATCATCGGGCAAATGGAGGTACACGTACTGAAAAAGAAATCGGACACCCAGATGTGGCCTCGCAAATCGCCGTTTGAGAACAAGTACCCGTTCTGATCCGGATAGGCGAAATCAGGAGCGGCCCACAGTATCGGGAGCGCGCCGTCGTTCGACGCGGACGCCGAACTGTAGGCAGCGGCTGCTGCCGATGGTCCCGACTCACGCTGTTGCCACTTCAGCAGCAGAACGACGCCAATTGCCGACGTCGCCAGTAGCGCCAGGGCGCCGCCGATAGTCCACAGCCGATGAGATGTCATCGCCGTTTCCCATCGTACGCTTAAGCGCTCCTGGCCCGGATGCGACAATCTGCCACGTGTTTCGGCAAGCGAGGGATCATCTGACCGGCGGATGCTTGGCGAGCTTGCGTTGCAGCGAGCGCCGGTGAATGCCCAGCATTCGTGCGGCCTGCGAGATGTTGCCGCCGCAATCGGCGATCACGCGCTGCATGTGCTCCCATTCGACGCGGGCCAGGCTTGCTACCGTTGTCGGCGCTTCGGGAACCTGTTCTGGTGCGGTCTTCAGACTGTCGTAGGCGGCCAGAATCTGGTCGGCATCGGCTGGCTTGCTGAGATAGTGGTCGGCGCCGCGCTTCATCGCTGAGATAGCCGTCGGGATGCTGCCATAGCCCGTCAGGACGATGATGGTCATCGACGAATCGATGGCTCGAAGCTCCTGCACCAGATCCAGCCCCCCCATGCCTGGCATTCGCAGGTCCACCAGGACGAGGTCGGGACTGCGATCGCGCGCGGCATCCAGCGCCGTCTCGCCGTCTGGCGCCTGGATGGCTTCCCAGTCCCGTTGTTCCAGAGCGCGGCACAGACGGAGGCGGAACGTCTCATCGTCGTCAACCACCAGAACCAGCGGGCGTTCCTCCGTGAGGGGCATCACTTCGTGAGATCCGCGTAGCGTTGTGAGACGAAATCCCAGTTGATGACTTTCATGACTGCGGATAGGTAGTCGGCACGGCGGTTCTGATACTTCAGATAGTACGCGTGCTCCCAGACGTCGATTCCGAGCAATGGGCGGCGCCCGGCGAGCAGCGGACTGTCCTGATTGGGCGCGGTGTCAAGTGCGAGCTTGCCGGTTGCATCGATCGACAGCCACGCCCACCCGCTCCCGAAAACGCCAAGCGCTGCCGAGCGGAGCTGGTTCTCGAACTGATCCTGTCCCCCGAAAGTGGCATTCAGTGCGGAGGCGAACGCGCCGCCTGGCTTTCCGCTCTTCGTGGCCGGAGTCAGCGTCAGCCAGAACAGGGAATGGTTCGCGTGCCCGCCGCCCTGGTTCCGCACTGCAGTGCGAATGGCTTCGGGCAGCGTGTCCAGACGTTCAAGCAGTTGCTCGACGCTGAGCTTCGCGAGGTCCGGGTAAGCGCTGACGGCTTTGTTCAGGTTATCGACGTACGCCTTGTGATGCTTGTCGTGGTGAATCTGCATCGTTTGCGCGTCGATGAACGGTTCCAACGCGTCGTACGCGTAAGGCAGGTTTGGCAGCGTAAACGGCGCCTCTGCGGCGGATGCCAGGGCGGTGGCAACCGGACTCAGCGCGGCCAGTTCCAGCAGTGATCGTCGAGTCATCGATCTAATTCCTTTCCCTCCGGCCCATCACGCCGGCGCTTCCTGTTTTCGCATTCGAAATAGAACAATACACACGAAGATCAGCCCCAGCGCGACCGCGGCGACAGGCGTGACGAACAGCCATGCACGCTGACCGCCCTCCGGAAGAGCCAGGATGCGTTTCCCATAGGCACCGACCAGGGCGGCTTTGATGTCATCGTCGGACTTGCCCGCCCGCACCATTTCGGCGATTTGCGCGCGCAGTTGCTCCGCGACCTGCGAGTTGTGCACGGTGAGATTCTCGCTCCAGCAGCAGGGCGCGATGAACTCGCCATACAACTTCTCAAGGCGCGGATCGCCGGACCCATACCCCGCACGCAGGAGGGGAACCAGAGCCAGCATGGCCGCCACCGCAAATATGACCGCGTGAATCTTCATACAGAGTTGTGAAGCGCTCGCTCCGAGTGGGCGGCCAGGGGCAGCTCCAGCACCGCCGTCGTGCCCTGTCCCGAGTTTGATTCGATGGTGAACCGGCCGCCCAGACGATCAGCCAGCGTGCGCACAAGAAAAATGCCCAGGCCCATGCCTTTGCCGGGCTCCTTTGTCGTGAAGAATGGTTCGCCGACATGGCGCAGCACATCCGAGGTCATGCCGGCGCCGTGGTCCTTCACCTCAAAGCGTACATACTCGCCCGCACGCACCGCTGTCAGCACGACTCGGGATCCGCCGGAGGACGATTCCAACGCATTTCTTACCAGCGCGATCAGCGCCTGCTCAACGCCGTGTCTCGGGATGCGCAGGATCGCGTCAGCAGCGCTGCCGGTAGCAGCTTCGAGCGTCGCCGTGGAGAGAAAGCTTTCGCGAACCGCGGCGATCAGCTCATCCGCGGTTACCGCTGAAATCGCCTCACCGGCCGGTTCCGCGCCTTCGACACTCATCCGCTGCAGGATTTGCCGGCACCGTTCGACTTCCGAGCGAACCAGGCGGCTGTCCTCGGCAACGGCGGCGTCCCGCAACGACTGCGTCGCGTAAAGCTCAAGTTCTCGCGACACGACCGCGATGGTGGCAAGCGGGGTGCTAAGCTCGTGCGCAGCTCCGGCGGCAAGCGTCACCAGCGAAGCCAGCCGATCCTTGCGCGCCAGCTCCTGCTGCATATGAAGCAGGGACGCCTCGTGCTGCCGCAGGAGCTCGGAGATCCTGCCGGCGAACATAGCCACTAAAAACGTCGCGATCGCGAAGCCAAGCCACATGCCCGACAGGTGCAGGCTGGCCCCCGCGCCGTGATGCATCTCAAGCTGTGTGACAGGACGGTAAACGCGGAACAGGACGGCGAAGCAGGCGATGGCCAGCAACCCGAGGCCCCACGTCTGCCGCCGCGTCAGGATCGTGGCCGACAGCGTGATATGAACCAGAAACAGGAGGGTGAAGGGGTTGTTCGGTCCGCCGGTCAGCATCAGAACCGCGGTGAGACACAACGTGTCCAGTACGAACACCCACCCGATGAGTGCGGACTCGCGGCCATGTTCGAACCACCCCGCGTGGCGGGCGCGCGCCGCAAGCCAGAAATTACTCAACGCCACCACCAGCAACGGAAGCGCGATCCACGAGAGCGGAAGATCGATGCCCAGCAGCAGCTCCGCCAGAATCGCGATTGCCATCTCGCCCGCCGCCATGGCGTAGCGAAGGCGAACGACCCATGGCAGAGCAATACGGGGAACGATCCGGGAGCGCGACGGCACCATGACTAATTCTCTTATCCTAGCCCGCGCCAACAGGGTTGCCCTGCGACATAATGTCGCACCCGGCTGAGAGGATCCACAGTTGATAGTCTTGCGGCTGCCGATTGCCATCGGCTAGGAAAGATGACGCCGGACGGCAGGTGGATCCTTGAAAACTCGCTGAATGGCAAGATGTGGGCGGACGTGGAGGCCGGGGGGAAACCGAGTAAATGGCTCACCTGGTTCGCGCTTCGGGTGCTCACTCACTTCGGCCGCGCCGCGCGGGCGTGAACTTCACACCCGGTTCCTGCGAGGCCGCATGACCGATCCCTCATGCTTGTTGCTCTGGCGCCAATTCGTCTGCGGCATGATGTCGCACGGTTCCAGGTCAAGCACATACGCATTCTGCGACAATTCGCCGCGCGCGAAGAGCGCCAGCCCGCCGCCATAATGAGTGCATCTCGGATGCCGGGAATGGACTGCGTTCGGGCTTTGCTGTGGATTACTCCACTTCGGTTCTCGCTCGCGTGACTTATGTTCAGCCGAGCGACCGTCGCGCAGCGGGGCACAAATGCCATTCCCGGTATCCGCCCAGTGACCGGCCACGAAAAGGGGTAGCACAGCGTTCATCAGCATGCAACCGCGCTCATGTTACCGGCGCGACACCGCCCGATTTCAACGGACACTGGCGCCAGCAGAGGGGCTCCGGAGCGCAACGCCGCCTCGACATCGAACAGAATGGCCAGACGCTACAGGTGACCACGACCATCACCAATTCTCAGGGCTCTCGCCACTGTCGGAGGACGGCAAGAGTCTTCAGGTGAAGAGGGAATCGATTAAGTCGGGTGAGACCCGGGCTTCGTCGGCTACGTACGCTCGCCAGCCCTGAAAACCGCGATCGGCCTTCCGAACGGGTTGCGCCGTGAATCAATTCGTCGAAGCTGATCTACGATTCCAACCGGGACTGTAGCGTAACCCGAATCGCACCTGAAGCGGTTCCACGGGGTGGAACACGTCAGTGAACGCCGCCGCGGCGGTTGGCGTTATCCGGGACGTATACGCGTAGTCGATGTCGTGATCCCTGCGGTTCAGCAGATTCAGGCCTTCGACCACAAAGCTCCATTCTCTGCTGATCCGATAGCGGACTTCTCCATTGAGCAGGACCGTCGCACTGGAGCGGTAGATTCCGTCGGATGTCAGGTCGCGCGGTCCAAAGGCGCGCAGGCGTAGACTCGCCGAAAAGCGTTTGTAATCGTGCATCGTGGCGCCTGCTGAGGCCACCAGCCCTACCGCTTCGGGTACACGCTTGCCCCCGGGGCTGTCTGGCGCGGCATCATCCGCATCAATCGCGGTGAAAAAGGCTCTGGAATCCGCGAAGTCAAAATCGAACGCCCAGTGGTCCAGCGGCGTGTAGTAGTTGGCCCATTCGATGCCATAACGGTTGCTCGGCGACAACGAAGCGACGGTGCCTCCCGTGTCGCCATCCTGCAGCAGTTCGGATTGACTGTGGAGATACCAGAGCGAAAACGTGCTTTGCAGATGTGGCGCCGCCGTCGTGCGCACGCCGACTTCCGACCCTTTGGTTTGGATGAGGGCGGGGATTCTCGATGTGGCCGTGGGGAACGGATTGTCCGGCGAAATCGGTTCCTCTCTTTGCGTTGCGCCACGTGCGTCGTTGCTGTGAAAACTGAATCCGCCCTGCACATAGAACTCCGTCCTGCGCCAGGGGCCGAAAATCAAACTCGCTTTGGGCTCGGGCATAAACTGAGTCACCGGGCCGGAATTGGCGGCCGCAAAGTTGACCACCGGAGCGCCAGGCAATTCGCTGGCGGTATAGCTGGGAGTCAGGCTGGTGACGTTATAAAAAGCTTCGTCGCCGCGGAAGGCCACCATCGTGCGGAAATATTCCCCCCACTGGATTTTGTTTTCCGCATAAAAACCGAGCATGGTGTCGGTGAACCTGTTCACGTCCGTGTCCGCGGGCAACACAGCCACCAGATTCGGATCGGCGTTGCATGCGTCGATGGGTTCGTCATTGCATGCGTTGCTGTCGTCCTTGTCCGTGCGCATGCGATTTTCCGTCCGGTAAAGGCCGTTGCGGACCCAGTCGTTGCGGACCTGCAGTCCGAACGTGTTTTGCGTCTTGCGGCCGAACCACTGGTTGAAGAGCGTGTGACGCACGTCGATTCCAATGACAAAGCGGCTGTCCTGTTGTTCGAACTGATCGCCCTTGATGGGGTCGTCCAGGTAGTACGTGAAATCGGAAAACAGATTGAGGTAGTAATAAAACCCGTATGCCATGATCTGCGTTCGGGAACGATCGTCCTGGCGATGCCATTCGGCCTGCAGACTGTAACGGTCCGAATCGCCGCCGTCGGTTGGGTTCAGCGCGCCGAAGAAACCGACGAGGGGTGTCGCCGTGATGGGGATCTGATCGCTCGAGTTCCACGTTCCGCGGTAAGCATGGGCGCTGAGGCTGAAACCGTTGCTTTCGTCGCCCTGGCTGTACGTCACGAGGCCGTTGTACTTGTAGAAATTGTCCCCATGATTCCAGGGGCCGTCGTCGTGATAGAACTCTCCGCCGACAAGCAGATTGCCCGAACCGACTTTCTCCGATACGCCGAAGACGGCTCGCTCATAGCCGTACATGCCGCCTTCCACCTGGAAGAAGTTCTCGGGCAGCGTCTTGTAAAAGTCCAGGTGCGCCGCTCCGGCTGAGCCAAAATCGCCGACGTCGGCGTAATAGGGACCTTTTTCGTAGTCCACCCGCTGCACCAGCTCGGGGATGACGATATTCATGTCGGCGTACCCCTCGCCGTGCGCATGCGACGGGAGATTCAGCGGCACATCGTCAAGGTAGACGGCGAAGTCCGTTCCGTGGTCGAGGTTGAAGCCGCGAAGAAAATACTGGTTGGCCTTGCCCCCGCCGGCGTGTTGCGTGATGATGACGCCGGGAACGGTCTCCAGGACCTCTCCCGAACGGAGAATGGGACGATCGTCAAGTTCGGTTGCGCCAACCGTCCCCTGGGTGGAGGATGCGGCAATGCCGACCAGGTCATCGGCGCGTCCCTGCACGTTTACGGTGGTGCTCACAGATGCCAGACCCAGAGAGATGTGGAACGGCGCGGGGGCCTGGGCGCCTATGGTGACGGGAATCTCTTTGGTTTCGAAATCGGCGTGAGATACCACGAGCCGATAATTGCCTGGCAAGAGTCCGGAAACGGTAAAAGAGCCGTTCGTATCCGACTCGGTGGTTCTGAGTACGGTACGGTTCGCGCTTTGAAGCTGCACGCCAGCCCCGGCGATTGCCGCGCCAGAGGTGTCGACGACAGTTCCCGATATCTCAGTCGGTCGCCTCTGATCCTCCTGAGCGCTGAGAGTCTGCGCCGGCAACAGGAACGCGCAAAGCGCGCAACAGACGAGCGCGAACCTCATAGTCCCACAGCAACTGCCCGGTAGCCTTCCTTCGAATCGATGTGGTAGCACGATTGTAATAATCGTAACACGATCCGGCGCGGTCCGTTCCGCCGATTTTGATTCGAACGACGATCCCCTGGGGTGTCTGCGTCGTGGCACCGGTCTCGGAATGGCGTTCCGAGCGGCTGTCCCGCCGGGAAGGCTCGCGGTGCGACAAAATGCCGCACGTCACGACGGCCAGCCTTCCTTAAACTGAATTAGTCACCCCAACAGCTACAGCCTCGTAGCCGCTGGTCCGAAGGTCGCGCGTCGACGTGATACGACCCGGCTCAGTTTCTTCCGCGAGGTCTTCTTGCATCCGAAGGGCATCCTGTTTGGTGGAATCCTGACATTGCTGCTGGCGCCGAGCCAGCTCCGAAGTGCGGCCCCGCTGCGCGGTGTGGTGCGGGATCGCTCTGGCGCGGTCATAGCCGGCGCGATCGTGCAACTGTCGCTTGGTACCCGGCTGGTGGCCGAGACCAAAACTGTGGCCAACGGTGAGTTCTTGCTCCTTCCGCCGCCGGGCGCAAGCGCCGATGACGAGTACACGATACTCGCCGCGGCGAGCGGCTTTGCTCCGGCAATCGAGACGGTGAAGCTGGCCGAGGCGGGCGCGCGGAGACTCGAGTTCGTGCTCGATGTCGCGCCCTACCGTCAGTCGATGGAGGTTCAGGCCGCAGCTCCGGTTTACCAGAGCACGCTCGACCTGAGCGGCGTGCGGGAGAGTCCGGCAAAGGACCTGGGCGAGGCGCTCAGCGAGATCGATGGCGTCTGGAAGATTCGCAAGGCCGGAATCGCCAACGATCTTGTCGTGCGCGGCCTGCAGCAGAACGACATCAACGTCCTGGTGGACGGCACGCGCACGTATGCCGCCTGCCCGAGCCACATGGATCCCCCCGCGAGCCATGTGGATTTTGTCGAAGTCGACCACGTCGATGTCAGCAAAGGCGCGTTCGACGTCGCCAACGCGGGAAGTCTGGGGCCAACAGTCGACATTGTCACCAAAGAACCCGGCATGGGTTTCCAGATAAAGCCATCGCTGAGTCTCGGTTCCTTCGACTTCTTTAACCCGAGTGTGACGGCCAGCTACGGGAGCTCAGCCTTTCAAATCCTCGCCGGATACTCGTATCGCGTGTCCGACCCTTACAGCGACGGCTCAGGACAGGCATTCACCAGCTACGCCAACTACAGCGCGACCGGAAAGCAGCAGCACGCCTTCGACATCAACACCGGCTGGTTGGAGGCGTATTGGAATCCCAGCGATCAACAGCAGCTAAGCCTGAGGTACACGCGCCAGCAATCGGGCCTGACGCTCTATCCGTATCTGACGATGGATTCCAACTACGACAATGCCGACCGTGCCGCAGTTCACTACGTCGTTCGTGACCTGACGCCGGCTTTGCGGGAGCTTCGCGCCGAGGGCTACTACACCAACGTCCATCACTTCATGACCGACAGCGAACGCGCTACCGCGATGATGGGCCAGTGGACGATGGCGGGCGACGCGACCTCGCAGAGCGTGGGAGGTCACATTGAAGCCGATCTGGGCAGTGACTTCACCATCGGAACCGAAAGCTACCACCGCAACTGGAATCTCACCGGCTCCATGCGCATGTCTGGCACGCTGATGACCAGCCCGTCGATTCCCGACGTCAACACGCTCGCCAGCGGGGTGTTTGCCATCTGGCATCGTCCGCTCGGAGAGCGTCTGAGGCTGACCGCGGGCGCTCGCTTCGACCATGCACAGATGCGCGTCGGCGACTCCAGCGCCTCCACCGACAACTACTACCAGTTCCACGACACGCGCCGCACGAGCAACATGGATAACTATCCATCGGCGAACGCGCAGCTCAGCTATGCACTGGCCTCATCCAGCCAGCTCTTTGCCGGGGTTGGAACAACGGGTCGCATCCCCGATGCGGAAGAACGTTACCTCGACCGCGGCATGGGGACGAGCGTCGACGTCGGCGATCCGCTGCTGCCCATCACACGCAACACTGAAATCGATGCTGGCTGGAGCTTCCACAGCGGTCGATTCACTTTCCGGCCGCAGGTTTTCTATTCGTGGCTGGACAACTTCATTCTGGTCGACAACCAGCCCCAGATCAACGCGCCCATGGGCGGAGGTGGGATGGGAGGAGTGAGCCTGGGTGCCGACCCGATGGACATGACCATGCCTGGGGGGACCTCGGCGCGTTCTTACACCGATGTGGCTGCCCGGCTCCGCGGCGGGGAGGCGAGCTACGGCGTTATGCTCACCGGAACGCTGACGCTGAACGGCGGTGTTTCCTATACACGCGGCACGGCGACGCCGGTGATGGCGGCCGGCGTGATGAGCACGAACCTGCCCGAGATGCCGCCCCTGCGCGGCTGGAGCTCACTGCGCTACTCCCCGCGCTGGTTCTTCGCCGAACTCGGCGCGATTGCAGCCGGGCGCCAGTCAGACGTCGATACCGACCTGATGGAGACGCCCACGGCGGGCTACGCGCTGCTCAACGCGAAGGTCGGCTTCACACACAAACGGGTGTCGGTCAGCTTTAGCGCGGACAATCTGCTGAACCGCTTTTATTACGAGTACCTCTCCTACTACCGCGATCCATTCGCCTCCGGAGTGAAAGTCCCGGAACCCGGCCGGAACGTCTTCGCGCAGGTGAGATACGCGTTCTGAGCGTCGCCGACCCCGAAGCGGGCGGGACGTGTAATTGCGCCTCGCCCGCTCATCGCGGTGCTTGCCCTGCGACATAATGTCGTACTCTTGGTCGCATGAAGATACGGGCCGTGCGACAACTCACCGCGCGCGAAGCGCGCCAGCGCGCCGCCATAATGAGTGCATCTCGGATGCCGGGAATGGACTGCGTTCGGGCTTTGCTGCGGATTACTCCACTTCGGTTCTCTCCCGTGTGACTTATGTTCAGCAGAGCGACCGTCGCGCAGCGGGGCACAAGAGCCATTCCCGGTATCCGCCCGGCGCTCGGAGCGGACCCGGCATCCGTTACGGGTTGGGCATGCCGCTGAAGATCTCAAGGATCACTCCGAGATCGCGTTCGGTGCCCAGGTATGCGACCCTGACACCTTCGAACTCGCCACTGAGGGGAACGTCGATGCCGCGTTCGGCCGCCATTGCCAGCATCTTGTCGAAGCTCCGCGCAGCCACGGCGATATGGTGTACGCCACCGCCTTTCTCGGCAAGGAAACGCGCGTAGATGCTCTCGTCGTCGAGCGGCTCGATCAGTTCCCACTGCAGTTGGCCGACCATGGCGACTGCCAGACGCCAGGAGCGCTGGACCGGCCGGCCGTATTCGCGCAGATCCTTCGCGTTGCCCGAGTTAAACTCGTAGATCTTCCACGGACCGATGCCGTACTCGTCGATGTATTTCCGTATTGTCGCGTCCAGATCGCGCACCACGATCCCGATCTGCATTGTCTGGGTGAAGGCCGGTTCGCGCATCGTCACACCCCCAGCGCTCAACATGGCACTGGCGATAAACCTTGTCAAGTGCGCATCTTTGTTGACGCGCGCGTTTTGGTTCATCGGACCAAGTCGGCAGCACCCGTTTCACCCGCAACGCCAAAGGGAACAGGAGTACCAGCGCGCCGGCGGAGACCGAAAGCTCGTATCCCCAGAGCAGATATTCAGGAACGTGTGTTCATTCGAGCCATGCAGCAGAATGATGGCCCGCTTATGGCGCCTGTCGGATCCCGCCCGCCGGATGAGAGGATACCTGAACCGGATGCTCTGGGATATCGCCATCAGGCGGCCCGTCCGGAGTCAAAGGTCCCTCAAACGAAAGGTCGGGGCACTGGCAGCGATAGCTGGTACGCCCGCAAAGGTGAACGCTGTTTCGCGAAGCGAAGAGGGGGTTGTACAGTTCGGCCCTCCGAAATGGAATCGCCTCGTCATCGCTCCAGGTGCTCAATAACTCTGCCCGCCGCAGCGTTCAGCGCCCGATCAGATCAGCCGCGGCCCAAGGCTCCGTTGAATCACCGTCGCAGGTACAATTCGACGCGATCCGTGGTCCAGATGGAGATGCCGCTTCCAAAGAAATCCCGGTCCTCCGTCCAGATCGGCGCGTTCAACATCAGGGCCACAGCGATAACGGGCCAGTCGTCGATGTCGCGTATCGCGACGCGCTCCCGAGCGAGTTGCTCAAGATCCCCATACAAGTCGCGATGCACCGGCTGCACAAGCAACTCGATCTGATCGAGTACTGCGAGGCCGGCCTCCGGGTCTTCACCTCGACCGGTGAGCACTTGTGGTACGTACTCGCGAGCGTCCTCCAGGCATACATCAGGTTTGTAGAAGCTGGCGGAGTCCTCGTAGGTTTCCAGCAGAGACCGAACTCGAGAGCCGAGAGCAGCGCGGATCGGAATGTTGGCATCCAGCACCAGTCTCCTGCGGTCGCTCACCGGCGCTTACCCGCCCGCCAGCGTTTGAAGTCCGCGACCAGTTCCTCTTCGGTCACGCCATTGGCCGCCAGCAGCGCATCGAGCCGTGCTGCCGCTTCCTTCAGTGCAGCGCGATCCGCATCGGAACGCTTCCGTCGCGCCGGTATGAAATAGCCAACCGTGTCGCCATGGCGAGTGATCGCTACCGGCGTATCGCTTTCGAGCACATACGTCGCAAGATTCTCCCTGAAATCCCGAATACCGACCCTCATCGGATCATTCGCCATAGGGCCTCCTCATGTGTACAGACCTGTACACAATTTATTACAAGCGCGCAGGCCAAACGGGGCTGGGTGACGAATGCCGGTCCGGTCGATTCGTTGCCCAGCCTCCCACCGCTGGCCAATCCATTTGCTGCACCGCTTTACCGGTGGCGTCGTCGTTTACCCCGACGCAAGTTCCATCGATCTGGCTATCGTGTGTTCACGCTGGACGCGCCAAACCGGGGTTCGCTCACAAGGATCGAAGAAAGTAACTCCGTCGGCCGCCTGACCCCCTCACGGCAAGATGTGGCTGAACAAGCCAACTGGACGTGTCCACGTAACCCGCACGCTCCCGCTATCGATCATGGTCCCGCTGTCGTTCCTGTTCGCGTGACCTTTGCTTCTCTTCGCGCTCCTGCTGCGTTTGAAGCACGGCTTTGTGGGTCGCCTCCCAATACCGGCCCAGCCAGCCGTCTGAGGATTCACCTCCGTCACACGGCAACAACCATCATGTTCCTTCGGGTCATCCCAGAGGCGATCATCCGAAAGCTGACAGGGCGGCGCAGCCGGGAATTGGAGCGTTATGAGCACCTGTCTCCGCTTTTGAAGCAGCAAACCGTGGAGCTGATCGCAAAAGAGCTCAGTGGCACAGCTACTGACACACCCGAAAATGAGCCTGGTAGAAAACGCTCGGAAGTTATTGAGAGGAATGGCGGGGACGACGGGGCTCGAACCCGCGACCTCCGACGTGACAGGAAGAGGGCTGAATTGCGGCCCACGGTCATAGGCTTTCCTTTCCATTCGTTACACGAGCCGTGTCGGGCGATTTTCGAGTTGCTACAGTACCTGCTACAGTTCGTCGTCAGCAGGTTATGCCAGTTTTGGTATATCATGTGTTGGAGAGGGGCAATGAACCGCGCAAGTTGATCTGGTTGGTGGACACCCTCGAACGGCTGACGGAGTTCCCTTCGAGAGTTCGGCGGAAGCTCGGCTTCGCACTTTACCAGGCTCAAATCGGACAGCAGCATGAGAGTGCCGAGATGTTGCGCGGTTTGGCTGAGGCATTGTGGCAGGTGCGGGCGGACGATCTGAGTGGGACCCTTCATGCTTTCCAGAAGAAGTCAACCTCGGGAATCGCGACTCCGCAGCGAGAATTGGACCTGATCAGACAACGGCTGCGGCTTGCGCGCAAGCTGGCCGGGAAGTGAGGTGACCTGAAATGCCTAATCGAGAGTTTACGCCGAGTTCTGGGAACGTCTTTGCCGACTTGAGCCTTCCACACGCAGACGAACTACTGGCAAAGGCCGAGTTGGCTGCAAAGGTGATTGCCGAGGTCCGGCAGCGGCGGCTCACGCAGAGCCGGGCGGCTGCCATCCTCGGAATCGATCAACCTAAGGTATCGGCGCTCAAGCAGGGGAAACTCTCAGGATTTTCGGTTGAGCGGCTGATTCGCCTTCTCTTGAGGCTGGGTCGTGACGTCGAGATAACGGTCAGGCCCAGATCAAGGTCCAAATCTGCAAAGCTCCGTGTCGCATAACCTATGCCTTGCCCCGACTGCGCATAATCTGCATATAGGATTTGCTGAGATCGTGAAGGTCACCCCGTCGGTGCAGGTGCCGGCGCTATCATCCACCCCTACCGAAAACAAAAACGCCGAGGGTTGCGAAACCGCCTCCCGTTGGTCGGCCCCGTATCCAGGGTATACGACGCGACGGGAGGTACGCGCCCTGCCCATCGTCCGCGATGAGTTCCGCCCGGTTAATCCTCGATCGGGCTGCTCGCCAGCGTTGTTCGTCTCGGCTTCACCGGCAGCCTCAGCATAAAGCTCTTGCCACCTCGGCGGGAGCGGATTATCATCGAACCGTTAACCAGTGTCTTAACCGCTGTCTCAGCCCAGGGGACCACCCAAGGGGACCGTCCACTGCCAGGTCGTCAGGAATGCGCGTTGGACGTCAGCGAGGGCCGTGTTTTGAACTGCATTTCTGGAGAGCATTCAGGAGCATGCTTGGGATGCTGAAGTACTCGCTTTACATAGTTGCATTGTTCGCCGCGGCTTCCGTTTTCGGGCAGGAGACTTGTGGGAACGTGCAATTGGAGCTCACGCCTGATTACAGTTTCGCCATCGGAAGTTCCAGCGGAGGCAGCGCGTTTACGTTTATCCTCGGCAGCCAAACGCTCGCCCAGGGGTCGATTACACAACTGGGTCTTTTTCACTTCGACAACTCGCTCAACAGCACTTCTGGAATTGCACCGGCGCAATCCAGCGAAACCTCGCTTGTGCCGGGCAAGTTCGGATCGGCGCTGGCGATTTCCGCTGGTGGAATCCTCAGCTATCCTGCTGCCGGCAACATCAGCTTCGGCGACGGGACGATTGAACTCTGGATCGCACCGACGAGGAGCGGCACGGATCCGATCTATTCGCAGTACGACCACACGCTGTTTCGCTATACCGCAGCAAACGGAGACCAGCTCGTCTTCTCGGAGTCCGCCGAAGAAGGACCATATAGTTTTTACGCGGGTACAATCATCAGCGGTACATTCACCGGAGTGGGCGGAATCCAGATGTCGAGCCTAAACGCTGGCGTTTGGCATCACGTGGCATTCACTTATTCGCAGGCAAATGCGCGGCTCCGTCTGTATCTGGACGGATTGCTGATCGACGAAAACGATGTCGCATTCTCGATGCCAGCCTCTAACGGCGCGTCGTTCACCATTGACAGCGATCCCTACGGGCACGGCAGCGCGTTTCTCGTTGATGAACTGAGGATCTCATCCGACGAGGAATCCGCCGCCCAGATCCAATACGACGCAACGCGATCCACACCTTTCGCCAACGACGAAGTCCTGCTGCCGCTGGCTGGCGTATCGCCTGGCCAGTTGAGCTATACCGTAAACGGCTGCGGCACGGCATCGTATGACTGGACAGGAATACCGATTATCAACCTGAATCCGCCAAGTAATCTTCTTCCTGCCGGAACAACGAGTTTCGCTCTCAGTTTCAATACCCTTCAGCCCGCCGCTTGCGCCTACTCCATTGGAACGCTTCTTCCGTTCGCGTCCATGCACCCGTTCACTGGTGGCCAGAACACCACATCTCACCAAGGCACGGTCAGCGGGCTCTCGTCGAATCCACTAACCACGAATTCCGTTTACATCCAATGCGATTCGAATCCCAACTTTGTGCAAACGTTGCAGTACCGCGCGGTTGCATCGCCGGTCGGGCCGTTCCCCAGAGTGGGGAGCATCTGGTGGGGTTCCTATGTGGCGAGCACTGCCCCCACGCAGGCTGCAAAAACCCAGTTGTTTCTTTGCCCGGCATTCAATACCACGCAGGCGGAGTTGGTCCGTGCGGCGAATCCGAACGTCTTGATACTGCCTAACGTGAATGCGACGGAAACGACCAGTCCTACCACGCCGCCGAACGTCCCGGAATCCTATTATCTGCACGACGTAAATGGCAACCGGATTAGTGATTGGCCCACACCCGGCACCTACCTGCTTAACCTCACGAACCCGGAAGTCGCAGAGTTCATGGCGAATTACACCTACCAGGTGCTGCTTCAATCCGGACTGATGTATGATGGCATCTTTTTCGACAACTTTCATACGACAATCCCGCAGCCGTATTACGATTATCAAGGTGTCCCGCATGAGATCGACGCATTTGGCACCGGAAAGCCAACCGACCCCGCGACCCTGAATGCCGCATGGTCGACAGGGCTTTACGCCCTGATCGCGAATTTTCGCAAGCTCGTTCCGTACGGGCTGGCAACCGGCCACCTGGACAGTCGTCCTCCTCAGGGAGCCGCGCTTGCGGTTTTCAACGGAGAGAGTCTCAATGGAGACGCGCCCAAGGTCCGCGAGGCGGTGGAGAACTTTGGCACGTTGTGGCAGACGTTGGGGGACTGGTTCGGCCAGGGCCAGACGCCGGGCATTACGATGGTGCAGTCTTCGCCGCCTCTGCAAGTGGCGTACGGCTATGGTTATATGGCGAGCGCCGCGGCGCCGCCCGAAGTCCAGACTTTCGCCCAGAGCTTCTATCCCAACATGCGGTTTGGATTGGCGACCGCGCTCATGACGGATGGATTTTCAACTTACGATTTTGGCGACACCAGTTCGCCGGTGAATTGGTGGTACGACGAGTACGGTTTCTCGCTCGGTTACCCGCTCGGACCGCCGGCTTCGCTCGCGCAGGCCGAAACCTCGAGCAACCTTTTGACAAACCCGAGTTTTGAGAGCGGCCTCGCCGGATGGTCGCTGCTGGTGAGCACTGACGCCGCAGCATCGGCGGTCGTCGATACCACGGTCGCGGCCATCGGCGGCTCGTCCGCGCACGTGACGGTTTCGCAGGCGTCGACAATCAACTGGCACGTTAGCTTCGAGCAGGACGGCATTGCACTCATTTCCGGCGTCACATACCAGCTCCAATTCTGGGCTCGCTCCGATGCTCCTCGCGTGATCACCGTCAATTCACAGGGCGGGCCTCCGGCCTACGCCTGGTATGACCTCAATACACAATTCTCCATCGGCCCAAGCTGGGGGTTCTACACTACGACGTTCACGCCTCCCGCCACCGTTACGGATGCCCGCATTCAGTTTTGGGTCGGAGATGTCGCGGGCAACGTTTGGGTCGACGGCGTGAACCTCTCTGCCGCGTCTCCGTCCACCTTCCGGCGCGATTTCACGAACGGGGTCGTTTTACTGAATGGCACGGCTTCCGCTCAGACGATCTCGCTCGAAGCTGGTTTGCAGAGATTCTCTGGAACGCAGGCGCCGAAATTCCAATACATCATCGACGACTCGGACACTGCGTTCACCGCCACAGGCGCATGGAGCGCGGTCACTATCGACAGCGGATTTGCACACGGCGCCCCGGTAAGTGGCCCGGGCAGCCAGGTCGCCAATGGTCCGTACTACCACGCGTGGAAAACCGGCGTTCACGAGCTGGATACATCGAGCGGCAGCGCCACTTGGAATCTACAGGTTCCGGAGGACGGCATCTACACAATTCAGGTTTGGCTGCCCGCCGGGCCCAGTGCCGCTTCGTGGACAAAGAATGCGACATATGACGTTGTCAATGAAGGAAACGTGATTGCTTCGGCGACCCTCGATCAAACCACGGCCTCGGCGGGAGACGGCTGGCATATGGTCGCCACCGTGAACCTGACTGCCTCCGGTTCCCCGCTCCTGCGCATCCAAAATGGCGGCTCCGGTTCTCTGATCGCCGACGCGGTGTACGTCACTTCTGCTGCGCTTTACAATGACGGCTCGCCCGCGCCACAGGTCACGCTTGCGCCGTTTGACGGCATCCTGCTTCAACGCCAGACGCCGGTGCCGGCCCCTTCATCGCGCGTGAATTCCGTGTTGAACGCGGCCAGCTTCCAGCCGTCGATCGCGTCGGGGGGCTACGTTGCGATTTTTGGCAGCGATCTGGCCAGTTCCACGCGCACCTGGACCGCGACGGATTTCTCGGGCAACAACCTGCCGACCTCGCTGGACGGTGTGTCGGTAACGATCAACGGCGAACCGGCGTACGTCGAGTACATCAGCCCGACGCAAATCAACGCCATTGCGCCGGATGACGACACGATCGGACAGGTCCCCGTGCAGGTCACTACCCCGCAGGGCGCAGGCTATGCGGGAACGGTGCTGAAGCAGAAGCTGTCGCCGGCGTTCTTCGCGTACCAATTGGGTACTGTGAACTACGCGGCGGCGGTCCATGCGGACGGAACTCTGGTTGGTCCCATGGGGCCGTCATCCCGGCCCGCGGTGCCGAACGAGGTCATCGAAGTGTACGGCACCGGCTTCGGCCCGACGCATCCGCCATCGCCCACGGCGCAGACCCTTTCACAACCGGCTGCCCTGAGCCTGCCCGCGACGGCGACGATTGGAGGCGTAAGCGCGCCTGTGCAATGGGCCGGGCTGGTCTCCTCAGGGCTGTATCGGCTGGACGTTCAGGTTCCCAGCGTTGCTTCCGGAGGCCAGCCCATACAGACAGACGTAGGCGGATTCCAGAGTGCGGCCGGCGTTTTCGTTTCGATTGGCTCGAACTGAGTCTCCATCGGGCAGTCGCCATTGTGCAGCGGACGCAATGCGCTGTTAAGTGATGCTGTGTCAGATTGCTGCCGCGGAAACTGTAGCACCAGCTGTAGCAGGAATGAAGAAAGGACGAACCTCGATCAAACGCAGGCTCGGAACTCGCTGAGAAGAGTGGCGGGGACGACGGGGCTCGAACCCGCGACCTCCGACGTGACAGGAAGACGGTACTGGACGACTCACGTGTCCATCTTGATACGCATCAGCAACATACGGCGGGGGCGAGAGCGCCAATCCTGGGGTGCTACAGTACGTGCACAGTTGTGAGGCTAGCGATCAGCGGTGACGTTTCGCAACGGTCCGGATTGGTGCGTTACATGAAAGCTCCCGTTTGCGGAGGACTTGGTGACACGCCTCCTGACACACCGGAGCACTTTCGGACAGCCATCAAACACGCGGGTCGAGCAGTTATTTCCGTGGTACGGCCGAGATCTGCAAGACTTCTATTCGGCGGTTCGATTCCGCCCACCGCCTCCATTGACCACTCGTCCACTGATGACGCCTTCGTAGCGCAAGCCGCATGGGGGAGCCGGCGATGTGCGGATGTCCTTTGGGTCCCGGCAGGATGTGCGGAACCGGAGTCGCCTGAGCAACCTATTCCAGCTAAACTTATTCCTGCGCATGCCGCTTTCCGTCGGCGACAGAATCGGGCCGTGCGAGATCGTTGCACCCATCGGTGCCGGCGGCATGGGCGAGGTGTACCGTGCTCGCGACACAAAGCTTCATCGCGAGGTCGCGATCAAGGTTCTTCCCGACGCATTCGCGCGCGATCCGGGACGCATGGAGCGGTTCGCGCGGGAAGCCCGGGTACTCGCGTCGTTGAACCACCCGAACATTGCGCAGATCTACGGCCTCGAGGATCGTGCGCTGGTGATGGAATTCGTCGAAGGCGAATCGCCCAAGGGTCCCCTGCCGTTCGAGGATGCATGGAGCATCGCCATGCAGATCGCCGCCGGGCTCGAATATGCGCACGAAAAAGGCGTCATTCATCGCGATCTGAAGCCCGCGAATGTCAAGGTCACGCCGGATGGCGTGGTGAAGCTTCTCGATTTTGGACTAGCCAAAGCGTTCAGGGACACACCCGAGGCGCCGGCGAGCGATCCCGCGGATTCGCCCACGTTAACGGTCAACTCGACCGCCGTGGGAGTGATTCTCGGCACCGCAGCTTATATGGCGCCGGAGCAGGCCAGAGGCAAGCGCGTGGATAAGCGCGCGGACATCTGGTCGTGGGGCGTGGTCCTGTACGAGTTGCTGACAGGCGAACCGCTATTTGAAGGCGACGATGTTGCAGACACGCTCGCGCAGGTACTGACCAAACAACCGAACCTGGCGCGCGTCCCGCCGCAGGTGCGTAGTCTTCTTCAGAGCTGCTTCGAGAAAGACCCGAAGCAGCGGCTGCGGGATATAGGGGATGCCCGCCGGCTTCTTGTGGACGGGACTCCCCCATTAACCATTCCTCCGCGAGCCCCGAATGCGCCATGGCTTTGGTCCGTGGGGGTCGCGATGCTACTGGTGGCCTCCGCCTCGCTGGGTTGGATCGCGTGGCGCGCGACGAGGCCGGTCGAGCATACCCCGATTCGCCTGAACGTGGATCTCGGCCCCGACGCCGTGGCGGGCATGGAGTCCACCGTGAGCTTGTCTCCTGACGGCGGCCGCATTGTGTTTCCGATCCAGCGCAACGGAATCCGGCAACTCGCGACGCGGCTGCTCGACCAGGCTGACGCTACACCGATTCCCGGTAGTGAGGGCGGAACGAATCCGTTTTTCTCGCCCGATGGACAGTGGATCGCGTTCTTTAGCGGTCGCAGGCTGATGAAGGTCGCTGTGCAGGGGGGCGGTGCTGTGCCGCTCTGCTCAGCCCCCAATGCCCTGGGCGGGAGCTGGGGTGATAATGGCAACATCATCTCTGCCGGTCCTTCCGGGCTCTGGACCTGCTCCGCCGCGGGAGGCGCGGAACAGCAGGTCCTCAACGGCGGCAATCAGACCTTCCCCCAGGTGCTGCCAGGCAGTTCCGCGATCATTTACAGTGGATCAGGTCGTGGACTGAACACGGATGTCTATGTGGGCTTCCCGAACACTGGCCATGTCAAACTGCTGGTACCGGAGGCGTACGCCCCCCTCTACGTGCCAACGTCCGGGGCAAAGGGCCACTTGCTCTACCTGCGCCAGAACACGATGTTGGCCGTGCCATTCGATCCGGACAAGCTGGAGATTCGGGGCTCGCCGGCGTCCCTGGCCAACGACGTATCAGCCGCGAGGGCTAATGGCTACCCGGCCAATTCCAGACAGTACGACGTGTCTCGGAATGGAATCCTGGTTTATTTGGTCGCCAAAGCGGCGACCACGTCATATCCCATTTCGTTGCTCGACGGCTCCGGCAGAACAACCCAGTTGGTGGCACAGGGCGTCTACGATTCGCCTCGATTTTCGACGGACGGCAAGCACCTGGCCTGGATCGCGAGCGTCGGGGAAGGGTCCGATGTCTGGGTTTACGATGTGGAGCGGAAAACCCCGGCGCAACTGACGTTCAATGCTCCGGGAGATTACGAGCTGGCCTGGGCGCCTGATGGCAAGCACCTCGTTTTCAGCTCCGGATCCACGATGTGGTGGGTACGTGCCGATGGGTCGGCGCCACCGGTGAGTCTCTTGAATATCACCGGGGAGACTTTCCGTCCGCAGTCCTTTGCCCCCGATGGGCGACAACTGGCGTTCGTCCGGGGCACCCTGCCCCAGATCTGGACGCTTCCGCTTGACCTGAGCGATCCCGATCATCCCCGGCCAGGCAAGCCCGAGCCTTTCCTGAACGATCCCACGATCGTTGAAGTGGACGCCGCTTTTTCGCCTGATGGCCACTTCCTCGCCTACGATTCCGACGAATCGGGTGATGAAGACGTTTACGTAAGGTCTTTCCCGGGTCCTGGAGGCAGGTGGAAAGTCTCGACGGCCGGAGGTAAGTTTCCAGTGTGGTCACGCACGGCGCACCAGCTTTTCTTCCTCGGCAACGACGATCACATCATGGCGGCGAACTACACCACCCAAGGCGACACGTTCAGCCCGGGCACACCTATAATGTGGTCGAGCACCCTGCTCCGGAGGAATGGAATTCGCCAGAATTTCGATCTGGCGCCGGACGGAAAACACGTGGCCATGTTTCCGGCTCCCGTGCAGGAGGCCACAGGTCCGCCGCGGGTAACTTTCATCCTGAACTTCTTCGACTACGTGCGGCATTCGGTCTCGCCGGGCAAGTGATTGCTTCTGCCCTTCCATGGCATCGAGCGCCACGCTGGCATAGAGCGCGTGACCAAACCGCTGAACTGACCATCGACCTGGCGCAATCGCCAGGAATCGAAACTGGCGGTCACGTCGCCTGAGACACCTGCTTCACCGTATCGCACATGCAGAATTTTCTCATTATCCACTGACCGCGCCCGGACGAAGCACCGGACAAGGACCCTTAAGCCGAAAGGCTGCAACCCTGAATAAAGGTCTGCAAAACTTCTACTCGGCGGTTCGATTCCGCCCCGCGCCTCAATTCAACCTAACGGCACACTGATCGCGCGGCTCGTCGCGCGAAGAACAGGATAAGGATTTCAGCAGGTGTGCGGAGCCTCTCCGAGATGCCCGCGTTCCCGACCACCTGGCCATAAGTCACGCTGTTTCAAATTGCTGCAATGGAAACTGTAGCAGAGACTGTAGCACGGGCGAACATCAGGCGGAAACACGATTGGGCACGTGCCTGGAAGTGATTAGAAAAGAATGGCGGGGACGACGGGGCTCGAACCCGCGACCTCCGACGTGACAGGCCGGCGTTCTAACCAACTGAACTACGTCCCCTGAGGAGTTACGTCGGTAAACTCATACTAGCATGGCGGCTCCGGAACCGACAACAATGGGAGGAATGCCCGCCGAAGCTTCCACGCGGTTCCGAAGCGAGCGCATCGCGAACTTCACCGAGTCGGTGATTCGCGAGATGACGCGCCTCGCGCTGCGGCACAACGCGGTGAATCTCGCGCAGGGCTTCCCGGACTTCGGCGCGCCGGAAAAGATCAAGCGCGCCGCCTGCGAAGCGATCGAAGCCGACGTGAATCAGTACACCATCACGTGGGGAGCGCGGTCGTTTCGCGAGGCCATCGCGCGGAAGGTCCGCCGCTGGTACGGGCTGGAATACGATCCGGAGCGCGAAGTCACCGTTTGCTGCGGCTCCACCGAGGGCATGATCGCTTCGCTGCTGGCGGTGGTGAACCCCGGCGATGAGATCGTCGTGTTCGAGCCGTTCTACGAGAACTATCGTCCGGACGCGCTGCTGTGCGGCGCGAGCACGCGCCTGGTCGCGCTGCATCCGCCGGAGTGGCGTTTCGATCCGCAGGAGCTGCGGCGCGCATTCACGCCGCGTACGCGCGCAATCATTCTGAATTCGCCGCACAATCCCACGGGCAAAGTGTTCGAGCGGGCGGAACTGGAGACGATTGCGGCGCTGTGTCGGGAGTTCGATGCGCTGGCCATCACCGATGAGATCTACGAGCACATTCTGTACGACGGCGCGCGGCACATTCCCATCGCGACATTGCCGGACATGCGCGAGCGCACGCTGATCGTGAACAGCATGAGCAAGACGTACTCGGTAACCGGATGGCGCACCGGCTGGGTGCTGGGTCCGGCGGCGATCAGCGACGGTTTGCGCAAGGTGCACGATTTCCTTACCGTGAACTCCCCGGCGCCGCTGCAACAGGCTGGCATCGCGGCGCTGAGCATGGACGACGCCTACTATGGGCAGCTTGCCGCGCAGTACACGGAGCGGCGCGATTTGCTGCTGAACAGGCTCGAGGAAACGGGATTCCGCTGCTTCCGTCCGCGCGGGTCTTACTACATCATGTGCGACATCGCGGAGTTCGGGTTCCCCGACGACGTGGCATTTGCCCGCCACCTGGTGGAAGAGATCGGCGTAAGCGCGGTGCCCGGTTCGAGCTTCTTCGAGAGCGGCGAATGCGGGAATCAGCTCATCCGCTTCTGCTTTTGCAAGCGGCACGAGACTCTGGCGGAGGCCGGGCGACGCCTGGCGAAGCTGCGATGAACCCCGCGACCCAGGAAGAAACGCAGTCCGATCCACGCTGGCCCGCTGGGCTGGCCATCGCCGCGGTGGGGCTGCTCAACATGGTTCTGCCGGAGCCGCTGAGCGCCGGTCCGTTCTGGCTGCTGCCGGCGATCGTGGCACTGCTCATGATTCCGCTCACGCTGTCGCACTGGCTGGGGCGGCATCGGCTGAATCAGAAGCTGGGAGTGGCGACGCTGAGCGTTGTCACGGTTTTCCTGGTCTACTCGGTGGGCGCGCTGATTCTGGCCATGATCGAGCACCGGGCAACGCCGGCAAAACTGCTGGTGTCCGCGGTGGTTCTGTGGTGCAGCAACATTCTGGTGTTCGCGTCGTGGTACTGGCGCGTGGATGCGGGAGGTCCGCACGCGCGCACGGCGAGGCCGGGCCACACGCACGGCGCATTTCTGTTTCCGCAGATGACCATGAGCGAAAAAGAACGGGTGCACGCGGGATTTGGCGACTGGCGTCCGGGCTTCATGGATTACCTGTTTCTGGCGTTCAACACAAGCACGGCGTTTTCGCCGACCGACGTGCCGGTGCTCTCGCGCTGGGCGAAAGCGATGATGATGGTGCAGTCGCTGATCTCGCTGGCGACCATCGCGCTGCTGGCCGCGCGCGCCGTGAACATCCTCTGATTCGCGGCGGCCGTTGACGAGAGGCTCAGGCGCCTCTGTGCGTAAATAGAGGTCTGTGCAGCAGAGCGTGGGCGCGCCGCCTTTTCCAGTGCATTTCGACGGCAAGCGGTTCTTCAACCCGAACGGCGCGCGAGTGCGCGGGTTCCTCGATGTCCTGCGGTGGCTACGGACGCGGCGAGCGGAACGGTCCCCGCGTTTTGTCGGCGACGTCGAGCCATCGCGGCCGCCGGCGCGCGTGGAAGGCCGCGAGCTGCGGGTCACGCTGGTGAATCACTCGACAGTGCTGCTTCAGCAAGCGGGCCTCAACTTTCTGACCGATCCGATCTGGTCGGAACGGGCCAGTCCGTTTCAGCGGATCGGCCCGCGCCGCCATCGCGCGCCCGGCGTCCGCTGGGAAGATCTTCCGCGCATCGACATCGTTCTGGTGAGCCACAACCATTACGATCATCTGGATCTGCCGACGCTGCGCGGGCTGGCGGGCGTCCAGAGCTGTCAGTTCGTTGTCCCGACGGGCGTGGCGCGGCTGCTGCGCTCCCAGGGGATTGGGACGGTGCACGAGCTGGACTGGGGCGAGTCGGTGGCGCTGGCGGGCACGACGATCCACTGCGTGCCGGCGATGCATTTCTCCGCGCGCGGATTATTCGACCGCGACCGCACTCTGTGGTGCGGGTTTGCGATGGAAACGGAACGCGGCATCGTCTATTTCGCGGGGGACACGTCGTTCGGAGATCATTTCGCGGCGATTCGCGAGCGCTTCGGAGCGCCGCGTCTGGCGCTCTTGCCGATCGGCGCGTACCAGCCACGCTGGTTCATGTCGCCTGTGCACATGGGTCCCGACGAAGCGGCGCGGGCGCATGAGATCCTCGGCGCCGGCACGAGCATCGCGATTCACCATGGGACATTCCAACTGGGCGATGAAGGGATCGACACTCCCCGGCGGCAGCTCGCCGCCTGCGCGCCGGGCGAGTCGTTCCTGGTGCTCGGCAATGGCGAGTCGGTGACGCTCACATGATGGCGCCCCTGACGCTGGACCGGCACACGCTCGCGCTGATCAGCATCGTGGGCAGCTCGCTCGACGTGCTGGGCGCGCTGTATCTCGCTTACGATCTGCTGGGTGGCGAGCACGGACCTTTGCGCACGCTGACGCGGGCGGTGACGTACGGTGTGTTGTACGGATTGGGCTACGCGGTCGCGGGGGGCGGCCCGGTCTTCGGAGTGTTGACCGGACTGGCGCACGGCATCACGCTCGGGTGGGAGTATTCGCGGGCCTCGCGGGGTCTGGCGAAGCCGGGATTCTGGCTCGATCTGGAGATGAGCGCGATTCGCGGCCTCGGGTTTGGCCTGGGCACGGCGTGGCTGTTCGGGCCGCGGTTCGGCATGGCATTCGGCGTACTGAGCACGGTGGGGCAGGTGATCGCGTACGGTTTCGGCATCCGTCCCTCGGCGCACTACAGGCCGGCGGCACGGCCACGAGTGAGCCTGTTCCTCATTCTCGCCGCGGCGAACAGGACGGTGGGCTATACGGTTGCCGGTTACCTGAGCAGTCTGATCGCGCAGCATCGGGACGCGATTACGATCGGCTTGCGCGCGGGGCTGGGCATCGGTCTGGTGACGGCGGCGGTGGGAACGTGCACGCCGTTTGTCGAATGGGCGGCGGACCGAGTGCCCGAGAAAAGCATGGGCGTGTTTGGCGTGGCGTTACTGCTGGCCGGGTTCGCGCTGCAATCGGCGCAGTACTGGCTCGTGCTGCTGGATGTGGGCGTCAAATAGGCTCCCAGGTTCGGTCGTAGTTCACTCGCAGAATACGCGAACCTTCACTTTCTCGTTTTTCTTGTCCACATCGATCACCACGTCGTCGAGCTGATCGATGATCTCTTCCAGATTCTCCGGTCTGATCTGGCCGATGTCGATGCCCAGTCCGTTATCGCGCAGTGCGCCGTTCACGTGTTCGCGGGCCTGCGCCGGAATGACGCTGGCCAGTTTCACGCCGGCGCGCAGCAATTGCAACGGAATGCGCACGTTCACCAGGCTGGGACCGTGCACCGAGAGGGCTTTCTGCTCTTCCACCTGCACGCGCAGGTACTTCGGTTTCGGTTTTGGCGGCGCGTCGGAGCCGTTCGCAGAGGCCGCGGGCGCCGGCTCTTTCTCCAGCGCGGCGATCAGGCGCTCGGCTTCGTCGGCGGAAATCTGGCCCTGCGCCAGCATGTCCAGGATTCTGCGGCGATTCTCGTTCATGGGTTTCTCCTAATAAAGGTGCACGGAGAGCGATATCTCCGGCTTGTCCACGGCAATTTCGGTGTCGTCGAGCGAGTTCAGGATGCGCCACAGCGCCGCGATGGCGCGCGCCGGGTCGACATCGCAGACAAGGCAGGCGATGAAGAAGGCAGGCAGCAACAGCATTACCAGGGGCAGCAGAAGCAGCCAGACGACGGCGAGCGGAATCCAGAGATTCCAGGTGCGGCGATCCCGTCTGCGAAAGCTAATATCGGCGGCGAAGGGGATCATTTACGTGCCTCCAGTTCCTGAATGGCCTCTTCCGCGTTAATCTCGCCGCGGCTGAGGCGGTCGAGAATCTCGTTGCGCGACGGCGCGGGATTGGTCTCGACGAAATCGAGGCTCGCCGAGATGCGGTTGAGCCGGGCCTTGATTGTCGGGTAACTTACGCCGAAAACCTGCTCCATTTCCTTGATCGAGCCGTGCGAGCGGACGAAGGCGACGATGAAGATCTGGTCTTCAAGGTTCAGTCGGGCAAGCTGGGGCAGTTCGAAGGCGCCTTCGATGGCGATGTCCTTGTCGGTGAGGCGGATACGCTCCACAACCATGGGCCGGCCCTGGCTGAGGCGGGTGAGCTCCTGCCAGTCCGATGATTGCGTTTGTTCCATGCATACCAAATATAACTTAAGAAAGTGAAGTTGTCAATTGATTTTCATCAGGCTCAGGGTCTGAAGGCAAACTGTCGATCCTGCTCTCGTGTCGCGACGACGTTCGCCCATCGAGTGGATAACCGTCCCCGTCTGGCTTGTCGCCATGGCTGGCGGGGCTGCCTTTGTATACCCGTACGTACGCGGCTACAGACTGCCCCAATGGGAACTCGCGTACTTCGGGCTCCTTTTCGGCGCGACAGAGTGCCTGGTGGTGGTCGTCCACGAACTGGGACACGCGCTGGCCACGTGGGCAGTCGGTTACCGCCTGCGCATCTTCAGAGCCGGGCCCATCACCGTCCGGAGAACCGTTCACGGTCGCCTGATTTGGCAGTTCGATCGGACACGCTTCTTTTCAGGTGAGGGTTTCTGTGGCGGCATCCCCCGCTCGCCCGACGACAAGGACCTCCGGTTCAATCAGATGTTGATCCTCTTCGCCGGCCCCTTCGCGACGCTCAACTGTGCGGCCATCCTGTTCCTGCTGCTGATCAGCCTGCCTGGGAGCATACCCGGGGGATGGTGGGGACTGGTGGCGCTGGGGACAGTGCTCTTCTTCGCGGACTTCTTCCCGAATCTGACCCCGGTGGGCCGAAGCGACGGCAACCGGCTGCTGCAACTGGCCCTGCGGAGCGCCGATGGCGATGCGTACCTGAGACTATGCGCGGCGGTCACCGATACGGCTCACGCCGAGGAATCGAAAGCGAAGCTCGAGTTCGACGACGAGGTTGCGTCCAGAACGAAGGCGCTGGAACAGATCCTGGCCGGGAACGGACGCGACCGGCTTCCGCTCGCGGTCGCCTGGCAGAACCTGGGAATCGCTCAGTTTCACGCGGGCGCGATGGAGGAGGCGGAAGCGAACCTCAACGCGTCGCTGGAGACTCTGCGGGAGTGCCGCGATGCACATCCGGCGCTGGAAGGGAACGCCTGGTCGGTCCTGTGCCACATCCATCGCATACACCATCAGGCGGACAAGGTGCGAACCGCCTATGAGCGCGGGCTCGCGGCGTTCCGGCGGGCGGAACAGAAGGGCGGCGTGGACCCGGTGCAACACCGGCTGGTGCTGGCCAGTCTGCACCTGCACGCGCGGCATCTGGATCTCGCGCTGGCGGCGATTGAGGAGGGCTTCACCAGACTCGCCGAGGAGCCGGCGGGAGCGCCCGGGAAGGGAATTCAGCGGGCCATCTTCCTGCGCCTCGAAGCGGCGTGCGAGTTCGACCTGGGTCGCGCGGACCGCGGGCTCGCCGCAGCACGTGAGGCGGCAGCACAGTTGCGTTCCTGCCAGGCCGCCGCGAACGAGGCGCGCCGGGCGACAGTGCAATTGGCCATATTGGGCACCGCGCTGTGGAGGGGCGGCGAGAGCGCGGCGGGCATCCTGATCGAGAACGAGGCGGTTGAGTGGCTGGAGAAGCATGGAGCGCGGAAGCTGGCTGCGCGGGTGCGCGTCGATCTGGCCGGGCATCTTCGCCGGGAGGGCCGGTCCGGGGAGGCGGAAGCGGCGCTGCCCGCCGCAGCGGATTTGCCGGAGAACAGGCGGGCCGATCTGGCTTCAACGCGCGGACGGATTCGCCTGGCGCAACACCGATTCGACGATGCCGTGGGCGATCTCGAGCGCGCCGTTTCGCTTCACGGCGATCACCTCACCGTTGCCGGCGACAAGAGCGGACTGGCAGAGGCGCTGTTCGGTTGCGGCCGTCCCGCCGACGCCGAACGGGAAGCCCGGGAGGCGCTGGAGATTCTGCTTCCGTCGGGGCATCCGGACGCCGCGGGACCGCTGATCACGCTGGCGCTCATTGGCTGGCAGAACGGCGAGAGCGGGGCCGACGCCCAGTTCGAGCACGGCGTGCGATGCATTGCCGGCGCTCCGCTGCTGGAGCCCGCCATGAAAGCGCGCTCTCTCCAGGAGGAAGCCCGCCGGCTTCACTACTACAGCCGCGTGTATGAGGCCGCTCGCGCGGAGGCGATGGCGCGGGAGCAGCGGGGCGGCGTTACGGAAGTGGAGTTCGGTCTGGCGACGCGGAGCTGACGGCGTCAGGCCAGCAGCTTGCGAAGCGGCTCCCAGTAGTTGGCGTTCCAGCCAGCCGCCAGGTGCTTGCCCTGGCCGTCGGGGAAGCCGCGATGATCGAAAACGATTCGCGTTGCCGCGCCCTCCTCGCGAAGGTCGAATTTCACGATGGAGTAGACGCCGGGGTCCCAGCTCCCGGGTCGCCAGGCCTGCACGATTCTCTCGCCGGGCAGCAGTTCGATGTGCCGGCCTGTAATGTAGCCGCCAAAAAGCGAGAATGCGCCGCCGGCGTCGGGACTGATCTCAACGGGTTTGTCTCTCAGCTTCATCGATTGAATCGCTCCGCTCAGGGCGACGACTTTGGTGAACTGCGCGGGGTCGGTGAGCGCTTCGTACACGCGTTTCCGGCTGGCCTGGATGAGCGGTTCCTGATGGATGGCTTCCGCGGTCTGGGAGATTTCCTCAGCGCCGCTCGCCGCCTGCGCCGCGACGCTCAAAGCCAGAGCCGCGCCGCCGCCGATGAGATGGCGCCGCGTGGGCGCACTGATGTTGTGCATACGTTGCATTGAAGCACGCCGCCAGAATATGATCAAGATCATATTTCAGGGGGAGAAACAATGCCATATCCGGCCGGCCATCGCGAGCGTGTGCGCGAGAGGATCGTCGACAGCGCGCGGCTATTGTTCAATCGAAATGGGTTTGACGGCGTTTCCGTGGACGCCATCATGGCCGACGCGGGGCTCACTCGCGGCGCATTCTACAGCTATTTCGAAGCTAAGAGCGATCTTTACGCGGAAGTGCTGGGATGCTTCTTTACCGATCCGAACTTCCAAAGCCGGTGGGAGGGCGTCGAGGTGGACCTGACGTCAGCGGAGGCCAGCCCGCAGATCGTGCGCGCTTATCTTTCGCGCCGGCATTTCGAGAACGTGGAGGACTCCTGTCCCATGGTGGCGCTGCCCGGTGACGTGGCGCGCGGCGATGCGCGGGTGAAGGCGGCGTTCGAAAAGGTCTTTCGCGGGATGGTGTCGGTGCTGGCGGGTGAGGTGAAAGGGAAAGGCCGCCGGCGGGAGGATGCGGCGATGGCCATTGCGGCTCTTTGCGTGGGCGGGATGGTGGTGGCGAGATCGATGGGCGACGACGGGTTCGCCGAGCGGCTGCGCCATGCGGCGACGCGAGTTGCGCTGGAGCTGGGCGGTTGGAGGCGCGGTGTAGTCAGGAAGGAGCGGGGGCGTCGCGCGAAATCGGCGGGAGCGCGATAGCGGCCCACTTGATCGCGGCGCACGCACAACCAGGAGATCGTTATCAACGAGAGCGGCCGCGCGTGTAAAGGTCTTCTCGCGTCCAGCCACGCGCGCGCTGAGCTGCTGTTCGCTTGGGACGGCGCTCGGCCGGTGTGTCGATGAGCTCCAGGACTTCATCGATGTGGGAGAAGAGGAGGCGATCAAACTCCCAACCATTGAGTCCAGCCTCGTGCGCGACTTCGAGGAGGAAGGACTCAGCGGCACGATAGCCCGCGTCATTGAACTGGATTCCGAGGTTCCTCAGTACCTTCTGGAGCCGGACATCGATCGCGATGCTATCGCGGAAGTCCTCATGGTAAACGTCCATCATCATGTTGCGGGCATACTTGGGGCCTATGCCCTTGAACGTGTCGAGGAATTTGATCTTAGCGCCTGCGCCGGGCTTCGAGATCAGTTCCTTCTTCACAGCTTCCGGTCCTCCCGACGCCTCAATCCGCCGGAAGTTCTCGACCAAGTATTCGACCTTGCGCGTCGCATAACGCACCTTCGCTTTGGTGAGACAATCAGCGAGAACCTCTCGCCTTTGCGTATCGCTCGCCAGGGCCTGCAGGGCTTTGTAGCGTATCGGATCGTGGAAAGCCGCATTGTGCACCAGCCTGCCACCCTGTGCGTTGCCCCAGGTTGCGGCGCTTAACAGCAGAGCTTCCCAAATGAAGTCGGGTGACGCCCAATGTTTATGCTCGCGTTTGCTCGCTTCAACTTTGTCTCGATACTTGGCGTATACGTGGCTTGCTGCATCGACGAGCCGCTTTTTGCCCATGATTCCAGCCGGTTTCATGCCAGAATCATACGCCGACGTTTCGGCTAAGTAAAGGCCATTGGAGAAGGTCCGATTCTACCGCCTGGCCCGCGCAGGGGCCTTGGCCCGTCATCTGAATTGTCACGGCGTGCACTTGAGGAGTTCCGACAGGGTCCAGCGCTGGCCTCGAAGAGAGCGCACATCGTCCAGCAGCCAGCGTCCCGAGACGAGACGGAAATCGAAATGGATCTCCTCTGGGGTGCGAATGTTGACGAATTTGGCAATCACTTCCTCGCGGTCGGCGGCGGCGCCGCCGCGAGTGACCTGGAGTTCTTTCAGCGTCCAGTCCTGGCCGTTGATCCAGAAGTCAAAATCGAGGCACCCTTCGTCGCCGCTCGCGCGAATCTTGTCCTCTCGCGCCATCAGTTCATGGAGCCGCGGGGTATAGATGTCCTCGGGCGGTGAATAATTCGTCCGATTCGACTGTGCCGCCATGTAGTGCCGATACACGTCGGTGACAAAGCTGACTGGATCGTTCACCCGCGTTGGGGGAGCCGGGGCAGCGACAGCGATACACAACCCGACTGCAGCAGCTATCAGCGGCTTCGCAGGATGCACGTCCGCTATCTTAGCAGCTACTCTTCTTCTTCCTCTTCGCCGGTGCGGGCGGCCTTCGCCGCGGAGATGATCTTGTCGGCCTGAAGCTGCGGGACGAAGTCGTAGTGGTCGAACTCCATGCTGAAGGACGCGCGGCCCTGGGTCATGGAGATCAGGTCGTTCTGGTAGCTGAGCATTTCAGCCATGGGGACGGCGGCGCGGATGATCTGCAGGCTGCCCTTGGTGTCCATGCCGGTGATGCGGCCGCGGCGGCCGTTCATGTCGCCCATCAGGTCGCCGGCGTATTCCACCGGCCCCTGCACTTCCACTTTCATGATGGGCTCCAGCAACGCAGGCTTGGCTCTCTCCATGGCCGCTTTGAACGCCTTACGCGCAGCCAGCTTGAAGGCCATTTCCGAGGAATCGACGTCGTGGTAAGAACCGTCGTAAACGGTGACCTTGAAATCCACCACTGGGTAGCCGGCCAGATAGCCTTTTTCCGCCGCTTCGATGATGCCTTTCTCCACCGCGGGAATGTACTGGCGCGGAATGGAGCCGCCGAAAATCTCGTTTTCGAATTCGAACTTCCCTCCGCGTGGCAGCGGCTCCATGCGAATCCAGCAATCGCCGAACTGGCCGTGGCCGCCGGTTTGCTTCTTGTGGCGGCCCTGCACATCGGCATTGCTGCGGATGGTCTCGCGATACGGAATCTTCGGCGCGCTCAGGCCGACTTCCACACCGTAGCGCTTCTTCAGACGGCTGACGATGATCTCCACGTGTTGCTGGCCGCTGCCGGCGAGCAGGAACTCCTTGGTGGCTGGATCGCGATAGAAGCGCAGCGACTGGTCTTCCTCGAGGATGCGCGCGATGGCGCCGCTCATGCGATCTTCGTCCTGGCGCGACTTCGCCGAGATGGCGTAGGCGATGGACGGCTCCGGCAGTTTCACCGGCGGATACGCGATGGGCGACGCCTTGTCGGTGAGCGTGTCGCCGGTCAGCGTGTCCTTCAGCTTGGCGACTGCGCCGATGTCGCCGGCGTGCAGTTCGGTGACGGGGACAATCTGCTTACCCATGAGCACGCCGATGTGGGCGAGGCGATCCGTGGTGCCGGTGCGCACGTTGGTGGCATTGGCGTCGTTCTTCAGGACGCCGGACATCACTTTGTAGTAAGACACGCGGCCGGCGAACGGGTCGGCGACGGTCTTGAATACGAACAGCGCCAGCGGCCCTTTATCGCCGATCTCGCGCGTGGTCTCTTCGCCGTTCAGCGCGGCGGCCACGGCCTCGCGATCGGTCGCGGCCGGGAAGAAGTCGGTGATGAAATCGAGAATCTGATCGGCGCCGACGTTGTGCAGCGCGGACGCGCACAGCACCGGATAGACGCGGCGCTCTTTGATCGCCTGGCGGAGGCCATCGACGATGTGCTCCACGGGCAGCGTGCCTTCGGTGAAGAACTCTTCCATCAGCGCATCGTTGCCTTCGGCGATCATCTCGACCAGCGCTTCGTGCGCCTTCGCGGCGGCTTCCCTGAGATCGGCGGGGATATCGCCTTCGACGCCCTTGCCGTCGCCGTCGTTGGTGTAGGTATACGCCTTCATGCGGATCAGATCGACGACGCCTTTGAAATCGCGCTCGGCCCCGACGGGCAACTGGATGGGCAGGGCGGTGCGGCCGAACACTTCGTGCACGCTCTCCATGGCGCGGTCGAAGCTGGCGCGTTCGCGGTCGAGTTTGTTAATTATGATGGCGCGCGGCAACTTGAACTCGTCGGCGAACTCCCAGACTTTCTCCGTCTGCACTTCGACTCCGGCCACGCCGTCCACCAGCACGAGAGCCGCGTCGGCGGCAACTATCGCGGCGTGCGTATCGCCGATGAAGATGTTGAAGCCGGGGGTGTCGAGCAGGTTGATCTTTTTCTTTTTGTACTCGACGCAGGCGAGGGCGGTGGAGATGCTGAGCTTGCGGTTGATCTCATCGTCGTCGTAGTCGGTGACCGTGTTGCCCTCGTCAACGCGAGTCAGCCGGTTGCTGGCGCCGGTGGAGAAGAGCAATCCGGCCGCCAGCGAGGTCTTCCCGGAATGCCCGTGTCCGATCAGAGCTACGTTTCTGACATCGTTCCCTTCATAGGTTTTCATGGGTCAGTCCCCTCCTGAGGGACCGGGATCGCACCGCTTCCGGTCGCGGCTCGGCGATGTGCCGCGGAGGGGCACAAGAAGATCCGAGTCGCGTGGCAACGCGGCTGGAAACCAGCATAGTAACACAGTTGAAATTGCTGCTTTGCTCCGTGTGGGTTTTCACCTCCGACCGATTTGCAGTCGGTCTCGGTGGCGCTCAGAGCTTCTCGCGAGCGCTGCAGGTCAGTCGTCGCGACTGACGGCCGTGCTCACGACTCCCCCTCATCGCGTCTCATCGAGAGGTGGACGATGACGCCGATGGCTATCGCAATACGGTCGTTTATTGAAGTAAAATCAGTTCAATGTCGACACTGCCGAGGAGCACGAGGCGGCATCAGCTCCTCAGCGTTGCGGAGCGCCCCGAACAGATTGCGACCTTCGTGGCGGACTGCGAGGCCTCGCGTGTCCAACGGAGCCTCGCCGCAGCTCCACGCGGGGGACAGTGAGCGAGAGGTTGGTGAGGACGTCTTTCCCGAGCGGTTTCGACGCCGCCATTGCAGCGGCGTGGGAAAAGGCCCGCGCCGTTCCGGGATATCTGGGCGAGCGCGAGTTCCGCGCTCTTGCGATGCTGCACGCTTCGGCTCCACGGACCGGCGCTACCGTCGAGATCGGAAGCTTCAAGGGCAGATCCACGGTAGGTCTGGCGAGTATCTCGGAGCGTTGCGGGCTGGGTCCGGTGGTGAGCATAGATCCGCACACCGCTCCTTGCGTCACCGACCCGATGCTGGGCGATCAGCCGTCGTCCTTCGAGGATTTCACGTCGTCGCTGCGCTCGGCCGGCGTTGAGCGGCTTGTCGAGGTGCATCGCGCGCGGTCCGCCGAAATCGCCAGTGGCTGGAGCCGCCCCATACGCTTCCTGTGGATCGACGGCGATCATACCTACGCTGGAGCGAAACTCGACTTCGATCTGTTTTCCCCCTTTCTGACCGAAGGGGCCATCGTTGCGCTGCACGATACCCTGCACGAATTCGAGGGCCCAATCCGGGTCTTTGTCGAGGATATTCTGCGCTCGGACAAATTCGCACAAGCCGGTTTCCTGCACACGATCGGCTGGGCCAGACACCGTCCTGACGATGGCGCCGCGTTCCGCCGTGAGCGTGAACGCCTCGCCAGGCGAGCGGCGCGGCTGATACCCCTCGTCGCGAATGGTCGGAGGGTGCGGGGATTCACTCGAACGCTCTGGAAGGCCACCTGCGCGCTGATTCCCCATGCAGTCCCAACCGTTGCGGAGTGGGAACGGAATCTGGCTCTCACGGGCTGGTAGCAGGCCGCTGGGCGCCTATTCGCGACAGAAACTCACCGGAAAACTTCCTCTCGAACACTGGCACGGCTCCCTTTCTCGCGGCGGACTAACGGCGGCTAGCGGTGGCCCGCTAACCATTTCTCCACTGGTTGCGCCCACGCCGGAGCATCGGTCTCGAGTCGTTTGGCCAGCGCGTTATACCCGAGCGCGACAACGACCAGGAAGATCGTCAGGTCCTCGCTGTCGCCGAGGTTGTAATCGGTCATTCCTTCGAGCAGCAGACTTAAAATTACGGCGATGCCGCCATGGAGCAGGAATCGCCGGTCGCCCCTGCCTGGCGGCAAAGCCCGTACGCCGCGCCAGAAATCCCAGAGAATCTTGCCCATCAGCCAAAGAAAGATGAGCAGCACCGGGATTCCGCGTTCGGCCGCGTATTCCAGGTAGATGTTATGCAGATGGATAGTCGATCCCGGAGGAAGGGGACGCGGAATATCGGCGGGCAGGTAATCCATGAACTGAATGCGCGGCATCTCCGGCCCAAGACCAAACCACGGATGCGCCTTCACCATTTCCCAGCCGGTCCGCATCAGGATCAGGCGAAACCGATTCGAGTCGTCCACGGTGGGATACACGATGGAAAAAGCGCGCACACGGAACCAGCCGGGCGCCGCCACCAGTATGATCGCGACAACCACCGGAATCGCCAGAGCGGCTTTCGGCCGCCAGCACAACAACAAATAAACGGCGCCGGCGATGGTGGCCACCCAGACCGCGCGCGTCTGTGCCAGCAGAATTCCGATCCCCATGGCCATTGCCAGAGCGCCCCACAACCAGATGCGGCGGCGCGCCATGGGCGAAAAGAGCAGGAACGACCCGACCATCAGCAGAACGAGCATTTCCTCCACCGAAAACGTGTACCAGTGGCCCATGAACCCGGTGATACGGCGGCTGAGGTAGCCCGAATAGAATTCCTCGCTGTGCACATGAATGTAGTAGAGTTTCCAGGCGAACTGGAACACTCCAAGCAGCGCGCTGGCCGCGCCGCAGCCGGCCCACGTCAGAACCAGCCAGCGCGCGATTTTCGCGCCTTGCAGCAGCGTGAAGGCCACGAGCAACTGGCTGAAGACGTAAATCTTCTTGATTTGGGGAAATCCGGCGAGCGGGTTCGACGACAATGCCACGGCGACGAGCGTCCCCAACAGGAACAATCCCAGCGGCAGCTGAATGGGCGGCAGCCGGAGTTTCTCGCGCGAAAGCAGCAGCGCGGCCAGCGACACTCCCAGCAGAATCTGCGAGGGCGCGATCCCGATGACGATTGCAGCCGACGACGCGAAGGCGCACCATCCCGCTGTCCGAGCCAGCGCCGGTCTATTGCTGTTCAGCCATTCGGAGACCCGCATGGTTCGCGAGGAAACACCAGGTTACCACGCTGGGGTTGTTCCGGGGACGAAAAGCGGGCAGGCGATGGGTCACCGTGCCGCGCGGCGAAGCCGGTCCTGAATCGCCACCCATGCCGGCTCGTCCGGCGGACACTCCACGGCGATCCATTCGAAGCGCTCCGCGTCGAGCTCGTGCAGGGTCTGGTAGAGGGCCGCGGCGTACTGCTCGGGCTGATTCGGCATGGGCACAGCGCGCGCGGCCGGGCGTGGTGTGGCGATGAACACGTACGCCCCGCGGCCCGCAGGCAGCGATTCGCGGGGGCCGATCAGCACGAGTCTGGTTGATGGACTATAGTGGCGGACGTGCAGGCCAGGAGAAGCGTGTCCACCCTCGGCGCGAGTTCCGTCGCCCACGCTCACCGGCCCGATGACCGCCTCAATCTGCTCGCGCGAGATCATGCCGGGGCGCAGCAGAACGGGGTCGCCGGCAAGGGACAGCACGGTGGACTCGATGCCCACCTCAGTGGGACCGCCGTCGAGGATCATGTCCACGCGATTGCCCAGCGACGCATGCACATGCTCGGCGAGAGTCGGCGAGAGACCGCCGAAACGGTTGGCGCTGGGCGCCGCCACCGGCACTCCCGCCGCACGCAGCAAAGCCAGAGCCACGGGATGCGCGGGAACACGAACGCCCACCGTATCGAGCCCGGCGGTGACACGCGCGGAAATCTTCGCATGCTTCTTCAGAACCAGCGTCAATGGTCCCGGCCAGAAGCGGCGAGCGAGCAACTCGGCGCGCGTCGGCCACTCGGCCACGACGAGCCTCGCCATGTGCATGGAGCTGACGTGAACGATCAGCGGGCTGGTGGGCGGCCGGCCCTTGGCTTCGAAGATGCGGTCAACGGCGGCGGCATCCAGCGCGTTCGCGCCCAGCCCGTAGACGGTCTCGGTGGGGAAGGCTACCAGACGGCCGGAACGAAGCAGGTCAGCGGCGCGCTCGATCTCGGCGTCACTCGGCGTCGTCTTCTTTTCCGTCACCGGCGGTCCTGCCCGTTTTGCGCCAGACCAGATAGGCGTGGATCAGCGGATCGATATCGCCCTCGAGAACGCGATCGACATCGCCGATGGACAGGCGCGACCGCAGATCCTTCACCATGCGATAGGGCGCCAGCACGTAATTGCGAATCTGGCTGCCGAAGTTGATGTCCAGCTTCGTTTCTTCCAGCTTGTCCTGCTCGACGCGCTTTTTGGCCAGCTCGTGCTCGAAGAGGCGCGCCTTCATCTGCTTCATGGCGCTGGCGCGGTTCTTGTGCTGGGAGCGTTCGTTCTGGCATTGCACGACGATGCCCGTGGGGATGTGCGTGAAGCGGACCGCCGATTCCGTGCGGTTCACGTGCTGGCCGCCGGCGCCGCTGGCGCGAAAGACGTCGATCTTCAGGTCGTCGGGCTTGATTTCGATTTTGACGTCGTCGTCAATTTGCGGATAGGCAAACACCGAAGCGAAGGAGGTGTGGCGGCGCGCGTTGGCATCGAAAGGCGAGATGCGCACCAGGCGGTGCACCCCGATCTCGGATTGCAGCAGGCCGTAGGCGTTCTCGCCGTTGATCTCCAGCGTGGCCGACTTTATGCCCGCGCCTTCGCCCTCCTGCCGGTCGGTCAGCTCGCAGCCGAGGCCCTTGCGCTCGCACCAACGCGTGTACATGCGTAGAAGCATCTCGGCCCAGTCCTGGCTTTCCGTGCCGCCGGCCCCCGGGTGAATGTTCAGAATGGCGCTCCTGCGGTCGTTCGGACCGGAGAGGAGCATCTGGGTTTCCAGCTCATCGATGCGCGCGGAAAAAGCCTTCATATCGCGCTCGATGTCGCCGAGGACGTCTTCGCCTTCGCGGGCCAGCTCGAACATGGTGTCGAGATCGGAGACCATGGTGGACACCTGGGCTTCGTCGGCCAGCGCCTGCTCCAGGCGCTTCCGCTTCTGCATCACTTCCTGGCTTTTTTCGGGCTGGTTCCAGAACTCGGGATCGGAGATTTGCTCTTCGGTTCGGGCGAGTTCGGCTTTCCTGGCGGGAGCGTCAAAGATAGCTCCGCACAGCTTCGGCCTGCTGGCGGAGCGCAACGTACTCTCTTTCGAGTTCTTCCAGAGTCATCGAGAAACCATTCTAGCAGGGCGCCGGGAAGGGCCGGCCAGCAACCCGCCGGGAAGGACCATCCGCGGTAGCGCGGTGAAGCCTGGGCAGCGCGCGACAGCGGTCAAAAAAGCGAATCGCGCACGGGGCTGGGCCCGGCGTGCGCGATTTCTGAACTCGAGCCGATCGATTAGGAACCAGTGTTGGCGGCCTTGGTCTTCTTGGTGTGGGTCTTCTTGGTATGCGTCTTCTTGGTGGAGGTGGTGGTGGATGCGTCGTCCGCGAAGGCAACAACGCCGGCGATCAGCGACAGGCCGAGCATGAGGCTCATGATCATCTTCATGTAAATTGGATCTCCTTGTGATTTGCTGAAGTGAGCTTGAGCTCGACTTCAACTTCATCATGTCAGGAGCACATGAAACACGCCTTAAGGCCTCATTAAAAGGGCTTAAGGAAGCCGGGCGCCGGAAACACAAAGACCACGCGACCAGCGATTGGGCCGGCCACGCGGTCCTGAACTTTTTAGAATCAGTTACTTCGTGGCTGTGTTGGCAGCCTTCTCGTTCTTCGCCTTCTTTGTGTGGGTCTTCTTCGTCTTGGTGGCCTTGGTGGCGGTGGTTGCTTCGTCCGCAAGGGCAACGCAGCCGAGGGCGAGGGACAGGCCCAGCATCAGGCCGATGAGCTTCTTCATTGAGGATCTCCTTGTCTTTCTTGTTTTGTAGGAAGTATTACTACTTCGCAGTAATAGTGTCAGCGTCAGATGAAGGAGGCCTTAACTGGGAATTAAAACACCTTCATTTCCGTCCCGGACCACCGCGACTGACTGCTGTATTCCAATTTGTTTTCAATGAGTTGTGATGCGAAGGCGGGGTAGGGTCCGGCTACCATCAATCGTGTACGACAAACAGGAACTGGCGCGCCGTCTGGCCCTGGAGCTGAGGCTCACGCCGGCCGCCGCCGCCGACGAGGTGGACCGGGTGGTCTCGGACATCCTGAAGAAGCTCCGCAAGGGCCGCGATGCTCGCCTGCGAGGCGTTGGCATTCTGCACCCCACGCCGGCCCGGCCGAGGAGGAAGCGCTGATGCCTCGCCGCTCGCCGCGGTTGAACATAGCGGATCGTGTCGCCCGAATCGTCAAGGAATGCCTGGCGGAAGGGGTGCAGGTCGAGATCGACGGCGTGGGCACGTTCCTGCCGAAGGGCCGCGGAGGATTGCGCTTTGTCGCGCAGAATCGCCCCCGCGTTTTCATGGCCTACGTGGAAGAAGATGCCGCCCAGGTCCGCCGGCTGCACGACGCGTTACTCGCCAGGCGCTTCGATCCCTGGTTCGACAAGGCCAGACTGCTGCCCGGACAGAACTGGCCGCGGGCGATTGAGACGGCGATTCACACCAGCGATTTCTTCATCGGGTGCTTTTCGCCGCGCGCGGTGGTGAAGCGCGGGTCTTTTCAAAGTGAGCTGCGGTTTGCGTTGGAGTGCACGCGGCAGATGCCGCTGGACGAGGTCTTCTTCATTCCCGTGCGCCTGGCCGAGTGCAACGTTCCGGCCACTGTTTCGCGGCACTTCCAGTATGTGGACCTGTTTCCCGACTGGGATTCCGGTGTGCGGCGTCTGCTGGCGGTGCTGTCGGCGGAAGCGCACAAGCGCAACGGCCGCAGGCTACGGCTTCTTCGCTGACGCGTTCAGCGCCCTGAGCTTGTCGCGCACGCCCTCGGCGGCCTTCGACTGGGGATCCAGCTCGAGGAACTTCTCGAAAGCCTTGCGCATGCCGTCGCTGTCGTTCTGCTTCTCTTCGGCTTCCCCCAGACGCAGCCATGCCTCCGCGAACCCGGGGTTCCACTTCGTGGACTCTTCAAAGCGGAGCTGCGCGGCGCGATACTTGCCGTGCTTGAAATAGAAGTTGCCGACGGTCAGCTCCTTCTGCGCCTGCATGGGGTTGAACGCGTATACCTTCGGCTTCGGATTCTCGGCGGTGTCCTCTTCGGCGGGTTCCTGGTATTTGGGCTGATCCGCGGTGGACTTGTCCTGGGTTTCGGCTGCGGGCTTGCCGGATGAATCGCTCTGAGGCTTGTCCTGCGCCGCGACAGGCAGGAATGACAGCAAAACGGCGGTGACGAGCACGAGCGCACAGGACGCTGCGGCGTGCACTCTGCAGGCCCGAAACCGGACGCCGGCGGCGGCCGTTGTGCGCGGTTTCGCAGCAAGGTCCCGTGTCACAATTAGAGTATAGCTTTGCGATGGAACCGCGGCCCTCATTAAAGGAACAAGCCGCGCAGTTACCCGCCCTCCCCGGAGTTTACCTTTACAAGGACATTCACGACACGGTCATCTATGTCGGGAAGGCGAAGATTCTGCGCAGCCGCGTGCGCAGCTACTTCGTGGAGGAGCGGCTGGCGGACGCGAAAACGGGAAGCCTTATCGCCGAGGCGGCCGCGGTGGACTACATTCTCGTCGATAACGAGAAGGAAGCGCTGGCCCTCGAGAACAATCTCATCAAGCAGTACAAGCCGCGCTTCAACATCCTGCTGCGCGACGACAAGACCTACCCATACATCAAGCTCACCAACGAGAAGTACCCGCGCGTGTATGTGACGCGGCGGCTGTTGAAGGACGGCGCGAGCTATTTCGGCCCGTATTTCCCGGCCAATCTGGCGCATCGCCTGGTGCACTTCATCCACGGGCATTTCAGGGTGCCGTCGTGCCGGGTGGATTTCTCGCGCACGCACAAATATCCGTGCCTCGAATATCACATTCACCGCTGTCAGGGGCCGTGCGTGGCGGGGCTCACCACGGACGAAGCGTACGCGCGCGCCGTGCACGACGTGAAATTGTTTCTGGAAGGCCATCTGCGGGATCTCGCCGGGCAGTTGCGGAAGCGCATGCACGCGGCGTCGGAGAGCGCGGAATTCGAGCAGGCGGCCGCGCTGCGCGATCTGATCTCCACCGTCGAAGAGCTGGATGAAAAGCAGAAGATCGCGGCAACGGGCGGCGACGACACCGACATCTTCGCTTATTACGCCGAGCCGCCGCTGGTGGCGGTGAACCTGTTTCACCTGCGCGGGGGGAAGATTGTGGACCGGCGGGAGTTCTTCTGGGAAGACCAGGCCGCGCTCGATCCCGCCGAGCTGTTTGCGTCGCTGCTGAAGCAGGTGTACATCGGGCAGCAGTACATCCCGGCCCTGATTCACGTGCCCGTGGATTTCGAGGACCGCGAGGCGCTGGAGGAGTATCTGTCGGAACGGCGCGGCCGCAAAGTGGAGATCCACACGCCGCAGCGCGGGCAGAAGAAGGCCATGCTGGCGCTGGTGGAGACCAACGCGCAGCACAGCTTCATGCAGCGGTTTCGCGTGCTGCGGCCGACGTCGAAGGCGATTCAGGAAGCGCTGGCCGATGCGCTCGACCTGGCCGAGCCGCCGAAACGCATCGAATGCTTCGATGTCTCGCACATTCAGGGCACCGACAAGGTGGCCAGCATGGTGGTGTGGGAAGAGGGGCGGATGAAGAAGCAGGACTACCGCAAGTTCATCATTCGCACGGTGGTGGGCAACGACGATTTCGCGTCCATGCGCGAGGTGGTGACGCGACGATATTCGCGGCTGAAGGAAGAAGGCAAGGTGCTGCCAGGGCTGATTCTGATTGACGGCGGGCTGGGACAGCTTCATGCGGCGGCGGAGGCGCTGGAGGCGCTGGGCTTCATCAATCAGCCGCTGGCGGCCATCGCCAAGCGCGAGGAGCTGGTGTACGTGCTGGGGCGCGAGGACGAACCGGTGCGGCTGGATCACCATTCGCCCGTGCTGCACCTGATTCAGACGGTGCGCGACGAGGCGCATCGCTTCGCGGTGACCTTCCATCGGACCAGGCGCAACGCCGCGCGGATGACATCGGAGCTGGAGGACGTGCCGGGCGTCGGCGAGAAGACGCTCACGAAGCTGTTGCGGCATTTCGGCAGCTCGGAGCGCGTGCGCGCGGCCGGCGAAGAAGAGCTGGTGAAGGTGGTGGGGCGGGCGGCGGCGCGAAAACTGCGGGCGCATTTCGCGACGGAGACGATTACGCCGGGGCTGCCGATACTGCAATAGATCTACTGCAGCGCGGCCGGTGGAGAAACGGGCCCGTTTGAAGCTCCGATCACGACGCTGGTGCCGCCAGTCGTTCCGGCAATGGTCGCTACATTCGCGCTGGACGAGTAAAGCGAGTTGAGCGCTATGGAGCAGGCGGAGAACTGGAGTACCGCGCCGACATTCGTTGCCGACAGAGCGGTGGCATTGGATGCCGCAGTGTCGCGCGCGAGCACGATCGTGCCACCGGTGGAATCGAAACCGGCGCCGTTGAAATGAGCTGAGGAGTCGGTTACCACCGTGACGCCGGGCGACACGTAGACGCCAGCGACACTGTTGTGATCGAAGCTGGTGTGATGGACAAACACCTGTCCGGGGCCCTCGTAAGCCGTTACGTCCAGGCCGATCTGGTCGTCCGTGAAGCGGGAATCGTAGATTGCTGCCTTTCCAACGCCCATTTCCAGTCCGTAGTTCGCAAAGTTCTCCGCGGTGACGTGATAGAGGCGCAGAATGCCGACACTGTCCACGAGTATGCCAACAGCGCCGGTGCCTTGGCCGTGCAGGCCCAGGCCGTTCAGGGTCACATTCCCGAGAGTATTGATGGTCACCGCATTACCGGAGGTCGCCGTAATGGAAGCGGTCACGCCCACGGCGGAAATGGTGACCGCCTGGCTGACGGTGATCTGGTCGTAGCTGCCGGAGTTCAGGACTACGATCTCGCCTCCCCAATTTGTCATGGCCAGCGCGCGCGAGAGGGTCTGGCATGGCGCCGTCACCGTGCAGGTGTTCGCGTCATTGCCCAGCGTGGAAACGAAACTCCGGCTGTTGCCGGTGAGAGCAAGCGAATCCTGAGTCACCAGAAACGTCTGCGAACCCACCATGACATGGAACGTGCGCGCCGTGCCCGTCTGGTTAATGAAGCCGGAGTAATCGAGCGGTTCGGACCCGGTTCCAGTGTTGAGGCCTTCCAGAGTCAGCCACGGGGCGTCGGTGGATGCGGACCATTGGCACGTCGATGCGCTGGGAGTCAGCGTCATGGCGAAGAAGTAGGTGCTTCCCGAGAACGTCAGAGGCGACAAAGAGTAGGTGCAGTTCTCGGCGACTTTGATGGTGACCGTTGTCTGGGCAACCTGGACGGCAAAGGAAATGGCGGCGGTCCCCGGGTTGGCCGGCGCCGAGAAAGTCACCGAACCGCTTCCCGTTCCGCCGCCGCCCGATGCGATCGTGAGCCCGTTCGGTGCGACCGACCAAGGGCAGCCCGGGCCGGCCGTGACATTTACAGTCGCCTCGCCGCCGCTGGACGGCAACGTGAACGAGGTGTTATCGAGCGAGTATTGGCAGCCCGACGATGGCTGAGTAATCACAAATGTCTGGTCTCCGATGCCAATGGTGCCCATGCGTGTAGCCCCGGTGTTGTTGGCCGAAACGACCGCAGCCGCGGGGCCTGAGCCGGCGCCGGCATTGCTGCTTGCCGGAGTAATCCAGGTGTCGGAAGGCGTCGCGCTCCAGGCGCATCCGCTGGGCGCGGCCACGCCGAAGTTGACGATACCGCCGCTGGCGGGAGGCACGGCCGAGGCAGGCGCAAGCTGCCATGTGCAGGTAGCGGTCGCGTCACTGATTTCCGCTAGGAAGAGCGCCGGCTCGTAAGTGGTTTCGACGGGCTCGGAACCGGTGGTCACGGGAAGGTCGGTGGAGAGGGTGGTACCGGCGATCCAGACGTTCCCTGAGCTACCGATGGCGACTCCGCGAACATCTTCCGTATTGCTTCCGCCATAGAACGTGGACCACACCAGCGTCTTGCCATCGTTGCTGATCTTCGCGACGAAGCCGTCGGCGTTGATGCTCGGAGCTACCCAGGCATGCGCGGGATTGGTGGGGTCGACAAAGATGGCGTTGAATGCGCTCGTCGTGAGATCGCCGGAAGCCAGCGCCCAGGTGAAGCCGCCGTCGAACGAGACCTGAAAGCCGTAGGGCGAACCCTCGGCATAGACCACCTGACAATTGGACGGCGCGACGACGGCGTCCCAGGAATATCCGGGCCACACCCAGGACCCGCCCGTGTCGTTGCTGCGATACAGGCGCCATGAACTACCGGAGCCGGCGACGCCGTAGAGCACCGATGGGTTCACCGTGCAAACAGAGAGAGGCGGGCCGTTGATATAACTGCTCCCTGGAGCGCCCGGCAGCGGCTGCCAGGTCTTTCCGTTATCGGTACTTCGGCTGAGCTCACTCGATACGCCGTTGCTGAACGTAGGCATCGGAAGGTAGATGGAGCCATCGGGGCTGGCAGCGGGTGGACCAGAGGGCCGCGAGACGTGCACCGTGCTTCCACCGGCACCAATAACATAGACTGTCCCATCCAGAGTGATTACAGTGACAGTGTTGGCATCGGTGGGGCTCGCCACGAGAAAAGAGCCGTACAAGTACCCGTCTCCCTGCAGCGTCCACGTTGCTCCGCCGTCGGTGGACTCGGTGAGCTCTCCGTCTATCGTTAGTGCATATAGCACCTCAGGATTGGCGAAGCTGCGTGAGATGCCTGGTCCCAAACCAGCGTAAATGCCCGCATAACCTACCGGCGACCAGGACGCGCCCCCGTCGGTGGTTCGGAATAAGCCGAACGTCGTGGCCGCTACGATGACGAGGGGATTGGTGGGGTCTACGGAGAACGCTTCATTGGTGTTCGATGAAGGGAGTCCTGTTCCGGCCGCAGTCCAGGAGGCGCCGTAGTTCTCGGTAGAGAAGAGCGACACGCTATTGCCTCCGAGAATCGGTTGTACCGCGTTCGTCACCGGAAAATCCGGCGACAAGGTGTCTCCAGCCACGACGATGTGCCCGTCGGAGGTCAGGGTCATCGCGTAGATCTCGTCGTTCGCAGAACCGCCCAGGTAGGTGACGAAGCCGAACGCCGAGCCATCGGCGCTAACGCTGGCGAGATAGCCGTCGGATTGTCCGTGCAAAGTGGATTGAATGACGTCGGCGGTGACCGGCAGATCGGTCGCGGTCGTCTCGCCCGCGACGTACAGAACCCCGGAGTTCGGATCTCGCGCAATCGCGTGCGGTATTTGGTCGGCGCTGCTCCCCAGGACGGCCGCCCACACGAGGGCCGTTCCATCGGCGCTCAACTTTGCAACGCACGTGCAGCCGTTGGTCGTGCACTGGCTGCCGGTCGCGTCCCTCGCCCCGGGCACGCCCGGGAAAATCGGAAGGTTCACGCCGCCGGCGACGTAGGCGAATCCCTGGGCATCGGCGGTAATGGCAGAGCCGCCCATGAGCGACGAAGTGTACTGTGCGCTGCCGGCTGGAGTGTATTTTTCGATAAAGGCACCGAGGGCCACATAGGCATTCCCCGCGCCATCGACAGCGACGGCATTGCCGATTCGGGTCGCCTCGTAGTACGGAGTGCTCGCCGAGGCGGTCATGTAAGTTGAATACACCAGCCCGTTGCCGGATGGATTCAGCCGAAACACGAAGCCACACGGAGCCGAATTCAGCGTGAGACAAGAAGGCTGTGCGGCACCGACGGCTGGGAAATCCTGTGAACTCGCACGGCCGGTGGCCACGGCGTTTCCGGTCGAGTCCACGGCTAGCCCGTTCAGAAGATCACTGCCGCTCGATCCGCCCACGAAGGTCGAGTACAACATGGTTGTCCCGGTGGGGTCGAACTTGATCACAAACGGATCGATGAAGCCGGGGGTGCCCGCCTGCACTGCGTTCACGGTGGGCAGCCATACAGCATTACCACCAACGTAGATGTTACCTTGCGTATCTGTCCCCATTGCGGTTACCGTGGCGTTCTGACTGGGGAACCATGCCGCGTACACCAGCGTGGGGTCGATTACCAGCGGGCGTGATTTGTCGTAAGCGGCGAGGGCGAAGGCGACGGTGTTCTTGTCGCGCAGGACGTAGTGGGATTCCACGCGCTGGCGCGAGGTGCCCGATTGCTGATAGACGGCGGGCAGGCGCAGAATCAGCGGGGCCGATGAAGTCTCGATGCGAAGATCGCCGTTGGCGGCCAGCGACAGTTTCCGCGCGCCCTCGAAGTGCAGCGCGATGCGGCTGGTATCCGCGCCGGGCCGCACGACGAGATCGTACTCGAGCTGGCCCTCGCTGCCATACCACGCGACGTCCACGCCGTCGTACACATCGTGATAGACCACGCGGCGGCAGGTCTCCACGTCGCGCACCCAGCGCTTCGGGTCGTTGCCGATCAGGTAATTCACCTTGCCGGGCAGCGACTCCTGCGCTTCGTTTTTCGCGACGCCGCGTGCGCCGGTGAACTGCATTTTCACGCTGGCGGGCAGAATGCTGGCGCCGCCGGGTCCGAGCAGGATGTAATAGCCGTTCCGATGCGCCACCCAGTCGGCGTCGCCCTGCGGGAATTGGCCGGCATTCCGCTCAAACGAGAAGGGAATGCGGGAAAGCATCTTCGCGCCGCTGGCGGGCGATGACGGAGCCGCCATCGCCTGAACGGCAATCAGTGCGATCACGCTGAGTATTGTGGTTCTCATTGCAGACTCGCCGGACTGGACAGTGTACCGTTGTTTGCGCCACTCACCAGGCTGGTGGCGACGCCGCTCCCCGACATGAGAGCGCTGGACATTGCGGTGTAAGCGGACAACGGGTTTTGCGCCACGGAACAATATGAGAACTGCATCACGGCGCTGCCCCCGATCGCCGATATACCCGTGCTGTTGGAAATGGCGCGATCTCTCGTCAGCACCAGCGTGCCGCCGATCGATTCGAAGCCGGCGACGTTGAAGTGCGCTGCTGAATTCGTTACCGCCGCCACCCCAACTGGTGCGTATACACCCGCCAGGCTGTTGTGATCGAAGCTGGTGTTGTGTACGAACGCCTGCGCTGAGGAGTTCAGCAAAGCCAAACCGTATTGGTTGTCGGTGAGCCGTGAATCGTAGATGGCGAGGTTGCCAGGCGTGGCAAACTCCACGCCATCGTTTGCGAAGTTCTCCGCGGTCACGCGATACAAGCGCAGGAAACCTACCTGCTGTACCAGCACTCCGTCATTGCCGGTCCCCTGTCCGTGCAGGCCCAGCCCGGTAATGGTGACGTTTCCGTCGGTGTTGATGGTGAGGGCATTGCCGGAGGTAGCGGTGATGGAAGCGGTGACGCCCACAGCCGATATGGTGACCGGCTGCGCAATAGTGGTGGGGCCATAACCGCCGGAATTCAGCACAACGATTTCTCCGCCCCAGTTGGTCACGGTCAGCGCCTGAGTGAGAGTGAGGCAGGGTGCGGTCACTGAGCAGTTGTTCGTGTCACTGCCAAGCGTCGAGACAAAACTACGGCTGTTCCCGATCGCGGGAACAACGGTCTGGGTGAACAGGAAACTCTGCGACCCGAGAAAGATGTGCCCGGTGCGCGCCTGTGCGGCGGTATTTGGCGTGACGTTAATAAGGAGGAAATTGGGAGAACCTCCAAGTCTGAGTTCCGGGATCATCCAGTTGACGTCGCTGGTGGCGGACCACTGACAGTCCTGCGAACTCGGCGTCACGGTGGCTGAGAAAGACGTCGCGGTTCCGGGAATCGTCAGGGGCTCCACAGAATACGTGCACTCCTCAGCCACTTTGATGGTGACAGGTTGATTCGCCACCTGAGCCGTGAAGGTGACCGCGATCATTCCACCGTTCGCCGGCGCGGACAGCGTTACCGAACCGTTCCCCGTGCCGCGGCCGCCCGATACAACGGTTGTCTCGCCGGGCACTACATTCCAGGGACAACCGGGCGTCGCCGTGACATTCACCACCGCCTGGCCGCCGCTGGAAGGCAGCAGGAAAGACGTGCGGTCCAAAGCATACTGGCAACTCTGCGCGGGCTGCGTGATGGTGAAGGTCTGGGTGCCCACTGAAATGGTTCCCGTGCGCGTCACGCCGGTCTGATTGGCGGCGATCAGAGCGTCCACGCCTCCCGATCCCGTGCCGCCTGGACTGGGCGTTGTGGATATCCATGTGCCCGATGGCGTGGCGGTCCAGGAGCAGCCGCTGGGAGCGGTCACGCCAAACTGGATGGGCCCTCCGGAAGCAGGAGGAATCGCCGACTGAGGGGAAAGCTGCAACGAGCAACTGGCGGTCGTGTCCTCGAATTCCGCGAGCAAGACCGCGGAAGGCCCTCCTGAGGGAGCGGGAGGCGCTCCGCTGGTGACCGGCAGATCGGACGAGCTGGTAGCGCCCGCGATCCAGACATTCCCGCCGGAATCCACCATTACGCCCCGGACGTTTTCAAAGGAGTCGCCTCCATAGAACGTAGACCACAGGAGCGTCTTGCCGTCGTTGCTGATTTTGGAGACGAAGCCGTTTTGAGCGCCGCCGCCGAGTACGCTCGGGGCCGCAAACACATGAGCGGCGTTCGTGGGATCGACCGCGACAATGCCGAACGACTGCGCAATGGAAGCGGCCGCCGGAACTCCCGGCCAGGTGTTGCCGCCGTCGGTGGAAACCTGCAGGCCAAACTGATCTATCGCGTATACGATTTGGCAGTTTGAAGGGGCGACAACCACATTGGACGCCGCCAGACTCAGCGTTGTCCACGTGGCTCCGGCATCGCTGCTCCGGTAGAGATGGGTTCCGTTGGTGAAGAATAAAACGTCCGGATTTGCCGTGCAAACCGAGACTGGTGGGTTGGGGTAATTGAAGGTGGTCGGGCTTCCGACGAGTAAGCTCCACGTTTGTCCGCCGTCAGTGCTCTTTCTGATACCAGCGGGGGTTGTGTAATAAGGACTGATCGGCATGTAGATCGAGCCGTCCGGACTTACTGTTGGGGTGAGCGGAATCACGTTCTGTCCCGCCGATACCTGAGTCCCCAAGCCGCCATATGTCCGGCTCCAGATGGTGCCCTGGCCATCGACAAAGAGGAGCGTGTCCGCATCCGTGGGGCTGGGCATGATGAAGACACCACCGAGGGGACTGGGTATCGTCCATGTAGCGCCACCGTCCAGCGAGGTAGTCTCGAAAGTTCCGTCAAATGCAAACAAGACCTCAGGATTGACCGTGCTGCGGACCAGTTGTGTTGTCGGAAATCCGGAGCCTCCGACGTGACTCCATGACCCCCCTGAATCCGTACTCCGATAGATCCCGGAAGCGAACCCGGAGACGGCGGCCACGATCACCGCGGGATTAGTGGGATCCACCGAAAGAACGCTGACGCCGGCAGGCAGGCCTGCGCCCGCGGCCGTCCAGTCGTTGCCCGAGTCCGTGGTGGTGTACAACGCCGCGCCGTCACCGCCGATCAATTGCTGAATCGCGCCACTGACGGGAAAATCAGGCGACAAGGTATCGCCGGCCACCACAATCTGACCGGTTGCCGTCAGCGTCATGGCGTAGATCTCATCGTTGGACATCCCGCCCAGATAAGTGACGAACCCAAACGCAGAACCATCGGGCGCGACGCTGGCAAGAAAGCCGTCGGTTTGCCCGTGCAACGTGGGCTGAATGACGCCTGTGGTGACCGGCAGGTCGGTGGCAACGGTCTCGCCGGCGACGTAGATCTCACCCGAATTCGGATCGCGAACAATCGCATGAGGATTCTGATTGAGCGTGCTTCCCAGCATGGCTGCCCAGGAGAGCGACGTTCCATCGGCGCTCAGTTTTGCAACGTAAGTGCATTCTGCGAGCACGGGGCTGCCCGGGTTAGTGCACTGACCGCCCGTGACATCCCTCGCTCCTGGCACGCCCTGAAATTCGGACAATGGCGCTGCCCCCGCCACATATGCGAAGCCCTGCGGATCGACGGTAATGGCATTTCCACCCGCGGCCGACGAGTCGTATTGTATTGTTCCATTCGTTGCATATTTCTGCACGTGATCATAGAGAGCGACGTAGGCGTTACCGCTGCTGTCTACGGCCGCCGAATTGGCCACAACACCGTCGTCTTGTGTTATGTAGGTCGAGAACACAAGCGCGTCGCCACTCGGAGCGAGGCGAAATACGAACCCGCAGAAGGGCGTCGGGGAAGGCGGGGAGCCCGGGAAAGTGGGCAGTGCCGCGTTGACGATGGGGAAGTCCTTCGAGTACGTCTGTCCCGCGCCGATGGCGTGGCCCGAGGAATCGACGGAAAATCCGTTGAGAGTCTCGCCGCTGGATCCGCCGACGAACGTCGCATACAGGACGGTAGTTCCGGTCGGGTCGAACTTGATGATAAGAGGATCGGTGTTGGTGAGAGCGCCGGGCTGAAAAGCGCTCACAGTGGGCAGCCACGATGCCGATCCGGCCACATAGATGTTGCCCTGAGCGTCAGTGCTCATGCCGGTGACAGTGACGTACTGGCTGGGGAACCAGGCGGCGTAGACGAGTGTTGGGTCAATCACCAGCGGGCGGGATTTGTCGTAGGGGGAGATGGCGAAGGCGACGGTGTTCTTGTCGCGCAGGACGTAGTGGGATTCCACGCGCTGGCGCGAGGTGCCCGATTGCTGATAGACGGCGGGCAGACGCAGGATGAGCGGGGCCGATGAAGTCTCGATGCGCAGATCGCCGGCCGGCTCCAGCGAGAGTTTCCTCGCGCCTTCGAAATGTAGCGCGATGCGGCTGGTATCGGCGCGGGGCCGCACGACGAGGTCGTATTCAAGCTGGCTTTCGCTGCCGTACCACGCGACATCGACGCCGTCGTAGACATCGTGATAGACCACGCGGCGGCAGGTCTCCACGTCGCGCACCCAGCGCTTCGGGTCGTTGCCGATCAGGTAATTCACCCTGCCGGGCAACGACTCCTGTGCTTCGCTTTTCGCCGACGCCCGCGCGTTCGCGAACTGCATTCGCACGCCGGCGGGCAGAATACTGGCGCCGCCCGCGCCCAGCAGGATGTGATAGCCGTTCCGATGCGCCACCCAGTCGGCATCGTTTTGCGGGAATTGCCCGGCATTCCGCTCAAACGAGAAGGGAATCCCGGAAAGAAGTGCCTTCCCCGTGGCAGGGGCTTTCTGCGCCGCGACGGAACACACTCCCGCCAGCGCGAGCACTAAGGTCGTGGAATAGCGCATCACAAATTGGACAATTCCGAATCACTGGCTTTCACTGCGGATCATATCGCAACGGAAGATGTCGCGCTCAGCCCGCGATTTCTTCCAGCACGTCGGCGGCGCGTTCGGCGGCGCCCGGGTGGGCCAGCGTGCGGGCGTTTGCGGCCATTTGATCGAGCAAGGGCCGGTTTGACGCGAGTTCGCTGATCTCGCCGACCAGGCGCGCGCCGGTCATTTCCTTATCGAGCACCAGACGCGCTGCCCCCGCGCGCTGGAAGGCCTCGGCGTTGTGAAGCTGATGGTCGTCGGTGGCGTAGGGGAAGGGAACGAGGATGGCGGGCTTGCCCGCCGCGGCCAGCTCGGCCAGCGCCCCGGCGCCGGACCGGCAGACGATGAGGTCGGCCTCGGCGAAGGCGGCCGGCATGTCGTGGATGAACGGGATTACCTTGCCTTCGAGGCCGCTGTGGGCGAAATCGTGCGCGATCTCCTCGTGGGGGGCCAGCGCGCCGGTTTGGTGAGTGATGCGGACGTCGAGACCCGAATCGAGGAACAACCGCCAGCTCTGTTGTGCCGCATTGTTCAGCGTGCGGGAACCCCGGCTGCCACCGGTGATCAATATGCTCAGGCGCTCTTCGTGCCCCTTCGGCGGGAGCTCGAAGAAGGCGCGCCGAACGGGAACGCCGATCATTTCGGAGCGGCCTTCGGGGAAAAACCGCGCCGTCTCGGGAAACGTGATCAGCGCGCGGCGAATGAAACGGGCGACGTGCCGGTTGGTGAATCCGGGGACGACGTTCGGCTCCATCGCGACGATGGGCACGCGGCGCAGCACGGCGGCGATCACCACCGGCCCCGCCACGTATCCGCCCATGCTGAACACGGCACCTGGACGATGCTTCGCCAGCATTCGCATCGCGCGCACAATGCTCAGCGGCAGGCCCACCAGCGTGCGCATCACCTTCACCGCGCCCACGCCTTTCAACCCGCCGATTTCAATCCACTCGATGGGAAACCCCGCCGCCGGCGCCAGCTTCGCTTCGAATCCGCCGCGCGTGCCGACGAAAACCGGACGATGCCCGCGACGTTCCAGCTCGCGAGCCACCGCCAGGGCGGGCATCACGTGGCCGCCGGTGCCGCCGCCGGCCATGAGGAACGTCCGTGGCTCGCTCATCCCGCGCGGTCGCTGACGCTGAGCAGCAGTCCGCAGGAGATCAGCGTGCTGAGCAGAGAGCTGCCGCCCGCGCTGATCATGGGCAGGGGGATGCCCTTGGTGGGGCCGAGGCCCACCACCACGCTCATGTTCATGAGCGCCTGGAAGACAATGGACGCGGTCACGGCCAGCGCCAGATACCGCCCGAAATCGTCGGCCGCGAGCCAGTAGAGCCGCAGCCCGCGCCACAGCAGGAGCACAAAACCCGCCAGCACCGCCGTGCAGCCGAACAGTCCGAGCTCCTCGCCCACCACGGCGTAGATGAAATCGGTGTGCGCCTCGGGCAGATAGAACAGTTTCTGTTCCCCCTGCATCAGGCCGACGCCGAGCGCTCCTCCGCTGCCCAGAGCGATCCTCGATTGCAGGCCCTGATACTCGGTGTCGGGCGTTTTCGATTCGCGCAGATAGTTGATGATCCGCCCGCTGCGGTCGATGCGCGCCAGCATCTCGTAGCCATGGGGGATGAAGCCCACCACGCGCGCGATGCGATACGGTTTGGAGACGACGGCCACGCAACCCAGCACGGCCAGCGCGGCGACGGCAATGCGCAGGTACCTGCGTTCGAGTCCGGCGACGTAGAACACCACGGCCGCGGTGAGGACCAGCACGACCGCGGTGCCGAGATCGGCCGCCAGCACGGCGACGGCGAGGATGCCCAGCGCCATGGCGGCGGGCACGACCGTGCTCTTCGTGTTAATGGCGCGCGCGCGCACGGTGACAAACCACGCGAGGAAAATCGCCAGCGCGGGCTTGGCGAATTCCGATGGCTGGAAGGAAGCCACGCCCATCTTGAACCAGCGGTGCGTGCTCCAGTCCCAGAAATAAACCACCACCAGCAGGATGAGCACGATTCCCAGCGGCACAAACGCCCAGCGCTCCGATTGCCAGCAGTGATAATCGCGCCGCTTGAGCCACATGAGCGCGAAGAAGGAGATGACCGCCCAGCCGAGCTGGCGCACCAGGAAGTGGCTCACCGAGTGAAAGCGGATGTCGGCCGTCACCGACGATGCGCTGTACACCATCAGCAGGCCGAAACACACCATGATCACGATGGTGAAAAACAGCGTCCAGTCGGTCCTCACTCGCTGCGCCATGTTCAGCTCTCCTGTGCGATTTTCTCCACCATCTCGCGAAAAACGCGGCCGCGATGCTCGAAGCCGTCGAACTGATCGAAGCTGGCGCAGGCCGGCGCCAGCAGCACGACGTCGCCGGCGGACGAGTGGCCGCGGGCGTAGGCAATGGCGCGATCCAGTGTGCCGCAGGGCACCAGCGGCACCGCGCCGTTCAGTTGCTCGGCGATTTTCTGCGCGGCTGCGCCAATCAGCAGCGCGGCATGGGCCTTCCGGCGAAGCGGCTCGCGCAGCGGGGTGTAGTCGCTGCCCTTGTCCTTGCCGCCGAGGATGATCCACAGGTCCCCGGCGAACGCATCGACGGCCTTCAGCGTAGCGTCCACGTTGGTGGCTTTCGAATCGTTGTACCAGGTGACGCCGTTGACCTCGCGAATCCGTTGCAGCCGATGCTCCACGCCCGGAAAACTGCGCGCCGCTGCGGCGATCCGGGCCAGCGACACGCCGGCGATGCGTGCGGCGGCAGCGGCGGCCATCACGTTTTCCAGATTGTGCCGGCCGCGAAGCGGAATCTCGGCGGCCGCGAGCAGCGTCTGGCCGTCGAATTGAATCGTCTCGCCGTCGAACCAAAGGCCGGGCGAGACCGGGCGGGACAGACTGAACCAAACCGGCGAGGCGGCGGTGATGGCGGCATACTGCACGGCGATGGGATCGTCGGCGTTGAGCACCGCGAAATCGCCTTGCTGCTGTTTGCGAAAGAGCTCTGCCTTGGCGGAGGCGTAGTTGGCGAAGGTGTGGTGACGGTCCAGATGATCGGGCGTAATGTTCAGGGCCACGCCCACTCGCGCGCGGAAGGTCTCGATGGTTTCGAGCTGGAAACTGGAAAGCTCCAGCACGTTCCACTGTTCGGCGCGCGAAGTCGCCACCATCGCGGTAGGCGGACGGCCGATATTGCCGCCCACCTGGCAGGGAATGCCGGCATGGTGGAGGATGTGGCCGGTGAGCGCGGTGGTGGTGGTTTTTCCGTTGGAACCGGTGATGCCAATGATGGGCCCCTGCAGATACCAGCCGGCCAGCTCGACCTCGCCGGCCACCGGAATGCCGCGCGTGCGCAGACCCTTCAGGATTTCCTCGTCGGCGGGCACGCCCGGGGAGATCACCGCCATGTCCACGCCTTCGAAGGAACGCTCTTCCTGGGGAAGCAGATTGATGCGGAGCTGATTGACGCGCTCGCGCAGCTCGGGGGTGACGTGGGAATCGATTGCGCGCACCTGCGCACCTTTGGAGAGCAGCAGCTCGGCGGCGGCGAGACCCGAGCGCGCCATGCCCACCACCGCGACGGTGGCGCCGTTGACGTCGAAATGTGCCCGCTTTTCCATGCAACCAACCAGGCGGCTGCGAGGCCGCCGCAGGCTGAGAGCCTGCCCCACTACCTCAACTTCAGCGTCGTCAGCGCGAACAGCGCCATCACCAGCCCGGCGATCCAGAAGCGCACAATGATCTTCGATTCCTTCCAGCCCAGAGCCTCGAAATGATGGTGGATCGGCGCCATCTTGAAAATCCGCTTGCCGCGCAGCTTGTAGCTGCCCACCTGCAGCATCACCGAAAGCGCCTCCATTACGAATACGCCGCCGATGAACGGAAGCAGCAGCTCCTGCTTCACCAGAATGGCCACGACGCCCATGCTGCCGCCCAGCGCCAGCGATCCCACATCGCCCATGAACACCTCGGCGGGATGCGCGTTGTACCAGAGAAAACCGATGGAAGCGCCGGTCAGCGCGCCGCAGAAGATAGTCAGCTCCGCCGCGCCCGGCAAACGAGCGAGCCCCAGGTATTCGGCGAAGCGCGCGTGACCGGTCACGTAGGCCAGCACGGTCATAGCGCCCGCGGCGATGATCATCAGTCCGATGGCCAGGCCGTCGAGACCATCGGTGAGATTCACGGCGTTGGTGGAGCCCACCAGAATGAGCGCCATGAACGCGTAGAACAACGTAAATGAGAGCGGATAGGTGATGGCGTTGCCGGCCAGGCTGTGAATGATCAGGTCGGGTTTGAGATTCTTGATGAACGGCACATTCAGCGTGGTGGAGTACAGATTGCGAGCGTGCATGCCCAGCATCACAAAACCGATGATGAGAGCGGCCGCAACCTGCCACGCCAGCTTCTGCCGCGCGGTCAGACCGAGATTCTGCATCTTCCTGACTTTGGTGTAGTCGTCCCAGAAGCCGATGGCGCCGAACGAAACCATGCCCAGCAGCGCAATCCACACGTAGGGGTTCGTCAGATTCGCCCACAACAACGTGGGCACGAAGATGGAGATCACGATGAGCACGCCGCCCATGGTGGGCGTTCCCGCCTTGGCCATGTGCGATCGCGGTCCTTCCTCGCGGATGTGCTGGCCGATCTGCATCTGGCGCAGTTTACGGATCAGCGCCGGGCCGAGCGCGATGCTCAGAAACAGCGCGGTGAGACTGGCGAAGGCGGTGCGCACCGTGGCGTACTGGAAGACGCGAAACGGGGAAAAGACGTGGAACAGCTTCTCGTAGAAGAGCCAGTAAAGCATGGAAGTTCAGCCCATGAACCTTTCGAGGGCCTTCTCGACGCGAGTTCCGCGCGAGCCCTTGAACAAAACGGCATCGCCTTCGCGAAGGGTGCCGCGCAAGCGCTCGCCCGCGCTTTCGGGATCGTCAAAAAAGTACGCGGCGGCCTCAGGGAGGCCCGCTTTAACGGCTGCGTCCACTAATGCCCTGGCAGCGCCGCGTATTCCCATTAGCACAGACACCCCGCATTGAGCGGCGTAGCGGCCTACGTCGCGATGCAGGGTCTCGGACCAGCGTCCAAGCTCGAGCATCTCCCCGAGCACGGCTACGCGGCGTTGGGCCGGCGTATCGCGCAGCACATCGAGCATGGCGCGTGCCGCGTCGGGGTTAGAGTTGTAAGAATCGTTAAGGATCAGGATACCTCTATATAAGGTGCGTTCGCCGCGCATCTTTCCGGGCTTCAGCCGGGTCACGGCGTCCACGAGGTCCGCGGGTTCCATCCCGTACACCTGCGCCACCGCGAGGCCGGCCAGAACGTTCAGCACGGCGTGACGGCCGGAGAGTTCGCTTTCAAAACGGGTGCTGCCGACGCGGAATCGCGTACCGGCCTCGTGAGAGACGATTTCCTCGGCGCGGATGTCGGCAGGATGTTCGATGCCGAACGTGACGATCTCGCCGGGGTGTTCGATGCGCGAGGCGCGCGGGTCGTCCGCGTTGAGAACGGCGATGCCGCCGGCGGGCAGAGCTTCCACCAGTTCGCGCTTCGCTCGCGCGACGCCTTCGATCCCGTCTTCGAAGTTCTCGACGTGCGCATAGCCGATGTTGGTGACCACGGCAATGCGCGGGCGCGCGATCTGCGCGAGATCGCGAATCTCGCCCGCGTGGTTCATGCCGATCTCGATCACGCCCACACGCGCGTCCGCCGGCAGGCGCAGCAGTGACAGAGGCACGCCGATGTGATTGTTCAGATTTCCGCTGGTGCGGCCGACGGAGAGCCGCGTGGAGAGCAGATCGGCGATCACGTCTTTGGTGGATGTCTTGCCCGCGCTGCCCGTGATGGCGACGACGTCGCCGCCCCACGCTTCTCGCGCCCATGCCGCCAGCTTCTGCAAGGCACAGAGCACGTCAGGGACAACGAGGTGGGGCAGCCTCTCAGGCTGCGGCGGGCTCCCAGCCCGCCCCGTGACCACTGCACCCACCGCACCCCGCGCAAACGCCTCCTCCACAAACGCCGCGCCGTTGAAGTTCGGCCCCTGCAGCGCGAAGAAGAGATCTCCCGGCGCGATCGTGCGCGTGTCCGTGCTCCATCCGGTGACCCGCACATCGGGCAGGGGCTCCGGGAGCCCCAGCACCTTCGCCACGTCTGCCAGCGCGAACGTCATCCCGCCTGAAATCCCATTTCCCGCAGCGCCGCCCGCGCCACTTCGCGGTCGTCGAAGTGAATCGTCCTCGAGCCGAGAATCTGATACGTCTCGTGCCCTTTGCCGGCGAGGATCACCGCGTCGCCCGGCTGCGCCTCGTGAAGCGCCAGGCGAATCGCCTTTTCGCGGTTCGGCTCCACCACATGGGGCGTGTCCGCGCGGCGCAACCCCACCAGTGCGTCGTTAATAATGTCCAGCGGATCCTCGGAGCGTGGATTATCCGAAGTCAGCACCACGAAGTCGCTCAGCTCGCCGGCGGCCAGGCCCATCAGCGGGCGCTTGGTGCGGTCGCGATCGCCGCCGCATCCGAACAGAGTCAGCACGCGCCTGGGCCGCAGTTCGCGGGCGGCGGAAATCACGTTGCGCAAAGCGTCGTCGGTGTGGGCATAATCCACCACCACCAGAAACGGCTGGCCCTCGCGAATCCGTTCGAATCGTCCCGGAACCGCGGCGAAAGCGGCGACATCGCGCTGCAGAGCCTCCGGAGCGAGCCCGTAGCTGAAGCCTGCGGAAACCGCCGCCAGGATGTTGTAGACGTTCATGCGGCCCGTCAGCGGCGATTCGAAGGGCAGGGAACTGCCCTGATACTCCACCGTGAAGCGCAGGCCTTCGAAATTCATGCTCACGTCGCGCGCCCGCACGGTTGAGCCTTCACTGAAGCCGTACCAAAGCACCCGAGTCGATTGCGCCGGTTCCAGCTTTCGCCCCCACTCGTCGTCGCGATTGATGGCCGCCCACGCCGGAGGCTCGCCCGTTTCCGGCCGGAACAGCAGGGCCTTCGCGGCGAAGTAGTTCTCCATGGTGCCGTGAAAATCGAGGTGATCGCGGGTGAGGTTGGTGAAGACTGCCGTGTGAAACTTCATTCCCTGCACGCGCCCAATTGCCAGCGCGTGCGACGAAACCTCCATTGTGACATGCGTGCCGCCGGCGTCCTTCAGCTCGCGGAACATGCGGTACAGATCCAGCGATTCGGGCGTGGTATTGACCGCCGGAGAGCGTCGCGTACCCAGGCGATATTCGATGGTTCCGACCAGAGCCGTGGTGTGACCTTCGGCGCGCAGCATCTCATCGATGAGGAAGGCGGTCGTGGTCTTGCCGTTGGTGCCGGTGATTCCCGTGACGCCCAGCCGCTGGTCCGGCGATCCGTAGAAATTGCGCGCCGCCTGAGCCAGCGCCGCGCGGCCATGGTCCACCCGAATCCACTCCGGCGATTCACTCGGCGATTCACTCACCGCGGCGACGGCTCCGCGTTGGAGCGCCGATGCGGCGAACTCGCGCCCGTCTACTTTCGCGCCCGGAAATGCGAAAAAGACGAAGCCCGGCTGGATGCGGCGCGAATCGTAATCGAGGCCGCTAACCTCGGCGGCGGCGAGCGTGGGCGGAATTGGATTGAGAACGCGAACGCCGGCGAGGAGCTGGGCCAGCGTCATAGTTCGAGACATGTGGGGCAGGCTCCCAGCCCGCGGCGGGCTCTCAGCCCGCCTGGCCATACGTCACCGGACAGGCGGTCTGAGAGACCGCCGCGGCCTGTGAGGCCGCCCCACAACTCAATCCGAGAATTCAATGCGCACCTTTTCTCCGGGCGGCAGCATGGTCCCGGCCAGCGGAGCCTGGGCCCGCGCGACGCCGTGACCGCGCACCATCACCGGAATGCCGTCCGCGGTCGCCTCCTGCATCACCGCGCGCACCGTCAACCCGACGAAGTTGGGCACCTTCGGAGCGGCCAGCAGACCGCTCGAAAAATCCGCCCGCTGGCCCTCCGATTCCGCTTCGGGGTCCAAAGCTTCCTCGGGAGGAGCCAGCGGGGCGGGTGCGAGATCCGCAATGGCAAGGTCGTTGTCGTCAACCTTGCCGGTGTCCGGGTCGGGAGAAGAATCCGGTAAATCCCTGGGGACGTCCATGTAGCGCAACGCAGCCTCGCCCACGGTCTTGAAGACCGGCGCGGAGACTTCGGCGCCGAAGCCGTCATGTCCGGTTGCGCCGCTCGCGGTCACCACGATGACAACAGCCGGATTGGCCACCGGCGCGAAGCCCATGAACGACGAGTTGTAGAGGTGCGTGTACTTTCCATCGATGGCGATCTGCGCGGTCCCGGTTTTTCCCGCGGTGCTGTAGCCCTGGAGGCGGGCCTTCCGGCCCGTGCCGTGGAGCACAACGCCCTCCATCATGCCGCGCATGGTGAACGCCGTTTGCGCTTTGATGACGCGCCGCGGGTCGTCCACCTGCTGGTTCATCAGCAGATGCGGGGTCACCAGATATCCGCCATTGGCGATCACCGAACAGGCGCGCGCCAGTTGCACCGTGGTCACCATGACCTCGTGACCCATGGAGACCGACGCGATCGACGTGGCCTGCCACTGTTTCGGCGGCCACACCAATCCCCTGGCTTCGCCTGGCAGCGGCAATCCGCTTCGTTGCCCGAAGCCGAAGCGGCGCACGTAATCGTAGAGATTCTCCTTGCCCACTTTGAGGCCGATCTCAATTGCCCCAATATTGCTGGAGTGCGCCAGCACGCCCCACATCGGCAACGCGCCGTACGACTCGTGGTCGTGAATGGTGCGGCCGAACATTTGCAGCACGCCGTTGTGGCAGGGGATGACCGTATCGGGGCGCAGCTTCGTGGTCTCCAGAGCCGCCGTCAGTGTGACCACCTTGAACACCGAGCCCGGCTCAAACGGCACCGATACGGCATTGTTGAACCGCGCTTTCGGGTCGTCGCCTTCCCGCGGCGGAACGTTGGGATCGAACGTCGGGTAGCTGGCCATGGCCAGGATTTCGCCGGTGCGCGGGTCCATCACCACCACGCTTCCGTTCCAGCAATGATGTTCGACGATGGTCCGCTTCAGCTCGCGTTCGGCGATGTACTGCAGGCGGCTGTCGATAGTGAGGTGCAAGTCCTGTCCGGCCTGCGGCGCGTCGCTCGCAAGCCTCTGGGCGAAGCTCTGGTGACGCGGGTCCCAGCTCACGCGAACCATGCCCACGCGGGGGGCCAGCAGCTTGTTCAGCTTGCATTCAACGCCTTCCAGTCCGCCCTCGTCGATGCCCACCGTGCCGATAGCGTGCGCGGCGAGTTCCCCATATGGATAGAATCGGCGGCTCTCCTGCTCGAAATTGATCCAGTCGAGATCGAGGCTGCGCAGGCGAGTCGACTCCTCCGGGTCCAGCTTGCGCTTGATCCACAGGAAGCCGCGGCGCGCCGCCACGGCGTCGTTCATATCGTTGATCAGGCGCTGCTGGTCGAGATTGAGGATCTTCGCCAGAATCTCCGAAGCGACGCCGATATCGTGAATCTGCAGTGGATCGACGTAGACCGAATCGACCGGCAGACTCATGGCCAGGCGCTGGCCGTTGCGGTCGAAAATGGCTCCCCGCGGGAGTTCCACCTTCACCAGATGTTCGTGCTGGGCGTCGGCCAGGCGGCGGAATTCGGCATGGCGCAGAATCTGCAACTGGACGAGGCGCAGGAGAAGGATCGCGGCCCACAGCAGCGTGAACTGCGTGAGGCGGCGCACCCGGCGCATCGAGAATTCCAGGCCGCTCGATTCGTACTCCTTCTCGTCCATGGCAGACCTCGCGCTCTCACGTTCCTGTCGAACTCTTCAGTAAACGCCGGCACAACGGAGCGGAGCGCCGACGTTATTCGGCTCGCACCGTGGGCGGCTCCGCCCTGTGCCGGCTACTGTTGCGGCAGATCGGCTGCCTGGCTGAGGTTCCGGGCCAGCCTGCCGCCGTCCTTGTTGCCGTCGAGATAGACCATCTTGTCGGGCGCCGGCGCGACATAGTTCCGTTCTTTAGCCACTTTGTCGAGGGCCGCGGGGCTGAGCAGGCGCGATTCTTCCAGTTCCGCCGTGGCGATGGCGGTCTGCAGTTTATGCCGCTCCGTTCGCAGCGTCTGAATCTGATAACCCGCAAGCAGGCTGAAGACGCTGGGCAGCAGCAGGACCATCAGCACCACGGTGCTGGCCACGCCCGTGCCGATGACCTTCCAGCACGCCCGGCCGGCGCGCGGATCGGCGTCCCGCACCACATGCGTGTTGTCAATCCGCTTGACGAAGTGGTAGATGTCCTCGTTGGCGATGGGACGGATCAGAAAGCCCGTGGTGTCGCGCGAAACCGCGGGGGCCTGCACCGCGTTCCGGGCGAATGGGAATCGGTCGAAGAATGTTGCCAGCGTTGCCATGGATTACTCGCTATTTCATTTCCGCCGCGCGCATTTTCGCGCTGCGCGACGAAGGGTTCGCTTCAACCTCTGCCGCCGACGGCCGCACAACGTGTTTGGTCAGAATCACCGCACGTCCGCGCCGCGCCATGTCCTGAAAGCCGGCCTTGATGCGCCGGTCCTCCAGGGACATGAAAGAAATGAAAACAATACGTCCGCCCGGCGCCATAATAGCGGGCAATTCCACAAGCAGACGGTCTAATTGCTCCAACTCGCCGTTCACCGCCAGGCGCAGCGCCATGAAGGTCTGCGTCGCCGGATGCAGACGACTCGTTCGGGGCACGCTCGCCTCTATCACGCGCGCCAGTTGCGCGGTGGTATGAATTGGGCGTGCCCGAACGATAGCTCTGGAAAGTCTGCGAGACCTCCTGTCTTCGCCGAGCCGAAAAATGAGGTCGGCGAGTTCTTTTTCCGAAATTGTGTTCACCAGATCCGCGGCTGTCGTTCCGCCGCTTCGATCCATGCGCATATCCAAAAATCCGTCGGCCATCAGCGAGAATCCGCGCTCCGGATCGGTCAACTGATAACGGCTGACGCCGAGATCCGCGAAGAGTCCATTCACTCGTTCCACCCCGGCCGCTGCGAGCGTCTGCCGCACGTCCGCGAACGCAGCCTGCTGAAACCGGATTCGCGACGCCAGGTCCGCCGTGTTCCGCCGGGCATGTTCGAGCGATTCCGCGTCCCGGTCGCAGGCGATGACCATTCCCGTGGTGAGGCGCTCCGCAATCGCCCGCGTGTGCCCGCCGAGACCCGCGGTCATCTCGACATACACGCCGTCGGGCCGAATCGCCAGGTATTCCAGCGTTTCCCGGACCATGATCGAGACGTGCATACATAGCGCGCCTTACCGCAGCCCCCGCTTTTCCATTCGGGCCGCCTTTTCCGCAGCGTTCTCGCGGGCCCTCGTTCGCTGAGCCTGATAGCCTTCCTCGGTCAGGACAGAAATCCTACCTTTGTAGCACTCCAGATAGACGGGAACCGGTTCCCCATTGAGCTTCAGCAGGTCGCGGAGCGGTGACGGAAGCAGCACGCGCCCCTGGGAATCGATCTCGGAAGCGCCGCCCATGTCCTTTGCGAGAAACGCCAGATCGGCCGCTGTCTGGGGATCTTCGGTGTCCTGTTCGAGCAGATTTTCGTTGAATTTCCAGACAGAAACGGGGTAGATTCGAATGGTGAGAAGATCCAGGCTGGTGATGAACAGGCGCTGCTCGGAGCCCTCGACCAGGAACACCTCCTTCAGGAACTCCTGGAAATCGGTGGGTAGCTTTAGTCGGCCGCGTTCATCGACACGAGCCGGGTAGATGCCCAAAGGGGTTTGAACTACCGGCGTCGGTCTGGATTCTTCAGGCATTTTGGCCCATGACGGCCCATCTCGGCCCAGTGATTGATATTCAACCACGGGTATCCTCTTTATTCAATAGAAGAAAAGGCGAATCACCCTAAGGGAGCGGATCTTTCCTGTGGAGGCTCGTGCGGGCTACTATTGGAGGGACCCATGGAAATCTACACCCCCACTAATCGCACCCAGGTGCGGCGCCTGCCGAAACGCGGTGCCTACGACAAGGCCACGGTGCACGCGATCCTGGATGCAGGGCGCATTTGCCACGTCGGGTTTGTCATGGACGGGCAGCCGTTCGTCATCCCCACGGGCTATGTGCGGAACGGCGATCAGCTTTATATCCACGGCTCGGCCGCAAGCCGGATGGTGCGGGAGTCGTCTGCCGGGATACCGGTGTGCGTGACCGTGACGCTGCTGGACGGATTTGTGCTCGCCCGCGCGGCGTTCCACCATTCCATGAACTACCGGTCCGTGGTGATCCTCGGACGCGCGCGGCTGTTGACCGACCCGGACGAGAAAATGGAAGCCCTGCGCTGCTTCACGAATCACATCGTGGCGGGCCGCTGGGAAGAGGTGCGCCAGCCCACGCCCGCGGAGATGAAAGCCACCAGCGTGCTGGCTCTCGCGCTGGAGGAAGTGTCGGCCAAGGTGCGAACCGGCGGCCCCATCGACGACGAAGAGGATTACGTTCTGCCGGTGTGGGCGGGTGTGGTGCCGGTGAGGCTGGAGGCCGGCGAGCCGATCCCCGACGATCGCCTGGTGGCCGGCGTGGCGACGGTGGACAAGGGGCGCGTGCTGTCAGGTGGGGCAGGTTTGTAACCTGTCCCGATGGGCCTCCTGCCCACGAAGGATGATGAAAACCGGCGTGGGGTAGCCTCTCAGGCTGCGGCGGTCTCTCAGACCGCCCCGTCGAACGCGCGGGGAAAGGCGGGCTGGGAGCCCGCCGCAGGCAGAGTGCCTGCCCCACCAGGCCTGGTTTTCGACTGTGCGGCCGATTCTCAATCGGCAGAAAGATCGAGCCGCATCGCCGGCCAGCGACGCGGCTCAGGGGCACACAAGTCAGGGGAACGGGAAAACTACGATTGCTGTTCCTGGGTAATGTGCACGCGGCGATTCTTCTGCCAGCACGATTCGTCGTGGTCCGTGCACACCGGGTGTTCCTTGCCGAAGCTCACCGTATTGAGCTGGGCCGCAGGCACTCCGAGTGACGCGAGATAGTCTTTGGCGGCTTTGGCGCGCGCATCGCCGAGCGCCAGATTGAACTCGTCGGAACCGCGCTCATCGCAGTTGCCCTGGATGGTCAGTTTGTAATTCGGATACTGCTTCAGGATTTCGCCCAGTGTCTTCGCGTCCGCGGAGAGCGCCTTCTGGGCGTCCGGCCGGATATTGTCGCGATTGAAATCGAAGTAGGCGTCCTGAATGCGGTTGATCAGATCCTGGATGCGCGCCCTGGTGGCGGCATTGGGCATGCGATTCTCGTTGGACGCGACGGTAGTGCGAGCCGGCATCGGCGTGACCGCGTGCGGCGCGGGCGCGGGCGTGGTGGCGGCCGTCTGGACGGGAGGCGCGGGCGGCTTCACCGCAGCCATCTTCTTCTGGCATGCGGCCGTGAACGCCAGGGTGGCCGCCGCCAATGTAACCGTGAACAATCGAGTTCTCATACGACCAGAATCCGCCCGAAAGGCTTCCCCGTGCATCCTGTAGGCACGGTATTTTGGACAGAAGGGCCTCAATACCGTATGCGCGGGATTTCACAATGGCTGCAGAATGGTTACGCTGGGACAGTAGCACCGCGTGTCCGCATGAGCAGTTCCGCTGCACGTCCCCTGCGCCGGCCGTGGCTCGTCCTTCTGGCCGGCTTTAGCGGACTGCTCGTACTCATGACCGCTGCCGGCTTCGACGCTGTTGTCGCATTGAATCGCCTCCATGACAGCAGCGCCGAGGTCCGGCAGCGTTTCTTTGCGAGGACCCGTCTTCTCGAGCAGATTCGCTCGCAGATCTACCTCTCGGGAACCGATGTTCGCGATTATCTGCTGGCGCCCGAAGCCGCGGGAGCCCAGGCGCAACGGGAAAAGCTGAGGTCTCTGCAGCAGGCCAACGACGCTGCGTTGCGCGAGTTCGCCCGCGGCATGGAGCCTGCCGAACTCCCGCTCTTTCGCGCCCTCGACGATCAGGTGCGCGCCTACTGGGAGGTGCTCGACCAGATGCTTGCCTGGACGCCGGTCGAACGGGATCGCCAGCGATTTGCCTTTTTCTACGAACAGATGATGCCGCGCCGCACGGCCATGCTGCAGATCGCCGACCGCGTGGCGGAAGCGGACGAACGGGAATTCAGCCACGGGGAGGCGGAAGCCGCGGCGAGCTTTCTGCGATACCGTCTGGAATCCGCGACAACGCTCGCGGTAACGCTGGCGGGCGGAGTGCTCGTAGCCGTTCTGAGCTGCATTTACCTGCTTCGCCTGGAGCGCGAAGCTTCGCAGCGTTTCAATGAAGCGACGCACGCTCAGGCCGAGCTGAAGGAGTTGTCCGCGCGACTGGTGCGCGCCCAGGAGGAGGAACGCCGCGCGCTCTCGCGCGAGCTGCACGACGAGCTGGGCCAGACGTTTTCCGCCATCTCCATCGAAGCCGGGAATCTCATGGATCTCGACGCCAGAGACGGCGCCCGCGCGCGCCTCGAATCCATCCGCGATCTTGCCGGCCAGGGAGTGGATCTCACCCGCAACATGTCGCTGCTGCTGCGTCCCTCCATGCTGGACGACTTCGGGCTGGTTCCCGCGCTGAACTGGCAGGCGCGCGAAACGACGCGGCGCACCGGTATGCGCGTTCATCTGACCGCCGGTGAAGTGACCGACGATCTCCCCGAGGAACACCGCACCTGCATCTACAGAATCGTCCAGGAGGCCTTGAATAACGCTGTGCGCCACGCCCAGGCGCGGAACGTGCACGTAATCCTGCGAAGCGAACCGAAGCGCATTCGCGTCTCTATTCAGGACGACGGCGGCGGTTTCGATCCGCAGCGCGTTCGCGGCCTGGGACTGCTGGGCATGCAGGAGCGCGTGCGCCACCTGGGCGGCGCCTTTGCCGTCGATTCGTCGCCTGGACGCGGCACTACTGTGAACGCGGAGCTGCCGCGCGCCGTTTTCGTCGAGGAGGAAGACCTTGCCGCCGATTCGCATACTACTGGCTGACGACCACAGCATCGTGCGCGAAGGCCTGCGCGCGCTGCTCGAACGCCAGCAGGAGTTCGAGGTGGTGGGCGATGCCGCGGACGGCCGCGAAGCGGTGGAGATGGCCGAGACCGGTCATCCCGACGTGGTGGTGATGGACCTGGCTATGCCCGGGCTGAACGGCATCGAGGCCACCCGACGCATCACCGCGCGCAGCCCCGAGACCGGCGTGGTTATCCTGAGCATGCACTCCGATGAAAGTTACATCCTGCGGTCGCTGAAGGCCGGCGCGCGGGGCTATCTGCTGAAGGATTCATTGCAGGCCGACCTGATCGATGCGGTGCGCGCGGCTGCGCAGGGCAAGTCGTTCTTCAGCCCGAAAGTGAGTAAAGTGCTGCAGGAGGATTACATCAACGAGTTGCAGGCGCGCGGCGCGGAAGACACATGGGACCTGCTGACCGACCGCGAACGCGAGATCCTGCAGCTTGTCGCCGAGGGAAAAACGAACAAGGAAATCGCCGCGCTGCTGAACATCAGCCCCTACACCATCGACACGCATCGCAGCCATATACTGCAGAAGCTGAACCTGCACAGCGCGCCGGAGCTGATTCTCTACGCGATTCGCAAGGGGATCATCGCGCAGTGATTCGCGCCCGAGAAGCCGCCCCCCGCCGCGCCCGCCGCCAGCGGAGGATACCAAGTCGCACGTAATCGATGCCGCTCCACGCGGTGGTCAGCGCAGTCGCCCACACCAGGAACAACAGCCCCGGACCCGAGCGCAGCAGCAGCGCTCCCAGACACGCGCCGACCTGCACGATGGTGCTCAGCTTCCCCCACACCGAGGGCGGGAAGTCGCGAATGGAGGTGAAAGCGAACGCCGCGCCGACCATCGCCAGTATCACCGCATCGCGCGCGAACACCAGCGCTACCAGCCACCACGGCATCGCGCCCACCCAACCCAGCGTGATGAACAGCGTCACCAGCAGAGCTTTATCGGCCAGCGGGTCGAGCCATGCGCCGACGCGCGAAGTCCAGCCGAAGTAACGCGCCAGGAATCCGTCGGCCGCGTCGGTGAATCCGGCAATCAGGGTCAGCACCAGCGCGGCGCGAAATCGTCCGTGCAGAACCAATACCGCGATCCACGGAACCAGCGCGAGCCGGGCTGCCGTGAAAAGATTCGGGAGGTAGCTAAACAAGAGTCTCAACCACTCGCGCGGCGAGCTGGTCGAAACTCAGGATCTCATAAAGAGAGGGATCGGCCATAATGCGCGCCACCAGGGCGGCATGCATGGCGTGCCCGGCGCGCTCGGCCACTACATGTCCCAGCAGCGGCCGGCCGATCAGCGCCAGATCGCCAATCAAATCGAGCGCCTTGTGCCGGCAGCATTCGTCCGCAAAGCGCAGGCCGCCCGGGTTGAGCACGCCATCGTGCCGGAAGCAGACGGCGTTGTCGATGGATGCGCCGCGGATCAGGCCCATCTGGCGCATGGCGTCCAGATCCTGCTCGAAACCGAACGTGCGCGCCGGGGCGATCTCGCGCGCGTAGCGATCGGGCGTGACCTCCAGCTCGATGCATTGCCGGCCAATCAGCGGGTGATCGAAGAAGACGTCGCAGGTGAGCAGGAACTGGTCGGCGGGGAGGATGGAAATGCGCTTGTCGCCGTTCTCCACGGTCACCGGCCGCCGGATGCGCATGTAGCGCCGCCGCCGGCGGTAGGTATGGATGCCCGCCTGGGCCAGCAGCTCCACCCACGGCTGCCCGCTGCCATCGAGGATCGGCACCTCCAGGTTGTCGATCTCCACGTAAGCGTTGTCGATGGCCATGCTGTAAAACACGCTCAGCAGATGCTCGGTGGTGGAGATGAGCACGCTGCGGCACATCAGGCTGGTGGCGTAGCTGACCCGCGCGACGTAGCGCCAGCTTGCCGGAACCGGGGTGTTGTCCAGATCGCTGCGCAGGAAAACGATGCCCGTGGACGGCGGGGCGGGGAGGATGCGAACCGAAACGGGAACGCCGCTGTGAAGTCCGACGCCACTGGTTTCCACGGGGCGCTGGACGGTCGTCTCAAATCGCAACGGATCCACCTGTTTGATAGATTCGCGAGTTCGACAAATGGATATTCTATCAACGACCGGGCGGTTTCAAGCCCATGATCTGCAAAGACTTGTAAAGGCGATACTGTGGCTGGAGAGACACGGTCGGGCGCTAATTGTGGCTTTTTCGCGACAGGGCCCGCCGTCTTTGCGGTGCGCCGTTAAACCTCGGTATGGCGGGACGGGTTTTGGGCGAGACGGACTGCCGCGTCTCTTAGAGTAAACGTCGGCGCAACGGAGCGGACCGCCAGCTTTACTCGGCTTGCACTGTGGGCGGCTCCGCCCTGCGCCGGGTTGTGGTTCGATTGGGTGCTGTTCGTTGGGTAGTAGATTGACTCTCACTCTCGGTGGTAGACTGACTACTACATGCCTCGGAAACGAGCCGGCGAGCGGGTCGGGCTGGCTTACGGTGCGCTCGACATGCTGGTGTTACGAACCCTGCTTTGGGGACCCACCCACGGACATGGCATCGCGAAGTCGATTGAGCGCCTGTCCGAGGAGGCTTTTCGGGTGGACCACGGCTCCCTCTATCCGGCGCTTCAACGCCTGCTGCAGGAGGGTTTGATCATCGGCGAATGGGGTGTTTCGGAAAACAAACAACGAGCGAAGTACTACCGCCTGACTCGGGCGGGTCGCAAAAGACTCATAGCCGAGACCTCCCGCTGGGAACAGTTCGCCACGGCGATCGCGACGGTGCTTAAGGCGGCGGGAAGTTCGGAGGCGGGATGAGTTGGAGACGAGAGCTTTCCAGGGTGGCGTGGCTGTTTGGGAGGCGGCCCACGGGGGACCTCGGCGAGGAGATTCGCGCCCATATCGAAATGGAAGCCCAGGCCAATCGGGAATCCGGCATGACTTCCGAGGAAGCGCACTACGCGGCGCGGCGGCGATTCGGCAATGTGGCCCTCGCGCAGGAGAAGAGCCGCGAAATGTGGGGATGGACGACCGTCGAAGTGCTTGCGCAAGACCTTCGTTACGCTGTCCGACAGCTTCGGCGCAATCCTGGGTACACGGCCGTTGCAGTGCTGGCATTGACGCTCGGCATTGGCGTGAACACCGCTGTGTTTACTGGCTATGAAACGATGGTCGGAAGATCGGTCGATGCACGCAACCCCGGGGAAATAGTCAACATTGCGTTAGTTCATCCATCGGGCAGCGGCGATTTCCTGTTCGGCTATCCCGACTATCAGGCGTATCGGGAATCCCTGCATTCGTTTCGCGGGCTGGTTGCGTTCAAGCCGGAGCGCTTGAGGGTTTCTGATGTCGGCCAGCGCCCGGCTGGCGCGACGTCTGGCGCGGGGTTTCTGGGCCTGCTGTCTTTGCCCAGCACCAATGCGGAATTTGCCAACGTCTTCGCAGTCTCTGAAAACTATTTCCAGATTCTGGGGGTGGAAGCGGCGCGCGGCCGCAGCTTCGAATTGATGAGTGTTCCTGAACTGCTCGCCTCTCCCTCGGTTCTCATCAGCGAAAACTACTGGGAGAGGCGGTTCGCCCGCGATCCGGCAGTGCTGGGCAGGACCGTCCGGCTCAATCGGGTTGCCGTCGCCATCGTCGGAATCACGCCGCGCGATTTCGTTGGCGCCAGTGTGAGCGCGCCGGATTTCTGGCTCCCCATCAGCCTCGAACCGCTTGTTCATGCCGATGAGAACTGGTTACACGACCGCGAAAACCAGCAGTTTCGGATATACGGCCGCCTCGCGCCGGGCGTTGGCATCGAGCGCGCTCAGGCAGAAGTGAACGTGCTGGCGGATCGCCTCAGGAGCCTGCACGACCCGCGCTCGGATGCCGCCAGGCCGGTTACGGCCCTTGTCTGGCCGGGTTCGCCGTTTCCTCTGCCATTGAAGATGTATCGGGGATTGATGCTGACCATCCTGCTCATCATGTCCGCCGCGGGCATGGTGCTGGTGATCGCATGCGCCAATGTGGCCAGCTTACAACTGGCGCGTGGCCGATCCCGTCAGGCGGAACTTCAGACCCGTCTGTCTCTCGGCGCCAGCCGGGCACGGCTCATCAGGCAGTTGCTGACGGAAAGCGCTCTTTCCGGACTGGTCGCGGGCGCCGTTGCGCTACCTTTCACGTGGGCGTTACTCAGGGTCGCGGTTGCCATGGCTGCGGAGCGTCTCGGGAGCGATGCCACGCTCGTTTTTGACGTAACTCCCGACGTCCCGCTTTTTGCTTTCGTATTGGCCATTTCCCTGGTCGCCGGCATCTTATTCGGGCTCGTTCCGGCAATGGAGGCTTCCCGATCCGGGCTTTCGTCGAATCCGCGGGGAGGGACATCGCCGATTCGTACGCGTCGCCTGCAGGACCTGCTTCTGGCCGCGCAGGTTGGTCTCTCTCTTGTTCTCCTCATCGCCGCCAGTATGCTGATTCGTAGTTCGATGAACACGCTCAGTATGGAAACTGGTAACGAAAGCAGACGGGTGGTGGATGTGAGTCTTCAGTTTCCTGAGGGTCCGGAATACAGCGCGGACCGGAAGGCCGCTTTTGTTCAGGAACTTCGCGGGCGCCTGACCGCGCTGCCCGAAGTAGTTGCCATCACCAGCGCCAGGGCGCCCGACGAGAACAGCTTTCGGACGGCTGTTCTAGCCGTGGACCGCGGAACATCCTCGGCGCGGCATGGCCAGAGTATTCTGCACTACACGTACATACAAGCAAGCTATTTCCAGACTCTGGGAATTCCGCTGTCTGCCGGTCACACCTTTCAGGAGCACGCCATAACCCGGAACATTCGGTTGTTCTCAGCGAGTCGGCAGCGAAAGAGCTCTGGCCCGGTGAAAATCCCGTTGGCCGCGGCGTTCGCTTAGGGCCGGTTGACGAGCGGTTCCACAATGAGCGGGAACTCGTCACGGACGGACCCGCCTGGCAGGTAATCGGAGTCGCGCGCGACACGCGCGGCGTCGAGTTCGACGGCAGCGATTCCAGACAGGTTTACCTGCCTCTGGCCGACAAAGATCTGCCGGGTCACCCCATACTCGTCCGAGTCCGGACGAACCCGTCGCCAGTCATTCGAGCAATCAACCCGCTGGTCTCATCGATCGATCCGGACGCGACGTTTACCGTCTCGACTCTCGACGAATTGCTTCGCTATTCAGCCCCTTTCATCGGCTCTCGTCTGGCTGGCGCCGTGGCATCGGCGGTTGGCCTTATTGGGCTCGTCCTCGCTCTGATGGGCATCTACGGAACCGTCAACTATATCGTCGCTCTGCGTACCCGTGAAGTCGGCATTCGCATGGCCATAGGCGCACGGCCGCGTGATGTTCTCGCACTCATCCTGGGCGAGAGCGTACGTCCGGTGCTTGCCGGATTGCTCGTTGGAATAGTCCTTGCTGTCGGAGCATCCTGTGCGCTGCGTGGTCTGCTCTACGGGCTCCAACTGGTCGATGGCATCTCGTTCGCCGGTGTCTCGCTTCTCTTTCTAGCCATCGGAACGCTCGCCGCTTACCCCTCATCCAGGCGAGCCTCGCGCGTCGATCCCCAGGTGGCGCTCCGTTACGAATAGCCGGCACTCGACTCGTGCGCTACCGCGGCGCATAGTTCGCGTCCTTCAGCCGCACGTGCGAGCCGCGCACCGTTTGAGTCGCCGATTAGTGCACCATGGGCGGACCCGGCGTACCATCGGACCACTGGGCAGCCCAGACCATGAAAATCGTCACCCGCTCTTCGGGATCGTTCGACGCTATTATTGGCGACTCCGGCAGATTTGCCCCCCAGCTCTTCGCCACGTCACCGGGAACGAAGACCATCACATGCGGGTGCCAGTTCTTACCCGTGTCGTTCAGGTACTGCTGCTTTGACATCATGTAGCACATCGCTCCGGGCTCCAGCGGGGGCAGCTCCTTGCTGTCCAATGCCGATGCCGTCGCCTGCAGGATCTCCGCCCTCGATTTTCCGGCCAGCACCAGGCGGGTTTTCATCAGGTAGATGGGCACAAAGGTCCTTGCGGCCGCTGCATTGAAGCAATTGGGAGCCCGCATTTTGGGATTCCAGAATTCGGCTGCATCGGTGGCGTTGGCCCACGATCGTTCCACTATGCAGAGAAATCCATTCGTGCCCTTCGCGGCGGTCGTGTAGCCCTCCCGTCCCAACACCATCACGTCGGCTCCGTCCGAAATGGATTTCGGAGCGGCACTGCGCGCCAGCGCAATTTCAGCGTCCACGGGCATCAGGTATTGATCGAGCGGCGCCATGGATGGATAAGAGGCGCTCTCCGCGGAGAGGACAGCCTGGGCCAGAACCACTGAAGTGAGAAGTATCGTTGTTCGTTGCATGGCTACTCCGTTCGCAGAGCCTGCATTACATCAACCCGCGCCGCGCGCGCCGCTGGAATCGCCGAGGCCGTAACGGCGGCGAGCAGCAGTACAAGAGCCGAAGCGGCCACGGGCAACACGCCCGGTGTTTTCACATCGGTCAGGAGACTCCCGGCGAGCTGGGCCAGCCCGTAACCACAGGCCAGGCCGACAGCAAGTCCGCCGATGGCCATCACCGCTCCTTCCGCAATCACGCGCATGAGCAGATGCCGGGGCTGCGATCCGATGGCCAGTCGAATGCCGAATTCCCGCGTCCGCCCGCTGACGGAGAACGCCAGCACGCCCGCAACACCCACCACGGCGATCAACAGCGCCACGCCCGCGAACACTCCGAACACAACGACGTTCAGCCGGTCGGGCGAGAGCACTTCCGCGCGAATGTCTTCGAGCGTCGCCGCGTGCTCCACCGGCTGGTCGGCAGACATCTGGCGCAGCTCGCGCGTGATCGGCGTCACCAGCCCGTAGGGATCCGCCGAGACATGTACGAACAGACGCCCTCCGCCCATCAGCTCAGCCTGCTCGAAAGGTTCATAGATCGTCGGGGTCGGCTGCGGATCCTTGTGCGCGTCGTCAACGTCGGCCACCACTCCGACGATACGCAGCGGTTTGGGGCTCACGGGGATGAACTTCAGCACCGGATCGGTCCAGGCCACGCGGTGGTTCAGCGGATCGCCGTGCGGGAACGTGCGCTGGGCCAGCGTTTGGCTGACGATGGCCACCGGCTCGCTCGCTGTCCGGTCGGAGTCGTCGAAATCGCGCCCTTCAATGATGGGTACTCCCAGCGTTGCGAAGAATCCTGGAGAAATGATGCGAAGTGCGGATCGCTGCGTCGCTTCGCCGCGCGAGGGCACGTGGCCGTCCGGCGCGAACTCGAGCGCGAAGTCGAAATTCGTATCGCGCCATGGCACCACGGTGCCGATGGCCACATTCTGGACCCGCGGCAACTCGCGAATGCGCTGCGTCGCCCGGCGATAGAAGTCCAGCATCTGCGCTGGCGTTTTTCCATAATCCATCTTGGGCACGTTGACGGCGAGTACGTGACGCATGTCCATGCCCGTTTGTTTGGCCTCCAGCGACAGAAGCGTCCTGACGGTGGCGCCGGCCGACGCCACCAGAACAAAGCATGCGGCGATCTGAACCACCGCGAATACGCGCAGCCGCCGGTTCGCGTTGGCGGTGACGCGCGTGCTGCCGCTGGCGAGAGCGAATCCCTGCTCGCCGCCCGATGACGGCAGGTGAGGCACGAAGGCCAGCAAGACCGCGGCGAGAATGGCCAGGCCCGCGCCCACCCAGAGCATGCTCGGGTCAACAGTGAGATCGAGCGCGCGAGGGGAATAGCGCGACGCGTACCGTGCCAGCACGCTCACCATCGGACCGGCGATCAGCAATCCGAGCCCCGCGCCGGCGCCGCAGAGCAGCAGGCTCTCGGCCAGCAGCGTTCGCCTGAGAGCCCCCCTGCTGGCGCCCAGCGCGGCGCGGATGCCGAGTTCGCTTTCACGCCGCACCGTGCGCGCCAGAATCAGATTGGCGACATTGGAGCAGGCGATCACGAAAACGAGGATCGACGCCGCCATCAGCACCAGCAGAATGGTCCGCGCGCCCTCGGTGAGCTGATCGCGCAGCAGCTTCGCGCTGACGCGAAAGTCGGCCTGTGCCGGATAGGCGTCGGGGTGTTCCTTCTTCATGGTCCCGTATACCGATTGCAGTTCCGCACGCGCCTGCTCCAGAGTCGCGCCCGGCGCGAGCCGCGCGAATAGATCGGTCATGCGGTGCACGCGCCCCTGCACCATGGTTGCCGAGAGATGGTGGGCGCTGGTCACCACGTTGGCGATGATCTCGGTATCGGCGGGGTAGGGAACACAAGGCTCTAGCACGCCCACCACCGTGGCTTCGCGGGTATCGAACGAGCCGAGCCGGACCGTCTTGCCGAGGACCGTGGGATCGCTCTTCAACGCGGTCTGCCAGAACCGGTAGGTCAGGACAACCGCGCCTGCGGCATTCGGGCCATCGTCGCGCGCATCCAGAAGACGGCCGAGCACCGGGCGCAGCCCCATGGTCTGGAAGTAGGATCCGCCCACCACGCCGGCGTGAACCTCGCGCGGCTCGCCCAGTCCCACCATCGTAAAGCCGATTTGGGAGAAATCGCCGAAGGAGGTCAGGGTCTTCAGCCGCGACTCCAGGTCCGCGACTTCCGGCACCGAGAACCAGGCCTTGTCCATGCCGATGCCCTTCGCGCTCTGCTGGATGAAGACCAGCCGGTCCTCGCCGCGGTTGACCAGCGGGCGCAGCAGGACGCCGCGCACCAGCGCGAACATGGCGGCGTTTGCGCCGATGCCCAGTGCGAGAGTGAGCACGACGGTTACGGTGAGGCCTTTGGCGCGCGCCAGCGACCGCGCGGCGAATTTCAGATCGTGCAGGAAGGTGTGGATGTTCTCCAGCATGGCGATTCTCCGTTGCGGAGTCTCTGGCAAGTATAGTGCCCTCGGCTAAGGCGTTACAAATTCAACGGCGTGGGCACGGCGACCGGCGCCGGGTTGTCCGATTTTTCAATCCCCCGTCCGGAAACGGACAGTGCGGGACCATGCTCACTGGCGCTGGCATTGCCGTGGTGCTGGCGTCGGCCCGGCGGAGACGCAAAGCGCCATAGTCTGATAGCAGTTTGTGGCGTGAGTGCTACCAGCGTGAGCAGCGCCCCGCGCTATGCTTGTGATTTCTCGCATGCCTGCCGCCAAGCACGCCCGCCCGCGGTTGTTTCTGATCGATTCGTTCGGCTTCGTCTTTCGCGCTTATCACGCGCGCGCGCGATCGGCCGCGCCGCCCATGCGCACCTCCACCGGCCTCTCCACCGAGGCCGTCTTCATCTTCCACAACATGCTGCGCAAGCTGCGCGCGGCGTACCAGCCCGATTACATCGCGGCCATCTTCGAAAGCGCCGGTCCCACCTTCCGAGAGCAGGAATTCGCCGAGTACAAGGCCAACCGCACCGAGATGCCCGACGACCTGCGCGAACAGATCCCGTGGATTCGCCGGCTGCTCGAAGCCATGAACGTGCCCATCCTCGAATACCCCGGCTTCGAGGCCGACGACGTCATCGGCGCGCTGGCGCGAAGAGCCGAAGAGCAGGTGGAGGTGGTGATCGTCTCCAGCGACAAGGACATGCTGCAGCTTGTGGACGACCGCGTCTCCATGTACAACCCGGTGAAGGAAGACGAGTGGTACGATCCGGCCGCCGCCGAGAAGTTCATGGGCGTGAAGCCAACGCAGGTGGCCGATCTTCTCGCGCTCAAGGGCGATGCCATCGACAACATCCCCGGCGCGCCGGGCATCGGCGACAAGGGCGCGCGAGATCTCATCGCCCGCTTCGGCAGCGTGGAGGCCACGCTCGACCATGCCGCCGAGGTGGAGCGGAAGATGTATCGCGAAAGCCTCGAAAACAACCGCGAGCGCATCCTGATGAGCAAGCGGCTGGCGACCATCGACACTACCGTGCCGGTGGAGTTCTCACTCGACGCGCTGAAGACGCGCGAACCCAACGTGGACGAACTGCGCCAGGCGTACAAGGAGCTGGAATTCTTCAGCCTGGTGAAGGAACTGGGGCCAGTCGACGACTCGCACACGCGCGACTACGCGACGTTGGCGGACGCGGCAGATCTGCGCGCCTGGATTGCCGCAGTGCCCGCCGACGCTATCATTGCCGTGGCCATCGATTCCGCCGCCGAAGGCGAGCTGCCGATCACGACGGTCGGTCTCTCCGCGCGGCCAGGTGAGGGCCGGGCATTCGATGCGTCGCTGATCGAGGAAGCCCGCGATCTTCTCGAAGACCCGAGCCGTCTGAAAGCCGCCCACGATGTCCGGGCGGTGTTGGCGAAGCTGGCTGAGCTGGGCGTGAACGGCCGCGGCTTCACGCACGACGTAATGCTCTACGCCTTCCTGCTGTGCGCCGATCCGGGCGGTTGCTCCGCTGAAGCGCTCGCCGAGCGCCACCTCGGCCGCCGCCTCCCGCAAGCCGCCGATCAGCACGCCGACGCGGTTCGCACGGTGCTCGACAAGCTGCTGCCCGAGGTTGACGCCCTCGGCCTGCGCGACGTCTACGAACGCATCGACCTGCCTCTCGCCGCGGTGCTCGCGCGCATCGAGCGCAACGGGATCCGCATCGAGCCGGCGCAGCTCGCCGCGCTGTCGGAGCGCATGGATGCCGACATGGCCCGGCTCCAGGAGGAGATCCACGCGCTCGCCGGCAAGCCGTTCAACATCAATTCACCGCAACAACTCGGCAAGGTTCTGTTCGAGGACCTCGGCCTGCCCGCGCCGTTCAAATACGGCAAGGGCAAGACCATCTCCACTGCCGCCGATGTGCTCGAGGGCCTCGCCGCCGATCACGAAATCGCGCGCAAGGTTCTCGACTACCGCCAGCTCTCGAAGCTGAAGGGCACCTACGTCGACGCGCTGCCCGCGCTCATCCACCCGCGAACGCACCGCCTGCACACCAGCTTCAACCAGATCGGCGCGGCGACGGGCCGCCTGTCATCCTCGAATCCGAACCTGCAGAACATCCCCATCCGCAGCGAGCTGGGCCGCGAGATCCGCGCGGCCTTTGTGCCCGAGCCGGGCTGGAAACTGATCGTCGCCGACTATTCGCAGATCGAGCTGCGCCTGCTGGCGCACATGTCGCACGACCCGGTGCTGGTGGCCGCGTTCCGCGCCGGCCAGGACATCCACACCGCCACCGCCGCCGAAGTGTTCCACGTGATGCCCGAGATGGTGACGCCGGACATGCGCCGCGCCGCCAAAACGGTGAACTTCGGCATAGTCTACGGGCAGACCCCGTTCGGCCTCGCCGCCCAGCTCGGTATCGATCGCAAGGAAGCCGAGCAGTACGTTCGCCGCTACTTCGAAACCTACGCGGGGGTGAAGTCGTTCATCGAGGAGACCATCGCCCGCGTGCGCCAGGACGGCTTCGCCGCCACGCTGTTTGGCCGGCGCCGGCCGATCCCCGACATGAACAGCCGCAATCCCAATGCGCGTTCGTTCGCCGAGCGCACCGCGGTGAACACGCCGTTGCAGGGGACCGCGGCCGATCTGATCAAGCTGGCCATGATCCGCATCGACGCGCTGCTGGCCGGGGAGCGCGCGCGCATGCTGCTGCAGGTGCACGACGAGCTGCTGTTCGAAGCCCCGCCCGAAGACGCCGCGCGCGTCGCCGACATGGTGAAACGCGAGATGGAGCACGTTCACGAACTGGATGTGCCGCTGGTGGTGGACGTCGGCATCGGCGAAAACTGGCGCGACGCGAAGTAGCCGCTGGCGCGATAGAATATCAGCCGTAATGAAACCGCTCCTGATCCCGATCACCACGCTCGCGCTGCTGGCCGCCTGTTCCTCTCCCGCGCCGAAGCAGACTACCGCCGCGCCAACGCAGGCGCCCGATGTCTATCGCGTGGAGTTCGACACCACAAAGGGCCCGTTCGTCGTCGAAGTCCATCGCGACTGGGCGCCGCGCGGCGCAGACCGGTTCTACGAGCTGATCCAGGCGAAGTACTACGACGGCCTGTACTTCTTCCGCGTGATCGAAGGCTTCGTCGTGCAGTGGGGCATCCACAGCGACCCCGCGACCACCGCCAAATGGAACGCCATGACCATTCCCGACGATCCGGTGAAGCAGAGCAACGTCCGCGGCACCATCACCTTCGCTACCTCGGGTCCCAACACCCGCAGCATGGAGCCCTTCATCAACCTGGCCGACAACGGGCGCCTGGACGGCCAGGGCTTCTCTCCTTTCGGCAAAGTGGTGGAGGGCATGGATGTGGTGGACCAGCTCTATTCCGGGTACGGCGACGGCCCGCCCCAGGGTGAAGGCGTGGACCAGAACAAGGCGGAAGCCCAGGGGAACGAGTACATGGAGGGTCGCTTCCCGAAGCTGGACAAGATCAACACTGCGCGGCTGGTGAAGTGACCGATCAGATTCCTGTTTCGGAATCAGAGTTCCCGTTTATCGTATAAATCGAGCTTCTCTGGTTTTGGAGTAAGACGACGTCTGGCGTGGCCAAACGGCTTGCAACTGCGCACTGTAACCCACTCGTGCTGAAAGCGAGTCACCCCAGAAACTGCGCCCTCACCGGCTTCTGTAAGGGAAACTACGTAGTCGCGTAGAATCAAGGCCTTATATTCACCCGTAGTGGGCACGGGATGGCGAAGTTCTCACCTCGCGGTGGGGCCACTTGCGCAGGGGGTGCGCAATGACACTCAAGTATGTCATTCCACAGGGCATAGGCCCTATTTGGCCCGGAAGCTGCATTTGTTCGGAGAAATGTCAATCGCGGTTTTGCGGGAGGTTGCTGTCCCCATATCCAGGGCCTCGGCCATCATCTCCCGCAAGCGAGCGGCACGCCAGAACAACAGCCCTGACGGATCGACGCCGGTTGGCGCGAGTTCCGGGCAGTTAAGGCGGTTGCTGGGTGAACGACTAGCACTAATCGAAGGGATGGAAGACCTATGAACACTCGGATCATAGCGACCAGGCTGCTGTTGTTCCTGGCCGTTCTCGCACTTCTCACGCCGGCCGTTTACGGGCAGGCGATGGACAGCAACCTTGTCGGCACGGTCACTGACGCGTCCGGCGCGGCGGTGCCCGAGGCCACGATCACGGCGCTGAACCGAGCCACCGGAGTGAAGTCCACCACCGTGACCAACACCAACGGCGAATACCGGCTCAACAATTTGACGGTTGGGCACTATGACATCACCGCCGCGGCGAAGGGATTCACCAGCGCCACCACCGCGGATGTAGCCCTGGACCTCAACCACACCGCCAGCATCAACCTCACTTTGCAGGTGGGGAGCGTCGCCACGTCCGTGGAGGTGACAGCGGCCGCCGCGCTGATCGATACGTCGACCGCGCAGTTGCAGACCACCTTCACCACGAATATCGCGGAAGACCTGGGCGTATCGGCTTATTCCAAGGTCATCAATGGGGCGGGCATCTGGAACCTGAGCCTGCTCGGCGCCGGCGTAGCCTCCTCGGGAGGCATTGGCCAGGGCACCGGCCCCAGCATCGCCGGGCAGCGTCCGGAGAATAACAGCTTCAGCATCGACGGCGTGGTTAACGTGAACCACTACGTCACCGGTCCGCAGATCAACGTGCCCAACGATGCGGTGCAGGAGTTGTCGATCCTGCAGAACCAGTTCAGCCCCGAGTTTGGCGGTGCGTCGGGTGGTGTGTTCAACGCTCTGTTGAAGTCCGGCACCAACGAGATCCATGGTTCGATTTACGAATACTTCCAGAACCGCGACCTGAACGCCCTCGACCAGACGCAACGCGACAGCGGGGTGACCTCACAGCCGCGTTATGACAACAACCGCCTGGGCGCCACCGTCGGCGGTCCGATCCTTAAAAATAAGCTGTTCTACTTTGCGGATTACGAGTACAATCCGCTGGGCCAGGCGTCGAACCCGGCATCCACCTTGTACGCGCCGACTGCCGCGGGTCTCGCCATCGCAGCAAACACCCCGGGGGTCAGCCAGACCAACCTCAACGTCTTTAAGCAGTATGTACCTGTGGCTTCCACCGCGACCGGGAACTCCGTGATGACTCTGCCAAGCGGCGCGCAGGTGGACATCCCCATCGGTCCGCTGGTCGTCTCCTCGCCGAACTACACCAACACCTACAACGCCGTGGTCGCCATCGATTACGACATCAGCAGCAAGGACCAACTTCGCGGCCGGTATCTCTACGGCAACAGCACAGGTCTCGACGCCGCCGCCAACCTGCCGGTGTTCTTCGAGCCGGAACCCGACCTGAACAAGAGCGGTGCGATTTCGGAATTCCACAACTTCAGCCCCACCATGGAGAACGAAATCCGAGCCTCCTACAGCCGCAACAACCAGAGCGTCGGCGCCGGCAACTTCAAGTTCCCGGGCCTCGACGCGTTCCCGAATCTTTCGTTTGACGACCTCGGACTACAGGTGGGGCCGGATCCCAACACTCCTTCGGGCTCCATCGAGAACCTGTCCACCCTCCAGGACAATTTCACAAAGACCTGGGGCAAGCATACCTTCAAGGCCGGCTATGACGCGACCGACGTCATCCTCGCCGGGTACTTCGTGCAGCGCGCCCGTGGCGACTACGATTACTCCACCTTCGGGGAGTATCTTCTGGATGAGATGCCCGATGGCGGCAACATCAGCGGAGTATCGGGCGAACGCACTGCCGGCAGCACGCCCGTTCCGTTCGGCTTCTTCCAGCAGGCGGAGTACTTTAACGACGATTTCCGGGTGCGCCCGAACCTGACGCTGAACCTTGGTCTTCGCCTCGAATGGATGAACGTTCCCGTCGGGTCGCGGTATCAGGCAATGAGCGCCCTGGCCGACGTTCCCGGCGTGATCAGCTTCAATGCGCCGAAGAACAGTGGCCTCGACTGGGCGCCGCGGCTCGGTTTCGCGTGGTCGCCTGGAAAGAGTGGCGTGTGGTCCGTCCGCGGCGGCGTTTCGCGCGCGTACGACATCCCCTACATTAATCTGAACCAGAACGCTTCTCCAGCCTACTTCGCCACCACCCTGGATTGCCCGGATGAATGTCCCGCAACCGGATTCCTCGCGAGCGGCGGGCTGCACAGCACAGGCACCCCGGGCGCCTGGGCTACGCCGGCCGATGCGCGAGCTGCGGTCGCCTCTTACACGTTCGATGAGACCAAACGGCCCTATGCCATGACCGGAACCCTCGGGGTCCAGCGGCTGCTGGGAAAGGACTACACACTCGAAGCGCGTTATGTCTACACGAAGGGCGTGCATCTGTGGAATCAAACGCGCATGAACATTCTCTCGAAAGTCTCGCCTACCGATTTCCTGCCCACGTATTTGACCATGCCATCGGCATCGCAAATCGCCGCGCTGACGACGACTCTTGCCAACATCGAGGCGAACCCGAGGAACGATCTGGCACAGTACGGGTTCCCGAATAACATCACCGGCTACCATCCGTGGGGCAATTCCCGGTACAACGGTCTGGCGTTGCAGATGAACAAGCGCTATTCGAACAACTTCCAGTACATCGCCGCGTTCACGTGGAGCCATGCTCAGGACGATTCCACGGCGACGAACTTCTCGACCATCCTGTCTCCGCGGCGCGCTCAGGACTTCCAGGATCTGGCCGCGGAATGGGCCGATTCGGCGTTGAACCGCAAGTATCGCTTTACGCTCACGCCAATCTACGACTTTAAGCCGTTCCAGAAAGGCAACTGGCTTATGAAGAACGTGGTGGGCAACTGGAACATTTCCGCGACATATACCTATCAGTCGCCGGAGTACGCAACGGTGCAGAGCGGCATCGATTCCAATCTGAACGGCGATTCGGCGGGCGACCGTTCCATCATTAATCCGAGCGGCCAGGCGAACGTCGGCAGCGCGTTAACGGCGTACAACTCTGCGGGCCAGGCGGTGGCAATGGACGATCCGACGACCGCCTTTTACGTTGCCACCAACCCGAACGCCCGCTATATTACCGCCGGTTACGGGGCTCTGGCAAACGCCGGCCGCAACACGCTGCCTCTGGCGCCCACCGACAATATCGACATGTCGCTCAAGAAGATCTTCAACGTGACTGAGCGGATGACGATGCAGATTGGCGTCCAGGCCTTCAATACGTTCAACCACCCGCAATTCACCGGCGGGTATCTATCCGACGTTTCTCCCCTGTCGACGGCAGCGACACCTCGCAACCCGCTCATCCCGAGCAGCTCGGACTTCGACCGCTTTGACCTGTACTTCCCGAGCAATGCGCGGGCGGTGCAGCTCGTAGCCAAGTTCACCTTCTAGCGTCTCTTTAGTGGGAGTTGTCATGACCGGGCCGCCAACGAGGCGGCCCTTTTTTTTTCTACGGACCCGGCTACTTTAACATCGACACGGCGCTTTACAAGAACTTCGCGATTGGTGAGCGGATGAAGTTCTCCATCGGCGCGCAGCCTACAACATGCTCAACCACCCGAACTTTGCCAATCCGGCCGGCAACATCGCCGGAGCGCTGGGCACCATCACCAGCACCGTTTCGGCACCCATCAGCCCCTACGGTTCCTTCCAGGGATCGGCGATCTCGGGCCGTGTGATGGTTCTTTCCCGGGAGATTCTCCTTCTAACGCAAGCGAACCCTACCTCGTTGATCTGAAAAGGGGTCTGGCCTCCTGAGGGCCGGACCCTTTCCGTTTCTACCGCATTACGGAGTGGTCCATCCCAAAAACTGGAACTGCGTTAACCCGTACCTAACATAAACCCTGCGTAATGTGAGCGTTAGAAATTGGTAAGCCACCTGCAGCCGCCCGGCCAACTCCAGGTGTATTTTGACTCACGAACCAACCAACAAAGAGAGACTCAGGAGAACTATGCTACTCGGACGATTCGCTTCGCTTCCCGGCCTGACGAGGGTCCTGACCATTTGCCTGCTGATCCTGGCAACCACCTCCCTCAGCCCGGCATTATTCGCACAATCCATGACCTCCGGTGACATCACCGGGACCGTTACAGATCCTTCCGGAGCGGTGCTATCCACGGCTTCGGTTACATTGAAGAACGCCGCAACCGGTGTTACGCGTACCACCGGCGTGAACGCTTCCGGAGTCTATCGGTTTGCGCTCATTCCTTTGGGTTCGTATACGGTGACCGTGAGCGCGTCGGGTTTCCAGACCACCAGCAAGCTGGTGGACGTGGCCATTGGACAGGCCCTGACCGTCGATGTGCAGCTCGCGGTGGCGACTTCAGCCACGTCGATTGAAGTCTCCGAAGCCGCAACCACTGTGCAGACGGAAAACGCGGATCTGACCACGACGTTCACGTCCACGCAGGTGGCCGATCTGCCGAATCCGGGCAATGACATGACAGCCATCGCGTTCACCACGCCGGGCCTTGAGGAGAGCACCCAGGCCGGTTACGGAAACTTCTCCGCATTCGGCATGGGCGGGACGGCCAACCTCTTCACCGTTAACGGCATGAACGACAACGACCCGTTCCTCAACCTGAACAACAGCGGGGCGACGAACCTGCTGCTGGGGGCGAACGAAGTTGCCGAGGAGGCCGTTGTTTTGAACGGCTACTCCGCCCAGTACGGCCAGTTGCCCGGCGCTAATGTCAACATCGTGACCAAGAGCGGCAGCAACGAATTCCATGGAAACCTCGTGTGGTACTGGAACGGCCGGGCGATGAACGCCAACGACTTCCTGAACAACGCGTCAAACACCCCGCGGCCTTTCGACAACGCCAACCAGTGGGCGGGAAGCATCGGCGGTCCGATCTGGAAGAACCACACCTTCTTCTTCTTCGATACCGAGGGCTTGCGCGTTCTGATCCCCGTGTCCAGCCAGGTGATCATCCCCAGCCAGGTTTTCCAGAACGCCATCATGACCAACCTGCAGGCCACCGATCCCGCCGCGGTGCCCTTCTACCAGAACATGTTCAAGTTGTATAACGGCGCTCCGGGCATAGCCAACGCCACTCCGGTGACCGGCGCCTGCGGCGACCTTGCCGCCAACATCGACACGATGATCGGCGATGTGTGCCAGTCGCAATGGCGCCAGAACCAGGGCAACCTCACGCATGAATCGTTGTATGCCGGGCGTGTGGACCAGGTCCTCGGTCCCAACGACCGCGCGTTCGTTCGCGTGCAGCACGACAACGGCGTGCAGGCCACGTACACCGATTTCATCGATTCGGCGGCCTTCAACGCGGACAGCGTCCAGCCGGAAGAGCAGGGCCAGATCAGCGAAACCCATACTTTTGGCCCGAACGCCGTGAACCAGTTCGTTCTGGGTGGGCAATACTACGAAGCCGCATTCGGACCCGCCCAGGGCGTGGCCGCACAACGCGCCGTCTTCCCCATCGATCTGTTTTTCACCAACGGCACAACCACCCTTGGAGGCATTGATTACGCATGGCCGGAAGGTCGGAGGGTCACCGAATATCAGGTGGTGGACGACTTTTCCGTGACAAAGGGGAAGCACACCATCAAGGCCGGCATGAATTACCACCGCAACGATATCAGCGACCTCGATTTCGGCATCGAGAACGATCCCTTCGTACTCGAGGGCAGCACGAACGACTTCTACAACGGCGGACAAAGCGTGTTCGGGCAGCAGACCTTCCCGAGCGAAGCCGAGCAGCCTATGGCGCTCTATATGCTGGGCCTGTATGTCGAAGACGACTGGAAAGTGACCCGCAACCTAACCGTGAACATTGCTCTGCGGGGAGATCACGATTCCAACCCGGTTTGCCAGTCCAATTGTTTCGCCAGCCTGAACACGGCATTCAGCGATCTGAGCCATGACGTGAACACGCCATACAACCAGATCATCGAGGCCGACCGGCACCAGGCCTACCTGGGCACGGATAATATCGTGTGGCAGCCGCGGCTGGGGTTCGCATGGTCGCCGAATGACAAGACGGTAATCCGCGGCGGCGCGGGGATCTTCGTTGATGCATTTCCGGGTTCGATTCTCGACGGCTTCGCCGAAAACGTCCCTCAGTATGCCTCGTTTAGCGTCGTCGGCGGGCTGGTTCCCGGCACGCCCGGCAATCTTTACGGCATCGCGTCCGGGGCCAACCAATCGCTGCTCAGCGCTTTTAGTTCGGGCGGGACTCTCGCGTCCATCGGGGCTTCCAACCCCTATTTCGTGGCGCCGGGCTACACCAGCTCCGATCCCGTGATCAGGCAGCCGCGCGTTTATGAGTGGAACCTGGAAGTGCAACGTGCACTTCCCTGGCACATGCTGCTCAGCGTGAACTACGCGGGAAATCACGGCATCTACGAGCCCATTCAGAATGAGGGCCTGAACGCCTATTGCCCCCCGGCCACATGTCCCAATGGTTTCGCCGGCCTGCCTTCGGCGCAGCCCGATCCGCGTTTCGGCCTGATCACTCAGGTGCAAAGCACCGGCGTCTCTTCGTATAACGGCCTGGTGGCCGCCCTGACGCGCAGTTTCTCCGGCGGCTTCCAGTTCCAGTTCGGTTATACATGGAGCCATGCGCTGGACGAGATTTCCAACGGCGGGTTCCAGCCGTTCGCAGACCTCACCGACATAAGTTCCGTGGTCCCGGAGAACCCGTACAATATCCGCCAGTCCGACTATGGAAACGCGGACTACGACGTCCGCCAGGAGTTCACCGGCAACTACGTTTGGGAGAACGCCCTGCGCCACCTGTTCCACTGGGGACCGAATCAGGTGTTCGGTGGCTGGGTCATCGGCGGCACCATCAATTACCGAACCGGCCTTCCCTTCACGGTACTGGACGGGAACACGGCTGGTGCGCTGGCCGGGTACGATCTGGGGGCCCCTGGCAATAACGCCGCATCGAGCGTCTACGCCTTGATTACCGGCGCGGGTCCCAACTCGTGCGGCAAGGCGGCTACGGCGGCAAGTTGCTTCGGCGCGAACCAGTTCACATCGATGCTCCAACCTGACGGAACCATAGTTGGCGGCTTCGGGAATCAGGGCCGCAACGAATTTCGCGGGCCTGGTTATTTCGACACCGATCTGAGCGTGATGAAGAATTTCACGATTCGCGAGAACATGCAGGCGGGCATCGGAATCGAGGCTTTCAACCTGTTTAACCATCCGAATTTCGACCAGCCGGTGAACAACATCGCCGCATCGAACTTCGGGGAGATCGTCCATTCGGTTGGTCCTCCCACCAGCATCCTTGGTGCGTTCCTGGGCGCCGACGCCTCGCCGCGCATCATCGAGCTGAAGGTGCAGTTCACTTTCTAAGCGCTTCTTCGCGGGGGCCGGTCAACGCCGGCCCCCCACTTCCTTCGGTCCCATAGTTCAGGCCGGCACAACGGAGCGGACCGCCGACTCCCCTCAGCAACGGATGGAGGGGGCTCCGTCCTGTGCCGGCGCATAGCAACCCTCTGTTAAGCTTGACTTTGTAGCTCGGAGTGTTTTAGCCTGGACATTCCGGCCTTACCCCGGCTCGCATTGGTGACCGACCCTATGGCAGACATCGGAAGCGGCGAAGTTCCCATTGTGGACACGCTGCTGGATTCGACCCTCGACAGCGTTGACGAGGCGGAAACGAGCGTGTTGAAGGTCGCCGAAGACATCGGTTTCGACGAAGACGAGCGGCACAAAATCGGCATGGCGGTGCGGGAGTCCATGGTGAACGCCGTGGTACACGGAAACCGCTATAGCGCGCGCAAGAAGGTGCATCTGCGCGCGTGGAAAGCCGCGGATCATCTGACCGTGGCCATTGGCGATCAGGGTGAAGGATTCGAGTTTTCGGCCGTACCCAATCCGTTGTCCGAGGAAAACCTGCTCAGGCAGTCCGGTCGTGGACTGCTGCTGGTCCAGGCTTTCGTGGATAAGCTCGAGGTAACTCGCGGACAGCCGGGGGGCACCGAACTAAAGATGGTGAAGTATCTCGGAAACACTGTCAAGTAAGAGCCGGCACAACGGAGCGGCCCGCCGGTGTTGGCTTACTGGCAGGGAGGGCGGCTCCGCACTGTGCCGGGGAGTCAGAACAAAATTCCAGGAGGGTTTGTGAGCGTCAAGCTAACCATACGACAGGTTGGGGATGTAACGGTGATCGATGCCACGGGACGCATTACTTTGGGCGAGGGCGCCAGCACGTTCCGCGATACCGTGCGCGATCTCGCGGGCAAAGGCAATAAGAAGATCCTGCTGAATCTCAGCGACGTAACCTACATCGACAGCTCGGGAATCGGCGAGCTGGTTTCCGGCTTTACCACGGTTACCAATCACGGTGGCGTGTTGAAGCTGCTGGGCCTGAGTAAGCGCGTGAAGGACCTGCTGCAGATCACCAAGTTGTACACGGTGTTCGAAGTGTTCGACGACGAGTCGAGCGCGGTCCGCAGCTTCTAACTTACGCACTGCACATCGGATGCGCCGGACCGAGCGGCCCTCGAGTTCCCGTGGGACCTGGGGCTGGGCCCGCTCGCGCCTGTGCAGCTTCTGATTAACCCGCTGCACAACGGACGCGCCGGGCGGGAAGGGCTGTCGAGTTCCCGTGGGACCTGGGGCTGGGCCGCTCGCGCCTGTGCGTTCTGATTAACCCGCTGCACAACGGACGCGCCGGGCGGGAAGGGCTGTCGAGTTCCCGTGGGACCTGGGGCTGGGCCCGCTCGCGCCTGTGCAGCTTCTGAGTAAACCGCTGCCCGGCT